>ERZ1292640.3451-Hain-H43-02um-R1-3451-length-12295-cov-12_pt1 | contig 12295 bp, 10 predicted proteins | sample MGYA00564404_ERZ1292640 | MGnify/ENA primary metagenome ERZ1292640 (study PRJEB36523, sample SAMEA6512636) | groundwater metagenome | collected 2019-01-08 | study: AquaDiva: Metagenomics assemblies of 32 groundwater samples | reverse complement strand
GATTGTGGCCCGGTGCGAACGGTGGGCCAGTATGGCTGGCTCATTCGGTCTCCGGCGGACTGCAAGATTCGCCGCACGACCGAGGGGGTCAAGTGGCAAGCCCCGCCGATCCTGCCGGAGGAGCGGATCCTGGGCTACAAGTCCTTTTCCGGGACCTATGTCGATTTGATCTTAAACAGCGGCTATCCCAAGCTCTGCTGCGGGATCCGGTTCTACTATCCCAAACAGGTGGGCTTGATGATGAAGGACGTGCCGAACCACTTCTATCACTATCCCGATCGGACGTTTTTTGTGTGGGAGGGGATTAAGACGCAGGAGTATAAACGTACGCCGAATATGTACGAATGGCTCCCGGACTACGACGCGTTCACCGCGAATTTTCTGTTGCAACTCACCAAGCCGACGACCATCAAACGAGGCGATCCCATCGGAATCGTGGTGCCAGTGATGCTGCCCAAGCAGTTTGCGCTCGAAGAGCTCAAACGTCCCTAGACCCCGTTAGTAGTCTGGCGCGCGCAGTCGTCCGCGGTGTGCGGCGAGGTCGCGAATCCTCTCGTCTGCCGCATTGTGGCCTTCGACCCACGTATCGGCCCCCATATTGGACAGGCCGTGAAAGTGCGCGCCTCCCTCAATGGAAATCGACGGGGTGCGGACATCGCCGATCAGCATCCCAGGGCTCATGATCATGACCTTTTCCGAGGCCGTGATATCGCCCTTGATTTTGCCGCTCGTGATCAAGACTCTCGCCTTGATGTTGCCCCTGACGATCGCGAGTTCCCCGACCGTCACGGTTCCGGTCGAGTGGAGTTCGCCTTCAAATTGGCCGTCAACCCGGACACTGCCCTGGAGGGTCAGGACGCCTTTGAAGACGACGTCTTTTCCTAAGAACGTGAAATCTTCCTGGCCTGTCGCTGCCCCTTGCTGGTTTTTTCCGAACGCCCACATGGCATCCTCCTAATACCTGTGCCCCCGGTGGTGAGGCCTTGCGGCTTCTCGGACCGGTCGATCCTCGACCTGGTGCATCCGAATCGGGCTCCCATGTCGCGCTTCGTTCATAGGATAGGCAGTCAGGTTATGCGGCATGGGTGTTAGGCATTGGCTCGTCTGATGGTTGCGACATCGGAATCATCGACGGAGCGGAGCGGCACTTCGCGGGACACTTCCCGGATGGCCTGTGTCATCTCAAGCGTCCCGTTGAAGAGCACGCCATCTTCGACCGAGATCATCGGCGTCTTCACTCCGCCATTGAGCACGGCGGGGGCGAGCAGCTTGATTTTCTCTTTGGCCACGACATCGCCGGTGATCTTCCCCATGCACACGATGGTGCCTGCGCTCACCTTGGCGGTGATAACGGCTTCTTCTCCCACCAACAGGGTCCCTTCGGTGTGGATCTCTCCATCGAGGAATCCATCGATCCGCACGGTCCCGCTGTAGGAGATCATGCCCTTGAATTCGACGCCTTTCCCGACGAAGGCCACGACGGCTTCATTCGACTCCGGTCTGGTATTCGGCGATGAAGGGATATTGCCCTCCATATCTGAAAGGGATTGCGGCGAACGTCTCGTATCCTGTTTCTCCGGCTGCCACATGATCGGTCCTCCTCTGTGTGTGTGAGACAGTAGCGTCAGTCTCAGTTTCAGTTATGACCTGTATCGGTTGGTGTGGGAGAAATATTGAGCGTTCGGTTCTGATAGGGCCCAACTCTGCATCTCAGTGTCCAATTCTTTCCTAGGCCGAAGCGGGGAAACGAGAAATACGTACCCATTCACCACCCCATGGGTCGTGGGCCCGTGATCGCGGACTACTCTACATTGCGGTGCAGGCGGCGAGAGTTTTCCCGGGCGGCAATACTTTCCCTATGAGCGGCGGCGGCTCGCCTGACTCCATGAAAATATTGCGAATGTTGCCGCCAGGAGCCGAGTCTGGCCGTCACGCGCGTCTCGAATCGATGGGCGTTCGCTCCGTCGATTCGTTCAGCAGCCGGCGCGAGCCACGTCTCGCGGCTTGACAGGGTTCCTGGGCCTCAGTAAGATGCCGCAACCTTTAATGCTCATCCTGCGAGGTGAGTAAGGAGTGCTCATGGGCGTTATTCAGGCTTGTGTCTGCCGACACATCTCAACCTTCTCATCGAATGCCGATGAGGGGGTTTTTTTATGCCAGAAAGTTGAATGAATCATGGTGATGACCCAGAACGATCGACCCCAAGAACGGCTGATCATGGACGCGGGAGACATCGCCCGGGCGGTGACCCGTATCGCGCACGAGATTCTCGAACGGAATAAGGGCATCCAGAATCTGGCGTTGGTCGGGATCCGAACCGGCGGGGTGCATCTGGCCCATCGGCTGGTGAAACGGATCCAAGAGATCGAAGCAGCCTCCGTGCCGATCGGCGAGTTGGACATTACCCTCTACCGGGACGATCTGTCGCTGCGGAAGGAACAGCCGATTCTCCGCATGACGTCGGTTCCGTTCGACATTTCCGACAAGGTGATCGTGCTGGTGGACGACGTGTTGTTCACGGGGCGAACCATCCGCGCGGCGATGGACGGGTTGATCGACTTGGGCCGGCCGGCGGAGATTCAGCTGGCGGTGCTGGTCGACCGGGGTCATCGGCAGTTGCCGATCAAGGCGACCTATATCGGGAAAAATATTCCGACGTCTCGGGAAGAGGACATTCAAGTGTTATTGGAAGAGCAAGGCGAGGACGATCGGGTGGTCATCCTCAAGGCCTGAGGTGGAGGGAACGATGAGTCTCAAACGCAAAGACCTCTTGAGCCTGGCGCCCTTGTCGGTGGACGAGATCCGGTTGATTCTGGAGACGGCCGATTCGTTCAAGGAAGTGACCGGGCGGGAAATCAAAAAAGTTCCGGCGCTCCGGGGTCGTACGGTGGTCAACCTCTTTTTCGAGCCCAGTACGAGGACTCGCACCTCGTTCGAGCTGGCGGCGAAACGGCTGAGCGCCGACGTGATCAATTTTTCTCCCTCGTCGAGCAGCGTGGTCAAAGGGGAAACGTTGCTCGATACCGCGCGCAATATCGAGGCGATGCAGGCGGACATTATCGTGTTGCGGCATCCCTCGGCCGGCGCCGCCGAGGCCCTGGCCCGCGGGGTGAAGTCGTCCGTGATCAATGCCGGAGACGGGTGGCATGAGCATCCGACGCAAGGGCTCCTGGATCTCTACACGATTCGCGAGCGGGGCCTGTCGTTCGAGGGGCTGAAGGTGGCGATCGTCGGAGATGTGGCCCATAGCCGGGTGGCCCGTTCGAACATCCACGCCTTGGTCAAGTTGGGAGCGGAAGTCCGGGTGGTGGGGCCTCCGACAATGATCCCGGCCGGGGTCGAGAAGCTGGGTGTGCGCGTCTACTACCATCTCGACGAGGCCTTGCGCGACGTGCAGGTCATCATGATGTTGCGCTTGCAGCTTGAGCGGCAGGGGAAAGCGCTGTTCCCGACTATTCGCGAATATGCGCGGCTCTACGGGCTGACGTCCGAGCGGGTCAAGCTGGCCGATCCCAAGGTGATCGTCATGCATCCTGGGCCGATTAACCGGGGGGTCGAGATTGCGCCGGAGGTGGCGGATAGTCTGTCGTCGGTGATCTTGGATCAGGTGGCGAATGGCGTGGCCGTTCGCATGGGTATTCTCTATCTCATGTCAGGAGCGAACTGAATCGTGGCTATTCACATTGCAGGCGGGCACGTGATCGATCCGGGACGGTTCAATGGCGTGGCCGATGTGCTGATCGATGAGGGGCGCATCGTTGCGGTGGGGTCGAACCTCAAAGTTCCGGCGGGAGCCACGAAGATCGATGCCAAGGGGCGGCTGGTTCTCCCCGGTTTTGTCGATCTCCATGTCCATTTCCGTGAGCCGGGCTTTGAATATAAAGAGTCGATCCAGAGCGGCGCGGCAGCGGCGGTGGCAGGCGGTTTCACCTCGGTCTGTTGCATGCCCAATACGAATCCCGTGAACGACAATCAGGCGATTACGGAATTCATGCTGGAGCGAGCGAAGGCGGCCGGGCTGGCGAATGTGTTTCCGATCGGCGCGATCACCAAAGGCTCGGAAGGCAAAGAGTTGGCGGAGATCGGCGACTTGCGGCGCGCCGGCTGTGTGGCGATTTCGGATGACGGGAAGCCGGTGATGAACAGCCTCGTGATGCGGCGTGCGATGGAATATGCCATGGCCTTCGACGTGCCGGTGGTCGACCATTGCGAAGATCTGCACCTTGCCGAGGGGGGCTGCATGAACGAAGGGGTCATCTCGACCGAGTTGGGACTCCCTGGCATGCCGTCTGCGGCGGAAGATGTGATGGTGGCGCGGAACGTCGCCTTGGCGGAACTGACCGGAGCCAGGCTGCATCTGGCCCATATCAGCACCGAGGGATCGGCCCGGATAGTGCGGGAGGCCAAGTCCCGCGGGCTGAAAGTCACAGCCGAAGCCTGCCCCCATCATTTCACCATCACGGAGGAAACGGTCCGAGGCTACAACACCTATGCCAAAATGAATCCTCCGCTCCGGACCTGGAAGGACGTGCAAGCGATCAAGGAGGGGCTCCGTGACGGTACCATCGATGTCATCGCCACGGACCATGCGCCTCATGCCACACAGGAAAAACAGCTGGGGTTTGCGGAGGCGCCCTTCGGCATCGTCGGGCTGGAAACAGCGCTGCCCTTGACCTTTGCCTTGGTCGAGGAGGGGATCTTGTCCTTAGAAGCGGCAGTCGATAAATTGAGCACGGCTCCGGCAAAGGTGTTTGGATTGGCCAAAGGCACCTTGGCCGTCGGGGCCGATGCCGATGTGACGATCGTCGATCAGCATGAACAGTGGGAAGTGGATCCGGCCAAGTTCTTTTCAAAGAGCCGCAACACGCCCTTTGCCGGCTGGAAAGTGAAGGGGCGGGTGCGGACGACCATCGTGGGTGGCCGAGTGGTGTTCGAGGCCAGCCGGGCGGAGGGGTAGTGCAGCGCTCATCCCGTTGGGGGCTGGTTTGCTGCCTGACCTGTGAATGGCTGGCGCTGGGAGTCTGGGTCGGCGGGTTGCTGGTGCTCATCGGGGCGGTCATTCCCGCTGTCTTCAATACGTTCGGCGGGCAGGACTCAGGCGGGTTCTTTCTGACGCGAGCCTTTGAGGGGTATAATCGATTCGTGATCGGGGCGGTGGCGGTCTTGTGTGCCGGAACGTGGTATCGCTGGTGGAGTGGAAATCAGGACGTGGCGGTCAGTCGTGGTGAGATGGCCTTGTTGGTGGGGATGACGGTGATCGCCGGCATCATTATTCTCTGGCTGCATCCATTGGTTGCTTCGCTTCAGGCTCAGGCCTTTGCGGTGAAAGAGGAGGCGGCGCGGAAGGCGGCGTTCGAGGCATTCTTCCGTATACATATGCCGGTCCGGTCGCTCTACATGGTCAATCTCGTACTGGGAATTGTACTGACAGGAATCAAGGCCAAACGGGCGCTGCAGCGGGATGGAGTGGTGACGTGAAACAAGCATTGTTGGCATTGGCGGATGGCACGCTCTTCGAGGGGCGCGCGTTGGGCTATGAAGGGGAGACGGTCGGCGAAGTCGTGTTTAACACGGCCATGACCGGCTATCAGGAAGTCTTGACCGATCCCTCCTATAAAGGACAGATCATTACGATGACCTGTCCCCACATCGGCAACTACGGGGTGACGCCGGAGGATATCGAGTCGCGGAAGATCTGGGCCGAAGGGTTTATCGTCAAAGAGGCCAGCACGCTCGCCAGCAACTGGCGCAGCAAGCAGCAGTTACAAGCCTATCTCCACGAAGCGAAGATTGTCGGCATCGAGGGGCTGGATACCAGGGCCCTCACACGCCATCTGCGTGAGCATGGTTCGCAGCAGGGCCTCATTACCCATGTCGAGACGGACGCCCGTCGAGCTGTGGCAAAGGCGAAGGCGGCCCCCGGCATCATTGGCCGCGATTTAGCGACCACCGTCACCTGCGAGACATCCTATCAGTGGACGGAAGGATCCGGTGAATGGCTTCCCTCGCTCGGCGACAAGCCCCGCGCGGCTGCGACCAAGCGCTGGCATGTCGTCGCCTATGATTTCGGAGTGAAGCAGAATATCCTTCGTCAGCTCGTCGATCTGGGCTGTGCTGTGACGGTCGTGTCGGCTTCGACCACCGCGAAGCAGGTGGAGGCCCTTAAGCCGGACGGAATCTTCTTGTCGAACGGTCCGGGCGATCCGGAAGGCGTGCCCTATGCGGTTGAATCGGTGCGGCAACTGATCGGCCAGTATCCGCTCTTCGGTATTTGCTTAGGCCATCAGATCCTCGGCCTCGCGCTGGGGCTCAAGACCTACAAGTTGAAGTTCGGCCATCATGGGGCGAACCATCCGGTCATGGACCTGCGCACGAGACAGGTCGAGATCACTTCGCAGAACCATAATTTTGCGGTCCAAGTCACGCAGCCGATCACATCCGTGCCGGATCGACCGCCCGTCATCGAGACAACGTTCGGGAAGGTCGCGGTGACCCATGTGAGCCTGAACGACCATTCGATCGAAGGATTGGCCTGTGTGGATCGTCCGGTGTTTTCGGTACAATATCATCCGGAGGCCTCTCCCGGGCCCCATGACTCTGGTTACTTATTCACCGAGTTTATTCAGCTGATGGAGAAACAATATGCCTAGGGTCTGCGCAATGGTCGGTCGGCTCTGCCTCCTCGTCATCATCAGCCTGCAAGCAGGCTGCATCACGATCAATCTCGTCGAGCCGTCGGGGCCGGTGCAGGAAGTGCAGTTGAGCGGCACGGGCGACGGCAAAGTGCTGGTGCTCGATCTGTCGGGGGTCATCAGCGCGCAAGACAAAGACGGCCTCATGCCGCATCCCAACATGGTGGCTCTGTTCAAGGAAGAACTGACGAGGGCCGCAAAGGACGACAAAATCAAAGCCCTGGTGCTTCGCATCAACAGTCCCGGTGGCACGGTGACCGCTTCGGACATTCTGTATCACGAGTTGCGGGAGTTCAAGCTCAAGAAGAAGGTGCCCGTGATCGCCTCGATGATGGATGTGGCGGCATCGGGGGGCTATTACCTGGCCATGGCGGCGGACAGTATTTGGGTCCATCCCTCGACGGTGACAGGGAGTATCGGCGTGATCATGCTGACCGTCAATGCGCGAGGCTTGCTGGAAAAAGTTGGACTTGAAGCCAACGCGATCACGTCCGGTCCCCGCAAGGATATGGGTTCGCCCTTTCGGGTGATGACGGTTGAGGAACGGGCCATTTTTCAAAGCGTAATCGATTCATTTTATCACCGGTTCCTGTCTGTGGTGCAGGAAGGGCGGCCCCATCTGTCGTCCGATCAGATCAAGAAACTGGCCGACGGGCGAATCTACTCAGGAGACCAGGCCAAGGCGGCAGGCTTGATCGACGAGATCGGGTATCTGGATGACGCGATCGAGATGGCCAAGAAAAAAGCCGGTCTGACGGAGGCGCGGGTCGTGACCTACGGGCATCGGGGCGAGTATCAGAATAATATCTACTCCCGTTTGTTCGGGACGAGTGCCGGTATGGCCGGGTTCGCCAATTTAGATTTGCTGTCGATGGTGCGGGGTGGAACGCCGCAGTTCATGTACCTCTGGATGCCGTAGGCTGTCATGGCACGTGCTGCTGACTCAATCGATCGAGCGTTAGCCACGCCAATCGGACGCCGGGCGATGTTGGCGCTGGGCGCCCATGGGGCGATGAGCCTCTGCACGGCGCTCGGGGTTGGGGCCGCCATGAGTCTGTTCGGCAGCCTGACCGGCTGTTACCGCGCGCCAGGCACGGCTCGCGATCAGGTGATTTTTTTCTCCGAAGAGAAGGAAATGCAGTTCGGATTGAGCGCCTACCGCGAGGTGTTGCGGGCTGCGCCTCTCAGCGACAACGCGGAAATCAACGAGCTGGTGCAACGAGTGGGACGGAGAATCGCGGCCGCCGCCAACAAGCCGGAGTATCAGTGGGAATTTGCCGTCATTCAAGACGACAAGATGGTCAATGCCTTCGCGCTGCCAGGTGGAAAGGTGGCGATTTTCACCGGGATTCTCAAACATACGAAAGACGACGTCGGATTGGCGACGGTGATGGGGCATGAAGTCGCCCATGCGTTGCAGCGTCACGGAGTGGAGCGGATGAGCCGGAGTATCCTGGACCAAATCGCGCAATTGGGCGCCTTGGGCGCGGCAGTTTCCGGTAGTGTCAATCCCGGCGCGATGCAGGGTCTCTTGGGCGCCTACGGAGTCAATGTGTCGTTGCCCTTCAACCGGAAGCAGGAATCGGAAGCCGATTACGTCGGGCTCCGCTTGATGGCGCAGGCAGGCTACGATCCGCGCGAGGCTGTCCCATTTTGGGAACGGATGAGCGGCTGCCCGAGGCAGATGATCGGCAAGGTCTGCTTCCGGTCGCAGCAGGCGATCCCGGAATTTCTGTCCACCCATCCATCCGATTTAACGCGTATCAACCAGATCGAAGCCTGGCTTCCTGAGGCGCTTCAGCATTATCATGGGCCAGGGGGAGGGGTGGTTCCGCCGCCCGTTGCGCCATACAGGCCGGCGATCGGGCCCATGCCACAACCGAGCTAGCTGACTCTGAAACGAGGTTTTCGTGCCAAGGCGAACAGATATCAAATCCATTTTATTGATCGGGTCCGGCCCGATCGTGATCGGTCAAGCCTGCGAGTTCGACTATTCCGGCACGCAGGCCTGCAAAGCGCTGAAAGAAGAAGGCTACCGGGTCATTCTCATCAACAGCAATCCTGCCACGATCATGACCGATCCGGAGTTGGCCGATCGGACCTATGTGGAGCCGATCACGGTCGAAGTGGTGGAAAAAGTGATCGAGCGAGAACGGCCCGACGCCCTGCTTCCCACCATGGGAGGCCAGACCGCGTTGAATGCCACGATGGCCTTGGTCAAGCGGGGGACGCTCGAAAAATACGGCGTGAAGCTGATCGGCGCTTCCGCCGAGGCGATCCATAAGGCCGAGGATCGCGAAGCCTTCAAACAGGCGATGCAGCGAATCGGCTTGCGGGTGCCGGCCAGCGGTACGGCCCATAACCGTGACGAAGCCATCAAGATTCTCGAACAGACCGGATTCCCCTCGATCATCCGTCCCTCCTTCACCATGGGCGGAACCGGCGGGAATATCGCCTACAACCGGGAAGAGTTCGAGAAGCTGATCGATTGGGCCTTGGCCATGAGTCCGGTCAGCCAGGTGCTGATTGAGGAATCGCTCATCGGGTGGAAAGAATATGAACTCGAGGTGATGCGGGACCTCAAGGACAATGTCGTCATCATCTGTCCCATCGAGAACCTGGACCCGATGGGGGTCCATACGGGGGACAGCATCACGGTCGCGCCGGCCATGACCCTCTCGGACAAAGAGTACCAGCGGATGAGGGATGCCGCAGTCCGGATCATCCGTGAGATCGGCGTCGATACAGGCGGATCGAACGTGCAGTTCGGCCTGGACCCCAAGAACGGCGACATGGTGGTTATCGAAATGAATCCACGTGTGTCGCGGAGTTCCGCGCTGGCTTCGAAAGCGACAGGGTTTCCCATTGCCAAGATTGCCGCGAAGCTTGCCGTGGGTTACACGTTGGATGAAATCACCAACGACATCACCGGCGTGACCAAGGCTTCCTTCGAGCCGACGATCGACTATGTGGTAGTGAAGATCCCCCGCTTTGCCTTCCAGAAGTTCCGCGGGGCCGATCCGACCCTTACGACGCAGATGAAGTCGGTGGGCGAGGTCATGGCGATCGGGCGCACCTTTAAAGAGGCCTTGCACAAGGCGATTCGTTCGTTGGAATTGAATATGAGCGGACTCTCCTCGCGGGAGGGGCTGGATCGCGGCATTCCAGAAGGGTTCGACCGGGCACAGGGGCTGGAGCGGGTGCGGCAACATCTGCGGACTCCGATCGCCGAGCGATTGTGGCATGTGGCGGACGGCATGCGCCTTGGTCTCTCCAACGATGACCTCTTTGCCTTGACGATGATCGACCCCTGGTTTCTGGAACAGGTCCGTGAGCTGATTCAATTCGAAGCGGTGCTGGTCGGCCAGTCTGGCAAGAAGCCGGCGGTCCTTGAGGAATCGCTCTTATGGCAGGCCAAGGAACTGGGGTTCTCGGACGATCGTATCGCGCAGCTCATCGGCGCCACGGCTGCCTCGGTCCGGAAGCAGCGGACCAAGCCCCAGGGCAAACGAGGCGTGACCTACAAGCGCGTGGACACCTGCGCCGCGGAGTTTGAAGCCCATACGCCCTATCTCTATTCGACCTACGGGAGTGAATGTGAAGCTCGCCCGACGGACCGGAAGAAAGTCATCATCCTCGGCGGCGGGCCGAACCGCATCGGGCAGGGGATCGAATTCGATTATTGTTGCGTCCATGCGGTCATGGCCCTGCGCGAAGAGGGCATCGAATCGATCATGGTGAATTGCAACCCGGAAACGGTGAGCACGGACTACGACACCTCGGATCGGCTCTATTTCGAGCCGCTGACCGAGGAAGACGTCCTCAATATCGTGCAGCGCGAACAGCCGCTGGGCGTCGTGTTGCAGTTCGGCGGGCAGACGCCCCTTAAGCTTGCCTTGCCCCTCTCCAAGGCAGGGGTGAAAATTTTGGGCACGAGCCCTGAGGCGATCGATCGAGCCGAAGACCGGGAGCAGTTCCGCGACCTCCTGGATAAACTGGGCCTCCGCCAGGCGGAGAGCGGCATGGCCCGATCCGTGGACGAGGCCTTGAAGATCGCGTCGCGGATTAGCTATCCGGTGATGGTGCGGCCTTCCTATGTATTAGGCGGGCGGTCCATGCAGATCGTCTATGACGAAGCTGGCTTGCTGGAGTATATGACCTCGGCGGTCAAGGCCTCGCCGAAACATCCGGTGCTGATCGACCGGTATCTTTCCGATGCAATTGAAGTTGATGCCGACGCCATTTCAGACGGAACGAATGTCGTGGTGGCAGGGATCATGGAACATATCGAAGAAGCCGGGGTCCATTCCGGAGATTCGGCCTGTTCCTTGCCGCCTTATTCGCTCAAGCAGAGCGTAGTGGAAGAGATTCGCCGGCAAATGAAGGCCTTGGCCCTGGAACTGGGCGTGATCGGCTTAATGAACGCGCAATTCGCCGTGAAAGAGGATACGATCTACGTGTTAGAGGTCAATCCACGAGGCTCGCGCACGGTGCCCTTCGTCAGTAAAGCCATCGGGGTGCCATTGGCCAAGCTGGCGATGAAGGTGATGGTGGGCAAGACCTTGCCGGAGCTGGGATTAACCGACGCTCCTGCGCCGGTGCATTTGTCCGTGAAGGAATCCGTCTTCCCCTTCAATAAGTTTCCCGGGGTGGATGTCCTCCTGGGGCCGGAGATGAAGTCTACCGGCGAAGTGATGGGCATCGATCAGGATTTTGGCTGGGCCTTCGCCAAGTCCCAGGCAGGAGCCGGCGCGCCGTTGCCCAAGGGAGGCACGGCCTTCATCAGCGTGAAGGAAAGCGATCGTCCTGCGGCGCTGGACGTGGTGAAGCAGCTTCATAAGCTGGGGTTCAACATCCAGGCGACGAGCGGCACGGCGGGCTATTTGCGGGACCATGGAGTGCCGGCGGAAACCGTGAATAAGGTCAAAGAAGGCCGTCCCCATGTCGTGGACCATATCAAGAACGGACAAGTGGCCTTGGTCGTGAATACCGTGAGCACGGCGGCGTCCCATGCCGATTCCTTGTCGATCCGCCGGGAGGCCTTGAATAAAGGGCTGGCCTATTATACGACTATCCGGGGCGCGCGAGCGGCGGTCATGGGCATTGAAGCGATTTTGAAGACAGAGCTTACGATTCGGTCGTTGCAGGAATATCACCACCACTCATAGAGGACGCTACACTATGCCGACACCGATCACGCGAAAGGGGCACGAGGCACTTCAGGCAGAGCTTGATCGTCTTCGCAAAGTCGAACGCGCCAAAAACATCGAAGCCATTGCTGAAGCGCGCGCCCATGGCGATCTGAGCGAGAATGCGGAGTACGATGCCGCCAAGGAACGCCAGGGGTTCATCGAGTCGCGTATCATCGAGCTTGGGTCGAAGCTGGCCGATGCCCGCATCATCGAAACGGCCGGGCGGGTCTCCGAGACCATCGTGTTCGGCGCCACGGTGGTCGTGATCGAACAGGAGTCGCAGTCGAAGCGTCAGTACACGCTGGTGGGGCAGGATGAAGCCGACATGAAAGTGAACCGCATCTCGATTCAGTCTCCGGTCGGCAAGGCGCTGATCGGCAAGCGCGTCGGCGAGTTCGTCGAGGTCAAGAC
>ERZ1292640.2829-Hain-H43-02um-R1-2829-length-13740-cov-44_pt2 | contig 12301 bp, 12 predicted proteins | sample MGYA00564404_ERZ1292640 | MGnify/ENA primary metagenome ERZ1292640 (study PRJEB36523, sample SAMEA6512636) | groundwater metagenome | collected 2019-01-08 | study: AquaDiva: Metagenomics assemblies of 32 groundwater samples | reverse complement strand
TCAGCTCAACCATGCCGTTTCCGCCACGCCTTCCTGCGCGCCGGGGAGCCGGATCTTGCGGTTCTCGTAAGAGGCGCCCAGGAAGGCGCGGAACAACGGGTGCGGCTCCAGCGGCTTGGACTTGAACTCGGGATGGAACTGGCAGCCCAGGTACCAGGGATGGTCGGGCAACTCGCAGATCTCCACGTATACGCCGTCCGGCGTTTGCCCGGCAAGCCGCAGGCCGTGGGCCGTCAAGATCTCTTCGTACTCGCGGTTGAACTCGAAGCGGTGGCGGTGGCGCTCGCTGATCTCGCGCGCGCCGTATGCGCGGTGGGCGAAGCTGCCTTCGGCGAGCTGGCAGGTGTAAGCGCCCAGGCGCATGGTGCCGCCCAGCTCGTCCACGCCTTTCAGCTCCCGCAGCTTGTAGATGACGCGGTCCGGGGTGGCCGGCGCGAACTCGGTGGAGTCGGCCTGCTCGAGCCCGCAGACGTGGCGGGCGAACTCCACCACCAGAAGCTGCATCCCCAGGCAGATGCCGAAGTAGGGCGTCCCGCGCTCGCGGGCAAAGCGGATGGCCTCAATCATCCCCTCGATGCCGCGCTCGCCGAAGCCGCCAGGCACCAGGATGCCGTCGTAGTCGGCCAGTTGTTCGGCCGCTCCCGGCATCACCAGCCCGTTCGAATCGATCCAGTGGCAGTTCACCTTGAGGTTGTGGGCCAGCCCGCCGTGCAGCAGCGCCTCTTTCAGGCTCTTGTAGGAGTCCTCGTAGGCGGTGTATTTGCCCACCAGCGCGATGTCCACTTCATCGGCCGGGTTCTTCAGCCGGGCCACCATCGTGCTCCAGCGGCCGAGGTTGCGCGGGGGGGCCTCCAGTTTCATCAGCCGCAGGGCGATCTCATCGACGCCCTGCTCGGCGAACAGCAGCGGCACCTCGTAGACCGATTCGGCGTCGCGGGCGCTGATCACCGCGTCGGCGTCCACGTCGCAGAACAGCGCGATTTTCTCCCGCAGCTCGCGCGGCAGCGCCTGTTCGGCGCGGCACAACAGGATGTCGGGCTGGATGCCGATGGCGCGCAGCTCCTTCACGCTGTGCTGGGTGGGCTTGGTCTTCAGCTCGCCGGCGGCGGCAATGAACGGCACCAGCGTGACATGCACGTACACCGTGTTCTCGCGGCCCAGCTCGTGGCGCAACTGGCGGATCGCCTCCAGAAACGGCAGCGACTCGATGTCGCCCACCGTGCCGCCGATCTCGGTGATGACCACGTCCACGTCCTGGGCCACGCGCCGGATGGCCGCCTTGATCTCGTTGGTGACGTGCGGAATCACCTGCACCGTCTTGCCCAGATAGTCGCCGCGGCGCTCTTTGGAGATGATCTGCTCGTAGATGCGGCCCGAGGTGATGTTGTTGGCCTGGGTCAGCGGCGCGTGGGTGAAGCGCTCGTAGTGCCCCAGGTCGAGGTCGGTTTCGGCCCCGTCGTCGGTGACGAAGACTTCGCCGTGCTGGAAGGGGCTCATGGTGCCTGGGTCCACGTTCAGGTAGGGGTCGCATTTCTGAAGTGTCACCCGCAGCCCGCGGCTCTCCAGCAGGCAGCCGAGCGAGGAGGCCGCGATCCCCTTGCCGAGTGAGGAAACCACCCCGCCGGTCACGAAGATGTACTTAGCCATGTGAGTTAGTTGGGCGCGAGGCCGCCAGCAGGCTCGCCACCCGCTCCAGGTCCTCCGGTGTATCCACCCCGAGCGACTCGTACTCGGTCTCCACTACCCGGATCTTGTAGCCGTTCTCCAGCGCCCGGAGTTGCTCCAGCCGTTCCGCCTGCTCCAGCGGTCCCACCGGAAGCTGCGAGTAACCGAGCAGGAAGCCGCGCCGGTAAACGTAGAGCCCGATGTGCTTGTACGACAGGCATTCCTGCCTGTCCTGGCCGTCCCGCACGTAGGGGATGCGGGACCGGGAAAAGTAGATCGCGTTGCCGAAGCGGTCGGTCACCACCTTGACCACATTGGGATTGACCAGTTCGCGGTGGTCCTCAATCCGCTTCTTCAAGGTGCACATGGGAACGTCTTCCGCCTCCAGCAGCCCGAGCACGGCGGTGTCGATGGCGCCGGGCTCGATCAGCGGCTCGTCGCCCTGTATGTTCACTACCAGCTCGGCGGTGTCGGCCGCGGCGGCCTCGGCCGCCCGGTCGGTCCCGGAAGCGTGGTCGGCTCGGGTCATGCGCACCGGCGCCCCGAAGCGCCGCGCCGTGACCGCAATGCGCTCGTCATCGGTGGCCACCAGAACCTGGGAAAGGTAGCGCGCCCGGCTGGCGCGCTCGAAGACGTGCTGGACGAGCGGCTTGCCGGCCAGGATGGCCAGCGGCTTGCCGGGATAGCGGGACGACGCGAACCGGGCGGGGATAACACCCAGAATTCGACGCGGCACAAATGATGATACCACGAAGCGGCATGTTATACTTGAGGTGGCGGCGGGCAGGTCTGGGAGCGAGGCCATGATTGCGAGAGCGCGTGCCAGGTTGGCAGTGTGGGGCGTCGCCGCTGCCTTGGTGGCGGCTGCCCAGGAGCCCCGCGTCACCATCACGCCGCGCCCCAAGCCGCCAGCCGCCTCCGACGAAGCCAGCCCGCGCTCGGCCAACATCCGCGTCGCCACCGAGCTGGTGCTCATCCCCGTCACCGTGACCGACCCGCTGAACCGTTTCGTGACCGGTCTGGACAGAGAGCACTTCAAGCTTTTCGAGGACAAGGTCGAGCAGAAGATCAGCCACTTCGCCAGCGAGGACGCGCCGCTGTCGGTCGGCTTCGTCTTCGATTGCAGCGGCAGCATGGGCAGCAAGCTGCAAAAGTCGCGCGAGGCGGTCGGCCAGTTCCTGAAGACCTCCAACCCCGAGGACGAGTTCTTCCTGGTGCTGTTCAACGAGCGGCCGGAGATGGTGCTGGGCTTCACCCGCGAGAGCGAGGAGGTCCAGAACCGGCTCACCTTTACCCAGTCGCGGGGGCGGACCGCCCTGCTGGACGCGGTCTACCTGGCCCTGCACGAGATGAAGAAGGGACGCAACCCGCGCAAGGCGGTGCTGATCATCTCCGACGGCGGCGACAACAGCAGCCGCTACACCGAGAGCGAGATCAAGAACCTGGTGCGCGAGGCCGACGTGCAGATTTACGGCATCGGCATCTTCGAGCCGGTGGCCGCGCGCGGGCGCACCGCCGAGGAGCTTTCGGGCCCCAGCCTGCTGAGCGAGATGGCCGAGCAGACCGGCGGCCGGGCGTTTCCGGTCGAGAACCTCAACGACCTGCCGGACATCGCCGCCAAGATCGGCATCGAGCTGCGTAATCAATACGTGCTCGGCTACTCGCCCAGCAATCGACTAAAGGACGGAAAGTACCGCCGCGTACAGGTGAGGCTGGTGCAGCCGAAAGGCCTGCCCCCGTTGCGCATCTTCTGGCGGCTCGGTTATTATGCCCCTACGCAATAGCATGCTGGCCTGGCCCGCTCTGGCCCTGCTGACGATCGCCGCCGCCCCGCTCCGCGCCCAGGAGCAAGCGGGGGCGGTCTTCCGCGCCGACACCCGCCTGGTCGTGTTGCACGCCAGCGTGGTGGACAGGGACGGCAGGCTGGTCACCAACCTGCCGCGGAAGGCGTTCCGAGTCTTCGAGGACGGCGTCGAGCAGCAGATCAAGATCTTCCGCCGCGAAGACGTGCCGGTGTCGCTGGGGATCGTGGTCGACAACAGCGGCAGCATGCGCGACAAGCGCCTTAAGGTCGAGTCGGCGTCCATGGCGCTGGTGAAGGCTTCCAACCCCCAGGACGAGGTCTTCATCGTCAACTTCAACGACGACGCGTTCCTGGATGTGGAGTTCACCAGCGACGTCAAGAAAATGGAGGAGGGCCTGGCCCGCATCGACTCGCGCGGCGGCACGGCCATGCGCGACGCCATCGATCTCTCCATCGACCATCTGAAAGACAAGGCCAAGCGGGACAAGAAGGTCATCATGGTGGTGACCGACGGCAACGACAACACCAGCGAGATCACGCTGGAGAAGCTGGTCCAGCGGGCGCAGCAGAGCGAGGTGCTCATCTACGCCATCGGCCTGCTCAGCGAGGAGGAGAAGCGCGAGGCCAAGCGGGCCCAGCGCGCGCTCGACGCGCTGACCGAGGCCACCGGCGGCCAGGCCTATTATCCGAAGGAAGTGGACGAGGTGGGCAAGATCTCGCTCCAGGTCGCCCACGACATCCGCAACCAGTACATCATCACCTATTCCCCCGCCAACCAGGCCATGGACGGCAGCTTCCGCCAGATCCGCGTGGCCGCCAGCGGGCCGAACCGGCCCACCGTCCGGACACGGACCGGCTATTACGCGACTCCGCAGGGCGCCCAGCAGGCCAGCGCCCCGCCGGGCCGCTCTTCGCTGAAACAGTAAATGATCGGCACGGCTGCCCTGCATGCGGGCAGCCGCGTGGGTGAGCTGTTACTTCTTCTTCGCTGGCTTCTTGGCAGCCTTCTTGGGCATCTTGCAGGCCATGGTCGATCCTCCCATTGTTAGATATCGAAAAACTGCTTCGATGCGTTCAGTGTAGTAATTCGGGGACAGGCTACGCAACCTCGAAATTGGCTATGATACGCCCGATGAGACGAAGAGTTTGCTGGCCGGCGGTTCTGCTCGTGTTGCTGACGGGCTGCGGCGGGCCCAAGCCGAGCGAGACCACGCCCGAGCCGGCGCCGGATTCCTTTCGCGTGCGCTTCGAGACCAGCAAAGGCGACTTTGTCGTCGAGGTGACCAAAGCGTGGGCGCCGGAGGGCGCGGAGCGTTTCTACCGGCTGGTCCGCAACCGCTTCTATGACCAGGCGCGCTTCTTCCGCGTGGTGCGGGGATTCATGGCGCAGTTCGGGATCAACGGGGACCCTGAAGTTTCCCGGCGCTGGCACGGGATGATCATCGCCGACGACCCGGTGAAGCAGAGCAACACGCGGGGCTTCGTCACCTTCGCCCACGCCGGCCCGAACACGCGCACCACCCAGGTCTTCGTCAACCTGGTTGACAACATCCGCCTCGACAAGCTGGGCTTCGCGCCCTTCGGCCAGGTCGTCAGCGGCATGGAGGTCGTGGATCGCCTCTACAGCGCTTATGGCGACGGCCCGCCGCGCGGCAGCGGCCCGCGGCAGGAACTGATCCAAACCCAGGGGAACGCTTACCTGGAGCGCGAGTTCCCGCGGCTGGATTACATCGTGCGCGCGCGCGTGGAAGCGCCGAAGTGAAGCTCAGGCGCGGACGAGATCCACGCCGTCGGCGGCCAGCCTCTTCTGTAGCTCCTTCACGTTAAGCTCGCGCGGCGCCTTGCCGCTGGCCGCTGACACGGCCGCGGCCAGCCCGGCGGCGTGCCCGGTGGCCATGCAGTTGCCCATGCTCTTGCCGGAGGCGGCCCCGACGTGGCTCGCCGAGATCGCGCGGCCGGCGGCCAGCAGCCCATCCACCTTTGCCGGCACCAGCGCGCGGTAAGGCACGTCGTGCACCTTCATCTTCTCGTAGCGCACGAAGCCGATGTCCAGAAAGCCGCTGCGCCAGGCGATGACGTCCTCGAAGCGGGCGCCGTTCTTGGCGTCGGCTTCGCTCAGTGTGTAGAGCCCTTTCACGCGGCGCGTCTCGCGCACGCCGATCTGCGGCCCGGCCACGGCCAACTGCGCCCTGGCGAAGGCGGGCCCGCCGAACTCGCGCAGCGCCTGCGCGATCTGGATCGCCTGGCGGCGGCTGTAGCGCTCCGCCTCGGTGAGGTCCTCCAGCCTGGTGCCGTCGAGCACGCCGCGCAGCTTGGTGCCGGCGTGGTTCATGGTCACGCAGTTGTTGAGCGGGAAGCGCGAGACGCTCATGCTTTCCGGCAGCAGCGGGTACTTCTCCCGGCCCTGTTCGATGATGCGGCGCATGCCGCCGCCCCGCGCGAAGTCCATTGCCGCCGGCACATCGACGTTGGCGATGATCAGGTTCAGCGTCATCGGCGAGAGGAACCCGTCGCCTTCGCGCCCCTTCATCGTCTCCGCCCCGGCGAAACAGGCCACGTCGGCGTCGCCGGTGGCATCGACCACCGCCTTGGCCCGAACCTTCACCAGTCCGTCTTTGCTCGAGACCACCACGCCGGCCGTGCGCCCGCGCTCCAACAGCGCGTCCACCACCCGGCAGTGGAGCAGGTAGCGGCAGCCGGCGGCGTCCAGCACGTCGAGCACGGCCACCTTCAGGTACTCTACGTTGCACACCAGCGCGTGCTCGGCGAAGCGCATCGCCTCATCGCCGAAGCTCAACAGACGCTGGATCAGCGCCTCGTGCACCGGGCCGCGCGGGCGGTTCTCCGGGCGCATCTGGTTGATGGTCATGCCGAGGCTGTAGGCGGCCACCCCGCCGAAGAAGGCGTGGCGCTCCAGCAGCAGCGTTTTCGCTCCGGCGCGCGCGGCGCCGAGCGCGGCCCCGATGCCGGCTGGCCCGCCGCCGGCCACCAGTACATCCACGTCGGCCAGCACCGGGACGGTCCGCCTCACCTGCGAGCTGGCCAGGCTGGCGCCGGCCCCAGCCGCCGCCAGAAAAGTCCTGCGAGGAAGTCTTGCCATAGTCGGACACGATACAACCGCGCGGTGTCCTGCGTCAACCCCGGGCGGCCGGCGGCTCAAACCAACGGCACTTTGCCCCAGCGGCGGATGCGCTCGTCGGCGGTGACCAGCCTCAGCCCGTGGCAGCGGGCAGTGGCGACGATCATCTGATCGGCGGGGTCGTTGTGGAAATCCCTGCCGAGCCGGATGCTCTCGGCGACGATGCGCGCCGTCAGCGGCAGGATCTTGATCAACGGGTGCGTCTCGACCTCCTCGAGCCAGAGTTCCAGCGGCGCCGGGATCTCCAGCCGGCCGCGCTCGAACATCTTGGCCAGCTCCCACAGCGAGATGGCGCTTAAGGCAACGGCTCGCCGCGGCCATCGAGCTGCTCCAATAGGGCCCGGTCCGGACGTTGGTGCGCCGGCTGGGTTCCAGCCGCTCAGCGCCTGTTCTCCCATTCCTCGCCAACGCCGAAGTAGACGATGTCGCCCTTCACCTTGACGAGGCCCTTCCAGGTTCCGCGGAGAGGCTTTCGCACCGGAGACACCGGAAGCACTCTCGCGATGGGCCGACCCCGCTTGGTGATGAGGAAGCTGCTGCCGCGCTCAGCCACCTCGTCGAGAAGGCGCAGACACTTGGCTTTGAATTCACTGGCCCCAACCGTCGATTCCCCCATGCCTACAGCTTAGCCCGGCTGACCAGCCGCCGCACACCCTCGTCAAATGCCGCCCGCGCGGTCAGCAGGCTCGCCACCAGGTAGGCCTCGGATTCGAAGTCGTAGAAGTAGCCGGGCTGGACCAGCACATCTTCGTGCTCCACGAGCTCCAGGCACCATTCCTCCTCGCTGCGGGTGCGGGGCACGCGCAGGATCGCGTACCAGCCGCCTTCGGGCTCCAGCAGTTGGCAGGCCGGCGCCGAGGTCAGGGCGCGGCGAAGCGCGTCGAGGTTCTCGCGCACGCGCCGCGCGATCTGGTCCCGCACCGCGGCCCCGGCGGCCAGCAGCCGGGGCAGGGCGCACTGGACCGGCGTGCCGACCGAGAGGTAGGTGTCGGCGACCAACTCCAGCCGCTCCATCGCCTGCGCGCGCGCCGCCGCCGGCCCGGCGGTGACGATCCAGCCCAGCTTCATCTGCGGCAGCCCGGCGATCTTGGAAAGCCCGCTCAGGCAGAACGCCAGCACGCCCTCGACGCCGGCCAGTGTCGTGACCCGTTCAGCGTCCGGCCCGAAGGCGTAATCGGAGAAGACCTCGTCGGAGATGATGGCCAGGCTTCTCTCCCGGCAGAATGCCACCAGCCCTTCGAGTTCCCGCTTCTTGAGGAACGACCCGGTGGGGTTGTTGGGATTGACCAGGATCACCGCCCGGCTGCGGTCGGTCGAGGCGCGCGCGAGCGCCTCCAAATCGAGCGACCAGCGGCCGTCGTAGACCAGCGGGTAGGGAATCAACTTGACCGATTCCAGCGCCGCCAGGAAGTCGAATAGCGGATAGGAAGGGCGAGGCACGAGAACCTGGTCGCCGGGATCGGCCAGCACTTTGAACAGATACGCGTACGCCTCGCTGGTGCTGGCGGTGAGCAGGATGCGCTCGGGTTCGACCGCCTGGCCGCGCCCGGCGTAATAGGCAGCCACCGCCTCCCGCGCCTCGATCGATCCGGCCGGCGCGGGATCGTAGCGGAGGCTGCGCGGGTCGGAGAGGGCAGCCAGGACCTCGGCGCCGGGATACGCGAATCCGGCGCGAGTTGGATTGGACTCGGTCAGGTCGAGGATCGCGCGCCCGGCCCGCCGCCTGGCCTGGAGCGCCGCGGCCAGCCGGTTGGGACGCGAATCCCAGCCGAGGCGGGAAGAGAACATCATGGGGGCGGCAAGCTGAAGCTTGCGCTACTCAGCCCGCGGCCGCCGCCCGCACTTCGTCGAGCTTCGGCTTCATCACCTCGACCAGCTCCTTGACCGAGCCGGCGCTCTTGCGCAGGGCGGCCAGCTCGTCCTCGGTCAGCTTCAGCTCGAACACCTTCTCGATGCCGCCGGCGCCGAGCTTGACCGGCACGCCGACGAACAGCCCGCTGATGCCGTACTCGCCCTCCAGCAGGGCCGAGCAGGGGAGGATGCGCTTGCGGTCGAGCAGGATCGCCTCCACCATCTCCACCGCCGCCGCCGCCGGCGCGTAGTAGGCGCTGCCGGTTTTCAGATACCGGACGATCTCGGCGCCGCCGTCGCGGGTGCGCTTCACGATCCGTTCCAGCGTGGCCGCGTCCATCAGCTCACTGAGCGGAATGCCGCCGACGCTGGCGAAGCGCACCAGCGGAACCATGGTGTCGCCGTGGCCGCCCAGCACCAGCGCCGCAATGTCCTTGGCCGATACGCCCAGCTCCTGAGCGACGAAGGTGCGGAAGCGGGTGGTGTCGAGGATGCCGGCCATGCCCATCACGCGGTTCTTGGGGAAACCGCTGATGGCATGAGCCACGTGGCACATGGCGTCCAGCGGGTTGGTGACCACGATCAGGATGGCGTTGGGCGAGTGCTTGACCGCCTGCCCGGCGGTCGCCTTGACGATGTCATAGTTGGCCCACAACAGGTCGTCGCGGCTCATGCCGGGCTTGCGTGGAAAACCGGCGGTGAACACGACGATGTCGGAGTTGGCCGTGGCCGCGTAGTCGTTGCCCCCGGTCACCTGGACATCCACCGCCTCGATCGGCCGGGACTGGAGTATGTCCAGGGCCTTGCCGGTCGGCACGCCCTCCAGAATGTCCACCACCACCACGTCGGCCAGGCCGAGGTCGGCCAGGCGAATCGCACAACTGGCGCCGACGTTGCCGGCCCCGACGACAGTAACCTTTTTTCTCATTTATTGCCTCCGTTCAGGCCGACGCCCCTTTGGCTCCCATGTTCTCAGCGATGGCGTCGGCAAACTCGCTGGTCTTTACCTTCACCGCGCCTTCCATCAGGCGATGCAAGTCGTAAGTTACGCGCTTCTGCCGGATGGTCTCGGTGATGCCTTTCTCGATCAGCGCCGAGACCTCCTTCCAGCCCATGTACTGAAACATCATCGAACCGCTGAGGATGAGGCTGGCGGGGTTGATCACGTCCAGGCCGGCGTACTTGGGGGCCGTGCCGTGGGTGGCTTCGAAAACGCCGTGCTCGTCGCCGATGTTGCCGCCCGGCGCCATTCCCAGCCCGCCTACCTGGGCCGCGCAGGCGTCCGACAGGTAGTCGCCGTTCAGGTTCGGCGTGGCCAGCACGTCGTACTCGTCCGGCCGCAGCAGCACCTGCTGGAACATCGAGTCGGCGATGCGGTCCTTGATGATGATCTGGCCCGGCCCCACGCCGGCGCCCGCTTCGGCTTCGGGCACGCACACGCCGGCGAACTCTTCCCTGGCCAGCTCGTAGCCCCAGTCGCGGAAGGCCCCCTCGGTGAACTTCATGATGTTGCCCTTGTGCACCAGGGTCACGCTGCGCCGCCCGTTCTCCAGCGCGTACCTGATGGCGCGGCGGACCAGCCGCTTCGAGCCGGTGACGCTGATGGGCTTGATGCCGATGCCGGAGTCGGAGCGGATCTTGGTCCCCATCTCCGTGTTCAGCCAGTTGATCACCTTCTGGACCTCGGGCGTCCCCTGCTTCCACTCGATGCCGGCGTAAACGTCCTCGGTGTTCTCGCGGAAGATCACTACGTCCAGCAGCTCCGGCCGCTTCACCGGCGAGGGAACGCCGGGATAGTAGCGGACCGGCCGCCAGCAGACGTAGAGGTTGAGCAGTTGCCGCAGCGAGACGTTCAGGCTGCGGATGCCGCCGCCCACCGGGGTGGTGAGCGGGCCCTTGATGGCGATGTGAAACCGCTGGATCGCCTCCAGGGTCCCCTGCGGCAGCCAGCTCTCGAACATCTTGAAGGCCTTCTCGCCGGCGAAGATCTCGTACCAGGCGATGCGCCGCTGGCCGCCGTAGGCCTGCTGGACAGCCGCGTCAAAGACCCGGCGGGCGGCCCGCCAGATGTCCGGCCCCGTCCCGTCGCCCTCGATGAAGGGGATGATCGGACGGTCCGGGATGACGAACCGGCCGCCCTGGACCTGAATGGGTTCGCCCTCGGCCGGGATCGGATTATTGTTGTAGGACTCCATGCTGACTCCCGTGACTTGGTATGCCCCGCCTCGCTGGCAGCCGCTCCGGCGGCCCGCGGTTCGGGCGAATCAGACCGCGCCGTCTGGATTCGGACTTCACTATACCAGTTTGGCGCCGGCGGGGCAAGGCCCACCACGAGATAATAAGATCCATTAGTCTGTTGCGCCCGGCCCCCGATTTGGATTATTGTTTGTGATGGGATGAGGCAAGGCGGTTCGGCCGCCTTTTTGTCCCGGGACACGCCGCCGGCCTTGGGGGCGAAACCGGGATTGGAAGTGGCTCTGGCTCACCCGCCATCGTGCCCTGGCGCGAGTGGCGGCCTTTGAAAGGCAACACGATGGGGAACGACACTCTGACCATCACTGACAACCGCACGAATACGACCTTCACGATTCCGATCACCCACGGGGCCATTCGCGCGATGGACCTGCGACAGATCAAGACCGGCCCCGAAGACTTCGGGCTGATGACCTATGACCCGGCCTTCATGAACACCGCCTCGTGCCGCAGCACGATCACCTACATCGACGGGGACCGCGGCATCCTCCGCTACCGGGGCTATCCGATCGAGCAGCTTGCCGGGAATTGCAGCTTCCTCGAGGTCGCCTACCTGACCCTGAACGGCGAGCTGCCGACCCAGCCGGAGCTGGAGGCGTTCACCGGCAGCATCACCTGCCACACCATGGTGCCGGAGAACATCAAGCGGCTGATGGACTCCTTCAACTACGACGCGCATCCGATGAGCATGCTGGCCTGCGGGATCGCCGCGCTGTCCAACTTCTACCCCGAGGCCAAGAAAGTCAGGAACCGCGAGAGCCGCCAGGCGCAGATCGTGCGGCTGATCGCCAAGGTGCCCACCGTGGGGGCCTATGCTTACCGCCGCCGCCTCGGCCTGCCTTACGTCGCGCCCGACAACTCGCTGAGCTACCCCGGGAACTTCATGAACATGCTGTGGAAGATGACCGAGCCGAAGTACGAGCCCAACCCGGTGCTCCAGCGCGCGCTCGACATCCTCTTCATCCTGCACGCCGATCACGAGCAGAATTGCAGCGCCAACGCCATGCGCTCGGTCGGCAGCTCCGAGGCGGATCCCTACATGTCGGCGGCCGCGGCCATCGGCGCCCTGTTCGGCCCGCTGCACGGCGGCGCCAACGAGCAGGTTCTGGTGATGCTGGATCAGATCGGCTCGGTGGACAACATCCCCACTTACGTGGAGAAGGTCAAGGCCGGCCAGTTCAAGCTGATGGGCTTCGGGCACCGGATCTACAAGAACTACGATCCGCGGGCCAAGATCATCAAGCAGGCCGCCGATGAGGTCTTCAAGGTCACCGGGCGGAACCCCAAGCTGGACGTCGCCATCGAGCTGGAGCGGATCGCCCTCTCCGACGAGTACTTCGTCAAGCGCAAGCTCTACCCGAACGTCGACTTCTACTCGGGCATCATCTACCAGGCCATGGGCTTCACCCCCGACATGTTCACCGTGCTGTTCGCCATTCCGCGCATGGCCGGCTGGCTGGCCCAGTGGCAGGAGCTGATCGAGGATCCCGAGCAGAAGATCGCCCGCCCGCGGCAGCTTTTCCTCGGCCACGACCAACGCGACTTCGTCCCCATCGACAAACGCGTCAAGGCCGCCGCCGCCGGCTAGC
>ERZ1292640.158-Hain-H43-02um-R1-158-length-54418-cov-11_pt2 | contig 12302 bp, 19 predicted proteins | sample MGYA00564404_ERZ1292640 | MGnify/ENA primary metagenome ERZ1292640 (study PRJEB36523, sample SAMEA6512636) | groundwater metagenome | collected 2019-01-08 | study: AquaDiva: Metagenomics assemblies of 32 groundwater samples | reverse complement strand
TTCGGGAGTTGGTTGCCGGTGGCACTCAAGAAAACCGTTCGCAAGGACGGCGCGGAAGGCATTGGAGACAGGCTGGCGCGGCTTGAATCGAAGTTGGACGCGTTCGAGGAGCTCGAGGCGGGCATTGAAGAGGCAATAGAGCGCCGTGTGCACGAGCTGCGCGGCGTGGCATACTTGACGCTCCTACTCACGGCGGTGCTCACGGCAATCGCGTTGGGTTACTTGATAAAGAATTTGCTGTAGGTACCGTTCCTTCCAAACCAACTTTTTCTGTTAGCGCTTGCCTGCAGCCGCAAGCTTTATTATTACTTACCGTAATATTGATTATTACCGGTGGTAGTAATGGTTTGTGTTGATGTGAGGATTAACGCGAAGGGGCAGGTGGTGATACCGAAGGTTTTTCGCGACGCGTTCGGCTTTCGCCCCAATTCAGTTGCGGTGATGGTTGAGGAGGGCGAGCGGGTTTTCTTGAGGCCCAAGCTTGGCGTGGGGGAGTTCAAGAGGCTGCTGCACGCTTTCCAAAAGATTAACGTCGGCAGGGTTGATTCCGATGCAGACCACGCGGAGGCGCTTGAGTCAAGATGGACTACGTAGACGCGAACGTCATCATCTACGCGTTTTCCGGCGAGGGCGTAAAATCCGAGGCGGCAGAACTGCTGTTGGGGGGCGAGCTCGTCACCAGCAGCTTGTCCCTTGACGAGGTTGGCTGGAAGTTCTTCAAAGTTTCTCCGAAAACCTCGGGCGAGGTGCTTAGGCTGTTGGTTCGAAGCCCGTTGCTTTCGTTCAAGCCTTTCTCGGATGACTTGTTCGATGACTACATCGCGCTGGTCGAGGGAGGACTGCCGCCGCGTGACGCCATTCACGCGGCAACGGCGTTGAAGAACGGCTGCAAGGTAATCTGGTCGGAGGACAAGCATTTCGACAAGGTTAAAGGCTTGAAGCGCAAGGTGCCGTGGAAATGAAGGTGGCGTTCGAATGAGGGTGACGCTCGAGCTCGGCGTGGAAAGAACGCTTCGAAGTTATTTCGAACGCTGGAAAGCGCGCAGGCGCGAGGGCGACGTGCTCATCGTTTCGAACCCTGATTGGTGCGATTACGGCGAGCGCGCAACGCCAATGCCTCCCGCAGTCGAACGCCTTTTTTCGAAGAGAAAGCTCGGCGACTTCACGGGATTCAGGCAGCATCTTTCTCCCCATACGCTCGCGCGCAATCCGTCGCTGCCGCTCGCGCACTGCGAGTCTAAAGCGTTTCAGTTATTACGCGAGAAAACCGGCCTTCCAGTATACGGTACTCACGCCGTTGCCGAAGACTTGCCGTTTTCCGACGGTTCGCTGCACAAGATCGTCGCCCGCAACTTGTTCGGCGACCCGTCGTTCAAGGCGCACGAAGAGGCGGTTGCCGAGTTCAACCGCGCGCTCGCCCCCGGCGGCAGGGTGGAGTTGTACGAGGACGTCACCCCGCCTGCTGGCGGCGAGTGGCGCGCGATTGAAGGCTTCTTCCGCAAGCACGGCTTCAAGCTCCGCAGGCGCAGTCCGAGAATAGGCATGGCGTATCTAGCCGCAGTGAAGCCCGCCCGTTGAACGGTTTTCAAGGGGTTTTTGCGCCAAGCGGCCGGGAATGACACTTGCGATGAGTAAAACCATATATACTAGTTATACTCATAGTGTTTGCGGGGTTTTTCGTGGTCAACGTGTTTGTCAAGAACGTGGACGATGGCGCCTACCGCCTTGCCAAAGTGATTGCTGCGCGCGAGGACAAGCCTATCGGAAGGGTAGTGAGCGAAAGCATTCTGCTCTTGGCGCAGCGGGCGCGCAAGAAGGGGCTGGCTGCAGTGAAGCCCGTTGACTTCGGACCTGGCACGGAAAAACTCAGTCAGAGTATTGACGAGATTCTCTACGGCGATTGAGTGAAAATAGTCGATGCCAGCGTGCTTGTGGCGTTCTTGAACGAGTCTGACGAGCTTCACGCAAAGGCGACCGCGCTGGATCTCGAAGATTCGGTTACGAGCCAGCTTGCTTTCGCTGAAACCGCGAACGTCCTCAAAAAACGGGTGAACAACAAGCCTGCAGTGATGAGCGCGCTGCGGCAAGTGTTCGACAACACTCCCGTAATCGCGCTCAGCGACTACGAGATGAATGAGGCGCTCGAGCTCTTTGGAGAGAATTACCCTCGCCTAAGCTTTATCGATTGTTCCCTGCTGGCGCAAAGCCGCGCGCGGGGAGCCGCGCTAGTCACTTTCGACGAGCAGCTAGCCAAGGCCTCGGCGCGAAAGCGGTAAACACTGCCGCAGTCATTCGTACGGCGGTTTGTTGGTGCGCGTTGCGGAGCGGTAACGGCATTCGCCAGCACAATCAGACGAAGCTCTTGGCGTTATTCGCGTTCGTTTGCGCGGGTGCCCTCTCCTTCGTTTTCACTCGTTGAGCTTTACTTCCACTATCTTGCTTTCGCCTTTCGCCATCGCCACGCCCACGAGCATGTTGGCCGTCTTGTAAACGTTCTGGTTGTGGCTGATGACTATGAACTGCGTTCCCTTCGCCAGCGCCTGCACGAGTTCCGAGAGCTTGCGGCTGTTCTCGGCATCTAGCGCAGCATCCGGCTCGTCGAGAATGTAGATGCTAGACGGGTTGACGCTCTGCAATGCGAATATGAATATCAGCGCGATGAGCGCCTTCTCCCCGCCGCTCATCAGCTCTAGGTACTTGATTTCCTTGTTATCCAGCTTCACTTCAATCGTCAAGCCGCCTTCGAAAGGCCGCTCGGCATTCTCGAGGAACAAGTGCCCGTCGCCCTTGAATATCTTCGAGAATATCGCCTTGAAATTGTTGTTTATCGTGTTGAACGTCTCCATGAACGTCGCGATTTTCTTCGACTCTATCTCGTTTATCAACGCGATGATGGCCTGCTTCTCGTTCGCCATCTGCTGCACCTTAACCTTCTGCGCCTCGAACTCGCGGGCGCGCTGGTCGTAAAGCTCTATCGCGCGGAGGTTCACGTCGCCCAGTTCAGTAATGTCCGTCTGCACTATCTTCAGCCGCGCCAGCAGTTCCGGTTTTTCTTTCGCTTCCAGCATCTTCGCGTGCTTGAACTCATCAAATTGAGCCTTCAGCTGGACGAGCGTGGCTTCAACTATCCCGCGGCGCAAGTTCGACTCGTTCAACAACCGTTGGCTGCGGTCGCGCTCGAACTCGAGCTTGCCCTTATCGTTGCCGAGCTTTTGCACCATTCCCTCGAGTTTCTCGCGGCGGTTAAGCAAATCTGCGAACGCGCTGCTCAACTTCTTTTGTTCTTCAAGCTTGAGTTTCAGTTGGCTGCCTCCCTCTTTTATCGCGCGGTCGGCTTCCTTCACCGCCGCGTTGCACTGCCCTTCCCGCGCTGCCGCCTCGCCAAGCTCCTTGCCGAGGGAAGATGCTTGCTTTTGGTAGACTTCCAGCCGCGAGTTAATGGCCTTCAACGAGTTTTCGTGCTCGGCCACCTGTACCTTAAGGTCTGAAATGTTGCGCTCGCGTTCCTTCAGCTGCGTGCCGAACGCCGCTTCCTTCTCCAAGTCAATCTTTTGCTTGGCGTCCAGCATGCGCAAGTTCAACTCACTCAACTGGCGGATGAGCTCGCGCCTCTGCTCGTCGCCCGCAGTGATTTTTTCGCGCAGCTGCTTGACTTCCCGCCTCAACTGCTTGGCCGCGCCGGACACGTCCTCCTGTTTTCCCGCCTCGGCAGCCTGCTGCGCCTGCAAGTGTTGCAGGTGTATTTCAGTGGTTTTCAGCGCCACGTCCGCGTCGGCCTTGCGCTTGCGGCAGGCTGCCATCTCGTCGCGCAGTTCTTGCAGTTCTTGCAGCACTTTCTCCTTGCCGCCGCGCGCGTCCTCGAGCTTAGCTTCCCACTCGGCTTGCTGCCGTCGTTCGGCGGCCGCGTTCACTTTCGCCTGGAAGCTCCCGCCAGTAACGAGGCCGCTTCCCTCGACGAGCTCGCCGTCCATAGTAGAAAAACGTATTTTGCCCGCGATTCCGTCGCCCGCCTTGAGGGAAGGCATTATTATCGTGTTGCCGCACACGTACTCCATCGCCTTGCGGTACTTGCCGTCGAAGCTAATGTGGTCTAGCACGAAGCCCAGCGACGCGTGCTTCTCGGCTAGGCTGCGGTCTTCCCCCGTGACGGGAGGCGCGTGAATCTTGTCGAGAGGGATGAAGGACACGCGGCCGAGCTTTCTTTCCTTCAACATTTCGATGGCATTGCCGGCCGTCTTAACGCCGTCCACCACCACAAAGTTCGCGCGCGACCCCAACGCCACTTGCACGGGCACGGCGAACTTGCCGGGGTAGCTCACAAGGTCTTCCACCGTGCCGTGAATGCCGGGAAACTTTTCTTTCAACGCCATTATCGCTTCGAGCGACCGGCTGGCCGGCGCGTCCGAAACGGCGCGCAGCCTGCTCGAGATTTCCACGCTCTTCTCCCGCGCGAGTAAAATCAAATCTTCAAGCACTGGCACGCGCTCGTTCAAGCCCCGCTCGCGGCTGAAAAGCGCGTCCAACTCTCCCGAAGCGTTCTTCACCTCGACAGTCGCCTTGCGCCGCTCTTCATCAAGCTGCGCCATTTTTGGGGCGTAATCCTCGAACTCGCCGAACTTCAGCCGTTCGAGCTCCTTTTCTTTCAACCGCGCTATCTCGTCGCCCGAACTGACTTCCGCCTGCAGTTCGCTAAGCCTCTCCTTGCACTGCAGCATCTCGTCGCCCGCCTTCTCCAAGTACGTCCTCGCGTCGTGAAATTGTTGCGAGAATGAGTTGGACGCGTTCAACAACTTGTCGTACTCTTCCTTCTTGCCGGCGAGTATCTTTTGCGTGGCAGCCAGCTCTTTCTCCACGTTTTCCTTCTGGCTTGCGCAGCCCTTCACCTCGTCGTCCGTCCGCTGCTTCTCTAGCTTCCTCTCCCCCTGCTTCCGGTAGAGCTCCTGCAGCTCGGCCTTTTTTTCTTCAATGGTTTTCTTCGCGTCTTCCACCGAGTGAGTAACCGCGTCAACCTCGCGTTGGATGCCTTCCGCCGCGCCTTGCGACCGGGCGAGCACCTGACGGTTTATCTCGTCCTTCTCGTCGTTGATGCGCGCAATGTCCGCTTCCTTCTCCTTGATTTGCGCGGCTATCGCACCCAGCTTGTTCTCCCCATCAAGGTGCGCGTTTATCGCCGCTTCAAACTCTTTCTCCTTCACAGTAATGTCCAGGTAGATTAACGTCGCCTTGAGGGACTCGAGCTCTTCCCGCAGCGCCTTGAGCTTCAACGCGTTCTCGCGCTCGCGCGCCAGCTCGTTCAAATATCCTTCTCGCTCGCCCAGCACCGTGGCGGCCTCGCGCAGCTTGGCTTCCACGCCGTCCAGTTCGGACATTGCTTCCTTCTTCTTGCTTTCGTACTCGGCGACGTTCGCCGCAATGTCTATAAGCATCCTGCGTTCTTTCGTGTTCACTTCCACGACGCGCTGCACTTCCCCTTGCTTTATCACGTTCGTGAGAGTCACGCCGTTGTGCGCGAGGAACTCCTCGAGGGCGTATTTCTTGGTGCGCCTGCCGTCTAGCATGTATTTCGTTTTGCCGTCGCGCTTTACCAGCCGCGTGACGGTGTGCCTCCCGCCGCTGCCTTCGAACGTGACGGTCACTTCGGCAACCTTCCCCCCGCCGAGCACCAAGTCGCTGGTTTTCTTCACGCGCATGCTCTTCAACGACGACTCGCCGAACGCGAACAGCAAGCCGTCTATGACGTTGCTTTTTCCGCTACCGTTTGGTCCCACTACCGCGTTGAAGCCTGCGTCTAGCTTGAGCGTCGCGCTGGGAAAGCTCTTGAAGTTACGAAGGTGGATAGAACTAACGTACATTCGTTTGCATCTCGCGAGGCAATTAGGCAGGAAAGTTTAAATAATCCGCCCCCTGAAAAGCCGCGTTTGCATTCGCATTGGCATCCGGCAACGGCCGTTGCGTGCCCGTTGACTGCAAGCGTTATTAACTCTTTTTACATCGTATTACCTTGTAAACTACCGTCGGAGTGCGTTTGTTGTGGCTCGCGCGTGGATAACCGTTTCAGCAAGGATTCCCGAGAAGCTTGACGGGGAGCTGGGGGCGTACGCTGAGCGTTGGGGCTACGCGTCGAAGACGGAAGTTTTGCGCGAGGCGTTAAGGGATTTGCTTCACGAGGATTTGAACGGAATGCGCGGGGCTTTGAAAGGCAAGGCAACGCCTGTTTTCAACAGCGTGGGCGAAGCCCGGCGGTACGCGTGGAACGCCGCTTTGAAGAAGGCCGGCGGCGACCGCGAAAAGGCTTACGCCATCATTGACGCGCAAGAAAAAAAGGCGCTAGCCGGGCTGAAGCTTTAGCCTCAAGAACTCTCGCAAGCTAACCGTTTCGGCGATTCGCTCGGCTTCGCTACGGAACTGCCGGTCGTTTGAAACGAATATCGCGCCATGCCGCTTGGCTATGATCGCGTGCAGGAAGTCGTTCGGCTCGTAAACGCCTCTCGCGGTTTCATTAAGCTTCTTGGCAAGCGCCCAGTCTTCAGGCGTTTTCTCGACCACTTCAAGCTTTCCAGCGTTCTTGAAGCAGCCTATATGCTTTTGAAGCAATAGCGTTGCCTTGCATCTGCAAGCTTCTTGCACCTCGGCGAAAGTGGTTTTCGATACGATTAAGGTGAAATCGGGGGTCGCACCCCCGATACCCCCCCGTCTTGCGGGTCGCTACTCCCCGCGTTGAAACGCGGGGCTTCTACGCGACCCGCGCAAATAGATTCGCAAATCACTCTGCTCCGATGAACCGAACGGAACCCGCGACCCCGCCTTGAAAGGCGCGGGTTCCGTGGGGTTCCTGAATTCGCAGTCGGCGCTGCGCCTGAAGAATTTCTCGGCGTCATCTTCTCCAGCCTCACCGAGGAGGTAGCAGACGTAAACGTTCGCGTCGGGATAAGCTTTCATAATGCGCTTGCCAGTTGCAAGGCGATTGTCGCTTGCGAGTCCTTGCGGTTGTACACGTAGAGCGTCGCGCCCTTGGCGACTGGCTGGTTGATGGCGAGGCTCAAGTACTTCCCGAACTTGCCGTCATTCACCCAACCGCTTCCCACGTACCCGCCGTTCTTCTCCTTCACGGTAAAGGAGGGTTTCGTGCCTTTCTGCGGCGTTTCCTCAAGCCCCAACTGCCTCGACGTTTCCCCTCCAACCGCCTCAATTCCTTCCTTTCCTTCTTCCGTCATTTTCACTCACCTTGAAAGAGGGGGGGAGAACCCCCCTTGTCCAACAACAGGCTTAAACGGCCGGTAAGACGTTAAGCCTAGCCACGCTAATTTCCACGAACACTTTCTCGCCTTCGCGGAAGAACCCTTCCACCCCTTCTGCAACGCCGTTCATCACGCTCGCAACGTCTTCGTACGCCATTCTTGAAACGTCAACCTTCATTCCAACCACCTTCATCCGCCCTTCCGGGCAGTTCGTTCGAATTTCTTCGCAACACAAACTCTTCCCCTCCCGCATATTTAAGCGCGCCTCGAGAGTAGCTTGCCGAAAGCTGCCGGATGGGGTTGTGCCGTAGCTTGTTCGCAGTTTTACGTGGTTTCTGCGGTTTTTCGGGGTTGTTTTTAAAAAGGTGTGTTACGTATTCACTTTCGTGCCACTTTCTGCCGAGCTTTCGATGGATGAGATTGCAGCGCGCGTGATGCGTCCCGCGCGCTCGCGCCAAGCCACGCTCTCCGCTGCGGAAGACATTCGCAAGCAAGTTTTGCGCAAGCCTACCGAACAGTTGTTCGAGCCGCGCGGCACGCGACCGCCCGCCGCGGCGTTTGACGAGGCGTGGTTCGAGGACGGCACGCTCTTTTCGTTCCTCTCGTGGGCGAACGCTTCGCACCGTCGGCTTCAGTCGATAGAGTGGCTTGCTGAAGGCTCGTTCAAGTTTGGTTACTCGATGCTTTACGCCGGCGTACCGCTCGAGCGCAGCGCCGTGCTCTGCGACTCGCATAAGGCCGTCAACCTCGGCGGGTTGTTGGGGTTCGCGAGCGGCGCGAGCGTCCGCCGGTCGTTGAAAAACCTTTTCGAGAACAATGGCCTCGCGCCCGGCAGCGTGCTTGGCAAGGCAAGCATCCCGCCCTTCCACCATGCCGCCGCACGCCGCAGGATAACTCACCGCACGAGCCTCCCTCTCGCGGTGGGGCGTTGTGAAGCGACTTACGCCGTTGGCGGGCAGTAACCTAACCAAAGTTCCTAAGCATTTCTAAGCATTTCTATCGTGCGTTTGTTGATTGTCTTTACTGCTTTGCCACTGACGCCCAGTAGCTTGCCAGTCTTTCTCAGCGACAGGCCGTGATACGTCGTAAGCATAAACGCGAGCACGTTCCTAGCCGAAATGTGCGCGTAGCCTTGGTATTTGTGCCAGTCGATGAGGTTGCGTATTATTTCTTGGCTGACCACGCGCGTGACGGCCTTATCTTCAAGGTTTTCAGGGTCGGGCGGGTCGTATTGTTTCTCTCGCCACCCTTCCTCGAAGGCGCGCGTCTGTTCTCTGGCGCTAGTCATTTTTCCGTCAATACTCGGGTGAGTTTGCTTCCGCCATCTTGTGGCGGCTATAACTAGCCGGCTATGGATTCTTCTTCCGGCGTGAGTCGTGAAAGCCCCTGATTTTTCGTCATAAGTCCTCGCGGCGTTATACAAATCGAGCAGTGCTTGCGACTCTAATTCAGCCAGCGGGACGTCGGGGTTGGCGCGGTGGAAATCGTTTACCATATAAAATGCAAAGCGCTGGTGTTTCTCCGTAAGCGCCGCGGCTTCCGCTTCCGTCCGCACCGGCGGTTTGCGCCTCGCGTCGGCGCTAGCTTGGCGCGAAGTCGTTTCTTTCAGCAGGGTTGTCTCTCTTGAGGGCTGGCGGGCGTGCCTGCGCGCAATTTCTCCCGTGAACTCCACCAGCTCGCGGGGAGTCATTTCCGCAATTGGCTTGGGCGGCGTTAACGCCGCTGGCAGGCGTTCTTCAAATGGCATCATCCCATTTCCAACTTGGTTTTCAACACTTGCGCGAGCGTCACGGCCGCCGCGTTGCTCTCGTCGGCCGTGATGAACGCCGCCTTTTCTTCGGGAGACAGCAATATCGCCACGCCTGACGCCGCCACGATCAGCGTCTTTGACCCTAGCCCCGCGAGGCTCTTTTCCCTGCCGCTGGCGTTGCGCGAATCGAAAGCCACCGGCGCGTTTCTTTCAGCCAGAGTTTTTTCCAGCCGCGCGGCACCGCGTTCGATGCCGTACTTCAACGGTATTCGCGCCCCCCGCGCGGCGCGGTTTGCGGCAATGCGCATGGCGGCTATCCTCAAAATTTCGTAAGACGACGCTAGCACCGCAACTGCGATGGCGCCCCACAACAACGGCATTCCTTGCGACGCGCCGGCGATGGTTGCCGCCGCGGCGAGCACTATCACCTTCCAGGCGGCGGGCTTGTTGCGCAGGATTGTTGCGAGCATTAAGCATCTTCCCAAAACTTTTTCTTTGCCGAAAGTTTCTTTGCTGAAAATTGTTTCGCACCGCCGGGTTATAAACCTCGCCCGTGAAGGCGGAGATTGGGCTATTTAAGTTCGAGCCGTTCATTAGCTAATTGCTCCGGCTAGCCCCGTCGAAAGGCAGTTGCTACTGGCGCTGCCTTGCGGAATCTAGCGGCCAAACCGTTGCGCGCAAAGGCGCGCTGCGCGGGCTTGGGATGGCTGGCTTTGGACCAGCAGACCGCGGTTCGAATCCGCGCGGGGCTATTTGATTAGCGCGTTAGGAAGCTAAGGCGTTTTGGAATCAAGTTAAAGCATTTTGGAGCGTGTTGAAATGGGTCGAACGAAAGGGAAGCACTTGTGGACTGCTGCGGGCAAGCTTGTGGAAAAGTTTCCCGAAGCGTTTTCAGGCGTTTTCGAGGATGACAAGAACGTCATTCGCGGGATGAAGCTCGTCGAGCACAGCCGCAAGGAGTTGAACAAGCTTTCCGCTGCGGTGAGCGGCTTAGTCAAGCGCAGGAATGCCAAGCAGGCGTCGCTGGAAGAAAAGGCTCCCGCAGTTGCAGCCTAGTTCTCAAGCTTCCTGCCGTCCAATGGTTGAGCTTGCTATTTCTCGAGTTTTGCGAACACCACGCCTGCCAGCAGGTATTGCACTAGTGCTATTGCGCTCCAGCTTGCCACCATTACTGCACTCACGTTGAAGCTGCTGAGCGTCATGAGCATTCCCGGCACGTTGAAGGCAAGCCACGCCGCGCCGCCGAAGGCAACGGCCTTGTTTGCAGCGTCCTTGCGCTTCAAGAGCGGCGCCACGTTCGCCCAAAGCCACGCGAGCAGCACGCCTGCCACGAACGGGTTGATGAACGCGTACAGCATGACCGGGTCGCTCCATGGCCGGAACAACGGCGTTGCGTACTCCGCGGCGAGGGTGGGGAAGAGCGCGCCGAACGCCGCCGTCAAAACTAGGCTTGCGGCGAGCATCGCAACGCCCGCGGCGAGCCCCTTCAAGATAATGTTTTTCATTTCAATCACCTAATACTGCCTCGCCACGCGTACTATCTCGCCGGCGGGCTTGCCGCACACTACGCACTTCGCGCCGTCGTGCGGCTCGGAACGGCTGAAGGCCGGCACGCCGCGCACCTTGCCGCCTTGCGTCGCTTCCTGCAGCTTCGCGCCGCACTCCGCCCCATCCGCGCCTATCGAGCAGAACGGCGCGATGACAATGCCGCCGTGCTTCAGCAATTCTTCGACTTCCGCAAGCGTCCTCGCTTGCTTAGTTGCCGCGCGCAATTCCTTCACGGCATTTTCCGAGAGCGTTGCAAGCATCGCCTCAAGCATCTCTCCCGCGGTTGCAGCCGCTTTGGCGAGCGGCACGCTTTGCTTGCTGCGGTCGTCGCGCCTCACGAGCGTAACGCTGTTCGCTTCCGCCTCGCGCCCGCCCACCTCGGCGCGCAGGGGCACGCCTTTCAACTCCCACTCGTTGTACTTGAAGCCGGGGCTCTTGCCGGAAGCGTCTATCTTCACCTGCAACCCTGCCTTTTCCAGCCCTGTTTTGACGTTCTCGCAATGTTTTGCCACTTGCTCGCCCGCGTCGCCCTTGATGATCGGGATTATCACGCAATGGACGGGCGCGGCGCTTTCAGGCAGTATCAGGCCTTTGCCGTCGCCGTGCACCGACGCGAGCGCTGCGACCATCCTCCAGATGCCGGGGCCGAAGCACGTTTGTTGGCAGTACTCCTCGCGGCCTTCCGGCGTGGTGAATTTTATACCGAACGCCTTGGCGAAATTTTGACCCAGCAGGTGCGTGCTGCCCACTTGCAGCACTTTGCCGTCGGGCATAAGCACGTCGTAAGCGAAAGTGGCGTCCGCTCCGGGAAACTTGTCCCACTGCGGCCGCTCGAAAATGTTTAACGGAATGCCCAGCTTGCCCGTCAGTACCTTGCGGGCGATTTCGTTATCTCGCTTCACTTGTTCCACCGCCTCGCCGCGCGTGGCGAACGCGTCGTGCGTCTCTATCCATAGGAACTCGCGGCCGCGTATGAACGGCAGCGTTTCGTGCTCGAAACGGAACACGCTGCAGCTCTGGTAGAGCTTCAACGGCAGGTCGCCGGTTCCCCTCACCCACAAGGAGTACATTTGGTAGAACGCCGTTTCGCTCGTCGGCCGCAACGCCAACGGCCGCGAAAGCTTCTCTCCGCCAGCTTCAGTCACCCAAAAGACTTGCGGCACGAAACCCTCGACGTGCTGGCTTTCCTTCTCGAAGTTCTCTTTCGGAATGACTGTGGGGAAGACTACCGGCTCGTGCCCGTCCGCTTCCAACTCCGCCTCAAACAGTTTGTAGAGCGCGCGGATTATTCGCGTGCCCCACGGCCGGTGGACGACGAACCCTTGCACGTTATACCGGCCGTCCACCAGGTCTGCCGCGTATATCACCGAGTTGTACCACTCGCTGAAGCTCTTGCGCTTGTCAAAGTTGAACTCCCTTTGTGCCATCAAAGCCATTTGCGCTACCGCCTTCCGGAGAGCATTCCGAGTATTCCCGTGAAGTTCTCTTGGTTCTCGCGGATTTGTTCCGTGATGGCCGGCAGGGATTGCGTGCGCAGCAGCACGATGACTGCCACTACGATGAACACCGCGCCGCCAAGCACGAGGAGGTACTCTACCGCCGTTTGTCCTTCTTCGTTGCCCAAGAGTTTCACGAACAACGTTTGGCGGGGCTTGCTTTTATGCCTTGCCGAAACGGCCTTCCGCAACAGCCGCGGCCTATCTACGGTTTTCGTTGACGAACTTTTCAAGCCGCGCGAACGTCTTCGGGTTGGTGCGGTACTCGCA
>ERZ1292640.3447-Hain-H43-02um-R1-3447-length-12303-cov-15_pt1 | contig 12303 bp, 21 predicted proteins | sample MGYA00564404_ERZ1292640 | MGnify/ENA primary metagenome ERZ1292640 (study PRJEB36523, sample SAMEA6512636) | groundwater metagenome | collected 2019-01-08 | study: AquaDiva: Metagenomics assemblies of 32 groundwater samples | reverse complement strand
AATTTGCAGGAAGGCATGATACCGGAAGAAAAATCAGGCAGGTTCGCGCTATACTTCTCCCCCACATTTCTTGCAAACCCTGACTTTATTCTTGCCCGCCATCCTGCTTCCAACCCTCGTGGGCTTCCCGCATTTTGAACAAATCAGCTGAATCGCCGATACGTTGACGGCTCTTTCTTTATGTACAACCTGCCCTTTCTGCCCCTGCTTCTTTGCTCTCTGATGCCGCGCGATCAGGTTTAACCCCTCCACGACAACTTTGTTCTCCACGGGAAAAACAAATAAAACCTTCCCTTTCTTTCCCCGGTCTTTGCCTTGCAGCATTATTACGTTGTCTCCTTTTCTAATGTTCATATAATCGATGCTAATTTACGAATTTATGCGAATGTTGCGAATTATTCGTATCATTCGCATGTCTCAAATCATTCGCATCGCCCTAGACAACTTCCTGGGCGAGGCTGGCAATTGTGTCAAAACCTCTCTCTTTGATCTCACGCGGAACCGGTCCGAAAATACGGCCGCCCTTTGGTTCTTTTCCTTCCAGTATTACCACGGCATTGTCGTCAAATCTTATATAACTGCCGTCTTTTCTCCCAAAATTATTTCTCTGGCGTATAACGAGGGCCCTGACAACGTCTTTCTTTTTAACCTGCTTGCGCGGCTCCGCTTCTTTTACTGAAACCACGATAATATCGCCTATCTGCGCGTAGCGCCGCTTTGACCCGCCCAAAACCTTAATCACGCCAACTTTTTTGGCTCCGCTATTATCGGCAACATTCAATATTGAACGCATTTGAATCATGGTGATTTACCGCTTAGTAATTACTGCCCATCTTTTTTCTTTAGACAGAGGCCTTGTTTCCTGAATCGTAACTTTGTCGCCAGTATGATATTCGCCTTTTTCATCGTGTGCCTTGTATTTCTTGGTAACCTTATAATATTTTTTGTACTTCGGGTGCTTAACCAGTCTGGAAACGGCGACAACGACAGTTTTTTGCATCCTGTCGGAAACGATCACGCCGTTAAGTGTCCTATGTTTTACAATTTTATTCTCCATGGTTTTTATTCTATTTACTAGCTACTATTTTCTGTTTTTGTATTGCCGTTAAAACTCGGGCGATATCTTTCTTCGTTTGCCCAAGCTGGTCAAAATTTTTCAAAGTTTTGTTGGCCAATTCAAATCTAAACTTGCCGAGCTTGATTTTCAGGTCCTCGGCCATCTTTTGCAATTCCTCAACGTCTTTGCTTTTTAGGTCGGCGTAGTCCATGTTATTTGACAAAGGAGAACAAATATGCAAATGCCGTCAAAAGATTGCCACTTCTGCCGCGAATATTGGGGCATATTGCTCACTAAAATTATTATCTTTTCCCTGCTTATTTTTGGAAATTTATTGCTTTATTTCTACTGGCCAATTAACTCCGGCAGAGAGTTTTATGACATCGTCCATTCCCTCACCCCATTCTGGTTAACAATCTTTGTTTTAGGGATTTTTTGTCTCCTTTTCTTAGGAATGCGCTTTTCTTCCAAGTGCGCAGAGCACAAACATCGGGCTTCGGCCTGATTTTTATTTTAAACGACTAAAGCAAGCCCTTTAATTTTTTATGAACTGGCGCTACCCCGGCCCTAACTTTACCGATAATATCCCGGCGCTGGGCGTAATTTTGTTCCTTCGGAACAATTCCCTATTCGGGTCGCCTGCGCGAGAGTTTTATTCAACCTTTCTCTCCCTTGGGCGCTAATCTTTACTATTAACGGTAAAGTTAGAGCAGGGTAAGCATTTGCAACCATGCTCGCTTACGCTGCGCGTGGGCAAATGCTTATTTCTTAATAAACCTCGTCTTAACCGGCAGTTTATGCGCCGCCAAACGAAGCGCATCTCTCGCAACTTTTTCAGTCACACCATCCATTTCAAAAATTATCCTGCCACCCTCCACGGGCGCTACGAAATGCGATAAGGAACCGGCCCCTCCGCCCATACCGACCTCCGCTCCCTTTTGCGTTCTTGGTCTGTCGGGAAATACCCTGATCCAAATCTTTCCTCCACGCTGGATAAAATGCGTGATTGCGCGGCGGGCTGCTTCCAATTGGGTAGATCTCAGCCAGCCGCTTTCTTCCGCTTTGAGCCCATAGCTTCCGAAGCTTAAATAGTGGCCGCGGGAAGTGACTTTTTTAACCCTGCCCTTGTGGACCTTCCTGTGTTTTATACGCTTCGGCTGTAACATATTTAAAATTTAAGTCCTTTGTGTATCCAAACCTTAACTCCAACTGTCCCGTAAGTCGTATATGCGGTAGCTTCGGCAAAATCTATAACGGCTCTCAATGTTTGAAGCGGCAAGCTTCCCTCCTCCAAATGCTCGGTTCTAGCTATTTCCTTTCCATCCAACCGGCCCGACATTCTAACTTTGGCGCCCTTAATGCCGCGATTAGCCATTATTTTAGCCAGCGTCTGTTTTAAAACTCTCCTATAAGGCATCCGTTTTTCTACCTGTTCGGTCATTTGCTCGGCCATAATTCTGGCCGAAGTTTCCGGGTTCTTGAATTCCTGAACGTCCAGGCGAACGGCAGTTTTCCGTTTTATCAGTTTTGCTATGTCGGCCTTCAAGTCCTCAATCCCTGTCCCGCCCCGGCCGATGACCAAGCCCGGCCTGGCGGTGCTGATTGTGATTGAAAGAACGTCGGGGCTTCTCTCTATTTCCACCTTATCTACACTCATATTCTTGAGTTTCTTTTCCAAAAACTTCCTGATAGCCACATCCTCCTTTAAAAATTGGGGATATTTTTTCGCGCCAAACCACCGGGATTTCCAATCCTTATTTACCGATAATCTAAATGAAGTTGGTGAAATTTTCTGACCCATTTTATATTGCTTTTCTTCTGAAAAATCTCTTGGAAATCTTGCCAAATAATCCCTTTTTGCCGATTCCTTTCTTTGCCTCCGGTTTCGGCGCCGCGGTTTTAACTTTTTCTTCTTTCACGGTCGGCTCCGCTTTTTCCGGAACGGCTTCTTCCGCTTTTTTATGCTCTTTGATCTGCTGCTCGGTAAGCTTCAATCCCGGAACTTTTTCTTCAAGGATCATTTTGATACGCGAGGATCTCTTCAGGATCGGCGAAGTAGAACCGAATCCTTTCGGTCTGAATCTTTTCAATTTCATACCTTCATCTACAACGATATTCTTTATGAAAAGATTCTCTTTGACCAAACCGAAATTATTATGCGCGTTCGCCAGCGCCGAATCCAACAGTTTGGATATCGGCCCGGATGATTTTTTGATCAGATGGTCAAGCTGGCTTTTGGCGGCGGCCGCATCCAAACCTTTTATCAGATCCGAAATCAGCCTTACTTTCCTCGGCGCGATCCTTAAATTTTTCAATTGGGCGGTTACTTGCATGATAACCGATGCTAATTTACGAATTTATGCGAATGATACGAATAGAATTCATTCGCAACATTCGCATGGCTATTCGCATTATTCGCATCGCTTTATTTCTTTTCTTCAGCGGGTGCCGCTTTTGCCGCTTGGGCGGTTTCTATTTCTTTTTGCTTGGCCGCGGCTTCTATTTCTCTTTGCATTCGGCCTCCGTGCCTCACAAATTTTCTGGTAAGCGAAAACTCTCCCAATTTATGGCCGACCATATCTTCGGTGACGAAAACCGGAATATGGATCTTGCCGTTGTGCACTCCGAAAGTGAAACCGACCATTTCCGGCGTTATCGTTGACGCCCGCGCCCATGTCTTAATAACCGTCTTATCTCCAACCTTAAGCTTGCCGACTTTTTTCATCAGTTTTTCATCAACATATACGCCCTTTTTGATACTTCGCGACATAGTTTATTTTGAAACGGTCAGTGATTTTCGCTGCTTATCCTTTTTTCACCGGCCGCCCCATCTGGAATCACAGCTTCTTTAACATATCGGCTAAACCACGACACGCCTGCGGCTCCGATTGTTCTTTGATAAAGCTATGTGCCCAGATGGAGCGGGGCTTCGCTTGTTACCCGGTGCTCAACTTGCTACGCTCGTTTGTGCTCGGATAAGCTCGCTTTTTGATACTTCTTGACATATTTTACTTGTTGGATTATATTATAAATGCTGTTATTTTACAACCTAGGAGGTAAAATGGAAGCCCAAAATAGAAAATACTTCGCATATATGTGCCTGGCCTACCTATCATTTCTCTTGCTTGTCATTTCTGGCCTAGTCAGCTTATTTTTGGTTTTCACCCCCATTTATGAGACCCTGATTTACGGTAAGTCCCTGGCTTATGGAACTGAAGCATTTCGCCGCTATACAATCCTCTTTTCCGTCCTTTTTCTTCTCTCCGTCCTACTCGTGACGACTTTCAATAGCCAAGCAGCCAAGGCGAGCTTCAAGCAATCCAAGTAACCTGGTTAGGCCAAGCCCCAAAAGGTACCCACTCGCGAGAAATCGCGAGTTTTCATTTGTAAAACGGCGGAATTAGCTTATCTATCCAATTTTTAGAGGACTTAGAGGTTCAACCTCTAAGTACCTTTGGCCTTTTGTTTTGTGGGATCCAGCGAACTTGCCTAATTTTTCTGACTCTCTCGTATCTATCGTCATCGCAAGACGTAATTTAGGTCATCGCAAGACGATAATAACTCTACATCGGGCTTCGGCCTGATTTTTTGTCTTGTAAAGTACTGAAGCGAATTAATATCTCTTTGAACGACCACCGCAGACGATTTAATTGGGTTAACAAAGACTTAGTATTTGTACAAAATTTGGGGTCGAGCCCGTCCCGAGCGTAGCGAGGGACATTTCAAACGCGGCGAGGGGCGATACGATACTTTGTGCCGAAATTTTGGTTACAAATACTAAGTCGAATTAATCCAATTAAGGAGGCGAGGACTTAGTGAAAAGAGATGTTAATGAGCGTTACTTTTTCCTTCTTCGTACAATGAACTTCCCCGACTTCTTTTTCTTATTCCGAGTTTTCACTCCCAGCGCGTGTTTCCCCCACGGCGTCTTCGGATATTTTAAGCCGATTCCCTGTCTTCCCTCTCCTCCCCCATGCGGATGGTCCACCGGATTCATCGCCGTGCCTCGAACCGCCGGACGCCACCCGAGGTGGCGATTTCGCCCCGCCTTCCCGATTTTGATTGAACTATGCTCTTGATTAGAAAGCTGACCGATGGACGCCATTACATTTCCATGGAATCTGCGGACTTCCGATGACGGCAGAACGATCTGAACATATTCCCCTTCGTGCGCCAAAACGGTGGCGCTGGAGCCGGCGGATTTCACGACTTGGCCGCCGCGTCCCGGATGCAATTCAATATTGTGTATCACGGTTCCCTGCGGAATGTTTTTCAATTTCATCCTGTTGCCCGGCTCAAGTTTGGTCCTTTCCGAAACGATGATTTCGTCCCCGACTTTCAGGTCCTCCGGAGCCAAAATGTATCTTTTTTCCCCGTCGGCATAATGCAATCTCGCAATTCTTACCGTGCGGTTGGGATCATACTCTATGGAAAAGACTTTTGCCGGCACATTCATTTTTTCCTGCTTGAAATCAACCAGCCGATACAACCTCTTGGCTCCGCCGCCGCGATGGCGCGTGGTAATCCTGCCCTGATTGTTTCTGCCCTTGTCGCGCTTAAAACCTGCCATTAATTTCTTCAACGGCTCTATTTTAGACAAATTTGAGAAATCATATCCCATCATCTGCCTTCTGCCCGGAGTTGTCGGTTTGTATGTTCTCGCCATAGTTCTATTTTGCTATTTCAATTTTGTCTCCTTTCTTCAGGGTAACGATTGCCTTTTTGAATCCCGATTTCTTGCCCTCATGCTCTCCGACCCGCCTGAATTTAGACGGCATGCTTGTCACATTGACCCTATCAACCCTGACCTTATACAACTTCTCTACGGCCTTTTTTATCTCAACCTTGTTCACGCCTTTTGCCACCCTGAAAAGATACTGGCCGTATCCTTCCAAGAGCCCGCCTTTTTCCGTGATCATCGGCCTCAAAATTATCTGATATGAATGGGCGTCTTCCCCTTTTGGAAGTTTTACCGACGACGGTCCGCCAGCTGGCGGAGCGATTTCTCCCTCGCCGACAGGCACAGCCCCATTGGCCGTTTCTTCCGGCTTTGGTTTTTTCTCTTCTTTTTTCTTTCTGCTGAATAATCCCATGATAAAAAATTAAAGTTTGTACGTTTTCTCAATAATCGGCACTGCATCCTTTAATAAAATTAAATACTTTTTCTCCAATAGATCTTTTACATTCAAACTTTTTGCGTCTGTCGTCTCCATAAACGGAAGATTACCCACGGCCTGCAAAATCATTTTGTCCTTCTCTGGCATAACAAACAAAATAGAATCTCTTTTCTTCTTTGTGTTTTTATAGCCGGTCATCTTGCCGGACAATCCGTTAATTACGCCCAACGCCTCTTTGGTTTTGGGTGCGTTCAATTTCAAACCGTCTAACAGCATCAATTCTTTATCCTGAACTTTGGAAGACAACGCCATAAACAATGCTTTCCGTTTTGTCTTCTTGTTTATCTTTTTTTCAAAATTCCTTTCCTTAGTCGGACCGAATGCCACGCCGCCGCCCTTCCAAATGGGCGACCTGATGGAGGCGTGCCTTGCCCGTCCTGTGCCTTTCTGCCGCCACGGTTTTTTGCCGCCGCCGCGCACCTCGCCGCGGCCCTTCGTATGGGCGATTACCTGCCTTGAATTTGCCATCTGCGCCACTATTGCCTGATGCACCAAATCGGGGTTCATTTTCACGCCAAAAATCCCGTCCGGCAATTCGGCCTCTCCGATAACTTCCGCATTTTGATTGTATAATTCGGTCTTCATAACAAAGCGATGCGAATAATGCAAATGACCATGCGAATGTTGCGAATGAATTTTATTCGTATCATTCGCATAAATTCGTAAATTAGCATCGGTTTACATTGAAACTATTTCCAACAACGTCCCCTTTCTTCCGGGCACTGCGCCTTTTATCATTATCAGATTGTTTTCCTTATCAATTGATACTATCTCCAATCCTCTGGTTGTCTGCCTCTCGCCGCCCATCCGTCCCGCCATTCTCATACCTTTCAAGGTGTGCTGGGGAAATCTCTGGCCGATTGAACCGCCGTGCCGCAGAACATGGTGATGGCCGTGGCTAGCCGGCATTCCGTGGAAGCCGTGTCTTTTAACCACTCCCTGAAATCCCTTGCCCTTAGTTATTCCGCTTATTTTTACGATATCTCCGGTATTGAAAGCCGAAACGTCTAACTTGTCGCCTCTTGCTAATGCAACTTCCTGCTCTCGGCTATCAGCTTTCGGTTTAAATTCCTTCAAATATTTCAAGCTTTCTAAATCCTTCAGGTGGCCCGCCTTCGGTTTGTTCGGCTTTTTTTCTTTTCCGTATCCAACTTGCACCGCTTTATAGCCGTCTTTCTCTTCGGTCCTGATCTGGGCCACGGTAATCGGGCCAGCTTCAACTACGGTTACCGGGATAACCTTACCGTCTTCACTGAAAATCCTCGTCATCCCGATTTTTTTACCCAGAATAAAAGCCATTTTTATACGATAAAGCCCAGATTCAGCTGGGCAATTAAAGACAGCTGGATCTTGAAATACAAATCAGGTTTTACTAAAAGTTAAAACCATTTATTTGATTAATTTTGCTACTCGCACAGAGCTAGAGTAACAAATGTCGTCGTCGCCTAGCCCAGCTCCATCATATGGGGCTGGGTAAACGGCAACGACATTTGGCATCCTCAACGCCCTCAACGTTTGGAGGGCTACTAATTCTTCCCGCCCGGCTTTTCTGGTTCGACCAGGGTGCTTATAAAAGCTCTGTCTGCTCTCTTTAGTGTAATGGTTTGGGGCCAATCTCCAAGTCTTAAAGTAAAAACAAAACTGGTTCCTTTTATAAGCAAATAAAATCGTGCTGGCGCTACATGCTCGTTATGTCTGTAATCATGCTCTACGAGCCGCGGGCTGAATTTAACTTCTAAAAATCTAACAAAATCATCGATTTTTTCTCTGCACCAATTAGCATCAGCAATTTGGACGGAGGATTTTCTTTCTAATTCTTCAAAGGCCTTCTTCATTACATCAGCATATTTTTTGCCCTCCCAGGTCTGTTCAGCATCCTGATAAAGTTTAAGCATCCTATCTTTTTTCTTTGCGACTTCTTCTTCTAGGCCGGGAAACTGAATCATTGCCCGCAACTCCTCGGCCGCTTCTTCCAGCTTTTTCCCTGCCAGAACCTTAATCTCTTTGGCTCTTTTCAAGGCCGAACTTGTATCCTTAGGTATTTTTTCTCCTTCCATAACAGCAAACCTTGCTTGAGCAAATACAGAACTTAAGATTTACATCTTAAGCTCTATGTCCACGCCTGCCGGTAAATTAAGATTCATCAAAGAATCAATAATCTTTGAACTTGGATTTGTAATATCAATCAGCCGCTTGTGAACGCGCATCTCAAACTGTTCCCGCGAATTCTTGTCTATGAAAGCCGAGCGGTTGACGGTGTACTTATGAATGGCCGTGGGTAGAGGTACGGGCCCCACTACCTCTCCGCCGTTTCGCTCAATGGTCTCAACGATCTGCTTAGCAGATTTGTCAATAATTTTATTATCGTAGGCCTTCAGTTTTATCCTTATGCGCTGGCTTGCTTCTACCGTTTTTTCCTTTTTGGTTGGCATTTGTTAAAAAGAGCTGGGCTAAACCCTAGATTTGCTTCGCAAATCGGGGGTCGCCCGAACATTTTGTTTACAAAATGTTCTAGGGGACTGATAAGCCCCGACCGTTGCGGTCGGGGCTTATCTTTTTTAATTACGCTATAACTTTTGTTACGACGCCCGCCCCTACTGTTTTACCTCCCTCACGAATGGCAAAGCGCTGCTTTTCTTGCATGGCAATCGGCGCAATAAGTTTTACCTTTAGATTAACTGTGTCTCCGGGCATTACCATCTCTGTCCCCTCGGGTAAAAATACTTCGCCGGTTACGTCTGTAGTTCTAAAGTAAAACTGCGGCTTGTAACCCTTGAAGAACGGGGTATGCCTTCCACCTTCCTCTTTTGACAGAACTAAGATTTCCGCTTCAAAATCCGTGTGCGGCGTGATGGAGCCGGGTTTGGCAAGCACCTGTCCGCGCGAAACGTCTTCTTTCTTGAGTCCCCGCAAAAGTATGCCGGCATTATCGCCAGCCTGTCCTTCATCAAGTTGTTTGTTAAACATTTCTATGCCGGTAATAACCGTCTTCTGGGTCGGCTTAAGGCCTACGACTTCAACTTCCTCGTTCAGCTTGACCATGCCTTTCTCAATACGTCCCGTTACAACCGTACCCCGTCCTTCAATTGAGAATATATCTTCTATAGGCATAAGGAACGGCTTATCGGTTTCACGAACCGGATCGGGAATGTAAGAATCCAGGATATCAACTAATTCTTTGATCGGCTTCATAGCTTCGTCATCTTTTGACGAGGCCTCCAGCGCCTTCAGGGCGGAACCGCGGATGATTGGAGTTTTATCTCCAGGAAATTGGTATTTATTCAAAAGTTCGCGGACTTCGGCTTCAACCAGATCCACCAGTTCGGGATCGTCCACTTGGTCAACTTTATTCAAAAACACAATGATCGCGGGTACGCCAACCTGACGGGCAAGTAAAATGTGTTCGCGTGTTTGGGGCATCGGGCCATCCGTAGCCGCAACGACTAAAATAGCGCCATCCATTTGAGCGGCACCCGTAACCATATTTTTAATGTAGTCAGCATGACCCGGGCAATCAATGTGGGCATAGTGACGCTTCGGCGTTTCGTATTCAGAGTGGTGAATGGCAATGGTAATACCGCGGGCTTTTTCTTCCGGCGCATTATCTATCTGGCCGACCCCCTCAACGCGGGCCGTATAGCCTTCGCCTTTTAACAAATCCAGCGTGCGTAAAATGGCCGCCGTTAAAGTCGTTTTGCCGTGGTCAACGTGACCGATCGTACCGATATTTAAGTGCGGTTTTGTCCTTTCAAATTTCCCTGCCATATTAAAACTGGATTATAGGTGTTAGGTTATGGGTTCTAGATCAAACAACCTAGCACCCAAAACCTAGCGCCTAATGCTCTTTAATAGTAAAATCATTATAATCTAAAGTTTATTCAAGGTCAATAACCTCGGCTGTCGGCTCCTCTTCCCCGGTATTTTCAACAAGTTCAGCCGATTCTTTTTGGCGTATCTCTTCCTTAAGCGCCAGTATTTCCTGATTTAATTTTTCTATGGTTTTCTCCTCCTCATCCGGCCCCTTTGCATTCTCTCCCGAGTCATCCGACATATCGTTTTCTTTTTCGTACTGGTCATAGGGCAAAATAACAAATTCCGGTTCGTTTCCGTCCAAAACTAAAATCCCACCCAGCTTTTTGGCCAACCTTTTCAACTGCTTGAAATCCATCCCGTTAGAAGTAGTAATAGTGGCACATAAGTCAGACTTACGGTCGCTATATTACTTTTATTAAATATTAACTTTGATTCGTGAACCCGCTAGGACTACTTCTAACGGGATCCATTATTTTCTACTTATACCAAATTAAAGCTATGCGTGCAAGGGCTTGACCCCCACACCCATTGGGCTCGGAGTTTTATGTAATCCCCGGCTAGAGCCGTTAGGCGACTGCGTCTTTTGGCTGTTGGTCAAATATTGCTCTAGCTCCAATGGGTGTGGGGGTTGACTAGAAACAGCGATTTTGCTAATCTACTCCTAACCAATGGCGGACGAAACTGAGCTAAAAGTATACGAGCTTGCATATCATTTAATTCCCGAGCTTGAAGAGGCTGATGTTAAGGCGCGCGCGCAGGAACTCGTTAATCTAATAACTCAAAATAACGGCTCTGTGCTGATCTCCAAAGAACCAAGGCATTCCCATCTGTCCTATCCGATACGCCACAAGCAATATAGCTATCTGGGGGTGCTTGAATTCAAGGCGCCGGCCGAAGCGGTTGAAAAAATAAATGCCCAGATAAAACTCCAGAATGATGTTTTGCGATTTCTACTTTTGAAGAAAGACACCGGCGCTTTAAGAACTCTGGGCGAACCCAGAGCGGGACGCATGAGAATGAGGGCGCAAGAACCGGCAATGACCAAGACCAGACCGTCTGCGCCCGTGACAGAACAAAAAACAAAGGAAGAAGACAAGGTCAAAACCGAAGAAATAGAAAAAGAGATAGAAGAAGTAATAAAAGGGTTGTAACATTTGTCCACGCGCAAGGCGAAAAGCCGAGCATGGAAACAAATGCACAACCGAGCACATAACTTTGTAACGTGCTCACGGTTAGTATTTGCCAAATACTTTTCCCGAAATACCACTAAAACGAAATTAACATAAAAGTTATGTGCTCGGTGCTGATATGTGTAGCTGTTCGCTACGCCTATCGGCTAAGCTCACAGACACATACCGCATGAATCTCAACAAAGTATTCCTGATCGGAAGGCTGGCCGCGGACCCGGAATCACGGATGACTCCCGGCGGACAGATGGTCACCACAGTAAGGATCGCCACCAACCGCGTGTGGAACAACAGGTCAACCGGCGAAAAGCAGGAGCAAGTTGAATTCCACACCGTCATCGCGTGGAGAAATCTCGCCGAGATTGTTTCCAAATACCTGCGCAAGGGCCAACTGGCTTTTTTTGAGGGACGCCTGCAAACGCGTTCATGGCAGGGTCAAGACGGCATAAAAAGATACAGGACGGAAATAGTGGCCGAGAATATGCAGTTGGGGCCTAAGGCGGCCGGCACGAGTGTACCGGCTGGAGCGGCTGCACAAGACCAGCCCCAACCGGACCAAACCCGCTCAAGCCAAACGCAACCGGAAGTTAAGGAAGAAGAAATCCCGGTTATCAATGAGGACGCGCCGGTTTCCAGCGACCCGATTATCGCCGACGACGAAATAGAAGAAAAAGAAATAGACCTTAAAGATATACCATTTTAAGCATTTGTCTGCACGCAGCGTAGCGAGTACAGTTACAAATGCTTAACCGAGCACATAAAGCGTTATGTGCTCGGTGCTGAATTTTCTAACAACTCAGCGTCGCAAGCAGACTTGCTGGCTTCGTTGAGAAAATTCGCATGCCTTGTATTTGTTGCCAGGAAAAAATAAATCACGTTGATTATAAAAAAACGGATATTCTCCGCAAATTTGTGTCGGGCCAGTTTAAAGTTTCCTCCTCGGCCCGGACTGGCTTGTGCCAGAAGCACCAGCGAATGGTTTCCAACGCTGTAAAATTAGCACGCTACATGGCTCTGATGCCGTATACCAAGGGGCAGACAATAAAGAAATAACAAGCCCAATCAAAAA
>ERZ1292640.1902-Hain-H43-02um-R1-1902-length-17068-cov-19_pt2 | contig 12303 bp, 11 predicted proteins | sample MGYA00564404_ERZ1292640 | MGnify/ENA primary metagenome ERZ1292640 (study PRJEB36523, sample SAMEA6512636) | groundwater metagenome | collected 2019-01-08 | study: AquaDiva: Metagenomics assemblies of 32 groundwater samples | reverse complement strand
CTGGCGCGGCTGTCGGCCGAGATCAACGAGACGGTCGAGAACATCGGCGCCAGGCGGTTGCACACGGTGATGGAGAAGCTGCTGGAAGAGATCAGCTTCACCGCCTCGGATTCGCCCGGCAAAAAGGTCGAGATCGACGCCGACTACGTGCGCGCCCACGTGAGCGAGCTCGCCAAGAACACCGACCTCAGCAAGTTCGTGCTGTAATCAGCACTGCAGCGAGTACTACCTCATCCTAAGGAGCGCGCGTAGCGCGCGTCTCGAAGGATGGGCCATACAGCACGTCGGTCGCCGACCCTTCGAGACGCGGCCTGCGGTCGCTCCTCAGGGTGAGGTCATGCGTGTTGCTGCGTCAGAGGCAGTAGGCGGCGATCAGGTCGACGAGATAGGCCGGCCCGTTCAGGCCCCACAGCACGAACGACAGGGCGGTCGCGGCGACGACGAGGGCGGCGGCGCCCCATAGAAGCGCCGCCCGCCAGCCCGCCATCATCGCCCCCTCATCATTTGGCGGATCTCACGCCGGTTGCAGCGCCGCGGCCCGCGGCAGGCGTTCCTCGACGATCGGCCAGTGCATGGCCGCCGAGACGAGGCCGAGTGCGATCGAGATCCACCACATGGTGTCGTAGTTGCCTTGCAGGTCGAACAGCAGGCCGCCGCCCCAGCCGCCGACGAAGCTGCCGACCTGGTGGCCGAAGAAGACGATGCCGTTCAGCATCGTGACATGCACCGGCCCGAAGATGAAGCCGACCAACGAGGTCGTGAGCGGCACGGTGCCCAGCCACAGGAAGCCGAGCGAGCCGGCAAAGATCAGCACCGAAGCTGCCGACAACGGCGCGACCATGAAGCCCAGGAACACCAGCGATCGCAGCAGGTAGAGCAGGGTCAGCAGGTTCTTGCGCTTGTACCTGGCGCCCATGGAGCTCCACAGGATGGCGCCGGCGATGTTGAACAGGCCGACCATGCCGATGGCCCAGCCGCCGAGTTCGACCGGCGTCAGCTCGAGGCCGAACAGCGAGAGCCCGATGCCCTTGTCGGAGATGTAGGCGGGCAGATGGCCGCCGACGAAGGCGACGTGAAAGCCGCAGACGAAATAGCCCGTCACCAGCAGCACGTAGCTGCGCAGGCCGAATGCTTCCGCCAGCGCCTCGCGGGTCGTTTGCGAGCCGCCGCTGCCCCTCTTGGACGCGGCGATCTCCTTGCGGTCGTTCAAGCCAAGCGGCAGCACCATGATCAGGACGGCAAGGACCGTTAGCGCCCACATGGTCGGCCGCCAGTCGCCGAAATAGCTCTGCAGCACGGCTGCCAGCGGCACGATGAAGAACTGGCCGAACGAGCCGCCGGCCGAACAGATGCCCACGGCCAGCGCCTGCTTGGCGGGCGGGGCCACGCGCAGGATCACGCCCAGCACCGGGCCGAAGGTCGCGGCCGACAGGCCGATGCCGACCAGGATGTTGCCAAGAATGAGCATGGCCCCTGAATGCATGGTGGCCGTCACGATCATGCCCAGTACATAGACTGCGCCGCCGCCGGCAATGGTGGGCGCCGAGCCGAAGCGGTCGGCCAGCCGGCCGGAGAAGGGCGCCATGGCGCCCATCAGCAGCATCGACACGGCGGTACCGAAGGAGAACAGCTCGCGGCCGACGTGCAGCTCGGCGGATACGGGCTTCAGGAAGATGCCGAAGCTCTGGCGGACGCCGAGACCGATGGTCAGGACGAGGAAACCGCACCAAACGGCGGTCCAATAGGAACGGGTTGTCATGGGCGGCAACTTGCGGCGGCGCCCCCGCACTAGCAAGCCGTTCGACCTGTCGTGTTCCATAGAATTACTTCATGCCGTCACAAGCTGAGATGTGGCAGAACCTCTTCATGGCGCGGCGGCTCCGGTACGTTCTGGCAGGATTGCTGTTGGCTTTGGCAGGAAACGCCATGGCCGCGCCGCGGCTGGAGCGCGAACGCTGCTCCTTCAAGCCGCCGCGCGGCGACCGCGTCGAATGCTTCGTGCTGATCGTCGCGGAGAACCGCGAGCTGCCGCAGGGCCGCGAGGTCCGACTCAAGGTTGCGGTCCTCAAAGCCAAGCGCAGTGCGGGCCTTGAGCCTCTCGTCTATCTTTCGGGGGGGCCCGGCGACGCGCCGCTGGTGGCGTCCAGCCCCGGCGCCGATGCGCTGGCTGAAGGCGACTGGTGGAACGAGACCGCCAACATCCGCCGTCGCCGCGATGTCATCGTCATGAGCCAGCGCGGCGCCGGCGGGTCGACGCCCAACCTCGACTGCTTCGATCCGCGCACCTCGCAGCCCGCCAAGGCCCGTCGGCGGGCGGTCACCGAACAGCAGGAGCGCGATATCCTGCTGAGCTGCCGCGCTTCCCTCGCCCGGCGCAAGATCGACCTCACGATGTATACGACGCCGGCGCTGGCCGACGACGTCGCCGACCTCGCGACAGCCTTCTCACTGCCGCGGATCAATCTCTATGGCGTCTCCTATGGCACGCGCTGGGGGCTAGAGGTGATGCGACGGCACCCCGGACTGGTGCGTGCCGCGGTGCTGGACGGAGTCTATCCGCCGCAGGTGAACGGCGAGCAGAATGAACCCGAAATCGTGCGTCGTACCTTCGAGCGGCTCTATGCCGACTGTGCTGCGGACGCTGTCTGCCGTGAACGTCATCCGGCGGTCCGTGCGGCGGTCGAAGGGGCGATCGAGGCGGCTGAACGCACGCCGCTGCAGCTGACCTTGGAACTCGAGGATGGCGCGCAGCCGGCACAGCTCGACGGCGCAAAGCTCCTCATGGTGCTGCTGCACATGATGCGCGAGGGCGAGGCGGCGCTCATTCCAGAGGCCGTGGCGGCCATTGGACGCGGCGACCTGCGCCTGCTGCGGCTGTTCGCCGAGGATCTCGAGACCAGCGACGGCGGCCTGCTCGAGCAGAACGCCCAGCAGTTCGACGGCCTCTACAACAGCATCGAATGCCGCGAGACCTGGGCGGCGGTCGACCGCACGGCACGGCGTCGGCAGATCGAGACCAACGGGCTCTACGGCCTCAATGCCCGGCAGAGCAGGTCGCCGGCCTTCTGCCAGGCGTGGCGCGTTCCGGCCGCGCCCGCCGCCGAGCGCCAGCCGGTGGCGTCGGAGATTCCCACCCTGCTGCTGAGCGGCGGTTACGATTGGCTCACACCGCCGGCGTGGGGCCGCGAAGCCGCCAAGTCGCTCGCCTCGTCGCGCCATGTCGTGTTCCGGTCTCCGGGCCATGGCGTCGTCGTGCAGGATCCGTGCGCCGCCCGCCTGCGCGACGCCTTCATCGACGATCCGAATCCCAAGCGTGCGCTGCCCTGCCGCGCCGACACGCCGCCCAACTTCACCGCCGCCTACGAGCGCGCGCGCGACCTGCCCCTGGTCGACAAGGAGAAGAACGAATGAACCGCGTACTCGCCCATACCGGCGTGAAATACCCGATCGTGCAGGCACCGATGGGCTGGATCGCCCGCAGCCAGCTCGCCTCGGCGGTGTCCAACGCAGGCGGCCTCGGCATCATCGAGACCTCGAGTGGCGAGGTCGATGCCTGCCTGGCCGAGATCGAGAAGATGAAGGACCTCACCGACAAGCCGTTCGGCGTGAACCTGCCGCTGCTGTTCATCCGCGAGCCGCGCATTGTCGACCTGGTGGCAAAAAGCGGCGTGAAGTTCGTCAGTACCTCGGCCGGATCGCCGGCCAAGCTGCTGCCGACGCTGAAGGCCGCCGGCCTCATCGTCTATCACGTCGTGCCCAACCTCTCCTCGGCCCTGAAGGCCGTGGACGCGGGGGTCGATGGCCTGATCGTCGAGGGCGGCGAAGGCGGCGGCTTCAAGAATCCCGACGATGTCTCGACCCTGGTCCTGCTGCAGGGGGTGCGCGAGCGGACCGACGTACCGATCATCGCCGCCGGCGGCATCTGCGACGGGCGCGGCATGGCCGCGGCCTTTGCGCTCGGTGCCGAGGGCATCCAGATGGGCACGCGGTTCGTGAGCGCCACCGAAAGCCCGGTCCACATGAATTACAAGCAGGCGATCGTCGATGCCGACGACACCGGCACGGTGATGCTCAACCGCAAGTCCAGCCCTTGCGTGCGGGCGCTCAAGACCGAGCGCGCCAGGGAGATCGACCGCGCCGGCTCGTTCGACCGTGCGGTGTTCGGCCGTGTCCGCGATGTCTATTTCGGCGGCGACATGGAGGCCTCGCTGGCGCTGGCCGGTCAGACCGTCGGACTGATCCACGAGGTCCTGCCCGTTGCCGACATCATCGGTCGCACGGTCGAGGGCTTCCACGCCATCCGCAAGCGGCAGGGCGAGCGCTCGCAGGCCGGCGGATTCTGAGCGCTACTTGAGGAGGTCCGGCGCGATCAGGCGGGGCAGGAACAACGGGATCTCCGGCCATATGATCATCGCCGCCAGCACCAGGATCATCGGTACCAGCATGATCAGCGTGTCCTTCAGCGCAAAGCGCAGCGGCACGCCGGCGACGGCGCAGGAGATCATCAGGCAGAGGCCGTAGGGCGGCGTCACCAGCCCGAAGGCCAGCGACACGATCGACACGATCGCGAACTGGACGGGATGCATGTCGACCGACTTGGCGAGCGGCTCCAGCACCGTGCCCACGATGATGATGGCCGGAATGGCATCGAGGAAGCAGCCGACGACCAGGAACACGAAGGCGATGAAGAAACCGACGCCGATCGCGCCCATGCCCCAGGTCGAGACGTTGGCCAGCAGCTCCTGCGGGATCTTGTAGTAGGCCAGCAGCCAGCCGAAGGCGCTCGCCGTGCCGATGCAGAACAGCGCCACGGACGCGAGACGCCCGGTGTCGAGCAGCGCGTTGTAGAGCTGGCGCGAGCCCATCTCGCGGTAGACCACGATCGACAGCACCGCCGAATAGAGCACGGCGACGCAGGCCGATTCGGTGGCGGTGAACCAGCCCAGCAGGATGCCGCCCACGATGATGAACGGCGTCATCAGGGCCGGGATCGACACCCAGAGCGCACACAGGAGCTGGCGGAAGGTCGAGCGCGGGTAGGTCGGATAGCCGCGCCGCACGGCGTAGATGTGGACGGTGGCCATCTGTGCGCCCGCGATCAGCAGGCCGGGAATGACGCCGGCGAGGTAGAGTGCACCGATCGAGGTCGAGATCAGTCCGCCCCAGACGATCATCAGGATCGAAGGCGGAATGACCACCGCCAGCACAGCCGACACGGCGGTGATGGCGATCGAGAAGGAGAGGTCGTAGCCCTCTTTGGTTTGCGCATCGATGAAGATCTTGCTCTGGCTGGCCGCATCCGCCGTCGAGGAGCCGGAGATGCCGGCAAAGAATACCGACAGCACGACGTTGATCTGGGCGAGCGACCCCGGCCAGCTTCCGACCAGGGAGCGCGACAAGGTCACCAGCCGGTCGGTGATGCCGCCCACGCTCATCAGGTTGGCCGTCAGCAGGAAGAACGGCACCGCAAGCAGGATGAAGGAGTTGTAGGCGTTGAAGGTCTCCTGCGCGAGCATCATGGTCCCGAGGCGGGGCTCGAAGTAGAACAGCGGCAGGCAGGCGAGACCCAACGCAAAGGCCACCGGCACGCGCAGTACCAGCAGCGTGAAGAAGACGCCGAACAGGATCGCCGCGGCCTCGCCCGAGGTGAATACCGTTGCGCCGGTCATGGTGCAGGCCTTCCGAACAGGACTCGGGTCTCATCGACGAACTGTTCGCCGAGAAAGACGATCCAGGTGATCCCGGCGACCGGCCAGGCGATGTGGATCAGCCACAGCGGCAGCTCGGCCAGCTCCGACGTCCGGTACCAGGCGAACTGGGTGAACTCGATGCCGCCGACCACGAAGATCAGCGCCATCGCCAGGATGCCGAGGCGTGCCGCGATGCGCACGGCGGCTTCGCCGCGTCTCGGGAGCCTGGGCCATACGTCGACTTCGAAATGCGCGCTTTCGCGTACGCCGATCATGGCGCCGATCATGATCATCCAGATGAACAGGAAGCGCGCCATCTCCTCGGTCCAGATGTAGGACGGAATCAGCGCAGTGTAGCGCGAGATGATCTGCAGCGTGACGGGAATGACGAGGATCGCCACCGACAGTGCCAGCAGGGCGGTCAAGGTCCGCGCATAAGTGGCCGTAAACCGACGCCAGAGGCCGGGCGGCGGGACAACTGAGGAGGGCATCGAAAAACCGTGCGGGAGGAACGCCAGGGAAAGCGCGGGAGTAAACGCCGGCGACGGGGCGCAGCAGGCGACACGCCCGCTGCGCGTCCCGGGTTCAGTTCAGGTTCACGATCTTGACGAAGATCCCGTCGGCGCCGATTTCCTTGGCGTAGGCTTCCATCACCGGATCGACCATCTTCTTCATGGGCGCCCGGTCCTTGAACGGAATGCGCTTGAGCTTGCCGGCTTTCTCCATCGCCACCAGCTTCTGCGCGTCCTCGGAGCTTTCGACCTGGCGGCCGTAGGCACCGGCTTCCTTGCCTGCCTTGATGATCGCGTCCTGCAGATCCTTGGGCAGGGTCTTGAAGGTCTTGCCGGAGAAGCAGATCGGCCGGATGGTGATGGCGTGCTCGGTCATCGCGAGGTTGGGCGCGACTTCGTAGAACTTCATCGTCTCGACGCCGGCCGCCTCGTTCTCGCCAGCGGCGATCACGTTGTTCTGGATGGCGTTGTAGACCTCATTGTAGGCGATCACCGTCGGCGACATGCCGGCGGCGGCGAAGGTCTTGGACCAGATCGGCGCGCCCTGGACGCGAACCTTGAGGCCCTTGATCTCGGCCAGCGTGCTCATCGGCTTGTTGATGAAGATGTTGCGCGTGCCGCCGCCGGCGTAGCCGATCAGCATGACGTTGGCCTTGGTCGCGATCTCGTCGGCCACCGGCTTCAGAAGGTCGGCGTCGAGCACCTTGTTCCAGTGCGCGAGGTCGCGGAACAGGAACGGTGCGTCGATGAAGGGCGCCGCCTTGGAGAAGGTCGACATGTGGGCCGGCGAGACGATGCCGTAGTCGACGGCCTTGCCCTGCGCCATGTACTCGAAATACTGCTTCTCGAGGCCGAGCGCCGAATTGCGATGCAGGACGAAGTTGACCGGCTTGCCGTAGTATTTCTTCACCAGCTCTTCGAATCTGAGCAGTGCCTTGTTGAAGGCGTGGTCGTCATTGAACTGTACGGCGCCGTTGAGCGTGATCGTCGCCTGGGCGTTCGCACTGCGGACGAACGGGGCGGCGACAGTCGCGGCGGCGAGGCCGCGGACCATGGTTCTGCGTTGCATCGATTTTCCTCCAGAGGCCTCGTTTATTGGCTACTGCCATCGGCCCTTGGTAAGGACTATGCATGGGAACAGTAGGTCAGGCCAGAATGTGAAGAGGAGCGTCGGCAAACGGCCGGCGATCCTGAGGCGTAACGGCGCTAGATTTGACACAAAAATCTAGTGATAATGCAATTCTAGAATGGGGTACCGAGGCAGCCGTGCCGGAACTGTACGTGTCAGGCGCCGCGTTAGGGGCATTGGCTGTCGCCGCGGCGGTCGCGACGCTGGTCCGCGGTCCGGCGCTGGCGTTCGTCTATCCGCTCAGTGCGCTGGCGGCGCTCATGCTGGGGGTCGTCGATCTGCGCGTGCTGCTGGGCGGCGGTGAATTGACGGCACAGCTGCCGATCGGCCTGCCGGGCGTCGGCCTTCATCTGCGCCTGGACGCCTTGTCGGCCTTCTTCGGCATTGTGATCAACGGCGGCATTCTGGCCGCCAGCGTCTATGGGATGGGCTTCGACCGGGCCAAGGAACTGACGCCGCGCGTGGAGCCTCTGTTTCCGCTCTTCGCCGCGGCGATGAACCTCGTCCTGATCGCCGACGACGCCTACGCCTTCCTGTTTTCCTGGGAGTTGATGTCGCTGACGTCCTGGGCGTTGGTGGTGGCCCGCCATACCGATCCGGAAAGCCGGCGGGCGAGCTACCTGTACCTGATCATGGCGGCCATCGGCACGTCGGCATTGCTGTTCGCCTTCGGTGGGCTTGCCGGACCGGCGGGCGGTTACGGCTTCGACACCATCCGCGCCCATCCGCCCCATCCGCTGGTCGCTGCCCTGGTGCTGGCGGCTGCACTTGTCGGCTGTGGGTCGAAAGGCGGCCTCATCCCCCTTCATGCCTGGTTGCCACTCGCCCATCCGGCGGCGCCTAGTCATGTCTCCGCGCTGATGAGCGGCGTGATGACCAAGGTCGCCGTCTACGGCTTCGTCCGCATCGCCTTCGATCTGTTGGGACCGCCGTCCTGGTGGTGGGCCCTGCCGCCGATCGTGCTGGGTGCGGTGACGGCCGTGCTGGGACTGCTCTACGCCGTGCTCGACCGCGATCTCAAGCGTGTGCTGGCCTATTCGACGATCGAGAACATCGGCGTAATTTTCGTGGCGTTGGGCCTCGCGCTTGCGTTTCGCGCCAACGGCCAGCACGAGGGTGCCGCCGTGGCGATGGCGGCCGCGCTGCTGCACGTGCTCAACCACTCGTGGTTCAAGTCGCTGCTGTTCCTCGGTGCCGGCGCCGTGCTCCACGCCACCGGACGGCGCGATCTCGACGGGTTGGGCGGTCTCATTCACCGCATGCCGCGTACGGCCGTCTTCTTCCTGGTGGGGGCGCTCGCCGCCTCGGCGCTGCCGCCGCTCAATGGCTTCGTCTCGGAATGGCTGCTGTTTCAGGCAGTCATCGCGGGACACACGTTGCCACAGGCGGCGCTGCACTTCGCCGCGCCGGCGATCGGTGCCATGCTGGCGCTGGCAGCAGCACTGGCGGCGGCGTGTTTCGTGCGCGTTTACGGCACGGCGTTTCTCGGCCGTCCGCGTAGCGTCGAGGCCGCCCGGGCGCACGACGTGCCGCTGGCTCAGCAGATCGCCATGGGCGGCCTGGCCTTCCTCTGCATTTTGGGTGGCCTCCTGGGCAGCGTGCTCGCGGCGGCTATCGCGCCGGTTCTGCGCGTCCTGGTCGGCGCCGATCTGTCGAGCGCAGGCAGTGGCCCGACACCGCTGTCGCTGGTCGCCTTCGATCCGGCGCGCAGCGTCTACGATGCACCGGTCATTGCACTGTTCGTGGCGATCGCCTCGATCACGACACTCCTCGTCGTCCACCGCCTGTCGGCGCGTCGCACCCGCCGCGGGCCGGCGTGGGACTGCGGCTTTCCCGATCCGTCGCCGGCCACCCAGTACACTGCCTCGAGCTTTGCCCAGCCGTTGCGCCGCGTTTATGGCGCCGTGGTCTTTGCCGCACGGGAAACGGTCGTGATGCCGCCGCCCGGTGACAATCGCCCGGCGCAATTCTCGGTCGTCCTGACCGACTATGTGTGGCGGGCCCTTTATGCAGCGCCCGGGCGGGCCGTACTCAGGCTCTCGGAGCGTCTGAACACGCTGCAGTTTCTCTCCATCCGGCGCTATCTCGTGCTGATGTTCGGCGCCCTCGTCATCCTGCTTTCGATCGCGGCGGTGATGATATGACTAGCGGCCCGGCAGTGCAGTTCCTGGCGCAAGGCGCCCAGATGTTCTTTGTGCTGCTGATCGCACCACTCGCCGTCGGCGTGGTGCGCCGTGTCAAGGCGCGGCTGATGCGGCGGCAGGGCGCGCCCCTGCTGCAGGGCTATCGCGATCTCGCCAAGCTCCTGCGCAAGGAATCGGTGGTGGCCGAGAACGCATCCTGGCTGTTCCGCGCAGCACCTTCCCTGATCTTCGCCCTGACCTGGGTGGCCGCAGCCCTCATCCCGAGCTTCGCATCGGGCCTGATGTTCAACTGGGCGGCCGATGTCGTGGCCCTGGTTGCGCTGCTGGGCGCGGCGCGCGCTCTGCTGGCGCTGGCCGGCATGGATGTCGGCACCAGCTTCGGCGGCATCGGCTCCTCGCGCGAAATGATGATCGCCACCTTGGCCGAGCCTGCCATGATGCTGATCGTGCTGACGCTCTCCATCGCCGCCGGCACCACGAGGTTGGCCGGCGTCGCCGACTTCTTCATCGCCGAGCCGCTTGCGGTGCGGGTTTCGATGGCGCTTTCACTGCTGGCGCTGGTCATCGTGGCACTCGCTGAGAACGCCCGCATCCCGGTCGACAATCCGGTCACGCATCTCGAGTTGACCATGGTTCATGAGGCCATGGTCCTCGAATATTCCGGCCGGCACCTCGCCCTGATCGAGGCCGCCGGCATGCTCAAGCTGGTACTCTATCTCTCGCTGCTGATCTGCCTGTTCGCGCCCTTCGGCATGGCGCCGTCGACCGCGGGCGTCGGCGGCTGGGCGGTCGGGCTGCTGGTATGGACCGCCAAGCTGATGGGCGGCGCGGCGCTGCTCGGCGTGTGGGAAGTCAGCATTGCCAAGATGCGCGTCTTCCGCCTGCCCGATTTCGTCGGCATCGCCTTTGTCTTCGCCTTTCTCGCCATCCTGCTGGCGTTCCTTTCCCGGGGGGCGATCGAGTGAGCCAAGTTTACGATATTTCCCATCTGTTGGCCGGTGTGATGCTGGTGACAAGCTTTGCCTTGCTCTACCAACAGCGTATCGCCGCCGTTCTGAACGCCTTTGCGGCCCAGTCGATCACCTTGGCGCTTGCCGTCGCCTGGGCGGCCTGGTCGGAAAGCAGGCCGGATCTGTTCATCACCGCGCTGATCGCCTTCAGTCTGAAGGGCGTGGTCATTCCCGTGGCGCTGCACCGGACGGTGGCGCGGCTTGGCATCCATCGCGAAGTCGAGAAGGTGGTGGGCGTCGGCGCCGCGCTGATGGTCGGACTGGCGCTCACGGCGCTGGCGCAGGCGCTGGTCGTCAAGATCGCGCAGGGTCCGGCGAGCCAGGCGCGCGAGGAGCTGGCACTTGCGCTCGCCATCATCCTGATGGGCTTCCTGATGATGATCGTGCGCCGCAATGCCGTGACCCAGATCGTCGGGTTCATGTCGATGGAGAACGGCCTGATCCTCGCCGCCACCGGTGCGCGCGGCATGCCGCTGGTGGTCGAGATCAGCGTCGCCTTCTCGGTGCTGATCGCGCTGTTCGTGTTCGCGGTCTTTGTGTTTCGCATCCGCGAGCGCTTCGACACCATCGACATCGAGGCGCTCGACCGCATGCGCGGGGACCGCCGATGATCCACGCCTATCAGGTCGTCGTGGCGGCGCCCTACGTCGCGGCCCTCGTGCTCCTGGCGATACCGGGCTACCGGATCGGCGCGATCGCCAATGTGGCTGCGTCCGGGCTGACCTTCGCCGCGGGCCTGTGGCTGGTGTTCGGCGAACGCAGCGTCGGCGACTATGCCATCGTCGACGAATTCAACATCGTCTTCATCACCATCAATACGCTGGTCGGCTTCACCACCGCGCTGTTCAGCGCCTCCTACATCGGTCACGAGATCGAGACCGGCCGGCTAACGCCGGCCTCGTTGCGATTCTACCATGCCATGTTCCAGGCGATGATGGGTTCGATGAACCTCGCTCTCGTCGCCAACAATATCGGTCTGATGTGGGTGGGCCTGGAGCTGGCGACCCTGATCACGGTGGTGATGGTTGGGCTCTATCGCACGCCGCAGGCGATCGAGGCGGCGTGGAAATACTTCATCCTGGCGAGCGTGGGCATATCGCTTGCCTTCTTCGGCACCATCCTGATCTATCTCGCGGGTCAGCCAGCTCTGGGCGAGGGCGTGCCGGCGATGACCTGGAGCCTTCTGCAGGCTGCTGCTGGCCGCATGGATCCGGCGATCCTGGATCTCGCCTTCATCTTTCTGCTGATCGGCTATGGCACCAAGGTCGGGCTGGCGCCGCTGCATGCCTGGCTGCCGGATGCCCACGCCGAAGGTCCGACGCCGATTTCGGCGGTTCTTTCGGGCCTCCTGCTGAACGTGGCGCTCTACGCCCTGCTCCGGTTCAAGATGATCGTGGCGGGCCAGCCGGCGGCGCTCGATCCCGGCCCGATCATGATCGTGATGGGGTTGGTGTCGCTGATCTTCGCCGCCTTCATGCTGTACCAGCGGCGCGACATAAAGCGGCTGTTCGCCTATTCGTCGATCGAGCACATGGGCCTGATGGTGTTCGCTTTCGGCATGGGCGGGCCGCTCGCCAACTTCGCGGGCCTGTTGCACATGGCGATGCACAGCCTCACCAAGTCCGGCATCTTCTTCGGCGTCGGTCATATCGCCCAGGCCAAGGGCTCCCAGCGCATCGCCGACATCAAGGGGCTGAGCGTCACCCATCCGCGGCTTGCCGTGGCGTTCGCCCTGGCGGTCTTTGCCATCTCGGGCCTGCCGCCGTTCGGCGTGTTCGCCAGCGAATTCCTGATCCTGACCACGACCTTCGCGCGCGA
>ERZ1292640.3446-Hain-H43-02um-R1-3446-length-12304-cov-5_pt1 | contig 12304 bp, 11 predicted proteins | sample MGYA00564404_ERZ1292640 | MGnify/ENA primary metagenome ERZ1292640 (study PRJEB36523, sample SAMEA6512636) | groundwater metagenome | collected 2019-01-08 | study: AquaDiva: Metagenomics assemblies of 32 groundwater samples | reverse complement strand
GTACAAGGCCGAGATTAGTTCCGGTATCCAAGGGATATGAAAATACGTGCCGGTGTCGTCGGTGGTGGACATAACATTGCTAAATTTCAATCCGGGAATATTTATTTGTAGCATTGGTTTTTTGCCAAAGCCAGGAAATCTGGTTTGTAAATCATCCAGAATGGACTCTGTTTGGGTTCGTGTTTCCCGTAGTTCGCAACTCATCTTTAATTGCGGGAAAGTAACCCCAACGTAAGTGTCTGCTTTGTAGCCCATTTTACACTGTTTGTCTTGATTTTCACATGCTTGACAAAAGTCGTCTATAGCGACTTCAATCGCTTTGTCAAGCGATTTTTTTAGGAAAGAACACGATCCGCCACCGGCACCGCAGCCAATTTCTGTAAGCGCGTCAAACCACTCAGACCCAGCCGAAGCATTGCTATTCCAAAAAATAGGAACAAAAAGAAAGATAGACGAAAGAATAAGAATGATTTTTTTTGTCCGGCTGAAAAACATAATTATTTGACAATAAAATTCTCCAGCATTTCTTCTATATTTACGTCTCTATCGGTGTTTATCAGTTTGTTGTTTGCAAAAATTGCCGGCAGGGATTTTATTCCCAATTGATCGGCCAGTTGGGTCGAATCGGTAATGGCCTGTTTTGTTTCCGGGCTGTTAGCGCATTGCCACCATGGTTCTAAATCCAAATTTAATTCTTGGGCGATTTTTTTAAGCCCCGGCTCAAGCAAATTATTTCGATTGGCAATAGCGGCGTCCATAAACTCCCAGAATTTATTTTCTTCGCCACGCCGAAGCTCCGAAGGAGCGAAGGCGGGCTTACCCGCGCAAAAAGCGGCTTGATGGGCCAGAGTATAATTTGAGAAAAGCCCCGGCTTGACATTATCTTTCCAAACCATTCTTATTTCTTGCGGGTGTTTGATCACAAATTCTTTTATGGTTGCATGCAGGGATAAGCAACGACTGCAGCCAATATCTACAAATTCAACAATAGTCATAGTCGCTCCCGGGTTGCCGAGCATTTGTTCGGAATCGGAATTGGGTATAAAAATAGCGCTAGGTGAAATTAGTGGGACGCTAGTTCGCTCCACGGTTATTTGGTTGGCGCGCATTATTTGCCGGTAAAATAAAAAACCGGCCAAAACCACCATCATTAAAAGTAAGGTAATAAATTTTTTGTTCATATAATAATAAAGGATGCGATTATACTCTCGGTAGTTCACACCTCCCTCGCCCTCCTCACAGGAGGGATTTCGTCGATTCCCCTCTTGAGAGGGGTTGGGGAGTGTGAGACTTTGCGCGGACAATTAAATTACAAATTGGATTCAAACACCCCGCTCTTATTCAAATCGGTAAATATTACTTTGTTGCTGGACGCGTCATAAGAAATATTAGTGACATTGTAGTTGTCATTTAGAGGAATGGGGGTTTTTAAACCGGTTTTTAAATCTATTTTGTATAAATCATCATAATTATAGGCGGCAATATCGCGAGCCATGCCGGCGCCGGTGGGCAGATCTTTGGGAACGGCGCAGAACACGGTGCTGTCGTTGCTAAAGGCGCATTTATCGGCCCAAGTATTAAGTTTGAGCAACTGGCGATTGTTGCCAATACTGTCGCCATAGGAATCTACCAGCCATAACTCCGGTTTAAAATCACTGCGGGAACTGTAAACGCTATATAATAATTTTTTTCCGGTAGTGGACCATTGCGGTTGGAATCCCGACCCATCCACAATTGCTGATTTAAAATTTTCTCCGTTTAAACCAATAAAAAGAACCTCGCGTCTTTCTCCGCCTTGTGGCGCGCCTGTCTGGGAAAAGGCCGCCACCTGCTGGCTGGGAGACCAATTCACGATAACTTTATCCGCGTTTTCACCCATTGGTTCAATTAGTTTAGCGCCCGCGCCGTCGCTGTTTACCGTCACAAGCCAGCGATTGGATGGATCCAGACCAATGCTTTTGGCGGCAATTTGAGCGCCATCGGCCGAGAAAGAAAAATCCTGCCAGTGTTTTGGCAAGGTTACTTGTTTGTTGGCATCAAAGTTATAAACGATTTTTGAACCGTCCGGATATTCTATGACGGCCGTGTTTTTACTTTTTGCCCAGGTAACTTTTTGGGCGTTATAAAAAACTTGATCCGCTAAACTTTTTATTTCCCCGCTGGGCAGAACCCGATAAAATTTTCCATTATTGGCGTTGTAATACCGGAAATCGCCGCCGGAATTTAAAGAAGGATAAGTGGCGGTTTCGGACACAATTTGATTAACCGCGGTTGGTTTGTAGTAGGACGGAGTGGTGGGCTCTATAATGCCGGCAATAGGCAGGAGTTCGCCGCCCGGACCGCGCGTTACTCCGGTAGTGGTGGCGGGAGCGGTGCCGGATATAGGCAATTGACCGGGAGGGAGAACTTCGCCGGTTGGCGGCGCTGGCCGGCCTATTTTTCCGGTGCTGGTGAATAAAAAATACAGCCCATAAGCAATAAGGCCGGAGACTGCCAGAAAACTGACTATAAGCCCGATTTTTTTAAGGAGAGACATACAATAAATTAAATATCAAATGCCAAATTACAAATATCAAAGGATATTCCAAAGGTTATTATACCACGAAAACCGGTAATTTGATTATTTTTGTCGCCCCACTTGTTGTTTTTGAGCTTTAAGATTTTTGATTTGTTTTCGTAAGGCGACTTTTTTCTTTACTTTAACCAGTTCCGCCCGCCAAGCAGTTCTTTGTTTCTTTAGGTTTTCAATCAGATCCACAATAACTTTTGTTAGCACGCCTTTGAGCAGGGGAATTTTATTGATAAAAAATATTAATGCCAGAAAGGTTATATAAAGAGGGGATAATAAGATAAGGATAATGGGGATGACAATTGTGTAAAGTGTCATGATGACCAGACGAAGGCAGGAGGCAGTATGAATGAAGGCGGCATCTAAAAAAGAAGTGAGGATTTTTAAAGCCGTAAGGAGGGCGATAAGACTGGTGGCTGTAATTATCAAACCGGTTAAATAACCAACTTTCGCTTCATCCGATAAATTGGTCCCTCTTTTTTTTAATTGTTCAATAAGCGTGTCTATAAGCAGGTTTACTCTGGGTCGAAAAATTGATAGTAATCCGCCAAGTTTTGATTTTTTAAAATCAGTAAGATCTTTTTCAAGATCGCTTAATTGTTTTTCCAGCTTATTAATTTCTTTTTGTATTTGTTGTAGTTTGCGCTGTTTATTACCGGCCATAGATATAGCCACTTCAGCCTGTTGTTGGGCGGCTAACTGGGCCTGCTCTGCGGCAGCCATATTTTGTTTTTCTTCCGCTTCTTCAGGATAATCAGGGGAGGTTTCTTCTTCAGCGGTATTATTATCATCTGCGGGTTCTTCCTCGTATGGCTGGTAATTGTTTTCAGCCGCCAAAAGACCACCAGTATTTTCCACTGGTTTTCCCATTAAATTTTTTTGCTGATCATCTGATCCCTCCAGCATATGACAGACGCTAACGAACTGTTAATTTATTTTCCTGTAAAACAAGTTTGTGTTCTGTTTTTATTTTGTCTTGCATAATCAATTCGGCCATAATTTTTTCTACCTGATTTCTGATTTGACGGCGGATTTCGCGGGCGTTATTTTTTTCAGGGAGTTGATTCACAAACCAGTCAAATATTTCTTCGTCCGCTTTTAGGGCGGTGTGATAAGGCTCCAGCTGTTTGTTAAGCTCGACAATTTCCAAAGCCGCGATTTTTGCCAAATCGGCTTTGGTAAGATTGTTGAAAAGACAAATTTGATCCAGCCGGTTTATAAGCTCCGGAGAAAAATGATCTTTAAGTTTGTCTCTTACGATTTTTTTATTCTCCGAATTTTCTTTCTTTCCTCCAAATCCAATCTGTGATTTTTTTAATTCATCGGCTCCTAGAGAAGTGGTGAGAATAATAACCGCGTGTTTGAGAGATATTTTTTTGCCGGTTGAGTCGGTTATTTCTCCATTTTCCAGTATTTGCAAGAGAAGTTTGAGGACATCTTTGTGAGCCTTGTCTATTTCGTCCATTAAAATAACACAATAGGGGTTCATTTTTACGCGGTCGGTAAATTGGTTGCTTTCTTTATAACCGATATAACCGGCCGGGGAGCCGAGCAATTTGGAGCCGCTATGCGATTCATTAAATTCGCTCATATTGAGCTGGATAAAAGATTGTTGATGCGGGTAAAGCGCGCGCGCCACGGATTTGGCTAGTTCGGTTTTGCCGACACCGCTTTCTCCAACAAATAAAAATGATGCCAGCGGCCGGTTGGGGCTGGATAGTTCCAGTTGCGCTTGTTGGATAATTTGAGACACTTCGCGCAAAACTTCGTCCTGACCGATGATATTTTTTTGCAGTTTGGATTCAATCTGCCAGCCGGCGGATTGGTTTATGAACAGGTCGCGGACGGGCGCTCCAATAATTTTGGCCAGCTGGTTAATAATATCTTTTTCAGTGATTATGGCCGGCGTTGCGTCTGTTTTTTGGCCGGATTTTTTTTCTTTCCAGTATTTTATTTCCTGTTCCAGAATTTTTTCTTTTTCCTTTAATTTTACAGCCTCGCCGAACTTGTCGCATCCGGCCGCTTCTTCTTTGGCCATTATTGTTTTTTCCAACTCTTGTTTTAGGCGCCATAATTTTGCTTCCATTGCCGTCGGTTTTATTTTTAACCGTTTGGCCGCGGCTGTTTCGTCCAGCAGATCTATGGCTTTATCTGGCAACAGTTTGTTTGTAATGTAACGATCGGCCAAATGCACCGCTTTGACAATGGCTTTATCGGTGATTCTTAGATTATGAAAATCTTCGTAATTACTTTTGATGCCTGCCAAAATTTTAATGGTGTCGGCTACGGATGATTCTTTAACATGAATTGGCTGGAAGCGTCTTTCCAGAGCCGCGTCGCTTTCTATGTGTTTTTTGAATTCGGCCGGCGTGGTGGCGCCAATACAGCGGATAGTGCCGCGCGCCAGTGCCGGTTTTAAAATATTGGCCGCGTCCATAGTGCCTTGGTTGGAACCGGCGCCGACAATATTATGAAGTTCATCAATAAATAAAATTATATTCGGATCATTAGCCACTTCTTCGATTATTTGCCGTAAGCGGCCTTCAAATTCTCCCCGATAAGCGGTGCCGGCAATAAGCATGCCCATATCCAAAGCGTATATTTTTTTGTTGAGTAAAATATCCGGCACTTCGCCGGCGGCAATTTTTTTGGCTAGACCTTCCACGATGGCGGTTTTGCCAACGCCCGGATCGCCTAAAAGTATAGGGTTGTTTTTGGTCCGGCGGCAAAGAATCTGCATCATGCGTTCAATTTCATTTTTCCGGCCGATTACCGGATCAATGCCGGACTGAATATCCGGGTGCGTTAAATTAGCCGCGAAAAAATCTAAGGCGCCGTCTTTCTTTTTCGTTTTTTTGTCTGTTGGAATTAGTGTTTGCAACAGCGCATTGTCTGATAAGCCTTCCTGCAGACGGTCAATCGCTTCCGGCACTTCGGAAATTTGGGGAAATTGGGAAGCCGTATTTAGAACAACCTCCAATTGGTCGTTCAGTTCAGTTTTTTTGAGGTTATTTTTTTTAAATAATTGTTCTAGCTGTGAATCATTAAGATTAATTAAGGCCGACAATAGATGTTCGGTACCCAAATAATTGTGTTCGTTTTTTTGGGCAATAATAAGAGCTTTTTCCAAAGCGGTTTTGGAGTTTAAAGAGAACGGTGACATTTTTGTCCCGATTCCGACGTCGGTCGGAATCGAGGATGCTCGATTTTGTCGAGGCAAAATCGGCATGTTAAGGCGGTAGCGGTTTAAGACTTCGCTCGCCACCGATCCTTTTTGCATAGATAAAGCCAGCAAAAGATGCATCGGTTCTACCGATGTGTTTTTGAGATCAGTAGCGATACGGATGCTTTCCACTAAAACTTCGCGAAGATGGGTAGAAAATCGGTCAATGATATTCATAATCGAAATGAGTGAGCAAAATATTTAGCTTGCTAAAATATTTTCGAGCGAATGAGATTATATGGGCTTTAGCCCCTGTATGGTTTTTGACTCATTATACGTTGTATTATATACTTAATTTGGCCTTTTAGTCAATGAATTTTACGTTATGCAAATCGTCAAAAATATCTTTAAAGCCTACGATATTAGAGGGGTGTATCCGGATGAATTAAACGAAGAAACGGCTTACCGGGTGGGGCGGGCTTTTGCAGAACTGATAAAAAAGGAAGTGAAGAAAAAACAAATCACCGTGGCCGTGGGGCAGGATATGAGAAAATCTTCGCCGGCTATTTTTGCGGCGGTGGTGAAGGGAATTACCGAACAAGGGGTAAATGTGGCGGATATCGGGTTGGTTTCCACGCCCACTTTTTATTTTGGCGTCAGTTATTACGGTTATGATGGCGGTTTACAGGTGTCGGCTTCGCATAATCCGGGAAAATATAATGGTTTCAAAATGACGCGCGCGCGAGCCGTGCCTATAAGCGGGGAAACTGGAATAATGGAAATTCGGGATATGGTTGCCGGAGATGTCATTCCCGCCAAAGCGGGAATCCAGGGTTTGGTTTCAAAACGGGAAGGAGTTTTGGCAGAGCAAATTAAGTTCGCTTTGACTTATGCTGATGTAAAAAAAATAAAGCCGTTTAAGGTGGTAATTGACACGGCCAATGGCATGGGCGGGTCTTTAGCGGAAGAATTGTTCAAACATCTGCCGTGTGAATTGGTGAAAATGTATTTTGAACTTGATGGGAATTTTCCAAATCACGAGGCCGACCCGCTAAAAGATGAAAATAATCGCGCTTTGCAGGAAAAGGTTTTAGAAGTCGGCGCGGATTTGGGTATTGCTCTGGACGGCGACGCGGATAGAATATTTTTTATTGACGATAAAGGTAAAACTGTGGAGCCGGCCATTGCGCGTGGCATTTTGGCCGAGATTTTTTTGCGCGACAATCCTGGCGCGAAGATTTGCTATGATATTAGGCCGGGGAAAATTACGGTTGATATGATTGAAGAGGCTGGTGGAGTGCCGGTAGTAACCAGAGTCGGACATTCTTTGATAAAAGAAAAAATGCGCGAGGTTGATTCGGTGTTTGCCGGCGAATCGTCTGGACATTTTTTTCTTAAGATGCCGCACGGAACTTTTGAAGCTCCGGAAATTATGATTTTGAAAATTTTGCAGGAATTATCCGAGAGCGGAAAAACTTTTAGCGAATATATCGCGCCATTGCAAAAATATTTCCATTCCGGAGAAATAAATTTTGCGGTGGAGGATAAACAAAAAGTTTTTGATCGTTTGCTGGAAAAATATGGCGCCAATTTGCAGTATGATTTTGACGGCTTAAGTTTTCAGTGGCCGGATTGGTGGTTTAATGTCCGCGCTTCCAATACTGAAAATAAAATGCGGTTGAATTTGGAGGCGGTGAGCGAGGGTGTGATGAAAGAAAAAACAGAAGAGGTGAGCGGGCTTATTAAAAGTTAGGGCTGCATCACAATAATTCTTCGACAGAGTAGTGCCTATCATTGCGTGAAAACCAGTCAACAATGACTGGAATTTTTTTATCTATGTATTTTTCTGTTTTTTTTACGCCAAAATATTCCAGCGCTATTTTTAGGCAAGCCGGTCCGCACAGCCCGGATGTTTGTAGAAACGGCTTAATCGGGAGCATAATTTATGCCATGCCTCTTAACTTTTTTATCCGTTCTTCCACCGGCGGATGAGTGGAAAATAACGAAGACAATTTTTTGCCATTAAACGGGTTAGCGAAAAAAAGATGGGCCGTGGCTTGGTTGGCTTTGGCCAGGGGCTGATTTTGGTCGCGTATTTTTTCCAGCGCGCGGGCCAGACCTTCGGGATAACGGGTAAGCAAAGAGCCGCTAGCGTCGGCCAAATATTCGCGTTTACGGGAAATGGCCAATTTAATCAGCTCGGCAATTAGTGGCGAGAGAATTGCCAAAACAATTCCAACAATCATAAATATTGCGCCGATATTTCCACTTCCACGGTCATTGCCGCGGTGCGGCAGCCAGCGGCTGCGTAAAAATATATTGGAAAGTATGGCAATCGCGCCCACCATCACGGCCACAAGAGTCATAAATCTGATATCGTAGTTTTTAATGTGCGAGAGTTCATGCGCCAGCACGCCTTCCAATTCTTCGTTTTGCAATTTTTCCAAAGCCCCGCGCGTAACAGCGATTGACGCGACTTCCGGTTTTCTGCCGGCGGCCAGCGCGTTTATCGCCGGATCTTCAATAATATATATTTTTGGCATTGGCGCGCCATTGGTAATGCATAAATTTTCCACCAGGCGATATAGATAGGGGTTTTCCTCTTTAGCTATCGGTTTCGCTCCGGCTGACCACAAGGCGATTTTGTCGCCTTGAAAATAGGAAATCGCTGTCATGATAAGCGAAAAGAAAATGGCAAAAGGCAGGCCGATGTACATACCCTCGCCATAATAGGCGCGGTCAAACACAAAACCAAGCGTGGCGATTATAACAATAAAAATCACCACGAGCAGAACCGACTGTCTTTTGTTGGATGTGATTTGGGAATACATATATTTATCTTATATCTACTTCTTCTCTTCCAGTTTTCCAGCGACAATATATAGCAATCGCTCCAAACTCGTTTTTAAGTCGCTTAACCCGCTTTCAATTTCGGGCCCTTCCTCTACTCCAGCTTTTTTTAACTGTCTTATTAAAATTTCGGTTTGTTGTTCAAAAGCTACAATATTAGCAGGTAAATTTTTGGCTTTTCTCTTTTCAGAATCTTCTTTAGTCGCAACAACCGTAAGCATTGCTTTGTCTTTTTCCACATGAATTTCTAACCTTATATTTTTGTCATTTTCGTTTTTATAGTAGTATTCTTTGTTGCCGTCGAAATACTCAAGTACACCATCATAATTTAAAATTCCGGTTTGCAAAGAGTAGAAACTGACGCCTTGCGGTCCAGATATCTTTTTCGGAGTTTTAGAATTTGTTTTAATTTCGATTAAATCTAAAAAAATTGGAAGATCAAGATTTGGAATGTGGCACTGCAAGGGAGCGTCTTCCGGCCCTAAATTTTCAGGAAGTTGAATGCTGAATTTACCAGACATCTCAATATTTTTTTCCATCTCTTTTATGAGTTGTTTATTTTGTCTGACCGCTTCTTCTGATTGAGTGTCTATCCTATATGGCGTATCTCCACTCGGTTTATCTCCTCTCTTCATATTAAAACTTTACTTGCACATTTTCTTTTTCCGCCGCGTCTGCCTGGAAGAATTCGTATTTATGGAATTTTAATGATTCGGCAATCATATTCGTAGGGAAGATCTGAATTTTAATGTTAAAGTCCCGCACATTGCCATTATAAAATCGGCGGGCGGCCTGGATTTTATTTTCCGTATCGCTGATTTCATCTTGCAATTGCAAAAAGTTTTGGCTTGCTTTTAAATCCGGATAATTTTCGGTAACGGCGAATAAGGTTTTTAGCGTGCTGGACAGCATATTTTCCGCGCGTTCTTTGTCGGCCAAAGTTGCATTTTTGTTGTCATGCGCGGCCATGGCCGCGGTGCGGGCTTCGGTTAATTTTGTTAAAGTTCCTTGTTCGTGGGTCATGTAGCCCTTGACGGTTTCCACCAAATTGGGAATTAAATCATAGCGGCGTTTGAGCTGGACGTCAATGTCGCTAAAAGCTTCGTCCACTCGGTTTTTGGAGCGAATTAAACCGTTATATATGGCGATTAGCCACAATACCAATACGGCCGCGACCGCGAGAACTACATAAAGTAGAGTCATACTGCTTTTATATTATTGTCATGCTGAACTTGTTTCAGCATCTATGTCTGTCATTCCCAACTTGATTGGGAATCCAGCGCACAATTGAGCCGTCTGGATTCCCGCTCTCGGGTGGGAATGACAATTTATGGACAGAGATCCTGAAACAAGTTCAGGATGACATTATGAATTAGACTTGGCTTTTTACCCACTATATTATATAATACTCTCACTAAATTATCAATATTTCTATGTTCACTCTGTTAATCTTTTTGGCGATTTTGGCCGTGTTGGTAATTTCGCACGAATTTGGGCATTTTATCGCGGCGCGCAGAAGCGGAATGAAAGTTTATGAATTTGGCTTTGGTTTTCCGCCGCGCTTGCTTGGAATTCAATTTATAAAAGATATTAATGGAAAAAATAAATTGAGATTTATCGGTAGAAAAAAAATTGAAGAAGAGGAGTCCTTGGGTGGCAGCACGATTTATTCTTTAAATTTAATTCCGTTAGGCGGTTTTGTGCGCATTAAAGGCGAAGAAGGCCAGGAAACCGGCCCGGATAGTTTTGTGGGCAAACCGGCTTGGCAGAAAGCCATTACTTTGGCCGCCGGCGTAACTATGAATATAATTTTGGCCTGGGTTTTGTTGACCATTGGTTTTGGTATTGGCATTCCCCAGCCAATGGAAGATGCTATGCCTGGCATGACGGTAAAAGACCGGCACGTGCAAATTGTGCAGGTAATGCCCGGCAAGCCGGCCGATAAAGTTGGACTAAAACCGGGCGATATTTTTTTGCAGGTGGGTGAACTGGACAATCCGGAATTAAAAGCCATGCAAGATTATGTGGACGCGCATAAAAACGAAACTATCAACATAAAAATAAAACGCGGAGAGGAAATTTTTACTAAAGAAATCACCACGTTTATATATGAAGATACGGGCAAAGGCGGATTGGGAGTAGCCATTGTGGACGCAGGGCTGGTTAGCTATCCTTGGCATAAAGCGATTTGGTACGGTTTTTTGGCCACAGGCGCGTATCTAAAAGAAATTTTGTTTGCTTTTTATTTATTGTTTAAAGGTTTGTTTAGCGGCGCGGCCGTGGGCGAGGCGCTTTCCGGTCCGGTTGGTATCGCGGTTTTAACCGGCCAAGTGGCCAAAATGGGTTTTGCTTATCTGTTAAATTTTACCGCCGTGCTTTCGCTGAATTTGGCCATTATCAACATTCTGCCCATTCCAGCGCTGGACGGCGGGCGGTTGCTGTTTTTGGCTATCAGCAAAATTATTCGCCGGCCCTTGTCGCAGAAATATGAACAGTTGGCGCATACATTGGGATTTGTGGCCTTGATGATTTTAGTGGTACTTGTTACCATAAAAGACATGGGGAATTTCAAGTGGTTTTTTGTGGATTTGTGGCATAAATTTATTTAATATGACAGAAAAAGAATTTGGCCAAGTAGTTTCTTTATAAGCGCATTTATGAAAAACGAACTTCAAAAATTAAAAGCCGAGGCGCTTCTGGCCGTTAAATCCATCAAAGATAAAGCGGGCCTGGAAGAATTGGAAAATAAATTGTTGGGCCGAAAAAATGGCGAACTGACAAATTTGTTAAAGGGTTTGAAAGATTTGAACGAAGAAGCCAAAAAAGAAGTGGGCCAATTGGCCAACGAAGTGAAGCGGGAAATTGAATCAGCGTTGGCGGACAAGAAAAAAGAATTGACGCAGGCAGGAATGTCGGCGTTGTTGGAAAAAGAAAGTGTGGATATCAGCCAGCCGTCTTTGCCAAAAAAGATGCAAGGACATTTTCATCCCAACACTTTAATTCAAAATGATTTGGAAGATTTTTTTACGTCCATGGGTTTTATGGTTTTGGACGGACCGGAATTGGAAAGCGATTATTATAATTTTACGGCCGTAAATATCCCCAAAGATCATCCGGCGCGCGATTCACATGACACCTTTTATATCAAAGGCCATCCGGACTGGGTGATGCGCACGCACACTTCGTCCGTGCAGGTGCGGGCTATGCAAAAATATGGCGCGCCTTTGCGTATGGTGGCAGGGGGAAAATGTTTTCGCAATGAAGCCACCGATGTTCGCCATGAGCACACGTTTTATCAGCTTGAGGGAGTGGTAGTAGACAAAGATATTAATTTTGCTCACATGAAGGGCGTTTTGGAAGCGGTTTTCAAACATGTCTTTGGCCTTGAAACAAAAATGCGTTTGCGGCCCAAATTTTATCCGTTTGTGGAGCCGGGCGTAAATGGAGAAGTAACCTGTTTTCTTTGTAAGGGCAACGGCTGTCGGTTGTGCAAAAACACCGGCTGGTTGGAGGTTTTTGGCGCCGGCATGATTCATCCCAATGTTTTAAAAGAAGGTGGTATAGACCCAAAAGTTTATCAGGGTTTTGCGTTTGGATTTGGCTTAACCAGGTTAGCCATGCTTAAATACGGCATAGAAGATATTCGGTTGCTGGAAAGCGGCAATATGAAATTTTTGGAACAATTTTAATTTTATGTTAATCTCATATAACTGGTTAAAAAA
>ERZ1292640.3445-Hain-H43-02um-R1-3445-length-12305-cov-48_pt1 | contig 12305 bp, 9 predicted proteins | sample MGYA00564404_ERZ1292640 | MGnify/ENA primary metagenome ERZ1292640 (study PRJEB36523, sample SAMEA6512636) | groundwater metagenome | collected 2019-01-08 | study: AquaDiva: Metagenomics assemblies of 32 groundwater samples | reverse complement strand
GGACCCCTCCGCCCCGCCCCTCGGAGCACCATGCGAAAATTGGGACAGACTCTACTTACCCGCGAGTTGGGCCGGCGACGCCGAGCGGCGAGAGGCGGCGGGGATTCCCGCGGACGTCACCTTTCAAACCAAGCCGCGGTGTGGGGGCCGGACCAAGAACCGTTGCCGCCCAAGCCGTGGAGCGGGCGGGGCCGGACGGCCCGTCGGGTTCGCCGGGATCAGGATCACCAGCCCGTATCGGTGGAGGTGCTGGCTCGGGCCTTGCCGGAGAGAGCCTGGAAAGAGATCGGTTGGCGGGAAGGCAGCCGCGAGAAGCTCGCCTCGCGTTTCGCCGCCGTGCGCGTGCAGGCCATGTTGGACTATCAGCCCCGGCGATCCCGCCCGACTTCCGGCCCCGGGGATCGCCGCGTGCGCCCCGAGCGGCATAACCCCTGTTCGATCGCCACGCTCCGCATTCGCATCGCGCGCTTTCTGCTCCGGCAGCTCTCCCGCTGCCCTTTTTGTGGCGCTCTAAGTTTTGTAACATAGTAGAAGTAAGGGAGCGGTCAAGCGCGCCTTTTTTTCACAGCTCCTCAAGTGTGCGCCACCCGTGGTGCGGGCCTCAGGGCTTCGGCCCGGACGCGATTGCGTTCACCAGGATCTGCGCGTAGGCGGGATGCTCGAACTCGCGGGCGCCGTGGCCGGCCATGAAATACATCACCCAACCCTGGCCGGTCTTCATGTACCAGCCGGCCCGGTCCTGCATGTAGGTCTGGCCGGATTTCGGATCGGTGAACTTCAGTCCCAGCAGGACAGTGCGCGGCGCCGTGAGCACGTGGTTCAGATAGACCTCGGTGTCTTCCAGCCGGAATCCCGGCAGCTCGCCCTGGTCCCGGTAACTGACCTTGCGGTCGTAGGCCACCTTGTGGGTGGTGATGAATTCGCGCGGCGCGAGGTTGACGATTTCCATCACTGCCGGATCGAAGTACTTGTAGCCGCCCTGCTCCAGGCTCCCCGCCGGCAGCGAGATCTTCAGGAACGGGAACCAGTAATTGTTGGCTCGCTTGCCGGAACTGATGGAGTGGTGCAGCAGCACGAGCCGGCCGCCGGATTCGGCGTAGTTGATGAACGCCTTCTCGGCGGGCTCGCCAATCGTCCGGTGAATGTAGACCACGAGGGCGGAGTACTTCGAGAGATCCGCGGGCATCGCGGTCTGCTGGACGATGGTGCTCTGAACCCCGGCCGCCGCCTTCAGCTTGCCGGCCAGCACCTCCATGGCGGGGACCTCGTCGGCCACGATGAGTACGTCAGCGGCGGCGAGCGCAGAACAGCTCAGCGCCATGCCGAAGACAGCTAGCGTCATGCGATTAACCTCCCTTGGCCACGTCGCGGTGGGTCGCCTTGACCCGGTAGCCGGCGCGGGCCAGGCGCTTGCGGATCTCGTCGGCCATCGTCACCGAGCGGTGCCGGCCCCCGGTGCAGCCGAAGGCGATCGTCAGGTAGCTCTTGCCCTCGCGAATGTAATGCGGCAGCAGGTAGACCAGCAGTTCCGAGATGCGTCCGATGAACTCGACCGTCTGGGGGAAGGAGCGAATATAACGGGCCACCTGCGGATGGCGGCCGCTCAGCTTGCGGTACTGCGGCACGTAGTTCGGATTGGGCAGGAAGCGGACATCGAAAACCAGGTCGCTGTCCTCGGGCACGCCGTAGCGGTAGCCGAAGCTGGTTACGTAGACCAGGATCTTAGACTCCTCGCGGGTGGCCCGGAAGCGCTGGGCGATGTGCTCGCGCAGCTCGTGGACATTGAACTTGGAGGTGTTGAGCACGTGGTCGGCCAGGGCGCGGATCGGCGCCAGCAGCCGGCGCTCCTGCTGGATGCTCCTGGCCAGCGAGCGGCTGGCGCCGAGCGGATGCGGCCGCCGCGTCTCGCTGAAGCGCCGCAGCAGCGTCTCGTCCTCCGCCTCGAGGAAGATGAGCGAGGCGGGGATGCGGCGCCGGATGCGCCGGTAGATGAGCGGGAACCGCTCCAGGCCTTCGCGCCCGCGGATATCGACCACCAGGGCGGCCGAGCGGATGCTGGGGGAATCCTTGGTCAGCTCGGCGAACTTGGGGAACAAATCGATGGGCAGGTTGTCCACCGAGTAGTAGCCCAGGTCTTCCAGGCACTTGAGGACGGTCCCCTTGCCGGACCCGCTCAGTCCGGTGATGATGACCAGTTCGGGGCTAGGTTTGTGGTTGGGGTTCACGCCTCGATGAGATCGAAATTGCCGTCTTGGCGGCGCACGAGCACCGAGAACCGGTCGGTCTCGGCGTCGCGGTAGACCACGTAGTCGCGGTCCTGCTCCATGGCCAGCAGCGCCTCCTCCAGCGTCATCGGCTTGCGGCCGGCATGGTTGTTGACGACCCGGAAGATGCGCCGCTCGGGCAGCGCTGCGCCCTCGCCTTCCGCGGCCAGCTCCACGGCCGCCTCGGCCGGGGTTTCTTCTTCGGCCCATTGCCCTTTGGCGCCGCGCTGGGTGTCGCGCCGCTTCTCGCGCAGCTTCAGCACCTGCTTTTCAAGCCGGCCGACCGCGTTGCTGACGGCCAGGAAAACATCGGCGCCGCCGCCGATGCCGACCAGGTTGTGGTAGTGGAAGCGAACAGTGATCTCGGCCTGCTGGAGGTGCCGCTCGGCGGTCAGAATGACGTGGGCCTCGCGCTCGCCTAGTTTCATGTCCAGCAGCTTGGCCAGCTTGGCGAACTTCCCCTCGAGCTTCTTCAGTTGGGGTGGAGTCAACGCGTCGGCCCTGCCGGTGTAAGTGATTTTCATGCGTGCCTCCGTGTCACTGAACTGTCCTCCTTGCGTCCGGCCCGCCACGGGGCCGGGCCGCCCGCTCAGGCGCGAACGCGCCGCTGGTGCGTGGAGGGGATCTTCATGTCCTCCCGGTACTTGGCCACCGTGCGCCGGGTCACGTAGATGCCGGCCGCATGCAGCCTGGCGGTGATCTGGTCATCGGTCAGCGGGTGAGCGTGGTCTTCCTCCTCGATCATCTTCTTCACCATCCGCTTGACGATCAGCAGCGGCGTGCCGGCGCCGGAGGGGCCCTGCACCGCTTCCGAGAAGAAGTAGCGCAGCTCGAAGACGCCCTGCGGCGTGTGCGCGTACTTCTGGGCTACGGCCCGGCTCACCGTCGAGGGGTGGACCCCGATTTCCTCGGCGATCTCCTTGATCATCATCGGCCGCAGGTGGTCGATGCCGTAGTCGAGGAACTCCCGCTGCCGCCCCACGATAGCGTGGCACACCTTGGCGATGGTCTGCTGCCGCTGCTCGATGTTCTTCATCAACTGGAGCGCCGAGGCGTAGCGTTCCTTGACGTAGTTGCGGACTTCCTTGCTCGGCTGCTGGCTGCGATCCAGCATGCGCCGGTACTGGGAGTTGAGCCGCAACTGGGGCAGGTCCTCGTCGTTGAGCTCGATGATGTACTCGTCGCCCTCCTTGAAGATGTAGACGTCCGGCTCCACCTGCCGCGCGCCGGCTCCCGAGTAGCGCAGCCCGGGGTGCGGATTGAGGTCGCGGATGACGGCGACGGCGATCTGGATGTGCTCCAGCGGGCGGTTGAGCGCCTTGGCCAGCTCCTTGAAATGGTGGAGCTCGACCATCTTCAGGTGATCGGAGACGATTTGCCAAGCCACCCCGTCGCGCCCGTTCCGGCTTTCCAGTTGCAGCAGCAGGCACTCGCGCACGTCGCGCGCGCCAACGCCGGACGGGTCCAGCGACTGCACCAGCCTCAGCGCCTCTTCGACGTCGTGGCCGCTGTGCTCGCCGGCAGCGGCGATCTCCGCCAGCGAGGCGGTCAGGTAGCCGCTCTCGTCCAGGTTGCCGATGATCGAGTCGGCCGCGTCGTGGATGGCTTCCGGCGCCGGCAGCATGCTCAACTGCGAGCGCAAGTAATCGGCCAGCGTGACCGGCTGGGAGAGGTAGCTTTCCAGCGAGGGCCGCTCGACCTGCTCGGCGGCCGGGCTGCGGTAGCCGGGGTCGAGATACTCGTCGAAGTACTGGCCGAAATCGATTTCGTCGAAGGGATCGGAGGCCGCTTTGGTCTCGGCCGGGGCGGCGCCGTCGGACGCCTCGACCGCCTCGCCGCCGGTCTGGGTCGCGGCCGCGGCGGCTTCTGTTTCCACTTCGAAGGCCGCCTCCTCGGTGGGGCGGTTATCGGCGGCCTCCAGAAACGCCTGGTCGGCCGGTTCAGCCCGCTCTTCGGCCTCCAGCAGCGCCTGGACTTCTTCGGGACTGAGCTCGTCGCCGCCCTGATCGCCCGCCTCTTCCAGCACCGGGTTCTCCGCGATCTCCTGGGCGATCATCGCCTTGAGTTCCAGACGGTTCACCTGCAACAGGGTCACCATCTGCACCAGCCCAGGCGTGAGGATCTGCCTTTGCGCGACTTTGAGTTGCAGACGAGGCGACAGCAGGCTCATCTGCGTTCATGATAGCAGAGGCCGGGGCACGACCGCGGCCCCCGCGCAGGCCGCAAGCCCTGGCCGCCGTGGCCAGACGGATGGCATCCAAGGTCCGGACGACTGTCGGGAATGAAGACGAGGCCGGTCTCAGCACCAGAGAGTTCAAGGGCGCTCCGTGCAGGCTCTCACATCGCGGCGCAGCCGCAACCAAACGGCGAGCTGAAGCTCCGACCCAGAGGGTACCCCGGGGCGCGGTAGGGATGCCGGTTACCCGGCGCCCCCCGCACAGACCCGTGCTGGCGCAGCTTCTGCCGAATGTCCTTCAGCTTGGCTGCCATACGTTTGCCGATCGTCTTGCGGTACACCGTGAAGTACCCTTTCTCGCGGCTGCGCCCACCGATGTGAGTGAAACCCAGAAAATTGAAGGTCTCCGGCTTCCCTTCCCCACGCTTCTTCCGGCGCCCGGCGGCATAGCGCCCGAACTCGATCAGGCGCGTTTTGTCTGGATGTAATTGCAGCCCGAACTTCCGCAGCCGTTCCCGCAACTGCTCCAGGAATCGATCCGCGTCCTCCCGGCACTGAAACCCCAGCACCGCGTCGTCGGCGTAGCGCACGATGATCACGTCTCCCTGCGCCACCTTCTTCCCCCATGCCTCGGTCCAGACATCGAGCACGTAATGCAGATAGAGATTCGCTGAAATCGGCGAGATCACCGAACCTTGCGGAGTCCCTTCCTTCGTCTCGAACCACCGGCCGTCCTCCGTCACGCCCGCCTTCAACCATTTCTGAATAAGGTGAGTTCCAGGCCGCGGCGAACTTCTTGGAGCTTGGTCTTCAGGATGGGCTTGAGGTGTTGGGCCGAGCAGATCGAGCGCACCTGGTTTTGGACTCCTGCGAGCGTGGGCGCCTTGCCTTTCACTTTTCCCTCCCGCCAGCGGCGGAGCTGCTGCTGAAGTTCCCGCAGCTTGCCCCGCGCCTTGTTCAGGTTGGCCGTCAGACCCTGCATCTGGCCGTCGAGCAGATTCTGGTTGAAGGTGATCACCACCGTGTGCGGCCGGCCGAACACCTTCTTTTCCGTGCGGTAGACTTCGACGCCGTCCAGGCGCGGCGTGGGTAAGGTGCGGACGCGCCGCCGGTGCGCGCAGCGCGCAGCCGCGGCGGGTAGCCGCTCAGAACACTTTGCCGGAATGGATGCCGGCTTCCCCCAGCGCGGTGGCCATCTTGGCCAGCGCCGACTTGTGGATCTGCGAAACGCGGCTCTCGTTGATGCCCAGCACGCCGCCGATTTCCTTCATGGTCATGTCATTGGTGTAATAGAGCACGACCACCTTGCGGTAGCGCTCCGGAAGCGTCTCCATGGCCCGGGACAACGTGTCGCGGAGCTCGGCGCGAGCGCACATGCGGTCCGGCTGCGTATCGGGGCGGGCGGGCACGTCGGGGGGGGGCAGATCGTCCTGATCGTTGCGGCGCTGGGAGATCGAGACCAGCCCAACCTGCTGCAAGTCGGCCGTCATCCGCCGCCAGCGTTCCACGCCCACGCCCATCTTGGCGGCCACCTCGGCCTCGGTCGGGTTGCGGTGGAGAACCGAGGCCAGCTCGCGGGTTACCGCCTCAACCTGCTTGTGGCGGCGACGCAAATCGCGCGAGGCCCAGTCAAGCTGGCGCAGGCTGTCGAGGATCGCGCCTTTGATGCGGTGTTTGGCGTAGCTGGAAAAGGCCACTCTCTTCGCTGGGTCGAACTTGTCAACGGCATCAAACAGTCCCAGGATGCCTGCGTGCACCAGATCATCCAGATCCAGGTGCACGGGAAGATTCTCATAAACGCGTACGGCGATCGCCTTGACTAGCGGCAGATGCGCGACAACGACGCTGTCCCGCTGAGCCATTGTTCCCTGGCTCGATCGCGGCTCCTTCAACTTGACTGCTTGCTGCATGCCGTCCTTCCCTCGCCCCAGCTTTTGTCGCCGGAGTCGTCCAGCCTAACTGCAAGCCTGAAGCCAATCGCGGCCAATGCCTATGGGCGAATTCACCTAGCGGCCCTCGGAGAATTGCCCTATTTGTTTGCTTGCAGTTCGCCGGGGGAGCCGGTTTCGAACTACCCGACGGGCGCCCGGGCGGGGCCGCAAGTCGTGGTTCATTTCGGGAAGGATCGTTTCAGAGTGAACCCTGAGGGTTTTAGATTGGTGCCGGATTTTCGGTGACAGGCTACGCTTTCACCAATTAGGGGCGGGCCGCGGAAGATTAAATTAGTGAAAGCGTAGCCTGTCACCGAAATTGCGCCGGCTCAGTTCCTCGGCATGTTGTAGAGGAAGGTGAACTGGAGCCGGACCTGCAAGCCGCGGTACCCGGCCGGCAGAGGCGGGAAGGGATTGGAGGCGCTGATACCGGCCACGGCGGCGCGGTCCAGCGCTTCGGTCCCGGACGGGCTGACGATCACCAGCTTGGGCACGCTGCCGTCGCGATGAATGGCGAACTGGATCAGGACCATGCCGCGGCGGCCGAGCTTGACGCTTTCGGGGATGACGGCGTGCCAGTTGCGGCGGACGGCAGAGAGGATCTGGATGAGGTAAGGCCTGAAATCGACGCCCATGGGATCGCTGAGCAGTTCCAGGGCGCTGCCCTGGCGGCCGGGTGAAGGGGGGAGGTTGAGCATTTCACCGAGGCCGCCGGCGCCCTCGCCCAGGTCGCCGACGATGAGTCCTCCGCCGCGCGAGCGGCCGGCGGCACGCACCGCCTCGGCCACGGTTGGAGCGGGCACGGCGACGCGGCCCGAGGCCGCGGCGGGCGCTGGCGCGCGGGGCGGCTCAAAGGCGAGTCTCGGCCTTTCCTGCGGCTGGATTTGCGGAGGCGGGATGGGAAGGCCGGCCAGGCCCGGCGGAAGTTGCGCCAGCAGGCCCTCCGTTTTCGGGGCTTCGGCCTTGACCTCCGGCGGCGCCTCGATGGCCGCGGCCGGCCGGGTGGCGGACGGGGGGGCCGGCGGGACATAGAGACGCGGGCGGACCAGGAGGCTTTCCAGGTCGAACTCACGGCCGACCTGGCCGCGGTTCGGGTCGCGCTGGGTCAACTCCGCCGGCGGCGCCACCAGCGGCGTGGCCTTTCCCAGCAGGGCCGCCGGCATGCGGATGATCACCGTGCGGCTGGGTGGCATCAGCATCAGGCCGGTCAGCGCCAGGGCGTGCAGAAGAACGGAAACCGCCGCGGCCTGGCGGCGGCGCGGCCGGTCCCCCTCGGGGCGCCAGTCGAGCCAGAACCGGAACTCGGCCTCATCGGCCCTCGCGGGATGACGTGCTGCTTCCATCGGCGGCTTCCATGCCGGCCAGCGACTCGGCTACCGAGCGGGAGTGCATTTCAATCTTATCAACAATGGCGAGCGCGGCCTCCAGCGCGCGGCAGGCGTCGGCACCGCCCACCCGCGGCGCGGCGCGCGTCCGGATGCAATCAATAAAGCTCTCCAGTTCCAGCCGCAGAGGCTCGCCTTTTTCCGCCGCCAACTGGCTATACGCAATCTGGCGCTCGCGGGTTACCTGGAAGACGGCGCCTTCCTGCCGGCTGTAATCCAGCGAGATGTACTGGTGGGGCTGGAAGAGCCGCAGTTTGCGCACGCGCTCGGTCGAGACGCGGCTGGCGGTGAGGTTAGCCACACAGCCGCCGGGGAAGGCCAGCCGGGCGTTGGCGATATCGACCTTGGGCGAGAGGATGGAGATGCCGGCGGCGCGCACTTCCTCCGGCATCCGTCCCACCAGGTTCAGCACTATGTCCAGGTCGTGGATCATGAGGTCGAGCACGACATCGACGTCGAGCGAACGCGCGGTGAACGGGCTGAGGCGGTGAACCTCGAAAAACAGCGGCAGCGTCTTGATCCTCTCCAGCGCGGCCACGGCGGGGTTGAAGCGCTCCAGGTGGCCCACCTGCAAGATGCGGCCAGTCCGGGCGGCGGTCTCGACGAGGCGGCGGGCCGAATCCAGGTCGTGCGCAATCGGCTTCTCCACCAGCACGTCGAGACCGGCTTCCAGCAGAGCGCAGCCCACCGCGGCATGCAGCGTGGTGGGGACGGCGACCACGGCCGCCTCCGCCTTTCCCTCCAGTTCGCGGTAATCCTCCAGCGCCGCGCAGGCATGCGCAGCGGCGGCCTCGGCGGCCCGGGCGCGATCAGCGTCCACGACAGCCACGATCTGGGCGCGCCCACATTGCCCGAGCACGCGCAAATGCTGGCGCCCGAACTGACCGGCGCCCACCACCGCGATGCGCGTTTTCGGCACTACGGCTCGCTTGCCTCCATACCCGACCACAGTACCACGGGCATTCGCCCGATCACGAAATCCTCACACCGCGGGCGCGACGGCCGATACGTTCATTCAGGCGATGCTTTTGTCCAGACTCGATCGCGGGCCGGCCGTGGCGGCACTGCTGGCGTTTTGCCTGCCGCTTGCGGCCCAACAATACAGCTTCAAGCAGTACGGCCGGGAGCACGGCCTCCGCAACCTGGTGGTGCAGTGCATGCTCCAGGACCGCACCGGCTTCCTGTGGGTGGGCACGCAACACGGCTTGTTTCGCTACGACGGCGATCGCTTCCGGGGCTACCGCACCTCTGATGGTTTGCCCAGCTCGCGGATCGAATCGCTGCATGAAAGCGAGGACGGCACGCTGTGGGCGGGAACGCGAGCCGGACTGGCCCGCCGGGTGGGGGACCATTTCCAGCCGGTGGCGGCGAAGACTCGCTATGAGATCCTGGGCCGGGCGCCGCTCGCCTCGGACCGCTCGGGGCGGCTGTTAGTCGGCACCGGCGACGGACTGGCGGTCGTCGCCCGGGCGGGCCCGGACGCCTTCCAGTTGCGCCCGCACCGGCCGCTGCCGGGCGCTCCCCAAGCGCCGGTTTATGCAATCCATGTCGATCCCCAGGGTACAGTCTGGCTCGGCTGGGGTCAGTGGCTCTACGAGTTGAAGGGGGGCCGACTCGTCGAACACGGCGAGGCGCAGGGAGTCCCCGAAGACCGTTGGGACGCGATCCTGACCGACCGCCATGGCAATCTCTGGATCCGCAGCGCGCGCCGGTTGCTGGTGCGCCCCAAGGGCGCCGCCGGCTTCCTTCCGCGTCACGAGGGACTGCCGGAGGCCACTTCCTTCGCGACCTTGCACCAGGACCGGGAAGGCCGGCTGTTTGTTCCGACCGACCTGGGCCTGGCCTACCGCGACGGGCAGCAATGGAAGCGGATCGATTCCGGCAATGGCCTGCTGGCTGATGCCGTCTCTTGCCTGCTGGAGGACCGCGAGGGCTCAATCTGGCTCGGACTGTGGGGCGCGGGCCTGGTCCGCTGGCTGGGCTACCAGGAGTGGGAAAGCTGGACGCGGGCTGACGGGCTTGGCAGCTCCAGCACCTGGGCGATTCTCCGCGATGCCTCCGGGACGCTGTGGGCCGGATCCGACTACGGGGTCAACGCGCTGGCGCGTGGCAGCCGGACCTGGCGTACGTGGACCACCCGCGAGGGCCTGGGAGGCAACAAGGTGCGCGCGGTCGAAGTAGCGGACGGCGGATCCGTTTGGGTTGGCGGAGATCCGGGCGGAATCTCGCGACTCAACCCCCGCACGGGAGCGGTCCGCAGGTACGGGGCCGAATCCGGACTGCTGGACGATCGCGTGATGTGCCTGGCCGTGGATCGAGAACAGCGGCTGTGGGCGGGCACGCGCCGCGGACTGTACCGCAGCCATGGGAGCGGCGCCGCCTTGCGGTTCGAGCGGCAACTGCCTCCCCTGACCGACGACAACGAGTTGTTCTTCACCTTGCGCACCAGCCAGGGCGGAGGCGTGTGGGTGGCGGGATCGCGGGGCCTGGCGCGCTTCGAGCGGGGCCAATGGACGCGCTTCACCGTCCGCGACGGATTGAAGAGCAACTACGTGGGCTACCTGGCGGAAGCGGCTGACGGCTCGGTCTGGGTCGGGTATCGCGAAGCGGTCGGCGTCTCCCGCATCCGCTTCCGGGCGGACCGGCTGGAAATCGAGCATTTCACTCGCGACGACGGCCTCGAATCCGACCAGGCGATCTTCCTCGGTACCGATGCGCGAGGCTGGGTCTGGCTCGGCACCGACGACGGCGTGGATGTCTACGACGGTCATGGCTGGCGGCACTACGGGATGGGAGACGGCCTGGTCTGGCCCGACTGCAACGGAGACGCCTTCTTCGCCGATTCCGACGGCAGCGCGTGGATCGGGACCAGCCGTGGACTCTCGCATTTCCGCCCGGGGGTCAGAGCGCCCCGCGCGGTGGCGCCGCCGGTGGTGATTAGCGGCGTGCGGCACGGTGACGACCGCCGCGACACGCACGGCCCGTTGACACTCCGGTTCGACAACAAGCCACTGCGCATTACCTTTGCCGGCCTGACGTTCCTCAACGAAGACCGGGTGCGGTTTCAATACCGACTGCTCGGTCTGGGAGGGGAGTGGACCAGGACTTCGGAGCGCGACGTGCCTTACCACGGGCTGCGCCCGGGGAGCTACACGTTCGAGGTCATGGCTCGCGGCACCGGCGGGGTCTGGAGCAAGGAGCCGGCCCGGTTCTCCTTCGAGATCCTGCCGCCCTGGTGGATGAGCTGGTGGTTCCGCGGAGCGCTCCTGGCGGCGGCCGCCGTGGCCGTGTGGCAGCTCGCGAGATGGCGTGAGCGGCGCCACCTGCGCGAGCAGCGGCGGCTGGAACGAGCGGTGCGGGAGCGCACCTGCGAGCTGGAAGAGCAGAAGAGCCGGGCCGCGGAGGCGCAAGTCCGGGCCGAGGAGGCCAACCGGCTCAAGAGCGAGTTCCTGGCCAACATGAGCCATGAGATCCGCACCCCGATGCACGGCATTATGGGCATGCAAAGCCTGGCGCTGGGCACTGAGTTGAACACTGAGCAGCACGAATACCTCGAAACCGCACAGTCTTCGGCCGAATCCCTGCTGGCTTTGATCGACGAGATCCTGGACTTCTCGAAGATCGAAGCCGGCCACACGGAACTCGATCCGGCCGACTTCTCACTCCGCGGCTGTCTCGTGACAGCCCTCAAACCGCTTATGCTCAAGGCCCAACAAAAAGGCCTGCGGATGAACTGCGGCATTCTGCCGGAAGTCCCCGACGCACTTTACGGCGATGCCGTCCGGCTGCGGCAGGTGGCGATCAACCTGGTGAGCAACGCTGTCAAGTTCACCGGGAAGGGAGAGATCACCGTCGGCGCCCGGGTGGCTTCCCGCTCCGGCCGGGAGCTGGAGCTTCATTTCTGGGTGGCCGACACAGGGATCGGGGTCCCGAAAGACAAGCAGCAGGTGATCTTCGAGCCGTTCCGGCAGGTGGACGGATCCACCACGCGCGTGTATGGCGGCACCGGGCTGGGGCTGGCGATCTGCTCCCGGCTGGTCGGGATGCTGGGTGGCCGCATCTGGGTGGAAAGCGAGCCCGGGCGCGGCAGCGCCTTCCACTTTACGGCGAGATTCGAAGAGGCCCGCGCGCCGGTGGAGGCGCCCCGCCAGCGGTGTTCACCGGCCGGTCCGGAGGCCGGCCGCCCACTACGGATTTTGCTGGTGGAGGACAACCCGGTCAACGAAAAGATGGCGACGCGGATGCTGGAAAAGGCCGGTCACCAGGTGACGGCGGCGCGCAACGGCCGCGAGGCGCTGGAGCGGTTCGAGCAGCGGACGTTCGACCTGATCCTGATGGATGTGCAGATGCCGGAGATGGACGGGCTGGAGGCCACCCGGGCCATCCGGTCCAAGGAGAACGGGACCGGCGGCCGCATCCCGATTCTGGCCATGACGGCGCATGCCATGCAGGGCGACCGCGAACGCTGCCTGGAGGCCGGCATGGATGGCTACATCTCCAAGCCGGTCCGCCCGGCCGAGCTGCGGGAGGCGGTTGAGGCGGCGGTTCA
>ERZ1292640.3442-Hain-H43-02um-R1-3442-length-12307-cov-12_pt1 | contig 12307 bp, 11 predicted proteins | sample MGYA00564404_ERZ1292640 | MGnify/ENA primary metagenome ERZ1292640 (study PRJEB36523, sample SAMEA6512636) | groundwater metagenome | collected 2019-01-08 | study: AquaDiva: Metagenomics assemblies of 32 groundwater samples | reverse complement strand
ACGATCGACTCGGCGGTCTCCGTGTGGCCGGGGATCGACTGGTACGAGCGGGAGGCGTTCGACATGTACGGAATCGTCTTCCGCGGCCACCCGAACCTCAAACGGATCCTGATGTACGAAGGGTTCGTCGGACACCCGCTGCGCAAGGATTATCCGAAGGCGAAGCGCCAGCCCACCGTCGGGCCGGAAGAGTAGGGAGCCATGGCGGAACCCGGGACGACAAGAAAAACGGGCGGGAAGCTCGACATGCAGGCCGAGCCGATGATCCTCAACATCGGCCCGTCCCACCCCGCCACGCACGCCACCCTCCGCTTCATCGCGGAGATGGACGGGGAGACGCTCCTGAAACTTACCCCCGAGTTCGGCTATCTCCACCGGGGCTTCGAGAAGGAGTCGGAGAACGCCACCTGGACGCAGGTGGTCCCGTACACGGACCGGCTGAACTACGTCTCCCCCCTGATGAACAACGTCGGCTACGTGATGGCCGTGGAAAAGCTGTGCGGGATCGAGGTCACGGAGCGGTGCAAGTACATCCGCGTCCTCATCTGCGAGCTCTCCCGGATCATCGACCACATGGTGTGCATCGGCACGAACATGGTCGACCTGGGGGCGCTGACCAACTTCTGGTACTTCTGGAAGCCGCGCGAGGAAGTGTACATGCAGCTGATCGAGCCGCTGTGCGGGCAGCGGCTCACGACCTCCTACACGCGGATCGGCGGCGCGATGTGGGACCTGCCGGAGGGGTGGGTCGAGGCGTGCCGGAACGTCTGCCGGAACGCGATCCTGCCGATGATCGCCGACGTCAACGCCCTGCTCACCAGGAACCGGATCTTCATCGACCGGACGATGGGGGTGGGTTCCATCACCGCGAAGGACGCGATCGCGCTGGGCTTCACGGGCCCGTGCCTGCGGGCCGCGGGAGTCCCCCTCGACCTGCGCAAGGACGAGCCGTACCTCGTCTACGACCGGTTCGACTTCGACATTCCCGTCGGTCATCAGGGCGACACGTGCGACCGGTACATGGTCCGGATGGAGGAGATGCGGCAGTCGGTCCGCATCGTCCTGCAAGCGCTCGACCAGCTCCCCGGAGGCCCCGCGAACATCGACGACACGCGCTACGTGCTCCCCGACAAGAAGCAGGTCTACACGAACATCGAGGCGCTGATGCAGCACTTCAAGTTCATCTACGAGGGGATCCAGGTTCCCGCCGGGGAAGTCTATTCGGCGACCGAGGCGGCCAACGGGGAGCTGGGGTACTACATCGTGAGCAAGGGGGGCGGCGGTCCCTACAAGATCAAGGTCCGGCCGCCGTGTTTCCCGCTCTTCCAGGGGATGCCCCGCCTGTGCGAAGGGCAGATGATCGCGGACCTCATTGCGACGCTGGGGAGCGTCAACATCATCGCGGGGGAGCTGGACCGGTGAGCGTGGCGTTTTCCGATACGGCCCGGACGGAGTTCGAGCGGATCCTTTCCCGCTACCCGGACAGGGAAGCGGCGATCCTGCCGGCCCTGTACCTCGCGCAGCGGGAGTTCGGCTACGTCTCCGACGAGGCGATCGTCTACATTGCGGACCTCGTCGGGGTTCCTCCCGCGTTCATCGAGGGGGTGGCGACCTTCTACACCATGTACAACCGCAAGCCCGTGGGGAAATACCACGTGCAGATCTGCCGCAACATCTCCTGCTCGCTTCTGGGAGCGGAGCACCTGATCGAGCACGTGTCGAAGAGGCTCGGGATCAAGCCGGGGGAGACGACGCCGGACGGGAAGTTCACGCTTTCCAAAGCGGAGTGCCTGGGCAGCTGCGGCACCGCTCCGGTGATGCAGGTCAACGACGACTACCACGAGGACCTGACGCAGGAGAAGATCGACGCCCTGCTCGACAGGCTTCCGTGAGGGGACGCGCATAAGACGATGGAACAGGTCCTGACCAAACACTTCGCCGACGATCGGTACCGCCACGTGGACGCCTACGTGGAAACCGGCGGTTATGAAGCTCTCCGCAAGGCCTTCGGGATGCCCAAAGGACAGATCGTCGACGAGGTCAGGAAGGCGAACCTGCGCGGCCGCGGCGGCGCGGGCTTCCCGGCGGGGGTCAAGTGGGGATTCCTCCCGAAGGACCTCTCCCGCCCGCGGGTCCTCGTGGTGAACGCCGACGAGGGGGAGCCGGGGACCTTCAAGGACCGGCTGATCATGAGCAGGGGGCCCCACCTCCTGCTCGAGGGGATCGGGATCGCCTCCTTCGCGATGACGATCCACCTGAGCTACATCTACATCCGGGGGGAGTTCGTCCGCGAGGCGAAGGTCCTCGAGGAGGCGATCGCCGAGGCGTACGCGAAAGGATACCTGGGGAAGAACATCCTGAACTCCGGCTTCGATCTCGACGTCTACGTCCACCGCGGGGCGGGCGCCTACATCTGCGGGGAGGAAACCTCCCTCATCAACTCCCTCGAGGGGAAGCGCGGGTGGCCCAGGCTCAAGCCCCCCTTCCCGGCCTCGATCGGCGCGTTCGGGCTTCCCACGATCGTGAACAATGTCGAAACGATCTCGGACGTACCGTGGATCATCGCGAACGGCGGCGAGAGGTTCGCCGCGCTGGGAGTGGAGAAGAACGGCGGCACGCGGCTGGTCGGCGTCAGCGGAGCGGTGGAGCGCCCCGGCGTCTATGAGCTGTCTGCGGGCGTCAACCTCAGGGACATCATCTATGTGCACGCCGGGGGCATGAAGGACGGGAAGGAGCTCAAGGCCGTGATCCCGGGCGGCTCGTCCACGCCGGTCCTGCGCTCCGACGAGATCGACGTGACGTACGACATCGAGTCGATGGGGAAGGCCGGCACGATGCCCGGGTCCGGGGGCGTCATCGTGATCCCGGAGGGGACCTGCATGGTGCGGGCCCTCTCGGTGCTGATGCGTTTCTACGCCCACGAGTCGTGCGGCCAGTGCACGCCCTGCCGGGAAGGAACCGGCTGGCTGTCGAAGATCGTGCGGCGCATCGAGGAGGGGCAAGGCAAGGAGGGCGACGTCGAGCTCCTCCTGGATGTGTGCGACAACATGATGGGGCGCACCATCTGCCCGCTGGCCGACGCGGCGGTGATGCCCGCGCAGTCGTTCATCTGGAAGTTCCGGGAAGAGTTCGACCGGCACATCGAGGACCGGAAATGCCCGTACGGGAATAAATTCTAGGGAACCCATGCCGACCTTCACCATCAACGGAATCTCCGCGACGGTGCCGGAGGGGACCACGATCCTGTCCGCCGCCAGGCAGATCGGCGTCGAGATCCCCCACTACTGCTACCACCCCAGGCTCTCGATCGCGGGGAACTGCCGGATGTGCCTGGTGGAGGTGGAGAAGTTCCCCAAGCTCCAGATCGCCTGCAACACCGTGGTGACCGAGGGGATGGTGGTGCGCTCCGACACCGAGAAGGTGAGGAAGGCCGTCACCGGGGTCCTCGAGCTCATGCTCATCCACCACCCGGTCGACTGCCCGATCTGCGACCAGGCGGGCGAGTGCGGCCTGCAGAACTACTACATGAAATTCGGCCTGCACAAGAGCCGCTACGCCCTCGAGGACAAGGTCCACAAGAGGAAGGTGCAGGACATCGGGGGCCAGATCGTCCTGGACGCCGAGCGGTGCATCCTCTGCTCCCGGTGCGTCCGGTTCCTGCAGGAAGTGACCCGGACCGGCGAGCTCGAGTTCGTGAACCGCGGCGACCACTCCGAGATCTCGATCTTCCCCGGACGGCCGCTCGACAACGACTACACCGGCAACCTGGCCGACATCTGCCCGGTGGGGGCGCTGACGAGCAAGGATTTCCGGTTCCAGTGCCGGGTCTGGTTTCTCTCCGGCGTCGAGTCGATCTGCCCGGGCTGCTCCACCGGCTGCAACATCGACGCCCACTTCCGGGGGGACCTCCTGTACCGCCTGAAGCCGCGGGAGAACGACGACGTAAACCAGACGTGGATGTGCGACTTCGGCCGGCTCGAGTACAAGAAGGCCAACGAGGACAGGCTGCTTACCCCCGTCCTCCGCGAAGGGGGGCAATCGGTCGCCGCAGCCTGGGACGCGGCCCTTTTCACCACGGCCCTCCGGCTCCGCGAGTCCGTCAAGGAGCACGGCCCCGCGTCGGCGGCCGTGGTCGCCTCGCCCCACTCCTCCAACGAGGAGCTGTTCCTGGCCCGGAAGCTGGCCACGGAGGTTCTGAAGACGGAGAACCACGGCTTCACCTCGCGGACCCCCGGGCTGCGCGCCTCCGACGACTTCCTCATCAAGGCGGACAAGAACCCGAACTCGAAGGGGGCGCAGCTCCTGGGCTTCTCCGAGGAGGGATTCGACCGGATCGTCAAGGCGATCTCGGGAGGGAAAGTCCGGGCGCTCCTGCTGTTCGGGAACGTCCTCGCCGACTTCTCCGACACCGAGATCGGATCGCTGCTGTCCAACGTCCCCTTCGTCGCGCACGTGGGGACCCGCGACGGGGCGGTCTCGCGGGCCGCGCACGCCGTCCTGCCGTCGTCCTCCTTCGTCGAGAGGGGCGGGACCTTCACGAATTTCGCCGGGCGGGTGCAGCGTTTCCGGGCGGGATTCCCCCCACGCGGGAAGGCGAAAAACGACATCGAGATCCTCGTCGGGCTGGCGAACCAGCTGGGCGCCGGCTGGGCCTTCGCCGGGGAATCGTCGGTCTTCGAGGCGATTGCCGGCTCGGTCGCGCCCTTTTCCGGGATGAGCTATGAGTCCCTGGGATTCTGGGGCCATGTCGCGGGAGGGTCGAAATGAGCCCCCTCTTCGATATTACGGTGACGGTGGCGCGGCTGGCGGTGTTCTTCGCCTTCGTTTTCGGCCTCGTCGTGATCATGACGTGGGTGGAGCGGAAAGGCGCGGCCTACATCCAGGACCGGCGCGGCCCCAACCGGGCGCGCATCCTGGGCCTGACGCTGGGCGGCGTGTTCCACCCCCTGGCCGACGCGCTCAAGTTCCTCTTCAAGGAGGACTTCATCCCCGACGGCGCCCACCGGCTCTTCTACCAGCTGGCGCCGATGTTCGCCCTCGCCCCCGCGATCCTCACGATGGCCGTCGTCCCGTTCGGTCCCCCGGTCACCATAGCGGGGAAGCAGGTCGCCCTGCACATCGCGGACCTGAACGTCGGCATCCTCTACCTGTTCGCGATCTCCGGCATGGGGGTCTACGGCATCGTCCTGGCGGGCTGGTCCTCCAACAGCAAGTACCCGCTCCTGGGGGCCTTGCGCTCCTCGGCGCAGATGATCTCCTACGAAGTGTCGATGGGGCTCTCCGTCGTCGGGGTCCTGATGGTCTTCCAGTCGGTCCAGCTTTCCGAGATCGCGCGCGGGCAGGGCGAGCTGCTCTTCGGGATCCTTCCCAAGTGGGGGATCTTCGTACAGCCGCTGGGGTTCATCCTGTTCATCACCGCCCTGTACGCGGAGGCCAACCGGACCCCCTTCGACCTGCCCGAGGGGGAATCGGAGCTGGTGGCCGGCTACCACACCGAGTACGCTTCCTTCAAGTTCTCCATGTTCATGATGGCCGAGTACATCCACATGGTGGTGGGCGCGGCGGTCCTTGCGACGCTCTTCTTCGGCGGCTGGCAGTTCCCGTACCTTGGGAATTCCGGTTTTGCGTTCCCGGGAGGGATTTCCGTTGCGGTGCCCGCCTGGGCGGTGCTCCTCCTGCGCATCGGGTCGTTCGTGGGAAAGACGATCTTTTTCTGCTGGCTCTACGTGTGGGTCCGGTGGACGATCCCCCGGTTCCGGTACGACCAGGTGATGCGGCTGGGATGGAAGGTGATGCTGCCGCTGGCGCTGCTCAACATCTTCGTGACGGGGCTCGTCCTGCTCCTGATCGATCGAGGCGGGTTCTGAGACGATGACGATCGGCGTGATAAAGGTGGCGCGCCCCCGGAAGATGTCGTTCGGGGAGAGTCTCTACCTGCTCGAGATCGTGAAGGGCCTCGGCGTGACGATCGGGCACTTCCTGCACAACATCGCCCACAACAAGGACATCCCCACGATCGAGTACCCCGAGGTGCGCCGGACGATGCCGCCGAGGTTCCGCGGGTGCCACCGGCTGATGAAGCGCCCCGAAGGATCGCCGCGGTGCGTGGCGTGCTTCATGTGCGCCACCGCCTGCCCCGCGGATTGCATCACCATCGTGGCCGGGGAGTCCACCGACCCGACGATCGAGAAGTACCCCGTGCGGTTCGACATCGACATGCTGCGGTGCGTCTTCTGCGGCCAGTGCGTCGAGGCGTGCCCGTGCGACGCGATCCGGATGGACACCGGCTGGTACACGCCGCCGGACGACACCCGGGAGAAACTCATCTTCACGATCGACCGGCTGCTGGAGAAATAGGGGCCATGGAACCTGTCCTGTTCATCCTGTTCGGGGCGATCGCGGTGGGCGGCGCGATCATGGTCGTGACGCGCAAGCACCCGATGGCGTCCGCGCTCTACCTGATCCTGACCCTGTTCGCCGTGGCGGCGCTCTTCGTCCTGCGCCAGGCCCACTTCCTTGCCGCGATCCAGGTCATCGTCTACGCCGGGGCGATCGTGGTCCTGTTCATCTTCGTCATCATGCTGATCAACGTCCCGGAGAACAAGCTGCCGGTCGAGCGGGTGACGGGGATGCGGTTGCTGGGAGTCATCGCCGCGGGGCTGTTCATCCTGGAGACGGCCTTGCTGGCCAGGCGGTTCGCGATGCCGGCGGGACCGGCGGCCGACTCCGGATCCGTCCAGGCCGTGGGTAGGGCCCTGTTCACCGATTACCTGCTCGCCTTCGAGATCACCTCCGTGCTCCTCCTGGCGGCGGTGATCGGCGCGATCACGCTGGCGAAGAAGAAGATCTGACGGGGATGGGAGGATGATGGAACCGTCCGCATACCTGCTGCTCTCCGGGATCCTGTTCGGTATCGGGGTGGTCGGGGTGGTGGTGCGCAAGAACGCGCTGATCATCCTGATGAGCGTGGAGATCATGCTCAACGGCGTGAACGTCGCCTTCATCGCCGTCGGCTCCCACCTCGGGGACGCCACCGGCTCGGTGTTCGCCTTCATGGTGATGACGGTGGCCGCGGCCGAGGCGGCGGTGGGGCTGGCGATCCTCATCGCCATCTTCCGCTTGAAGGAAACGGTCGATATCACGGAACTGAGCGTGCTGAAATGGTGAGCGGGGTTCTCGACTTCCTCTGGCTCGTGCCGGCGCTGCCGCTCCTGGGCGTCATCCTGAACGGGGCGGTCGCGCTCTTCGCCGAGCGCCCGCTGCTCCTCGCGGAGGAGTCGCACGCCCCCGCGCCGTACCGGAAGCTCGTCGCCTTCATCGGGCCGGCCGTGGTGGGAGGGGCCTTCGTCGTCGCGCTCCTCTCGATGCTCGAGCTCGCGGCGAGGTCTGCGCACGACCGGCTCTTCGTCCAGGTCCTCTTCCCATGGATCGAGGCGGGGGGGTTCTCCGCGGCGGCCGCCCTGCAGCTGGACCCGCTCTCCTCGGTGATGATCCTCGTCGTCACCGGCGTCGGCTTCCTCATCCACGTCTACTCCGTCGGGTACATGTCCCACGAGAAGGCGTTCGCCCGGTACTTCGTCTACCTGAACCTCTTCACCTTCGCGATGCTCATCCTGGTCCTGGGGAGCAACTACCTCCTGATGTTCGTGGGCTGGGAAGGGGTGGGGCTGTGCTCCTACCTTCTCATCGGGTACTGGTACGAGAAGAAGAGCGCCTCCGACGCGGGGAAGAAGGCGTTCATCGTCAACCGGATCGGCGATTTCGGGTTCATTCTCGGATTGTTCCTCCTCTTCTGGACGTTCGGGACGGTCAACTACACGGAGGTCTTCGCGAGGATCCCGCTGCTGTCGGCCAGCGGCACCCTGACCCCGGCGATCGCCACGGCGATCACCCTCCTGTTCTTCCTCGGCGCCGTCGGCAAGTCGGCGCAGATCCCCCTCTACGTCTGGCTGCCCGACGCGATGGAAGGCCCCACGCCGGTCTCCGCCCTGATCCACGCGGCGACGATGGTCACGGCGGGCGTCTACATGGTCGCGCGATCGAATGCGCTCTACCTGCTGTCCCCCGTATCGATGGGGGTGGTGGCGGCGGTGGGGGCGGCGACGGCAATCTTCTCGGCGACGATCGGCATCACGCAGAACGACATCAAGCGCGTGCTCGCCTACTCGACCGTCTCCCAGCTGGGCTACATGTTCCTCGCGTGCGGGGTCGGGGCGTTCACGGCCGGCATCTTCCACCTGATGACGCACGCTTTCTTCAAGGCGCTGCTCTTCCTCGGCTCGGGCTCGGTGATCCACGCCCTCTCCGGGGAGCAGGACATGAGGAAGATGGGGAGCCTCAAGAAACACCTCCCGATCACCTTCACGACCATGTTCATCGCGACGCTGGCGATCGCGGGGATCCCGGGGTTGTCGGGCTTCTTCTCCAAGGACGAGATCCTCTGGAAGGCGTTCTCCTCCGTGCACGGGCACCTCATTCTTTGGGCGATCGGGACGCTTGCGGCGGGGGTCACCGCCTTCTACATGTTCCGCCTGGTGTTCATGACCTTCTTCGGGGAATCCCGGATGGAGCCGCAGGTCGAGAAGCACGTCCACGAATCCCCGTACTCCATGACGGTGCCGCTCATGCTGCTGGCGGTTCTCTCCGTGGTCGGGGGGTGGGTCGGCATCCCCGCGGTTCTGGGCGGCTACAACTATTTCGAGGCGTGGCTCGCGCCGGTCTTCGGGCACGGCGCGGAAGGGGCCGCGGCGCACGGCGGCGGGCATGCCCCCGTGGCCCTTGAGCTTGGCCTCATGGCCGGCTCCGTGGCGGTCGCCCTGTGCGGGATCGGGCTCGCCTGGTATCTCTACCGCGTCCGGACGGGGAAGCCGAAAGAGATCGCGGAGGCGATGCCCGGCCTCTACGACGTGGTGCTCAACAAGTATTACGTGGACGAGATCTACGACATCCTCATCGTCCGCAGGATCAGGGACGGGTCGGTGTGGCTGTGGCAGGCGTTCGACGCGATGTTCATCGACGGGATCGTCAACGGGGTCGCGGCGGTGGTGCGGGGGGCGGGCGACGCCGTCCGGCGCCTGCAGACCGGGATGGTGGGGAACTACGCCTTCTCCCTCCTGCTCGGCGCGGTCTTCATCGTCGGCTACATCCTCATCCGGTAGGAAAGCCAAGGAAGGGGGCTCCACGGAGCGTGCGCACATGACAGGGATACCGGCAATCATCGGCTCGAACCTCCTGACGGCGCTGATCTTCCTCCCGCTGGCCGGGGCCCTGCTCCTCATCTTCCTGCCGAAGGAGAAACCCGGGCTCATCCGGAACGTCACGTTCCTCGTGACCCTGGCGGAGTTCCTCCTCTCGCTGCCGGTGGTCCTCCTGTTCGACCCGGCGGTCGCCGGGATGCAGTTCGTGGAGCGCATCCCCTGGATCCCCGCCTACGGGATCAGCTACATCGTCGGTGTGGACGGCATCTCCCTGTGGCTGCTTTTGCTCACCACCTTCATGATGCCCGTCACGATCCTGTCCACCTACAAGGCGGTCGAGAAGAACGTCAAGGAGTTCATGATCTTCATGCTCCTGCTCGAGGTGGGGATGGTGGGGGTGTTCCTGGCGATCGACCTCTTCCTCTTCTACATCTTCTGGGAGCTGGTGCTCATCCCGATGTACTTCCTCATCGGGGTGTGGGGCGGGGAGCGCAGGATCTACGCCGCCATCAAGTTCTTCCTGTACACCTTCGCGGGGTCGGTTCTGATGCTGGTCGCCATCATCGCGCTCTACTTTTACCAGCACCAGGCGACCGGGATCTATTCCTTCGACCTCTTGGGGATGTACGAGCTGAACATCCCGGTGAAGCTGCAGTTCTGGATGTTCGCCGCCTTCTTCCTGGCCTTCGCGTTCAAGGTGCCGATGTTCCCGTTCCACACGTGGCTCCCCGACGCCCACGTGGAGGCGCCGACCTCGGGGTCGGTCATCCTGGCGGCCGTCCTCCTGAAGATGGGGACGTACGGCTTCCTGCGGTTCGCCATGCCGCTCTTCCCGGTGGCCGCCGTCGACCTGGCGCCCGTGGTGGGGACCCTGGCGGTGATCGGTATTGTCTACGGCGCCCTGGTGTCCATGGTTCAGAAGGACATCAAGAAGCTCGTGGCCTACTCCTCGGTTTCCCACCTGGGGTTCGTCATGTTGGGGCTGTTCGCGATGAACCTCCAGGGGATCGAGGGGGGGATCCTCCAGATGGTCAACCACGGCATCTCCACGGGGGCGCTGTTCCTCATCGTCGGGATCATCTACGAGCGCCGGCACACGCGCCTCATCGAGGAGTTCGGGGGGCTCTCAAAGGTTCTCCCCCTGTTCGCCGTCTGCTTCATGATCGTGACGCTCTCCTCCATCGGCCTGCCCGGCATGAACGGGTTCGTCGGGGAGTTCCTCATCCTGCTCGGCTCGTTCAAGGCGACGAGGGTGCTGACGGTCATCGCCGCCACCGGGGTGATCCTCGCGGCGGTCTACATGCTCTGGATGTTCCAGCGGGTGATGTTCGGGAAGGTCACCAACGAGAAGAACCGGCGCCTGCCGGACATGAACGCGAGGGAGCTGGCCTACATGCTTCCGCTCCTCGTGCTCATCTTCTGGATCGGCGTCTACCCCCAGACCTTCCTGAGGAAGATGGACGCCTCGGTGTCGGCGTTCGTGACGAGGATCGAGGCGAAGCGGCAGGCGGCGCTCGCGGACCAGCCGGCGGGGGAGACGCTCCTGGCCCGGTACTTCGACGTGGGGAAGTGAGGAGAGAATGGGACCGATCGCCATAGATGCCCAGGCGCTTCTCCGGAGCACCTACAGCATCCTCCCCGAGATCTTGGTGGTGACGACGGCGCTCTTCGTGCTGTTCGTCGACCTCGTCCTCCCCGAGGAGAACAAGCGGGTCCTGTGCGGGGTGAGCATCCTCGGCGTGGCCCTCTCCCTGTTCGCCGTCTTCGCGATGGGGCCGGCCCGGATTTCCGGCTTCTCGGGGGCGATCGTGCACGACGGCCTGGGGGCGTTCTTCGAGATCGTCATCCTGTCCGCCTGCGCGCTGACGTTGCTGATGGCGACCGGCTACTCGGAGTGGGAGGGGACCCACAAGGGGGAGTTCTACTCCCTCCTGCTGCTGTCCACCTCCGGGATGATGTTCATGGCCAAGGGTACCGACCTCATGACGGTCTTCCTGGGGCTGGAGACGCTGTCCATCCCGATCTACGTCCTGGTCGGGTTCCACCGCCACCGGATGTCCTCGATCGAGGGGGCGCTCAAGTACTTCCTCCTCGGCGCCTTCGCCTCGGGCTTCCTTCTCTACGGGATCGCGCTGATCTACGCCGTTGCGGGGACCACCAAGCTCCCGGTGCTCGCCACCATGCTCTACGACGCGCGGCTTGCCGGAAACCCGTTGTTCCTCGCGGGCGCGGGGCTGCTCCTGGTGGGGCTCGCCTTCAAGGTCTCGCTGGTTCCGTTCCACATGTGGACCCCCGACGCGTACGAAGGGGCGCCCACGCTGGTGACTGCCTTCATGTCCGCCGCGGTCAAGGCGGCGGCCTTCGCGGCCCTCATCCGGTTCCTGCTCCTGACGTTGCCGGGCATGCAGCCGGCGATGGGGAAGGTCCTTTGGATCCTGGCCGTCCTGACGATGACCGTGGGGAACCTCTCGGCGCTCCAACAAGACAACGTCAAGAGGATGTTAGCCTACTCCTCGATCGCGCACGCGGGGTATGTCCTGGTCGGGATGGTTTCCGGAGACGTGCTCGGCGGGCAGGCGTCCCTGTTCTACCTCCTGGTCTACGCGTTCATGAACATCGGCGCCTTCGGGGTGGTGATGCTCATCGCGCAGAAGGAGGACGAGGGGTACGACATCAGGAACTTCGCCGGGATCGGGTTCCGGTACCCGGCGCTGGGGGCGCTGCTCACCCTGTTCTTGGTGTCGCTGGGGGGGATCCCGCCGACCGCGGGGTTCATCGGGAAGTTCTACCTCTTCAGCGCGGCGGTGAAAAACGGCTACATCTGGCTGGCGGTCATCGGCGTCCTGAACAGCGCCGTCTCCATCTATTACTACCTGCGGCTGGTCGTCTACATGTACATGATCCCGGCGAGCGCGGACGCTCCGGCGCCTCGCCCGCCCCGGATCGCCTTCTCCCTGGCTCTCTGCGCCTCGGCGGCGGTCGTTCTCGTCCTGGGGGTCCTCCCCCGGTCCGTCCTGGAGTTCGCCGAGCGCTCCGTCCTCTCGCTCCTGATGTAACCCACAAAAACAGGGACGTTCTTAAAAACTCGGCGTCCGAGTCCTTCCCGGGGA
>ERZ1292640.3441-Hain-H43-02um-R1-3441-length-12310-cov-10_pt1 | contig 12310 bp, 10 predicted proteins | sample MGYA00564404_ERZ1292640 | MGnify/ENA primary metagenome ERZ1292640 (study PRJEB36523, sample SAMEA6512636) | groundwater metagenome | collected 2019-01-08 | study: AquaDiva: Metagenomics assemblies of 32 groundwater samples | reverse complement strand
CCTGGCCAGTCCGCAAGGGCGCATGGCGGTCGAAAAAATCCTCAAGGTCTGAGAGCCTGTGAACAGGCTCTCAGCCGGCCCGACCGACGCCCCCGGCGCCACGTGCGACCTTAAAGCGGGTTTTGCCAGAAGCCGCTCTGGCTGTAGTGATGCTTGAGAAAGTCCACCCACAGCCGCACCCTTAGCGGCAGGTGCTTGCGCTGGGGAAACACGGCGTAGATGCCGTTGGGCGGTGCGGCAAATTCCTGCAGCACCTCCACCAGCCGGCCGGCCTGGATTTCGGCGTCCACCTCCCAGGTGCTGCGCCAGGCAATGCCGTAGCCGGCCAGGCACCAGTCGTGCAGCACCTGGCCGTCGGAGCAGTCCATCGGGCCGTTGGGCTTGAAGTGGATCACCTCGCTGGCATCACCCTTGGGCACCTTGAACGCCCAGCCGCGCGTCTGCGAGGCATCGCTGGACAGCACCAGGCAGTCCAGGCGCGCCAGATCCTGCGGCGCCTGCGGCGTGCCGTGCTGCTTGAGGAACTTGGGTGTGGCCACGCACAGCCGACGGTTGTCGGCCAGCCGCACGCTCACCAGCGAGGAGTCGGGCATGTCGCCCACCCGCACCGCGCAGTCGTAGCCTTCACCGGCGATGTCCACCACCCGGTCGCTGAGGTTGAGCGAGATCGTCACATCGGCGTGCAGTTCGCGGAATTTCGGAATCAAGGGCGCCACATGGCGACGGCCGAAGCCGGCCGGTGCCGTGATGCGCAGATGGCCGCTGGCCTTGACGCCGCCAGCCGAAACACTGGCCTCGGCGTTGGCCACGTCGGCCAGCAGGCGCTGACAATCTTCCAGAAAGGCGCTACCCTCATGTGTCAGTGTGATGCGGCGGGTGGTGCGCACCAGCAGTTTGACCCCCAGGCGCCCTTCCAGCGCATCGAGCCGGCGCCCCATGATGGCCGGGGCCACGCCTTCGGCGTTGGCGGCCGCCGTCAGGCTGCCACGGGTGGCCACCGAGACGAAGGATTCCATTTGCTTGAGCTTGTCCATGGCCGGAGATTATTACCCTAATTAGATCTAATCAGAAGGTTCTTTTCACAATTCAACCAGTTTTGAGAGAATAATAACTTGAGTTGGGGCTTATAAATAAATGAATTCATCTCAAAATCCTTCCAGTGGACCGGCATCGGCCTCAGCGGAGCAAGTCCGGGCGGGCATGCTTCACGAGCTGTATGTCCGTGGCCGCGAATCAACCATGGTCGGTTTTCTGCCGATCTTCCTGCTGGTCTGGATGCATAGCGTTGAGCATGCGCAGGGCCCTCTGCTGCTCTGGACCGTGAGCCTGATGGTCGTGCAGACCTACCGCCTGCTGATAGCGCAAAGCTACCTGCGCCAGCCCGAAGCGCAAACCCGCCAACGCTGGTACCTGCATCAATGGCTGGGCGTGGTCGCACTGGCGGTGGGTTGGGTCAGCAGTTTCGCCTTGCTGACCATGAACGAGCTGGGCGCGGTGTTCTACATTCACCTGCTTTTTCTGATCGGCCTGTGTTCCTTCATGCTGAGCACCATCGGTATCGATATTCGCCTGTATGGTGCGTTCCTGCTCCTCATGGTCAGCGGCACTCTGGCGGTGTTGCATCTGCAGTACCCGGACTTCCCGCGCCAACACCCGGTTGTTTCTTATGGCTTTGTCGTCTACGCCTTCATGCTGCTGGTGCGCAGCCGCGGCGAATACCGGCGCACGCGCGAGTGGGTCACGGCCCGGCTCAACCGGCAGTTGCTGCTGGCCCAACTCAATGCCGCCCTCGCGGAGGAGCGCGACATCAAGGAAAAACTGCGCCAGCAATCGGAAGAACTGGCCAACCGCAACCGGGAATTGAGCGAACTGGCGGTGCGCGACGGCCTGACCCGCGCCTTCCGCCGCGGCCACATCGAAGGGGAACTGCGCCGCCTGATCAAGGGCCTGCACCGCCGCCACGACGATTTCTGCGTGCTGATGATGGACATCGACTTCTTCAAACGCGTCAACGACGACTATGGCCACGCGGAGGGTGACGAGGTGTTGCGCCGGCTGGCCGCCACATCGCAGACCCAGCTGCGCGAGACCGACCTGTTCGGCCGCTGGGGCGGTGAGGAGTTCATCGTGCTCATGCCGCAGACCAAGCTGGCCGATGCGGTGGAGGCGGCACAGCGGGTGCGCCGCGCCATCGATGCCATGGTGTTTGACGTGGGGGACACGACCTTCCAGATCACCATCTCCATCGGTGCGGCGCAGCTGCAGCCGCTGGAAAGCGCCGATGCCCTGGTGGTACGGGCCGACGAGGCCCTGTACGCGGCCAAACACGCCGGGCGCGACTGCGTCGTCACCTCTCCGGCATTGACGGTCAGCTGACCGCCCCGTCCCCAAAAACCGATGGCGGCATCCGCACGGATGTCGCATCATGGCGTCATGGAACAACATGACACCACCCCGCCCGATCTGGCGCCCCTGCGCGACTGGATCGGCCGTCAGGAAACCCGCGCCGACACCCTGGCCGCCACGCCGGTGGCCGCGCTCTCGGCCACACTGGACCGCGACGACCCGCCGCCCGTGCCCGGCACCGCGCTGCCGCCGCTGTGGCACTGGCTCTACTTCACCCCGCTGACGCGCCAGAGCGAGTTGGGCGTTGACGGCCACGCCCGGCGCGGCGGCTTTGTGCCCCCGGTGCCCTTGCCGCGGCGCATGTGGGCCGGCGGCCGGCTGGAATTTGTGCAGCCGCTGCGCGTGGGCGAAACGGTCACGCGCACCTCCACCATCCAGGACGTGACGGTGAAGCACGGCCGCAGCGGTGCGCTGGTGTTCGTCTGCGTGCGCCATGAGTTCAGCAACGCGCAGGGCCTGGCCCTGCGCGAAGAGCACGACATCGTCTACCGCGATGTAGCCCCGCCCGCGCCGGCGGGCGCGCCTGCTTCTGCGGGTGCGCCGCAGCCCGAGCCCACCCCGGCACCGCGCGACGAGCAGTTCAGCCGCGAAATCGTGCCCGACCCGGTGCTGCTGTTCCGCTACTCGGCGCTGACCTTCAACGGCCACCGCATCCATTACGACCGCAGCTATGTGACGGGCGTCGAGGGCTATCCGGGCCTGGTCGTGCACGGGCCGCTGATCGCCACCCTGCTGCTCGACCTGCTGCGCCGCCATCTGCCGGACGCGCAGGTGAAGCGCTTCAGCTTCAAGGCGGTGCGCCCGGCCTTCGACATCCACCCCTTCACCGTCTGCGGCAAGCGGGACGGCCAGACCGTCACCCTCTGGGGCCGCGACCATGAAGGCTGGCTCACCATGCAGGCCAGCGCCGAGATGGCCTAAGAAAGGAGCACGGCATCGCCCAGGAACCAGCTGGACCAGCCGCCGGGCAGCCATGGCGCGACCGCGGCGCACCCTGGATCGGCCTATTCCATCCTTTTTGTGCCGAATAACCGAATGTTTTGGGTATTAATGCCTGCCCAAGTATCAAATACAGTTACGGTATGGAAAAATCCCGCCACAGCCACGCCCAGCCGCAGGCCGTCCTGTTCGACGCCTACGGCACGCTGTTCGACGTCTACAGCGTCGGACTGGCGGCGGAACAGCTGTTTCCGGGCCAGGGCCAGGCCCTGGGCGTGCTCTGGCGCGACAAGCAGATCGAATACACCCGCCTGGTCACCGTCAGCAACGACGGCGCGCACTACCAGCCCTTCTGGGAGCTGACGCGCGCCGGCCTGCGCTATGCCTGCAAGCGCCTGAAGCTCACGCTCACGCCGGCGCAGGAGCAGCAGTTGATGAACCAGTACCGCCACCTGAGCGCCTTCCCGGAAAACCGGGACGTGCTGCAGGCCCTGCGCGCACGCGGCATCCAGACCGGCATCCTCTCCAACGGCGACCCCGAGATGCTGGGCATCGCCGTGCGCAGCGCCGGGCTGGAAGGCCTGCTGGACCACGTGATCAGCGTGGATGCCGTGCGCAAGTACAAGACCCACCCCGAGGCCTATGCCCTGGGCGAACAGGCCACCAGCCTGCGCGCCGGACAGATCGCCTTCGTCAGCAGCAACAGCTGGGACGCCCTGGCCGCCACCTGGTACGGCTATCAGACCCTGTGGGTCAATCGTTATGACCTGCCGTTCGAGGAACTGGGCACCCAGCCCGTTCGCACCGGCAGCACCCTGAACGATGTGCTGGGGTTTTTCCCGGCCGAATGACACACCGAACCCATTTGCATTTTTTGATTCAGAGGAGTTGAACACCATGACCCAACGCACCACCTGCCAGCGACTGCAAGTCGCCACTGGCCTGTACCGCTTCATTGAAGACAAGGTCCTGCCCGGCACCGGCATCAATAGCGCCGACTTCTGGAAGGGCTTCGACAAGCTGGCTCACGACCTGGGCCCGAAGAACGCCGCCCTGCTGGCCGAACGCGACCGCCTGCAACTCGAACTCGATGCCTGGCACAAGGCCAACCCCGGCCCGATCAAGAACATGAAGGCCTACCGCGCCTTCCTGGAAAAGATCGGCTACCTGGTGCCGGTGCCCGCCACCGTGGCCAGCGACACCGCCAACGTCGACGCCGAACTCGCCGTGCAGGCCGGCCCGCAGCTGGTGGTGCCGGTGCTGAACGCCCGCTATGCGCTCAACGCCGCCAACGCGCGCTGGGGTTCGCTGTACGACGCGCTCTACGGCACCGACGCCCTGCCGGAAGACAAGGGTGCGACCAAGGTCAGCGCCGACGGCAAGGGCTACAACCCGGTGCGCGGCGCCAAGGTGATCGAATACGCCCGCTACGTGCTCGACCGCGTGGCGCCTTTGGCCAAGGGTTCGCACATCAACTCCACCGGCTACACGGTGGAAGGCGGCAAGCTGGTGGTGGCGCTGAAGGACGGCAGCAAGTCCCACCTGGCCGACTGCAACAAGTTCGTCGGCTACCAGGGCAGCGCCGCTGCGCCCGCTGCCATCCTGCTGCGCAACAACGGCATCCACATCGAGATCCAGATCGACCGCAGCACCCCCATCGGCAAGAGCGACCCGGCTGGCGTGAGCGACCTGCTGATGGAAGCCGCGCTCTCCACCATCCTCGACCTGGAAGACTCGGTGGCCGCCGTGGACGCCGACGACAAGGTGCTGGCCTATGACAACTGGCTCGGCATCCTCAAGGGCACGCTGACGGAAGAAGTCGCCAAGGGCGGCAAGACCTTCACGCGCCGCCTGAACGCCGACCGCGTCTACAAGGGCGCCAATGGCGAAGAGATCAAGCTGCACGGCCGCTCGCTGCTGTTCGTGCGCAACGTCGGCCACCTGATGACCAACCCGGCCATCCTGTACGGCAACGGCAGCGAGATCCATGAAGGCATCCTGGACGCCGTCATCACCACCACCATCGCGCTGCACGACCTCAAAGGCCTGACCACGGGCGGCGTGCGCAACTCGCGCACCGGCTCGATCTACATCGTCAAGCCCAAGATGCACGGCCCGGCCGAAGTGGGCTTTGCCGCTGAACTGTTCGGCCGCGTCGAGCAACTGCTGGGCCTGCCGGAGAACACCGTCAAGCTCGGCATCATGGACGAAGAGCGCCGCACCAGCGTCAACCTGAAAGCCTGCATTGCCGCTGCCAAGAGCCGCGTGGCCTTCATCAACACCGGCTTCCTGGACCGCACCGGCGACGAGATGCACACCGCCATGCACGCCGGCCCGATGATCCGCAAGGCCGCCATGAAGGGCAGCGACTGGATCGCCGCCTACGAGAAGAGCAATGTGCTGGTCGGCCTGGCCTGCGGCTTGAAGGGCCGCGCCCAGATCGGCAAGGGCATGTGGGCCATGCCCGACCTGATGGCCGCCATGCTGGAGCAGAAGGTGGGCCACCCGAAGGCCGGCGCCAACACCGCCTGGGTGCCCTCGCCCACCGCTGCCACGCTGCACGCGCTGCACTACCACCAGATCAACGTGGCCGCCATCCAGGACGAACTGGAAAAGCAGGCCACCGCCAAGAACTTCAAGGCGCAGGAAGAGCAGATGCTCACCGGCCTGCTGACCGTGCCCGTGGCCGCCAAGCCGAACTGGAGCGCAGAAGAAATCCAGCAGGAACTGGACAACAACGCGCAGGGCATCCTGGGTTATGTGGTGCGCTGGGTGGACCAGGGCGTGGGCTGCTCCAAGGTGCCCGACATCCACAACATCGGCCTGATGGAAGACCGCGCCACGCTACGCATCTCCAGCCAGCACATGGCCAACTGGCTGCTGCACGGCATCACCAACGAGGCGCAGGTGAAAGCCACCTTCGAACGCATGGCCGCCGTGGTGGACCAGCAGAACGCCGGCGACCCGCTGTACAAGCCGATGGCTGGCAACTTCACCACCTCGTTCGCCTACCGCGCCGCACTCGACCTGGTGCTCAAGGGCCTGGAGCAGCCCAGCGGCTACACCGAGCCGCTGCTGCACGCCTGGCGCCTGAAGGTGAAAGCTGCGACCTGAAGCTGATTCGCTATTGTTTTAATAGCTTATCGCGCATAATGGGCAAGGGCTAGAGGCCAATTTGGCACATAAGAAACGGCACCCACGGGTGCCGTTTTTATTTGGGGCTGGTGATGGTTGGTGGGTTCAGCGGAAGTTTTTCGGACTCCACTTCAACCGCTGTTGCTTCGTCGGCTAAGGCATCAAGTACAGCAAAGACTCCAGCCAGATCTTCGCGATACGAGGCGATGTAGTTGGGCGTGACTATGTGCCGCTGCTCGACGTGCGTGACTCGTTGGAGAATGAGTTCCCGATGTTGACTCCAGTACCGTCCCATCTCTTTCGGATCGAGGCCTCCTGGAAGCTCAGCTTTGGATGCAAAGTGGCGCTCTTCATCCCTGTCCGAAAAGAAAGGGTTACTCAAATGCGACAGACAGTGGTCTAGGAAATGCAAGACGTTGTCCTCATGGATGTCGGGATTGAAACAGATGCCAAACGCGTACTCGTTCATCAGCTTGGCAATACCACTGCCATCGCCAGCCCCTCGCTCGTCGTAATACCCACAGCCCACTCCTGACCCATTCGGGGGCAGCAGATTACTCAGTTGGTAGATGACAAAAGACTTGACAACCGAGCGCGCAGATGAAACGCGCTGAGCAAGTGAAATTGCACCGTGATCGGTTTGGCCGCCTGCTGAACCCTGCCGGCCACTCTGAGATGAAGTTTCACCGAGAAACGCTTCATCTGCGGTATCACTAACTTCTGCAAAAAAGTTTATCCGTCAGCGCTAAGCGCGATGAAAAAATGGCGACCGAGTTTCCCGTAAGCATATCGTCCACTGTAGTACGAAGCTGTTGTCCAACGCCGGCCTCGGAATGACGGAGTTCAACATATGAACCGGACACCCAGCACTCAACCTCGAAAGACAGCTCCTGACCGAATCCGGCTGTCGTCTTAGAACCACACGCGACCAGAGCACGCTCATCGAGCCGGGCGAGCATGCAAACTCTCTAGTTCATACTTCCTGCTGGCGCCCGCGTTGGGGCGCAGCGGCAACAAGGAACGAACGTGCAATCTGCCAGTGACCAGTGGTTCGACGAGGCGTACTACCAGCGCTACTACTTCAACAAGAAGACCAGCGTGGTCGACCCCGCGCATGTGGAGCGCTTGGGCGCTTTCGTGTGCAGCTACCTCAAGTACCTGCGCGTGCCCGTCAAGCGGGTGCTGGATCTGGGCTGCGGCATCGGCCTGTGGCGCGACGCGCTGGCGCTGCACTTTCCCGGCGTGGCCTACCACGGCGTGGAGGTCAGCGAATACCTCTGCGCACGCTACGGCTGGGAGCGCGGTTCGGTGGTGGACTACCGGAATGCCGAGCCGTTCGACCTGGTGATCTGCCAGGGTGTACTGCCCTACCTGAGCGCAGCCGACCTGAAGCTGGCGCTGCACAACCTGGGCCTGCTTTCCCGGGGCGCGCTGTATGTGGAGGCCGTGACGCGCGAGGACTACGAACGTGACACCATCGACGAGACGCTGACCGACCCGCGCCTGTTCCGGCACCGCGCCCAGCTCTACCGGCGCGGCCTGGCGGAAGGCTTCCTGGAACTGGGCGGCGGCGTATGGCTGAGCCGCCAGGCCGAGGTGCCGCTGTTCGAGCTCGAATGCGCGGGCGGCCGCTGACGCGCGCCCCATCCCCCATCGACCGGGATCATTCCCCTGGGCCAAACAGGTCGCGCAAGCGCTGTGCGGCTTCGGCCGCGGTGGCGTCCACGCCCTTCGTCATCGGAGTGCCCTGCGGGTACTCCTCCGCAAGGCGGTCTTCCCAATAAGTGGTGGGGTTGGGCGCGCTGTACAGTCGGCGAAAGACCTCCTGCGGTACGTGCTTGTAGGCCAGCACCGTCTTGTCGTCCCAATGCAGGTCGAGCTGCTGGGTGCTGGCGTCGTAGTCGGCGCGGCGGATGCGGCCGCTGGTGAAGGTCTTGCTGTCCATACAGGCACGGGGTGCAAGAAGATGCACCCATGCTAGCGAAGCTCGGCGGGCCGCGCCCGCACCTCGCTTCTCAGCGCGTTTGGGCCCGGCTCAGCTGCTTGCCAGCGTCTGCCGCAACACGGCGATGAACTGCTGCGCAGCCGGCGAGAGCGAGCGGCCCTGCTTGGAGACCAGGCAGATGTCGCGCGAGACCTTGGGTGCCGTCAGCGTCTTGGCCACCAGATCCGGATTGCGTGAATAGGTCAGGTAGGCCGCCGGCATGATGGATGGCGCCAGGCCGCTGCCGCTCATCCACAGCGCGGTGGCCAGGAAGGTCACTTCGTGCATCACGTTGAGCCGCACGCCGGCACGCGCGGCCGACAGCTCGATCAGTGGCCGGATGCCGTAGCCTGGCCGGACCGTGGTGACGGGCAAGCCCTCCAGGTCGCGCCAGCGCACGCTGCGGCGCTTCGCCAGCGGGTGGTCGCGCGGGCAAACCAGGCTCAGGTGGTCCTGCAGCAGCGTCTGCAGCTCGACGCCAGGACCCACGCGCTCGGGCGTACCGATGCCGAAGTCGGTCTGCTCATTGATCACCCGCGAGAAGAACTGGTCGGGCGCGCAGTCGTCAATCACGAGGTGGATGTCGGGGTGCTGCTCGCGGAACACGCGCACCACGGGGGGCAGCAGGATCTCGGCCAAGGTGGGGGTGACCGCCACCGTGACACGCCCGCGCCGCAGGCCGGTCAGGTCGCGCAGGCCGGCGCCCAGAGAGTCGAGGTCGCGCAGGATGCGCTCGGCCACCTGCACGGCTTCGTGCGCGGCGGGCGTGGGCTGCAGCGAACGCGTGGTGCGGTCGAACAGGCGCGTGCCCAGGCCGTCTTCCATCTGGCGGATCAGCACGCTGACGGCCGACTGCGTGAGGAAGAGCTGCGTGGCCGCCGCGCTCAACTTGCGCAGCTGGTACACGGCGACGAAGGCGCGCAGTTGCTTGAGCGTGGGAGAAAAGTGGCGTTCGCTATTCATCAAGAAAAATCATAATTGATTCTGAAAATTTCGATTTACGAAAGAATCAAAATTGATTCAAATCAAATTGACGCGGGCATCTGCCCCACGCATCCAACGAGGAGACTTCATGAAATTTGCAACCCGACGAACGGCTGTGCTGACCGCCCTGATGGCCGCCCTGCTGCCGGCAGCTGCCTGGGCACAGAAAACCGACTACCCCAACAAACCCATCCGCGTGGTGGTGACCTTCCCGCCCGGCGGCAGTTCGGATGCGATGCTGCGCCTGCTGGCGCCGAAGGTGGGCGAGAAGCTGGGACAGCAGATCGTGGTGGAAAACAAGCCGGGTGCGGGCGGCAACATCGGCCTGGCGCAGGTGGCCAAGGCACCGGCGGACGGCTACACCCTGGGTCTGGGCGCGGCCGGCGGGCTTGCGGCCAATGCCAGCCTTTATCCACAGATGCCCTTTGATGTACTCAAGGACTTCCAGCCCGTCACCATGGTGGCCGCGATCCCGTTCGTGATCGTCGGTTCGCCAAGTCTGCCGGCCAAGAACCTGCAACAGGTGATCGCCTTGGCCAAGGCGCAGCCGGGCAAGCTGTCCATGGCGCATGGCGGCAGCGGCACGGCCATGCACCTGTCCGCGGCGCTGTTTGAGCAGATGGCCGACATCAATCTGGTGCAGGTTCCCTATCGGGGCACCGGGCCGGCGACGATGGATGTGATGGCGGGCCAGGTGCCGCTGGGCATGTCGGATCTGCCGGCTGCACTGCAGCAGATCAAGGCGGGCAAGCTCGTGGCCTATGCGGTCACCAGCCTGCAGCGCCTGCCCATGCTACCCGATGTGCCGACCGTGGCCGAGGCGGCGCTGCCGGGCTACGACTCCACCGGCTGGTTCGGCCTGGTGGCACCGGCGGGAACGCCCGCCGCCATCGTGGCGCGACTCAATGCCGAGTTCGGTGCCGCGCTGCGCGACCCAAGCATCCAGGCCACGATACGCGGCATGGGCATGGAGCCGGTGCCGGGCACGGTCCAAAGCTTTGACGCCTATATCCGCAGCGAGACCCGCAAGTGGGCCGATGTGATCCGCAAAGCCAACATCAAGCTGGACTGAGGGAGCCCAACAAGATGACAACCCCCTACGACACCCAGGTGCTGATCGCCGGCGCCGGCCCGGTCGGTCTGACCATGGCCATCGATCTGTCGGGCCGTGGCATCCCGGTCACGGTGATCGAGCAACGCCGCTACGCCGAACCACCGCCGGTGAAATGCAATCATGTGTCCTCGCGCACCATGGAACAGTTTCGCCGCCTGGGCGTGGCACACAAGCTGCGTGCGGTCGGGCTGCCCGAGGACTACCCGAACGATGTCGTGTTCCGCACCAGCATGACGGGCATCGAGCTCACGCGCATCCCCATTCCCTGCCGCCGCGACCGCTACACCGCCACGGAAGGGCCGGACACCTGGTGGCCCACGGCCGAGCCTCCGCATCGCATCAACCAGATCTACCTGGAGCCGACCCTGCTGCACCATGCGGCGGCGCTGCCCGGCGTGACGCTGCGCAACCGCACCGAGCTGCTGCGCTTTGAGCAGGATGGGGACGGCGTGCAGGTCTATCTGCGCGACCTCGACAGCGGTACCGAGTTCACGCTGCGTACGCGCTACCTGATTGGCGCTGACGGCGGCAGCTCCACGGTGCGCAAGCAGATGGGCGCGCAACTGGAGGGAACGCCCGTCATCCAGCGCGTGCAGTCCACCCACATTCGCGCCCCCGGGCTCAAGGCCCTGCTGCCCGGCCAGCCGGCGTGGTGCTACTACTCGGTCAACCCGCGCCGTTGCGGCACGGTCTTTGCCATCGACGGCCAGGAGACCTGGCTGGTGCACAACCACCTCAACGCCGAGGAGCCGGACTTCGAATCCGTCGACCGCGACGCTTCGATCCGCCACATCCTGGGGGTGGGCGACGACTTCGAGTACACCGTGATCTCGAAGGAGGACTGGGTCGGCCGCCGTCTGGTGGCCAACCGCTTCCGCAACGGCAATGTGTTCATCGCCGGCGATGCCGCCCACCTCTGGGTGCCGTACGCAGGCTACGGCATGAACGCCGGCATCGCCGATGGGCTGAATCTGTCCTGGCTGCTGGCGGCCCGCCTGCAGGGCTGGGCGGACGCCTCCATCCTGGATGCCTACGAGGCTGAGCGTCAGCCCATCACCGAGCAGGTCTCGCATTTTGTGATGAACCACGCGCAGAAGATGATCAAGGCGCGCCGTGCCGTGCCGCCCAACCTGGAGACACCGGACGATGCCGGCGCCGCGGCGCGTGCACTCATCGGGCAGGAGGCCTACGAGCTCAACGTGCAGCAGTTCTGCTGCGCCGGGCTGAACTACGGCTATTTCTACCAGGGCTCCCCCATCATCGCGACGGACGACGAGCCGCCGCCGGCCTACACAATGGGCAGCTTCACGCCATCCACGGTGCCAGGCTGCCGCGTACCCCACTTCTGGCTGGCCGACGGACGATCGCTCTATGACGCCTTCGGCCCGGGCTACACGCTGTTGCGACTGGATGCACGCGTTGACGTCACGCCGTTGCTTGACGCCGCGCACGCATGTGGCATGCCCGTCGAGTTGCTGGACCTGCAGGATGAGTCCGGTCTGCCCGAGGCCTATCGCCACGCGCTGGTGCTGTGCCGCAGCGATCAGCACGTCGTCTGGCGCGGCCAGACCGTGCCGGGCGATACGCAGGCACTCGTGGCGATGCTGTGTGGGGTGCGCAGCACGGTGCCGGCGCGTCAGCCCGTGGCTGCCTGAACGGTCACTGCGCCTGTCTGGCACCGGCGCGCTAGCATGCCGTCATGGCAGCGCCTGCGGGCTGGGCGAATGATGTGTCATGACGGCGCTGAC
>ERZ1292640.3440-Hain-H43-02um-R1-3440-length-12313-cov-7_pt1 | contig 12313 bp, 13 predicted proteins | sample MGYA00564404_ERZ1292640 | MGnify/ENA primary metagenome ERZ1292640 (study PRJEB36523, sample SAMEA6512636) | groundwater metagenome | collected 2019-01-08 | study: AquaDiva: Metagenomics assemblies of 32 groundwater samples | reverse complement strand
CGCCTTGACTCAAAAAATTTCCAGTTTGTTGTGAGGGAGCCCTATGAAGGAAAAGTTTTCAGGAATTATAAATTAAAAAATGGAATTCTAAAGCCGCAGCAAAAAATAAAAATTCTTTCTGAAATGCTTGACGGGATTATTGTGGCGGATTCTGTCGGGATTGAGTATTCTTTCAAAAATGGAAGCAAAGCAGCCGTGAAGCTGTCAAAAAACAGCCTGAACGTGGTGTGGCACAAAGAATGAAAATCAAAGACATTGGGGGCGAATTTGAATTAATTGATAAGATAAAGAAAAGTATAATAGTATTTTCTAAAGAAGTTATTTTTGGAATCGGCGATGATGCTGCTGTTTTGAAATATGACAAGAAAAATTACATGCTTTTAACGACTGACATGCTTGTTGAGAACGACCACTTTTCTTTGAAATTTTCCACTCCAGCGCAGATTGGAATGAAAGCTATCGAGCAAAATGCCAGCGATATAGCTGCAATGGGGGGCATTCCAAAATTTGCCGTGATATCCATTGCCCTGCCCAATGATGCTAGTGTGGAGTTTGTTGACGGGCTGTACGAAGGGATGAATAAAAAATCCAAAGAGTATAAGATAAATATTGTTGGAGGAAATATAACCCATTCAAGAGAAATTGTTATTAATGTTGCATTGGTCGGATTTGTTGAGAAAAAATTTCTTGCACTGAGAAGCAGCGCTGAAATCGGCGATTTAATTTTCTGTTCTGGCGATGTCGGAAAATCAACAGCTGGGCTGGAATTGCTAAGGCACAATCTTAAAGGAAAATCAATAAAACCGCACCTGGAGCCGAAATCCAGATTAAAATTAGCAAGAGAATTGGTAAAAACAGGAATTAATTCCATGATTGATGTTTCTGACGGGGTTGCTTCTGAAGTCAAGCACATTTGCGATGAATCAAAAGTCGGAGCTATGATTTATACTGACAAAATTCCAATATCTAAAAACACAGTAATTGATTCAAAAAAACTTGGGAAAGATGCTGTTGATTTTGCTTTATATGGCGGGGAGGACTTTGAATTGGTATTTACGGCAAACAAAAATAAATTGAAACAGCTGAAAAAATTTGATGTAAAGGTGATTGGGGAGATTGTTGATGTGAAAAATGGAATAAAATTGATTAAGAATAATAAAAAAATAAGCGTTGAAAGCGGGTTTGACCATTTCAGAAGAATCAAAGTTTGAAATCCCAGTACTCGCAGAGATTTAATTTTAATTTCTTCATTCTTGACTGAAATTCCCTCTCAACAGCTACTGACGAGGTGGTTCTTTGCTCATGAAATTCCAATTTTGCTTTCTTATTATTAATCCCCATCAGGAATGCCGAAACGCAATGCGGCAGAACACTGACATTGTATCCGCCTTCGAGGCATGCAAAAATATTCTTGAAATTGCCTGATAATAATTTTCCGATTTCATAATATGAATTTTCTGTCAGGTTCAACTGCAGCAAAGGGTCGTCTTTATGCCCGTCAAATCCTGCTGAGACTGCAACAACATCGGGATTGAATTGCTGCTTAATTACTGGGATCATTTTTGACAATGTTGAAATAAATAAATCATCTCCGGTGTAGGGAGGCATAGGAACATTTATTGTTAAATATTTTCCATCACCTTCCCCAATTTCATCAACCCATCCCGTGCCTGGAAATGCCGGAAACTGGTGCGCTGAAAGATAAAGAACTTTGTCTTCGCGATAGAAAATATCCTGCGAACCGTTACCGCTGTGACCATCAAAATCTAATATGAAAACTTTTTTTCCACGCTCATTCAGCCACCTTGTGGCGACTGCAATGTTGTTAAACAGGCAGAAGCCCATCGCCCTTTTTGCAGTTGCGTGATGGCCTGGAGGCCTGACTAAGGCAAAATTGCTTTGCTTTGCCGCCATTATAGAAGCTTCAACTGCATGGCATGCAACATCATAGCTGTATTTGTTAGTGTAGGTATCGGTATCCAAATTCGTTTCCTTTTCACATGCATTTTTTACCAGCTCCAGGTAATCATCTTTGTAGATCAATTTAAGGTGCTTTTCACCGCTTTCAATTTTTGTTTCTTCTACATCACCAAAAGAAATCAGCCTTTCAGGGCATTCGGGATGATTTTTTCCCCTGTGCCTTAAAAAAATTTTGTTGCAGATTAAATCCATTTTAAACAACCATTATCTGTTGACAATAAATCCCAATTCACTTAATTTTTCCAATGCCCTATTAAGATTTTTTTCTTTTATTAAAATATGATCTGTTGAATAAGAAGAAATAACAAAAATACTGAGGTTCTCATCTGCCAGAATTTTTGAAATCTTGGCCAGGAATCCCACCAATCCGAATGGAAGTATCATGTCAAAGGTAAGAATTTTCCAGTCTTTTTCGATATTGATTATATTATTTGAATTTTCTTCAATTTTGGATTGATCAATTACTACTGTAATTTCGTTTTTATCATTTATAACTGCAAAAGAATCAGCAATTGGGTGCTTGGACTTAATAACTGCAAATTTTTCTTTCCAAACTTTTATCTTTCCATTTTTGAAATAATCTTCGACGTCCATATTAACCAGTTTAAATAAACAAAGTAGGAGGACGCGCCCGAGAATGGGCAAGAATCACTGCAAGTGGCTACCCTGCCTTAAGCTCCACTCTGTTGTCCATTAACACCGCTGCCTAAGATTACCGCTGCTTCCTTCCAGACCTGACGGATTTTCAAAAACAACAGTTCAACGGGACAGAGCTTCGACGCCAAAAGCAAGACCAGATTGCAACAACCCAAGCCGCTTCCCAGACCTCACCGCGCCTGAAGCACATCTGCGCTGACAGGAGAGTGCTGACCTCCCGGCAAAGTCCTCCCGAATACAAGAATGCATTATAGGTTTTAAAGTTTATCTATTAGTTTCAGATTTCCTTATAAAAAATATCGATTAGTTTTAGAATTAAAAACTTATTTTACAAACTCTACATTTGGCATATTTTTAAATTGTTTGTCGCCAGTTAAAAATTTTGATTTATGTTCCAGCGCAAGAACGTAACCGACCGAATCAGTTAATGAAATGTTTGCCTTCCTATTTTCATGCCTAAATCTTACAGCTTCTACCATTATTTTTGGAGATATTTCCAGAAATTCAAAATTACACTCTTCAAAAAATTCGTCCGCACTTTTTCTCCCTTTATCTTTAAGAAATAAGTTATACAACTCGCCAAGATTCATTACGCTTGTGACAATTTTTAACCCTTCAAATTCTTTATAGTTTGGATTTAGCTTTATTAATTCAATTATTGCATAAGTGTCAAAAAAATAATCCATTTTCAAAAACCAACATCAAATTCCTTATCCACTTCTCTCATCAGCGCATCAGTAGATTTAGAAAATTTCCATTTTCCAGCGATATCTTTACCCCTAGTTACAGGCTTGCCGGTAATCATTAAAGTAACCTCTTGATTAGGCTTAATATTCCCCTCTCTAACCATTTTTTTAGGTATAATGACCCCTACAGAATTTCCCCATTTTTTTGTCCTGGCTTTTATTTCCATCATAGAAGTTATACATGTATAACTAATATAAATACTTTTCGTTAAATCAGCCAAACAACTGCGTATCCGATGAAGCATCCAATGCTTAAAACGGGCATTGCGGGATAGAATTTGTTCTGCTGGCCTTTCATTAAGAGAATAAAAAGCGCAATCGTAACAAAAACCGGGATTATCAGGGTTTTCAAAAATCCGACTAGAAATGTGTCCTGAAACATAAGGGATTTCATAACAACTCCTGCAAATATCAAAGTAAATCCGATGTCCCCGCCGCCCAGAACAGCGACTGATTGCTTAGAGGCAGCCTTGCCTGAAGACTTTTCTATTTTTACTTTTGTTTTAGAGGGCATTTGGGATTTGATTGAAACCTTGCCTCTTTCGTAAGGTATGAGCAGGCCGGCAAATATTTTTGAGCTGGACTGGAACTCAGCAAGCTTTACCATGTGCTTTGTCTTGAAGACGGCAATGAAATCGTAGATTGAAATTACAATCAGCAGCATGACAGCTGCAAAAATATTAATAATCGGAACAAATATCGCCGCCAGTCCGCCGTAAATGAATATTTCTGAAATATTCTGAAGCAGGATATTGGGGCGGTAAATTTTTAAAACTGCCACAACCAGGGCAAGAACAGCAGCGGCAATTGTATTGATGAATGATGCAAACGCTATTGACAAAGTGAGCCACACAGTTGCAAAAAACCAAAATCTCCAGATGTTGGGCTTGTTGAACCTTATCAGCAGCAGTATCAAGATTGTTCCGAATATTATTGCAATGGTGATATAAATAAATGAGTATGACTGGTTTTCAACCTGAGGGCGCTCGAGATTGTACGGCAGCGGCTTGTACACAATCTCTCTTGCTTCAATGGTTTTCTTGTGGTCAATGTATTGGCTCACGATTAACAGGCCGACAACCTGCGCCAAAAAGAAGAAAGCAATCAAAGCTAATGTGACTTTTAATGTATGTTTCATTTCCAAACTGCCAAATATTTACGGCTTTAATAATTTATGTTTTTAGGAATTATGGCGCTTAAATAATTTTTAATCATAAACCTTCCCCCTCTTATCAATGTTCTCAATATAAATCTTTGAAGAAAGATAATCCACGAAGTAAAGTATTCTATAATCTCCAACTCTTACTCTAAAAACTTTCACATCTTTGTATCCTTCAACTCTTGCCATGTCTTGCGGAAAAGGATTTTTCTCAAGATTTTCAATCTTGTCAGATATTCTTTTCAGGAGTGTTTTGTCTTTAATGGATTTAAGAAATTTAAGTGCTGGCTTCTTTAATTCAGCCGAGAACATTTTACATTCCCAATTCTTTTTTTGCTGTCTTCCAAGAAATAAAATCAGAAGTATTGCCAGATTTCACTCTGGATATACTTTCATTCAATTGTTTTCTTTCTTCTTCTGTAAGTTTTGTGTCTTCTATGTATTCTGTTAAATAACTGACATCTTTTTTTAATGTGTCTATGCTGCTCTTCATATCTGCAAGTGTGCCCAAAATTTGCTTTTGAAAATTGAGTTCCGCCATAATGGACACTTAAAGCAAATACCTATAAAAAACTATCGTTCGCAATGGCCCCCTTAGGATTCTTTTTGGATATCTTGTCCTTGTGTGAAATCAGTTTATAATGCCTTGATTTCTTCTTTTAATTTCTAAAAAATGGATAGTGTCAACCACATTTTTCTTATAAGATAAGTTAAAATACTTATTTAATCAGTTATTTAAACATATATAATAAGATTTTTTCTTATAGAATAGTATAATTTTCTTATATAATAGGATTTATTTATATTATTCTTACATAATAAGAATTTATTCCTATAAAATAAGATATAAATCTTATATAGTAAGACTAATTTTGGGCAGTATACAAAAATCACAGAAATTTTCTGACCTTTATGAGTGCAAAATAGAAAGGTTTATATATAACTTACTTACAGGATGAGATAAACTGGGATTCAAAAATGGCTTCACTTTCAAAACAAATTATTAACTCTTTTTTCTGCGTTCTAGATGTTAAGTTTGGGGAGATTATTTTCATCGAAAATTCCACCTAAACAAAATGCTCCGGATAAAATTTTTCATTGAAGAATCAATTAGTTGAAGGACAATAATTTGCCAATAGAAAAAAAAGGTGCTGGCGATATTGATGTAGATAGGATTATTTCTAAATTCCATGACCTTTCAAAAGAAGACAAAATTGAGATGATTTCTTTTTTCATGAGCGAGCTGAAGAGGCTCCATGAAGTAAATGAGCAGGACATATTCAACAGAAAAGAGATGTCAATTCCGGTGGGCATTTTCTCAAATGACGCTTTGAGCTCGCTTGAAGCAATTGTAAAATACCTGAAGGAAGATTTGAAATTAAAATTCTGCAGGATTGCCAAAATTCTCAACAGGAGCAGCAAGACAATCTGGGCAACATACCAGAAATCCCTGAAGAAAATGCCTTCTTCTTTCGGAGCCGTTTCAAGGGACGTTGTGATTCCCGCTTCTGCAATTTCAAACCGCTCATTTTCAACGCTTGAAAGCGTTGTCGGATATGTGAAAGATCTGGATTACTCAAACCATGAAGTCGGAGTGATGCTGCACCTGGATGACAGGACGATTTGGACAGTCTATGACCGCGTTAAGAAAAAAAGAGGGCAAAAAATAGAATAAAATGCACATTGAAATAGACCAAAGCGGGAAAATTGAACAATTGAATAAAGATACAGCCATAGCTTTCAGCAATAAAACTCAATATTCTGTCTTAATCCAAAAGGATGTAAAGCAAAAATTATTCAAAATATACAAAGGAAAAGTAAAAGAGTTGAGATATAGGCTGTTTTGCATTGGGGTTTATTTCTGCTTGAAGGATTATATCAAAGAAAAAGAATTAGCTACAATTTGTTGCGAATACATAGGAAAAGAGAATTTAATCAAATCATTTCTGCTTGATTACCTAAGAAGGGACTACTTGAGTATCAATCCAAAAATCATTCGCTTTGGCAAAATCGGCAAGCAATCAAACGCACATGCCGTAGCAATTGATGTTTTCAGAGGCAACAGGAGACCAAATAGAATTTTATCATTAAGCGAGGTTGAAAAGTGGCTAAAGAAAATGTGATTCGGGGGACGGGCAGTACCTGCATTTTTTCCCATAATTCGCATCTTTCACAATGCATATTGGAGGGGAAACACCCTTCATCAACGCACTGTAACGAGGTTAATTCCTTTATAAATGTTTCGTTCAAAAGAGGACAAAAAATTGATTCAGAATAAATTGCGAAAGTTTGAAGCTGTAATTTTGCTGATTGCATTAGTTATAGCCGGATTCGGGATATGGCAGCTTGGGCCCTCTTTGACCGGCTTTGTGATAAAGCAATTCAGCTATTCAGAAGACCTGAATTTGGTTGTGACTTCGAATGGAAATTATACATGGAATCCTGCAAATATTGGAGACTTAAAATCGCTGAAGATGGACGGAAAGGTAACAAATTCCGGGACTGCAAAAGTTTACATTGAAAGCAACGGAATCAAATATCTGATATTCGACAGCACCAGGTTAAATGAAAGCGCAGAAATTTTATTATCGAATGAAACTTCATTGATAACGGGATTTTCGGTAAAAGATGAAGATAAAAACAAGGACGAGGATAAAGGGAAAGATGATGAAAAAGATAAAGACAATGACAAAGATAAAAAGAAGAAAAATCACAAGCCGGAATGGGACGGCCCGAACTCATTTACAATAAACGGAACAGCTGAATTAAACCTTTCACAATACTTTACGGATAAGGATGATGATTCATTAACATTTTCCGCTTCATCTGACAGCGATAAATTATCTGTTTCAGTAAACAATGGTGTTTTAACATTAACTCCAAATTCAAATAATAATTTCAACACTACCTTAACATTAACAGCATCTGATGGAATTGACTCAACAAGCGAGATTGCTAGGATAATCGCGGTTATAGAAAAAGAAACGATTCAGGAAAATCATGCGCCAGTCTGGAATTCGGATGCTGATTCTTTTGTAATTAACGGGACAACAATAATTGACTTGTCACAATACTTTACTGATGAAGATAATGATAATTTATCTTATAATTATGGCTCTGTGGCTAACATAACGATAAGCCTTGACAGTTCATTAATGGCTCTTGTTCCGGCTGACAATTATTATGGCAGCGCTTTCACAATCTTTACTGCATTTGACGGAAAGAATCTGACAATTAAAAGCGTGACTTTGACCGTTCCTTTCGAATCTGTTGAGAATGCAACGACGCCAAGCAATGAAACATCAAAAATTAATCATGCCCCTGAATGGAATTCGGATGCTGATTCTTTTGTATTAAACAAGACTTTGTCGATTGACCTTTCACAGTACTTCATTGATGAGGACAATGACAGCCTGCTGTTCAGCGCGTCAGATGCAGACAATGCAAGTGAAACTGTATCCGGGAATATTTTGAGCTTAAGCACCAATGATGACAATGTTAATACAACCATTACTTTGGCAGCTTCTGATTCCAAATTAATCACCAATAAAAATGTTAAATTAATTATTCCATTAACAGCTTTAACCTCCATAGTAAATGAAACGATAAACCAGACTCCAGTAAATGAAACTACAAACACAACAATAAATGAGACTGCACAAAAAACAATTGCAGTAAACCTGTCTTACAATTCAGGAACTGTTTATGATGCAAATGACAACGGGGAAGAAAGCATTACGGGAGTTGTTGATTTAAGCGCTGCAAATACCAAGCTTAACTGGAATGCCGATGAATCAAAATTATGCACAAGATGGGAAATTTACAATACTTTGGATGCAACTTTGAACACATTCTGCAACGGAAATTCCGACTGCTGCGCTTTTGTCGGGGTTTTGCCGACAAAATCAAACTGGAGCGAGATTTATTATTCAACATTAGGAAAAGACGGAGCCGGGTATGATAATATTGTTTCTGCGCAGGTGCTGTACTATGATGTAGACCTGAGCGTGCCGAAATCCGAAATTTATAATTCCGGCTGGGGCAATTTAAGCGTTAAATTCTATAACGATGAAACCGAGTTCCTTGACAGGTGCATTGATACCTGCTATTTGAACGGATTAAACAAGTCAAGCTACACATTAATATTTGAGATTGAGGGCGGAGCGACGTTAAGGATTGACAGATTAAAGTATGATGTTTTAATTGACATCGGGAACAATCCGCCCGTGCTGCTGCAGAATATTTCCAGAATTAATATAAGCGCGAACAGGAATGCAACAATAAACCTTTCCAATTATTTTGCCGATGCCGATGGGGACTCATTAAATTACAATTACTACAAATCCGACAACTTAACAATTGCATTTGAAAATAATATTGCGACAATCGTTCCCGACAGAGGGATTGAAGGGGTGAAATATACTTACATAACTGCAAATGACTCTGAGCTCACGGCTGTTTCTGATGTGTTCATGGTAAACATAAGCAAAGGGGAATTCAAGCCAAAAGTCGAGATTGGCAAGCCTGTCAAATGGATAAGCACAATTTTGGTTGATGTGAGAAACTCCACTTCAATTAATCTAAGCCTGCCTGATTTTGCCTCGAATGTTACAATAACTGTGATGAACGCTTCGGTTCAGCAGGCAGTTTCAAATGACAAATTAAAGATTGTTGAGAACGGCAAAACGAAAAACAAGGAGCTGTTTGAAGCCGAGAAGAGGCTTGAAAAGATAAATAGGAAAATCTCCATACTTGAAGAGGCTAGGCAGAATGATGCTTTAAGCGTTGAAGTTGATGACAGGAAGTTTGATTTTAAAGACATTGATTCAAAGCTGGATGAATTATATGCGCAAAAATCTAATCTTGAATCGCAATTAGGCCAGATTTCGGGCAATTCGGTAACCGGGAATGCAGTAAGCCTAATTACCGGAAATGTTGTTGCGCTGACCGACACAGTAATCAACCAAACGCAGTCAACATTGGTCATCAATGAATCCTGGGCGCAGAACACTGAGATACAGATTGAATACGAAACAGAAGCTCCGATATCAATTGAAGATGAAATAAACCAGTATACCAAAGAAATCAAGATTGTTTCTGATACCCATTATGATGACATACTGGCTTATACCACATTAAATGACGTTCCGCAAAGTGCGATTAAATTATACTGGATACAAAATAATTCCAGAACTCTGTTTGACAATATTAATTATCTTGACGAAAACAATAATGGATTAATCGACAGAATTGAATGGACTGTTCCGCATCTTTCCAACCAAACGTTTGAAGTTTCTGTTACTGTGCTGAATGTGCAATCTTATCCGACTGTTGGCGGGAATTGGACTGTCGCGTTTAATACTTCCGGGACTGGGAATTTGAACATATTTGCGTATAATGGGACAACGTATTCGGAAGTTCCAGAAGATAGTTCTACGATTAATGATTTAGAGTACTTGGAAACAAGATGCGGCAATATTGTTGTGAATACAACTATTGTCTGCGCCAATGGTGAGGAGATGCCGTATGAAGTTTACAAAATCAAGAAGAGGATTGCCGAGATCAAGAAAAGGCTGAATGAATTGAATCAGACTGGGTGAGAAAATGATAATCAAAGATTTGGAATACCACAAAAAAGCGTTGCATGAAATATCAGAGAAGATTAAGCAATTGAGAAAAGATTCTGGCATGCCAAAAAGAAGCGGCGATGATATGATATTGCATAAATTGCTGAAAAATTACCAGTACTGGGCTACGAGAGCTAAAACCGGGAAAAATGCCAATAGGGCAAAGTACGCCCGAAAAAGAATCAAGACGTTCTACGCACTTGAAATTTCCAAATCATTTCATCAGGGGATTATCGTGGCGCTTATAAAAAATGCAAAAGACACCGAGGTGAAATTATGAGCTATACTAGATCTGCCTGGAAGAGAAAATATGTTTTCGGGGATAGCCATCTTTACAGTTTTATAGGAACGGATGGCAACCTATGGATGATTTGCGGTTCTAATGAAGATGGCTTTGATGTAATCCAAAAAGAAGACGCATTCGAACTTGTAGTAAGCGTATTGAAGTGTTCTGACCTAGTGTTGGATAAAATCCAATTGAAGAAACTGGCTAAGGAATTGGATGTAAAACTAAGGGATAAGCCATTGACTTGGGAAGAATTACGGGAAGGCATGGAGAAGAAAAGCGAAAAAAGAGCGGATCGTGAAAAATACAAAAATGAAAAAAGCACGTAAAAGCATGGTAGAGGGCATATCTTGCACAGAATGCGGAAGCAATAATGTTGTAAAGAAAGGCAGAAGCAAAACTAAATTTCAGTCTAAACAGATTTACAAGTGCAATAATTGCGGCAAAAGGTTTGTTTCGGGCTTTGGAAAAAGCTATCCTGCCAAGATAATCATAGACAGCATAATCTCATATAATCTTGGCAATAATTTGGCCAAATCTTCGAAAATAATAAAGACAAAACATAAAGTTACGATTCCTGAAAAGACAATCTACTCTTGGGTAAAGGAGTTTGACAAGGTTTGCAGTTATTACAGAATAAGGAAAGAAGCAATTAAGTTATTCAAGCCAAAAGATATAATTTTCAAGAAAATATTCAGGCATTTGCAACTTTATAAATTTAGATTTCATAAAGCGAAATTGGAATTTTTTGCTAACGGGTATTTTAAGGGATTGAAAAATTATTTAGTTAATATTTCTGAAAATTGCCCTGATGAACTGTTTAAAGGCAGCGCCAGAAGCTCCAATGTTAAGTTAAATATTGATGCCGACAAAATAAAAATATTCAAGAAAGAGAATTATGCATGCAGGCTTGCTTCTTTGGCTCTTCAATCCGCAAATAATAATTATGAAAGGCATGATAAATTGCAGGAGTTCATGCTTGTTAATGATACCTGCGCGATTGCAACAGAAGTTCCCGTTTATCTATTTTTGGATGAGATTAAGGAATATGGAATTTTAGAATTGTTTGAAAAAATTTCAATAAAAAACACATCAAATGAAAAACACGATAATGAAAATACAATAACGACTAGCAATAATCAAAATTCAATAAACGATGAAATTTCCAAAAAAAGTTTTGACAATTCAAAAAACATTCCTGCAATTACCGGGCACATAGATTTTGTGCAGCTGAAGTTCGGCTCAGTGTATGTTTTGGATTACAAGCCGAATGCTTCCAAGGTGGATGCTGTTTCGCAGCTTTTTGTTTATGCGCTTGCTTTGAGTATAAGGACTGGAATTTGGCTGAGGAATTTCAAGTGCGCCTGGTTTGATGAGAATGGATATTATGAATTTACGCCGTCTGATATTGTTCTGAAGTTTTGCCACGTTCCTCAAAATAGATTTAAGGAATTTTTTGTCAGGAATAAAGAAAGAAGATATTTCACGAGCAAAGAGTTTCAGCAGAATAAAAAAAATTTAAGATTTAAGCGGGACAATGGCCTTAGGAATATCTCCTCTGGTCAAATCGGCAGCGTAATGCAGAGCGGCACTGATATGTTTTTTGGTAAGTTTAGGAAAGTAGCCTTTGATTATTTTGTCCTGCGTAACACCAGCACCAAGCAGCTCAAGAACCTGCCAAATCATAATCCTAGTTCCCTTAAAAGTCAGAGTTCCGCCGCAGATTTTGGTGTCAGCGACAATGTACTTGTTAATTTCGATTCTCATACTATTTGTAGTGATAATCCTATATTTAAAGGTGCTGATATCTGGCATATCATAGCTAATTTAAGCTTATTCTCTCAATATATAGGTAAAA
>ERZ1292640.3439-Hain-H43-02um-R1-3439-length-12314-cov-5_pt1 | contig 12314 bp, 11 predicted proteins | sample MGYA00564404_ERZ1292640 | MGnify/ENA primary metagenome ERZ1292640 (study PRJEB36523, sample SAMEA6512636) | groundwater metagenome | collected 2019-01-08 | study: AquaDiva: Metagenomics assemblies of 32 groundwater samples | reverse complement strand
TACTAGGTAAATTTGTTAAAATTTCATGTAAAATATTATTCATTTAAATTCTATTGTATTAGAAATAAAAACCATTAATATTTATAATAGATTATAAGAACATTTATGCAACCCTATAGATTATTTTCACTATGAATTTTTTACTATCTTCTTTTTTTGAAGGATTCGGGATTGGAATGAGTCTTATTATACCTATAGGTTTACAAAATGCTTTTGTACTAAAACAAGGTATTTTAAAAAACCATGTATTTATAATAGCGCTATTTTGTTCGCTTAGTGATGCTATTTTAATAATAGCTGGAGTAAATGGATTAGGAGTAATTTTATCGCAAAATCAATTTATTCTAGAATCCTTCTTTTTTGGCGGGGTAATATTCATATTTGCATATGGAACAAAGTCTTTTATTGATTCATTAAAGAAGCATTCTTTAAAAATAGACGATCAACCAAATAATATAGGATTAAAAAGAACGTTCAAAACTTTATTCATTGTATCATTTTTGAACCCACATCTTTATCTAGATAGCTGCATATTTATGGCTAGCATCACAAGTCTTTTTAGTGTAGATAAAAAAATCTCATTCACTATTGGCGCTTGTCTTGCTTCATTTATATGGTTTTTTACACTTGGATTTGGAGCGAGATACTTAAAAAAATTCTTTACTAACCCAAAGGCGTGGAAAATTTTAGATTTCATTATAGGCTGCGTAATGTATACTGTGGGAATTTCACTTATAATAAAAAAACTATGATTTATTTTATTAGCTTTATTTTGGGGCTGATATGCTCATTTGGGCAGCCACCATTCAATCTTATTTTACCTTCTATTTGTTCTTTAGCTATATTCTTTGCCTTAATAGAATCTAAGTATTACAAGTTTTCTAAAACTTGGTTCTCATATAGTTTTGGGTATGGTTATTTCATATATAGCGTTCATTGGTTTAGTGAATCACTTCTTGCTTATGGTGATAGTTTATTATGGTTAATGCCATTTGGTTTGATTTTATTGCCAGCATTTTTTGCCCTTTACTTTGCCTTATTTGGATACATGATAGAAAAAACCCAAGTTACCAATATATTGACGATTAGTTTAACTTGGCTTTTAATGGAGTTTGTTCGGAGTTATTTATATATTGAGTTTCCATGGATATTGATTGGATATATATGGTCTGATGATATCATAATCAGTCAATCTGTATCATTATTTGGTATTTTTGGTTTAAGTTTTCTAACTATATTTTGGACTTACGCCATCACTGAATCCTTCCTTAAAACAAGAACGCAGAATTTTAATATAATTCTTGTAGCATTTATTAGTTTTATTGCTTGTTACGTTTATGGCGCCATACATTTATCATCTCCATTAAAAGAGCAAAATATCAAGGTTAGAATTATTCAACCAAATCTTGATCAGAATCTTCATTCTAGATTAAAAAATAACTTTAATAATTTAATGGAAATTATTGATTTAAGCCAAAACTCTGATGATATTGATTATGTAATCTGGCCTGAAGGGGCAAATGAATATACAATGGATGGGAATCTTATTGAGTATATCAAATCAGCTGCACCAAAAAATGGATCCTTAATTCTGAATGCATCAAGAAAAGGAGATGATAAATATTATAATAGTTTATTTATAGTAAATAATTCAGGAGAAATCCTTGATATATATGATAAAATGCATTTAGTGCCATTAGGTGAATTTATACCATTTAAGCTAAGGAGTTTGTTGCCATTTATAAATAAAATAACTCCTGGAGAAAATGATTATAGTCCAGGATCAAATATTGACATTTCTAAAACTAAATACCCTTTTCTCCCAAGTATTTGTTACGAAGACTCTTTTCCGGAACATCCAAATTACAAATTCACTTGGATAGTAAATTTAACTAATGATGGGTGGTTTGGGCCAGATATTGGGCCGCATCAACATCTTGAGATAGCAAAATTTAGAAGTATTGAGCATGGTGTTCCTATGGTTAGAGCCTCACTTACTGGTATATCAGCTATTATCGATAGCTTTGGTAATATAAGTCATAAAATTCCATTATTTGAAAAAGGAATTATAAATACTAAAGTCCCTGAATATTTAGCAAACTCTACATTATACCATAAATATGGTAATCACATGTTGATTTTATTGATATTAATTTTTGGATTACCTTTATGTTTAGGTCTTTTTAATAATTTTTATCTCTCTAGCAATAATCTAACTATTAGTTGAATCTTTGAGATTTTATATATATTGTAAATATATATAAAAAATATTATAAAAGGAAGTACGATATGAAAGATTATAACAATAATCAAAAACAAAAGGCTGTTGGAATGGAACTTGTCTTAAATGAAGATGGAACAGTAAATTCTATTTGTACTGGCGTAATGCAATTGGATAGTAATTTATATCAAAGATTTATGTTTGTTGAGGAAAAAGAGCAAAGTGAACTTTTAAAAGAATTGGCTGATGCAAAGGAGATGTTAGGAAACAATTATGCTTATAAAAGAATTATAAATAACGAACGCTTGTGGCCTGCGTTGATCCCAACAATTGATAAGATCGCTAAGAGGGCCCAACAGCAAATGGCTGAATGTTTAGGTGTAGAGAAACATGTTATATCTCCAATAGTTTATTGGGATCCAGAAAATAAAAAAGATATATTTTCGTGGCATATTGATGATGTCTCTCATGATGCTAGTGCTGCTAGATTTATTATGACATTTGGTGGCGACGCACCCACTAAGTTTGCTAAACCTCCTTACAGAGGAGATATCTATGAGAGCCCTGAACATGTGAAGGAGATGATAAAAGACAATTATGAAGTCGCTCCTCCAGGAGGGGCGGTAGTATTTCATAATTCTAGAACAATTCATGCAATTCCTGTTCATGAGGATGAGCTTAGATTAATAATGTTAATGCAGGTTAATGGAGGAAAATATCCTTCTACAAGTAAAAGAACGCCATTAACTGAAGCTCAAATAAAGGCACGTCAAATTTTAGAGGGGCGTACTGTTGTTGGTTCTGAGGTTGATGAGTATGATAAATATATTGATAAGGAATTTGAGTTTGCATCAAGAAAGGTTTCTGAAGCAATATATGATGAGCTCACAAAAGAAGGTAACAGTACAATTCTCGATTTCAGAGAAGTTTCTGCTAAAGGAACTTCTATCCCGCTAGAACTGCATGATTCTAGCGGAGGAATTACAACTTCTATTCCTTCTCCACAAATTGAAGGGGGCGCTGGAACTGGAAGCAATATTGATAATTACGGTATGTCTGCTGAAGAGATTAATAATACTCTTTTTACGGGATTAGCAACATTAGCAGTTTGTATGAACGCCGTAGGATTAGATACAAATTGGTTAAAACCAGTGTTGGGTGGAGGTAATCCTAACGAGCTAATTATGCTGAAACCTTCTGCTGACAACCAACATGTAGTAAATAATTTTGAAAAATTGATAAAATCTTCACAAACTAATCCTCTGCAAAAAGCAGTATTAGCGAATATCAAAAAGCAAGTTGATACAGGTGAGATAGACTATCTGTCTCATGCTGATTGGGAGAGATTTATGAAAGATAGTAAACATATTAAAGCTTTCCTCGATGCATTACAAGAAAGAGCCAAGCTTCAAGATGTATCTATGCGTCCATTGACTCAAGAGGATATTCAGAGTATGAATCTAGATTATAAAAAATCTAAGGATTCACATCTGACCACAGGGACATCACGTTAACTTAGGAAATTTTGTGCTTTTTCAGTGAGTCAGAATCTTTTCCATTCTTCGTAGCTATTTTGTTTTTAAGAATGCCTAGCTCTTTATCAAATATCTAATTAAATTCATGAGCTTGATACCTCTATATATCCTTCTTAACTTTGGCAAAACTTATATATAAAATAGAAACAACAGCTAGAATATAGCAATAATAAACCTGCGGAATTATGCTTAAAGGAGAAACTTCAGCAATACTACTAGCTAGGAGAACTTGAGCGCCATATGGTATAATTCCTTGAAACACACAAGAAAATGTTGAAAGCCATACTGCGCTATAATGAGGTGGCAAATGATGTTTCTTAGCTATATTTCTTGCAATTTCTCCCGTAAAAATTATAGCAATTGTATTATTCGCTAATAATATGTCAAATATACTAACCATTTTAGCTATAATAAATTGCGCCATTTTTACGCTACCATGTTTTGAAACCCATTCACCCAAGTGCACTGCAAGTTCAGAAGATGCTTTTCCAGATAATCCAGATAACCCACCAACCATCAAAGATAAAATCATGATTTCTTCCATGCTGCTAAAGCCTTTAACAATATCTTTGCTAAACTGGAAAATGCTATAATCATTTATTATCTTTCCAACAATAAAAGCGCAAACTAAACTTATAGATAATGCACCGAATACATTAACCCCTATTCCAGCAAGAACAATCAAAATTATATATGGAAAAACTAATAAAACTGAATAGCCATGACTATCAATTTCAATAGAAGTCCCTGAATTATAAATTAATACTAATATAGTCAATATAGACGCTATAATTGCTACTTTAGCATTAAGCTTTAATTTCTTTTTCATGTTAGCTTCTTGAGATAGAACAGCTGCAATAGTTGTATCGGATACAATAGAAAGATTATCACCAAACATTGCGCCGCTAATTACGGTAGCCACTCCAAGCACCGTCGGAAAAGCTCCCTGCGCAGCAAGCCCAACTGCAATAGGCGCAACAGTTGCAATCGTTCCCATAGAAGTACCAATAGCAGTGGATATGAAAGCAGAAATTAAAAATAGGCCAATTAATAAGAAATTTGATGGAGCAAATGAAAGCGCCATATTAACTGTTGAATCAACGCTTCCTATAGACTTGGTAACCTCACTAAATGCACCTGCTAATAGAAATATTATACACATTGTAATTATATCTCTATGTCTTACACCATCTAAGAAAGCATGCATTCTCTCTTCTGTTTTTCCTTTGTAAAGAAACCATCCTAAGACTATAGCCGGAATAATGGCTGTCAATGGAGATAATTGATAAAAAGAGTTATCAACACCCATTATAGTAAAGTAAATTCCGCTTCCTACATACAGCGCTATAAAGAAAAGAATTGGAAGAAAACCTATTAAAAAAGACATAATTTACCTTTATTATTTAATATTTAAAAACTCAGCACGAACTGAATTTTCTTTAAAGCAACCTAATAAATGAGAGGTTTTCATTATTGTATTTGGTTTACAAGCCCCCCTAAGCGCAAGACATTGATGAGAAGCTTCTATCATGACCCCCACTCCTTTTGGTTCAACTATTTTATCTAAACATTCTGTAATTTCAACTACTAATCGTTCTTGAATCTGTAATCTTTTTGAAAATATTTCTACTATCCTGGCGAGCTTGCTAAGGCCAATAATTTTTTTATTTGGCACGTAGGCGACTGTAGCTTGTCCAATCATAGGCAACATATGATGTTCGCAATGGGATATAAAATCAATGTCACGTAATATTATCATTTCAGAATAGTTATTTGGGGCGTTAAAAGTTTTGTCAATTTTACTATCTATAGAACTTGTGTAACCTTTAAAAAATTCTTCGTAGGATTTCACCACTCTCTTAGGTGTATCTAGTAACTCTTTGCGATCAGGATCATCCCCTGCCCAAGCAATTAAAGTGCGTACGGCTTGCTGAGCTTCTTCTCTAGTTGGTCTGTTTTTCATTATTTACTATTAAACTCTTAAAAATTAATACCACAAATAATACCCCACCTATTAAAGCAATGCTACCACCAATTCCCATTGCACCCATAAAAATTTTTGCTTTAGCACTTAAAGTGGCTTCCGGATCTTTTCGTAACACACCATAACCACCAGAAATAGCTAAAGCTGTGATATGAATAAATTGTCCTAAAGTATATAGCATAATTTGCATTTTTGCATATTTTTCATTTACCTTTCTAAATCCCAGTTTAGGAAGGAGTAAATAAAATAATCCCATTAAACCTACGGTAATTCCAAGAATTACTCCATGATAATGCGCAGGTATAGTAACATTAGCTCCATCAATTAAGTAACCTATTGTTCCACCTGATAATATTAAGAAAATTGAACTATAGAAAGATAATATTCTAAAGTCTAAAATATTTCTTGATATAGATAAAAAACATTTTATAGCCATAATTAATAATAATATTCCACCAATATACTTCATGTGTAAGGTAAAGAAATTATATAGTTCATAGCTATCAATTTGATAAAACCAGTAAACCATAATTGAAGGAATAATCAACACAAGATTTATCCATTGGTATAAATATAAAGATAACGAAGGTTTAGGATTTGCAATAATTAACCAAGCAATGATTATCAACTGAACATAGTTAAATTGCAAAACATGACCAGTTCCCCAAAATAATAATTGATAATATTCTAATAGATCTACAAATCTTTCTTGAGTTAGTATCCTTAACTGAGAAGCTGCCTGAATAAGACATACACAAGAGATAATAAAGATTATAGCGCTGATAAGAATCGTAAAATTTAACAAGTTTTTATTGGCTTTTAAGTAACTTAGTAAAGCCAAAATTACTTGAAGCAATACTCCACTTAAAAATAGAGATATCCCTAAAATAAATACAAAATTATGTAGGATAGGAATATAATCATTTTTGACTGGCTCAGATTCGCCTATAAAAGGAGATATTATTATAAAAATAGTTCCAGCCATTGAAGATAAAAATGCAATAAATGAGAAAGATAATAGGCTTTCTTTTATTATTAAATTCATTAGCATTGATGTGCTGGATAAGAACCACACTAAAACCCCAAGATTTACATGAACCATTAGAGATAAATTAAAAAGATTCTGAGCGTTGCTCCCAAAGAATGGAGTTCTAAACAAGTATGGGAAGAATGAATATATACCCGAGAACGCAAGAGCTAAAGTCGCTAAAATAAACCATAATATAAAAATTTGTTTAGAAAATTGGCTTTTAAAATCAATAGATAACATAAAAATTAATACACTACCTTCATAAAATACAATCCACAAGCTGGTGCTGTCTGCCCAGCCTTTCTTCGGTCTTTAGCTTCTAATACAGTTCTCATATCTTCAGGAGACCATTTTTTAAGACCAACTAAAATTAAACTACCAACAATATTTCTTACCATATGATGCAAAAATGATTTAGCCTCAACCAATATATATATTATTTCATCTTCTGTAAAAATATTAATTTGATCAATTGTTTTAATTGGAGAAGCCGCTTGGCATTGCGATGCCCTAAAGCTTGTGAAATCATGTTTGCCAATTAAAAAATTAGCAGCTTCTTGCATTTTTTCAGTATCTAATTCTGATCTTATATGCCAAGCTCTTTCATTGTAAAAAACGCTTGGATCTTTCCTATTTAAAATAATATATTTATAAACTCTTTGAATAGCCGAAAATCTTGCATGAAAATTTTCATCAACTATCTCGCAATTAGTTATTATTATAGGATTAGGTTTTAAGAAAAAATTTACAGCCCCTTGAACCTCTTTGGGTTCATAATGTTTTTCTAAATCAAAGTGAGCAACCTGCCCTATCGCATGCACTCCAGCATCCGTTCTCCCTGCTCCATGAATGATAACTTTTTCTGATGAAAATTTTTCTATAGCCTCTTCAATAGATTGCTGAATTGAGCGGCAAGAGGCCTGTATTTGCCACCCAGAAAACTCAGTACCATCATATTCAATAGTAATTTTATACCTTAAAGTCATAATACCAATCCTCACCTATAATTGAACGTTTATTAATTCGATTTTTGGTATTATTTATATTCTTGAACATGCTTCAAATAATTATTTGCTGAAATCATTATAAAGTCAGCCTCTTCCTTAGTTAATAAGCGAAAGAATTTTGCAGGATTTCCCGCCCAGATCTCTCCTTTACGAATTCTTTTATTTGGAGTGACCAAACTACCTGCAGCAACCATACCTCCAGTTTCAACAACTACGTTATCCATTAAAATAGCGCCCATTCCAACAAAGCACTCATCCTCTAATATACATGCATGGATCAGCGCCTTATGACCAATTGTTACATGATCTCCTATAATAGTCTTCCCACCCCCCCTAGTGCAATGAATAACGCTTCCATCTTGAATATTGGTGTTTTTTCCAACTGTTATAGGCTCTACATCACCTCTTAATACGCAATTAAACCAAATCCCACTCCCTTCACCTATAGTAACATCTCCTATTATACTGGAGCTTGGAGCTATAAATGCTTTAGAGTGAATTTTTGGTAATATTCCTTTGTATGGGATTATGCATGGTTTACTCATTTATTTCCTCATCCTCTGTTGCTTCTCCCTCTATCATTGTTAGTTTACTACCTGATATAACTTGATAGCGCTCAATCATTTCTGGTATTTGTTTATTGGTTTTTAGAGTGATACCAAGTTTTTCAAGCTTTTTAGCTTTAGAAATTAATTTACTATTAAAGCTGGAAGCGAATTTATCAAAATAACCCAATGAATTATTTAAGCTATTACCTAATTTTTTAGCGTGCCCAGAAAGGAGAGCAATATTATATAGAAGACTATTAACCTCTTCAATAATCGCATGATAATTCTCATTCTTACGTTCTTCACTAATTTGGAATTTCGCATTAGCTAATATATTTACTAGACCTATTGGACCTGCAGGAAAAATACTACTTTGCCAAGCATCAGAAATTAGCTGATTATCAATAATTTGTAATTGCTCTAAGGAAGATTCTGTAGGTAAAAACATTATTGTAGAGATATGATTGATTTTTTTACTTTTTAAATGCGAAGAAATAGCCTGCCTATAATCTCTAGATGTTAGTGATTTTAAATGATTACGCATAGTATTTTTAAGTTTTAATTTAATCTCATTTTCTTCTTCTAATGAAGTTGCTTGGCCAAGTTCTAAGAAAAATTTTGAAGCTTTGCTATCTATTACCAATAGATTATCGCCTGGGAGAAATATAACTGCATCAGGTCTTAAGCGATTATTATCTTGATCGGTAATAGAATATTGCATTTGATAATCAATATTATTTAATAAATTTGATGATTTTAAAATATTTTCTAAGGTTATTTCTGCAAGACCTCCAGCTGTATTAGGAGAAAGTAGCGCTTTATAAACCATATCTGTAGTATTATAAGATGTAGTAACCTGCTCTTTTAACGAGGAAATAATATCAGTAAGCTTAGAAAAATCTTTATATAGATTTTCTGTTGTAAGTTTAAATTGTTTTTGCGCCTCATCTTTATGAGTAACCGATTCTCTTTTATGCTCTTCAATTAGCTGATTTGAGAGTTTATGACCAACCTCAAAAATAGCTGCTTTAGCATTTTCTATAGAATTTGCTTTATGCTGCTCCCAATCTCTCATTCTTTCAAGTAATGCTTCATATTTTTGATTAGCTAACGCTTCTTTTTGCATACTCAAGAACTTTGCTTCAACTTCTAAATTATAATGTTTTTCAAGTTCTATATTTCTTTCTAATGATTTTTCATATTCATTTCTTAATATATCCAATTGAGCAGAAAGTTTTAGTCTGTTGCTTATAAGCTTTACTGATAAAAAAAATACTATACCAGCTACTATAATCCCTATTAAATAAACTTGCATATGCGCTTGCCTTATAACTATAATTTATGTACTTTTAAATAAAACAATATATTAATGATAATAATATGTCCACAACAAGCATTATAATTCTTGCAGCTGGAAAGAGCAGCAGAATGCATTCCACCACATCTAAAGTTATGCATTTAATTTCTGGGAAACCTGCTTTATCCTATATTTTGGATACTGTAACTTCAATAAAAGCAGATCAAGTGCTTTTGGTTACCTCTCCTTTTATGGAAGACATCAGAGAATATGTCTCTAATAGTTACGCCAATATAAAACATATCATCCAAGAAAAATCTCTTGGCACTGGAGATGCCGTAAAAACTGCCCTAAAAGAGTTAAATAAAAAAGGAAAAACCATCATTCTTTATGGTGATACTCCTTTTATTAGTGAAAGCACAATAAATGAATTAAAAGAATCTTCTCAAGACATATTATTAGTGGGATTTCACACTAATCATCCTAAATCTTATGGAAGACTTATTACTTATGATGATGATCTTCTTGAAATAGTTGAGTTTACTGAAGCAAATGATGAACAAAAGCTTCTAACTCACTGTAATTCAGGTATTGTAGCTATCAAGAATGAATATTTGCATAAACTTATTCCATTAATTAAAAATAAAAATGCTAAAGGAGAATTTTATCTTACGGACATAATAAAATTAGCTAATTATCATGATATTCCTTGTCAGGTTTATAATGTAGAAAGAGAAGAGGTAATTGGAATAAATACTAGAGAAGATTTAAGCCTTGCAGAAGAAATAATGCAAAATAAAATAAAAACACGCTTAATGAATCAAGGCGTAACCATTATTAACCCATTTACTTCTTATATAGCTTACGATTTTAAAGCTGGAAATGATGTTACGATTTTTCCAAATATATTTATAGGTAATAATGTATCAGTTGGAAATAATGTTGAAATTCATTCATTTAGTCACTTAGATGGAGTTACCGTTGAAGACAATGTAAAAATAGGTCCTTTTGCAAGAATTCGCCCACAAACTTATTTATCTAAAGATGTAAAAATTGGAAATTTTGTTGAAGTAAAAAATAGCAAAATTGGAGCAGAATCTAAAATAAATCATTTAAGTTACATTGGAGATAGTGAAATTGGTTGGGAGACAAATATTGGAGCCGGAAGCATCACTTGCAATTACGATGGAATTAAGAAGAAGTCCAAAACCTCTATAGGCAATCAAGTTGCTATTGGATCTAATGTTTGTTTAGTTGCCCCTGTTTCAATTGCAGATAGAGCATATATAGCAGCTGGAAGCGTTATTACTAAAGATGTGGATGAAGATGATTTAGCATTTGGCAGAGCTAAGCAAGTAACTTTAAAAGAAAAAGCTATCTCCTTAAGAAATAAGCATGGACAGTAAGCTCATACTCATTGGTAGGCTTAACAAACCTCATGGAATTAAGGGGCAAGCAAAGTTAACTTCTTATACTGAAGAACCTAAAAATATATTTAGCTATCCTTATCTTTTAGATGAAAAATTAAATAAATACATTATTAAATTTCATTCTCAAAAAGAGAATAATTTTATTATATCATTTAATGACAATATCTCTAGAAATCTTGCAGAAGAAATATCTGGAACTAATTTATACATAACTAGAGATATGTTACCAAAGCCTCTAGATAATGAATATTACCATGCTGATTTAATAGGATCAGAGATTCTTAGTCCAGAAGGAGTGAAAAAAGGAAAACTTATCGCTATTCATAATTTTGGTGCTGGAGATATATTAGAGATGCAAATTGATGATAGTAGTAAAACTATCTTCTTACCCTTTGAAGATGAGTTTATTTTAAGAGTGGATATAACTAAGAAATTTGTTATTTTTAATTTTAATAAAGCTGGAATAACAACATAATAAGTTTGGCGTCATCTTAGAGCAACCCCCGTCATCCTGAGCCTTTAGGGAAGGATCCAAAGTAACCTCGTCATTCTGAAGCTTAGGCTTAAAGAATCTCAGGAGAGTTTGAGACCTGATTTTCTGGATGTTTCGCTTCGCTCAACATGACGAGTACATTCGTCATCCTGAATGAAATGAAGGATCCAGTAATGATGTAACCTGCGGTTAGTTTTTTGTTCTGGATTCACCTGCGCTTCAGTATGACGACTGCATAACCTAGCTACAAATATATGTGGAGTGGTTAGTCATAAAATTAACCAATAATTAAAACTTGAATCCTATAATTAAGGCAGACTATTTTATAGGGTTAAAAATTATGAAGAGTAGTAATCCATTTGACAGCCCATATGATGCAGATTTTTTTAAAAAGAAAACTGACGAACAATTAGGCATAATAAATGCAGAAAATGAATATAAAAATATAATTGATTTAAATGAGCATTTAAAACTAGCCATTGCAAACAACGCTAACCCAAAAGTAATATATGCATTATTAGATAAACTAGACCCGGTTTTAAGAGAGGATTTTGAGAAGAATCATCTAGATGGTCTTGTTAGAGAAGCTGAAACTCAAAATAAAAATCAGCCTGGATTCCCTAATAATGGCAAAAACAATCTTCAAATCTTTAAAGAACTAAAGCAACAAATAGACCTAAGAAATGAACTCAATGGTTTGTGGAATAATAATAATAATAATAATGCCAAGATAAATAATATAAAGAATTTAAAAGATGATGATCCATTA
>ERZ1292640.3438-Hain-H43-02um-R1-3438-length-12314-cov-43_pt1 | contig 12314 bp, 6 predicted proteins | sample MGYA00564404_ERZ1292640 | MGnify/ENA primary metagenome ERZ1292640 (study PRJEB36523, sample SAMEA6512636) | groundwater metagenome | collected 2019-01-08 | study: AquaDiva: Metagenomics assemblies of 32 groundwater samples | reverse complement strand
ATGACCTGAAACCCATACTGCCCGAGGTCGTGATCGATCCCGAGAACTACGACACGTGGCGCCCGGAGGCGTTGTGGGACGAGGGGACGGCGACGAGCCCCATCCGCGTCAACGCGAAACTGCAAAACGCGGACGGCACCCCCGTCGCCGCCGACGCCAGGGCCAAGCGGTTCGTTTTCGAGCTGGTCAACGTCTCGCACGAGCCGGGCATCGCCGGGAACATGCCGCGCAAGGACCCGAAGAAGACTGCCGATCTGAAATTCGTCGCGGAGAAAAACACTCACCTGGAGATCGGCGGCAACGAAGAGAATGTGGGGCGGACGCCGGATGGACGGTACCAGGAATCGCACGTGGTGGTCAGCTCCTACGACTGGGGCGCGTGGGGATGGATCAAAGTGACCGCCGAGATGGAGGGCGGAACGACGATCGAAGGCTACCTGAAGGGGGACCGGAACCACAAGCCCGTGCGGCTGCCGCGGCGGGCGGCGAATTCCTTCATCCCCGATTCGTGGAAGCGGGAGAAGGGCGCGGAGAAGGCCGACTCCGACGATGGGGAGAAGGAACCGAAGGGCCTGGAGAATTGCGACGGGGACGGGCTGACCCTGTACGAAGAATACCGGGGGTTTATCGAGAACAACGCGCACATCGAGGGCCACCCGCTCAAGAAAGACCTGTTCGTGTACAACATGGGCGGCGCGGCGCTGGAACCCGGCATCTGGCTGTACGGCGACCTGACCAACCTGGAGGTTCACTCGGGATTCACCGCCGATGAGCTGAATTTCAAGGAACGGATCATGAACGTCAACCGCGCCCAGGCGCCGCACCGCGTCGATCAGCACGGCGTGGTCGTCGCCATCTGCAAAGACGTCGACGGCGGGTTGACCATCCTCCAACGCGGCGCCATCCGGGGCCGGCCGGCAACGACCGACGGCGTCTGCGTGCAGCCGCCCGGGCGCTCCGGCTCGCTGACGGATCAGTTCCGCCTGGCGTCGAGCGACGTGCTGTTCGCCTATGACAAAGGCGTCGCGCACGAACTGCTCCACGCCACCGGCGTTGAGCATCACGGGAACACGGACAAAAGCCGTACGGTCCGCTTCGTGCCCTCCGACGATCCGGCCAACACCAGCGGAAAGCCGTACTACGAAGTGAGCGGGCAGCCGGCGACGATTCTGGACGAAGTGTCCGGCCGCGACCTGGCCGCCGAGCGCGATGGCCTCTACCAGCAACGGGCGGCGGAAGGCTTGAGGCAGGTGGAGGTGCTGCGCACGGCCGGCGCAATTCGGGACGATGTTGCCGACTTCTTGCGCCGGACTCTGCGGTCGCAGTACTACGGCGCCCAGGAGAAGACGTTCGGGTTCCCCGGCGGCGAGCACAGCGGCGACGACGGCTGCGTCATGCGGTACCACTTCGCCACGTATTATCCGGTCCGGGGCCAGGCGAACTCATACTACGAAGTTCCGGCCGGCGCCGAGCCGCTGGGCTTTGGCCTGTGCGATCTCGCGGAGGGGAGCGGGGTCAACGGGAGCGCCCACAGGCCGCAGCCGCGCTATTGGGATGCGGCGCCGGGCCGCGGCCGCTGCCGCTGGTGGGTATGCGTGAACGATGCGGTCCCGCCGGGGGGGGCGCCATGAGACGCGCAGTAGTGTTGTTATTGGCGGCGGCCGCGCTGCCGGCTCAGACGCCCGCGCCGAAGCTGTCGCTGGACGCCAACGGCTCGGTGGAGCTGGTGCTGTACCGCGGCTGGCCGCTGTTTGTGGACGGACTGCTCTCGCACTCGCTGCGCGCGCGGAAGGAAGCGGCGCCGCCGCTGGTGCTGGGGCCGGCCTCCGGGGACTGGGCCGATTCGGTTCGCCTCGTGATTGCCGGTCCAGGCGGTAAGGAGACGCTCTGGCCGCTCGAGCGGTTGGGCGCTCCCGAGCCCGGCGCGCTGACGCTGCCCAAGAGCGGGCGCGTCCCCATGGCCTGGCGGCTCGACGCGGCGCGCACGGCGGAATTGGAGCCGGGCGTGTACGCGCTGGCCGCGGTGATCGAGGTCGGCGGCGGTTCGGGGTGGAACGGGAGGGCGTCCAGCGCACCGGTCACCATCACCGTCGCGGATGCGCCCGCCGAACTTTCCGAGCCGCAAGCGGCCGAGCTGGCCTTGCTGCGGGCGCGCGAGGCGTCGGTTCTGGGCGAGCCGGCGCGCGCGGCGGGCATCCTGCTCCAGGAACTCAGCCGGTCGCCGGCGAACGTCACGCTGGCCGCCGCCGCGGCAGCGAGCCTGGAGGCGGCGGGCACTGATGAGTTGGCCCTCGCAGTCGCCGAAGCGGCCCTCAACGCTTTCCGCGCCAAGGCGGAAGCCGCGGTTCTTCCCCCCGCCGGCCTGGTGGCGCTGCGAGACCGTCTGGCACGGAAGCTCCTCGCTGTCCGCCCCTGACCTGCGCGCAGCCGGCGAAGCCGCGGCGGGATCTGGCGGGTCCGGTCCCCGGGGAAACGTTGGTTGGCCTGGCGCCGAATCAGGGCACGTTTCGGACTTTCGGGGGAGTCCCCCCCACGACTACAACTTCAGAGAGTACCCCTGCTTCTCCCTCGCCGTGTTGCTCGACCTCGGCGGAACCAGCGACTTCTATTCACAAACCGGCCGTGGCGATGGGATCGTGAAGTCCACCGGCGCTCTCAATTCCACGGACGCTGCGATGAGCGATCTCCATGGCCGATTCGTCGACACGAAGGACAGAATACCTTATGGCCATGAGCCTTCAGCCCGCAACGGTGGACTGCGGAGCGGAACGACCTCGAGTGATCGTGCGCGTCAAACCGCCGCCGGCTCGCGGAAGGAGTCTCCTGCGCCAAGTTCGAATCCACTCTGGGGTCCTCGGGCTGAGACCTGCAACGTGCTGACAGAGCAAATGCGCAACCTCCCAGACTATGGCTCCCCGGCATGGATTCGAACCGCGATTCACGGCTCCAAAGGCCGCTGTCCTGCCATTGGACGACCGGGGAGTGGCGCGGGCGGCACCCGCCTACCGCCAGTGTAGCAGAGGGCGCGCTGCCAGTCGGCGTAAGGTGCGCCGCCCAGCGAACGGGTCCATTGGTGCAGAATGAGACGGGAAGACGGAAGCTGGGTCACGGTGTGGGGGCAGAGGAGGCACGGTTTGCGCGGAGGCGTTCGAGTTCGCGGAGGGCGCGGTAGAAGGAACGATCGAGGCGCATTTCGTAGCAGGAGAGGCGGGCGAAGGCGTTGTAGCCGGAGGCGTCGCGCATGAAGGCGCGGGCGCGGAGTCCGTGTTTAAGGGCGTTTGGGCTGGAGATGGCTTTGCGAGGCGAAGCGTGTTGAAAAGTTTGGGGAAAGATTGTGGGGCCGTTGAGTGAGCGCCCTGGCCGGCCCTCCGTTCCGGGCCGGGCGAACACGACGGGCCGCCTTAAGCGAGCTTCGGCACTACGAACGGGGCCCGGTACTGCTTCCGGGTGAACATGGCGTTGGCTTCGTCGTCGCCGATGCAGCGCATGGTGGCGGGGTCGAAGTGCAGCGTGCGGCCGAGCCGGTAGGAGATGTTCCCCAGGTGCAGCGACACCATCGAAATGGCGCCTTCTTCAATCTCCGCCTTCAAGTCCTCGCGCTTGCGGCTGCGCACCACCTCGACGAAATTCGCGAAGGCACTGCCGCGCTCGGTCTGCCGCGGCGCGGGTCCGGGCGCTTGTTCCGGGCCGAGAAACGTCTGGAAGCCACGGCGGGTCACCAGGTAGCCTTTGCTGCCATAGAAGATGTTGCCGACCGTTTGGGGCGCGCCGGCCGCGGGCCCGGCCATCGGGTCCGACTTGGACGCCATGTCCGCTTCCGTGTTCGTCAGCCAGTGGCGCACCTCGAAGACCAGCATCTTCTTCTTGCCTTCATGGTTGTACTCATAGGTCGCCACCATGGTGTTGGGCGTCTCCTGGTCATCGTCGAACAGGAAATGGCCTCCGATGGCGCTGATCCTGGTCGGATACTTGACCCCCAGCGCCCAACGGGCGGCGTGCATCTGGTGACTGCCCTGGTTCCCGAAGTCGCCGTTACCGTAATCCCAGAACCAGTGGAAGTTATAGTGGAAGCGGTTCCGGGTGAACTCGCGCTTCGGCGCGGGCCCGAGCCACAGGTCGTAGTGGACCCCGGCTGGCACCGGCTCTACCGGGGCGCGTCCGATGGTGTCCCGCCGCTTGAAGCACAGCCCGCGCGCCATGTAGACCTCGCCGATCACGCCCTCGGCCATCACTTTCCTGGCTTCGTGCAGCGACCCCGAGGCGCCGGTCCCGTGCTGTACCATGCGGTTGTATTTCCGGGCGGCCGCGACGATCTGCTGGCTCTCGAAAACGTTGTACGAACAGGGCTTCTCGACGTAGACATCCTTGCCCGCCTGGCAACCCCAGATGGTTTGCAGGGTGTGCTGGTGGTTCGGGGTCGCCATCGAAATGGCGTCGATGGACTTGTCCTCGAGCAGTTTCCGCAGATCCGTATAACCGGTGGGCCGCTTGCGGCCCGCGGCCTCGATGGTCTTGCAGCCCTGCTCGAGCACCGACTCGTCCACGTCGCACAGCGCTGCGATCTCCACATTCGGGGTTTTCAAATAGCCTTCCAGATGGGCTTTTCCCTGCCCGTGAAAGCCAACGCAGGCGACTCGAACCGTGTCGCTCGGACTGCGCTGCGCGCTGGCGCGCAGCCCGGCCGAAGCCGCCGCACTCATAAGAAAATATCTTCGGTCCATAGGCTCTCCTTGCGCCAATCCCTGACCCCCTACATCTTAGCCCAGTTCAGGATTCGCCTGGCATTGCCGCGGTACAGGCTCTCCAATACGGGCGCGGGGAGTTCGAGCCCATAGTACCGCCACCAGACGCGGCCGGGCATGAATTCGTCTCCGCTTTCGAAGAGCCGCCACCAGGCGGTGAACATCCGCTTCTCGCGGCCCATGTCGGTGCCAAAGAGCACCCGGTTTCTGTGCCTGGTGAGGAACTTCACCGCGGCCTTGGGCGCTCGCCCCACTTCGTAATCCCGGGCGGAAATGTCGAGGTAGAGGTTCGGATACTTGTCCAGCTCGCTGGACAGCATGGCGAGATCGTGTCCTTGGTTGCCCAGATGGCAGGCGATGAAGATGGTCTTGGGATGCCTGGCCAGCAAGCGGTTCCGGATGGCGATCAGCTCCTCCCAGCTCGAAACATCCGTGCCGTACTGGTTGAAGTGCTGGTAGTCAGGAGTGCGTTCCTGGTAAACATCCAGCGGCTTCCAGCACGACGGGTGATCGGCGACGTGCAGGTTGATGGGCATCTTCAGCTCGGCGCACTTCCGCCAGAACAAGTCCAGCCTGGGGTCGTCCGGATGGAGGCGCTTGTCGGGCGGGAGCTTGGAGTCCCTGGTGAGGCCAGTGCCCTTGTCGGTGATTTCGCCGACGCCGCGTGCGCCTTGCTGGTAGCAGCGGGCCAGCTCGGCAGCGGCGCGCTCCGGGTAGTCCGGTTTGTCGATGTCGCGCCGGTCCATGCCGCAGTAGAGCTGGAAGCGCGTGGGATACGCCTTCAGATAGAGCACCGCCAGCTTGTCAAACTCCGCGCCGATGGCGCCGGTAAGGACCACCGAGGTCTCGACGCCAACTTCGTCCATGGTGCGCACCCAGTCGCCGACCTCCCGCGGGGTTTTCGCCAGCACGTGCGCGTGAACGTCCACGGCCGGATAGCGCGCCTTCAGGACCGGGGTCTCCGGGACCGCCAGCGAGGGCTTGGGCGCGTAGTCCTTGAGTTCCACGGCGTCCATGGGGCCAGGCGCCGCGCGGACGCCCGGGCCGCCCCAGGCGCCGTACCTCGCCTTGAGCCACTCGGCATCCCTGACTGTTTCTTTGGCCTGGGCGGCGGCTTTGATTTCGGCCCGCTCCTGGCCGCACGAGATCGCCAGCAGGGCCGCGCCGCAAGCGGCAGCCACCATCAAGAATTGGCATTTCCCCATAAGAAGTCTCCTTTTGAATCATCCCTGACATCCTTGACCTGACAAGAGGCGGCCGGGCGCCAGCCAGGGACGCGCCGCTGGGGGCCGCCATCGCGGCTGTTGTTAGAAACTGATCCGCAGCCCGAAGCGGAACATCCGCTCGTCGATGCCGTCCCGCCCCGTGTTGGTCACACCCGTGATCTCGGTATAACCACCCAGGTTCCGAATGGTCCCGTCCGCGTTCTGCACCATATTCGAGACGTTCCCGCCGGGATTGGAAAAGTGCGGCGTGTTGCTGAAGTTGAATGCCTCCATCTTGAACTGGAGGCCGACCCGCTCAGTCAGTGAAAACGCGCGGGCCAAGCCAAAGTTCCAGTTCACGATCCCCGGCCCGCGCAAGCGGTTGAATCCGGCCGTGCCGAAGCGCGCCTCCCGGACGGCTGTGAAAGCGAAGGGATCGAAAAACGATTGGCCCCTCCCCGCGCCGCCCAGGATCTTCACCTCGGATTTGACCAGGTCGGCCCGCTGGGAGCTTCCCGGCATATCCAACGAAGTGCCCGATGAGCTCACCGTGAACGGTGTCCCGCTCATGAAGGAGGCCAGCGTGTTGATGCGCCACCCGCCCAGGATCGCCGAAGCTGTCCGGCTGTTGGCGGCAAAGCGCTTCTTTTGGCCGAAGGGCAGTTCCCACATCCCCGTGATCTGAAGGTTGTGCGTGCGATCGAATCCGCGCACGACCCGGTTCAAGGCGAAGTACGGGAGGGCCTGAACCGAAGGCGAGCCCGAATCCTGGGTATAGCCGATGACCTTTGACCAGGTGTAGGCGGCTCCGAGCTGGAGTCCTTGCGAGAAGCGGCGCTCCAGCCTGCTTTGGAGCGAGTCGTACATGTTGGTGCCAACTGGCATAATCATTTGCGACGTCGTGGTCCGGCCAAACTTCCCGAACAGGGGCCGGCCCGCGTTGCCGAGACCGGGGACTTGGCCCGCGTTCAGATCGACCGGACTCATCGTGGCAACGGAGCGCGTCGCCACATAGCCAGCCTGGGCCGTGAATCCGTACCGAAGCTCCTTCTGCAAAGTGAAATTCCAGGACTGGATGTAGCCGCGCTTGAACTTCTGAGGCAGGCTGTTCACCGCGTATGTTCTGGGCACCGCAACGATGCCGTTGGCCAGGTCCGGAATCTGAACCGCCGGGATACCGTCCTCGATTCGGCCGAACGGCTGGTAGGAGTTGGCGCCTTCGTAGGCTAGGCTCAACATGGCCGGGTAGTTGGTGCGGAATCCCCGCGACAGAGACCAGGGATCGTTGGTGATGCCGTAGCCCGCGCGGATCACGAAGGTGCGGGAGGCGCGATAAGCCACGCCCACCCGGGGGAGCAACCGGAACTTGCCTACGTCCACGCCACAGCCGTCGGGCACCGACCCATAGCCGCACACCCGCACCGTGTTGTTCTGGAAATCGTAAAACCCCAGACCCGTTTCCGCGCGCGTGGGCACGGGGAAATATTCCCAGCGCACTCCCAAGGACAGCGTCAGGGCCGGTGTCAGGTTCCAGCGGTCGCGGAAATACGAGCTGTACTGCCAGGCCCGCGTGGTGACTTTGTCGTCTTTGCTGGTAATGACGTTCTTCCCCACGCTGGTCGGCAGGCCCAGCAGAAACGTGGCGTAACTGTTGAACTGGTTCGAGGTGGGACCGCCGCGCACGATCGTCGGGCCGCCCGTGAACGTGAACCCGCCCATGCCGGCGCCGATCCCGGCTCCGCCCTCAGCTTGAATGTGGTTCATCGCCTGGTAGGAAACATCCACCCCGAAGCGAATGTCGTGCGAACCCTTCACCCAGTTGAAGTTGGCGACGTAATTCTTTGAAGGATCCGTCCGGTAGTAGGGAAGATAGGCCCCCGGCGTGCCCAAGTCGTCGTAGTTGCTTACTGAAAACTTCGGCCAGCCGCCCTGATATCTTGCCGGACCGTTGGTGCCGGGGATCCCCAGCTTCAGTCCTTGCTGCTCCTCGACGCCCGGGGTGTCAATATTCGTGCCCAGGCTCGTCCAGCCAAAGTAGGCGTCCACGATGAACCGCTGGGTGATCAGGTAGGTGCCAGCCACCGTTACCGTGTAGGTATCGCCCCACCCCGTGCCCGGGTTGCCGCCCGCGCTCGAGGTTTCCGGCCCGCCCGTCTCGCCGAATGCCGGCGGGTTGGACATGTTGTAGCGCAGAAAGCCGAGGCGGCCGAACATCGTCAGTTTGCCGGCATTCCAGTTCGCCTTGGCGTCCAGCCGGTTACGGTCAAAGACGTAACTCGCGGTCGCATAGTAGTTTTGCGTCAAGGGATCGCCAGGCACGTTGGGCAGCGGAGTCTTGTCTGAAAGTGTCCTGGTGATCCTGCTGATCCGCGAGGCCGGCACGAGCTTGTCGGGGAGAGGGGTCCGGCCGGCCCCGGTCGCGTCCCCCGTTAGGGGATCGTAGATCGGATTCGAGGAGCCGGACATGTTGCCGCTCTTGATGGCGGCCGTGGGCACCGTGGTGTACAACGCCGCGGCTTCGCGGTCGTTGGTCCTCTCGAAGCTGACGAAGTAGAAGAGCTTTTCTCTTTTAATCGGTCCGCCCACCGCCCCGCCGAACTCGTTATAGACCAGTTTGGGTTTCACCGCCCCCGGCGGGATGAAGAAGGGCTTCGCCTTCAGGTGCTGGTTGCTGTGATTTTGAAACACCGCCCCGTGCACTTCATTGGTGCCGCCCTTGGTCTGCACGTAGATGGCGGCCCCGCCGGCCAGGCCGGTCTCGGCGTCAAAGCTGTTGGTGGCAGTGGTCACGGTCTCGATGGACTCCAGCGTGGGCACGTAGGCCGCCTCGTGCGGCAGCCAGACGTTGATGGATTGGGCGCCGTCAATTCTGGTGCTGTTGATGCTGTAACTCATGCCGTTGACGTTGAAGCCCAGAGCGCGGGACGGGTTGGAGGGAACCGAATTCTCGTTTCGAGGCGGGCTGAAACCGGGCACCATCACCAGAAGCTGCTGGTAGTTCCGCCCCAGCGACGTGGGAAGAGCTTCCACCTGCGCGCTGCTCATCTCGGTCCGCACTTCCGCGCGGTCGGTTTGCAGCGCGGCCGCCAGGCCGATCACCGTCACCGACTCGGTGACCGCACCGACGTTCAGGCTCACATCGATACGGCTCACGTTGTTGACGGTAACAAAGACTCCGGTTTGCGTGAAGGTGGCGAATCCCTCCTTGGTGACCCTCAGACCATAGGTGCCGGGCGGGAGCGTCGGGAAGCTGTAGCCTCCCATCACGTTGGTCGTTTCCTCGCGGGACTGCTTGGTCTCGCCGTGAGTGATCACCACCCTGGCGCCAACGACAACGGCGTCGCTGGCATCCTTGACGTTGCCGACGATGGAGCCATAGAGCACCTGCGCCTGGCCTGCCTGCGGCATACCCAGCACCCACAAAATGGCAAAAGACACGAGAACACGTTTGCCCATGCTCACCTCCATGCCGATGGTAAACGAAGCAATGGAGCCTGTCAACTGCTGGGGCTGTGAGGTAGGACGAGCGCCAGCTTATCGTATTAGAATGGAGTCCGACACAGGAAGGAGCACACGAAATGGAAATACTCAGTCGCCGGCGGTTGTTTTCCCGCGGCATCCAGGCCGGCGCAGGCCTGATGTCTCTGCGCTGCGCCGCCGCCGCGCCCTCCAAGCGCATTTCCAAGATGCGCTTCGGATTTACATCGTACCAGTGGGGCAGCGACTGGGATATCCCTACGCTGATCGCCAACTGTACCCAGGCCAAGGCCTTCGGCGTCGAACTGCGCACCAGCGCCAAGTACGCCCACGGCGTGGAACTGTCGCTCTCCGGCGCGCAGCGCCGCGAGGTGAAGAAGCGATTTGCCGATAGCCCGGTCGCGCTGGTCGGGATCGCCTCCGCAGAGCGTTTCGACTGGCCCGACACGGCGAAACTGAATGCGGCCATCGAGAGCGCCAAGGGCCACGTCAAGCTCAGCCAGGACGTCGGCAGCCGCGGCGTGCGGGTCTTTCCCAACGATTTTCACAAAGAGGTCCCCCAGGAGAAGACCATCGAGCAGATCAGCCGCGCCCTCAACATTCTGGGCAAGTACGCGGCCGATTACGGGCAGATGATACGGCTGGAAAACCACGGCTCGGCGGGAGATCTGGTGACGCTCCGGAAGATCATGGACGGCGTGGATCAGCCTAACGTCCGCATAAAACTCAACGGCTATGCCGGAGACGGCCCCGACTTCGCCCGCCGCTGCGAACTGATCAAGCCTCTTCTCGGGGATACGCTGCACATGCACGAACTCAACCGCGGGGACTTTCCCTATCAGCTTCAGACCGATCTGTTGATCGACGCCGGCTGGCAGGGGTGGTGGCTGCTGGAGGCCAGCACCAAGGTCCCGGACCGTGTTGGGGCGCTTATCGAGCAGCGCGGAATTTGGGAGCAGTTGGTCGCCAAGTCGCTGAGCCGGTGAGCGGCAAAGGAGTGGACTTGTGAACACGCGTCGTAGGTTTGTGACATCCGTGGCCGGAGTGGCCGGAACCATGGCGGTGCGTTCGCCCGCGGGCGGCGCCAGCGACCGCATCCGGCTGGGCATGATCGGGCCGGGCCAGCAGGGACAGGCCCTCATTCGCATGGCCCTCGAATGCCCGAACAACGAATTCGTGGCCTTTGCCGACGTTTACACCAGACGGCTCGAGGAAGCCACGAAGCTGGTTCCCACCGCCAAGACGTACCTGGACTACCGCTACCTGCTCGAAGACAAAAGCGTCGACGCGGTGCTCATCGCCACGCCCCAGCATCTGCACTGCGAGCACTTCGTCGCGGCTATGGATGCCGGCAAGCACGTTTACCAGGAAAAGACCATGGCCTTCACGGTGGAGCACGCCAAGCGGATGCGCGCCGCCCATCAAAGAGCGGGAAAGCGGGCGGTTCAAATCGGCCACGGGGGCTGCTCCTCGGGCTCGCTCACCGATGCCAGGAACTTCGTCCGCGGCGGCTACCTGGGCAAGATCACCGAACTGCACGCCCATCACTACCGCAACACGCCGCACGGCAAGCCGCAGTGGTCGCGGCCAGTATTGCCGGACATGACCGAGGAGAACATCATTTGGAAGTCCTTCCTGGGTGAGGCGCCGCCACGGCCCTTCGACCCCAACCGCTACATCAACTGGCGATTCTTCTGGGACTATGCGGGGGGAAACTTCTACGAGAACATGTGCCACCAACTCGCCTCCTGGTATAAGGTGCTGGACCTTCGGATCCCCAACGCGGTGACCGCCGTGGGAGGCGTGTACCTGTGGAAGGACGGGCGCGAAGTTCCCGACACCATGTGCGTGGCCATGGAGCATCCGGAAGAACTGCTGTTCAACTGGACCTCGGGTTTCGGGAACAACCATTTCGGCACTGGTGTGGATGTGCTGGGCACCGACGGGACCATTACCACCCAACGCGGGATTCGGTGCCTTCCCCAGAAAGCGAACCGGCCGGAAGGAACCGAGCTGGTGGGCAAGACCCCGACTCCCCCGCAAGCTCACATGCAGAACTTCCTCGACTGCATCCGCACCGGCCAGGAACCCAACTGTCCCTTCGACCTGGGATTCCGCGTCTCGATCGCCTGCCGCATGGCCGTGGACAGCTATCGGCAGCGCCGCACCGTGCGCTGGGACCCCGGCAAAGAGCAGATCGTCTGAGGGAAGAGCATGCGCGGGTGGCGCGACCCCGCGGGGCAAAAGCCGCCCGGCGACTCCTGGATCATCGAGGACGGCTGCCTCAGGACACTGGCCCGTCCGCGCATCAGTGAGGACCTGATCACGGAGGAATCTTTCGGCGACTTCGAGCTGAAATTCGACTGGCGCATCTCCTCCCGCGGCAACACCGGCGTCAAGTACCGCATTCAGCGCGCCATCTTTATCGACAACACGAAGACCAAGAGAGGCGCGGGCGGGTTCGAAGAGATGCTCGCCCGCGAGCTGGCCGCACCCCTATCCGACCGGGCCAAGCTGGCGCCGGGCGCAACCGGCCAGGAGTACACGATCGCCTTCGAGTTCCAGTTGATCGATGATGGGAATTCCCCGGCCATGACGCGCGACCGCGGCCTCCACGCCGCCGGCGCGCTTTACTCGATGATCGCGCCCAGCGCCACCGCGGCCCGGCCCGCCGGCGAGTGGAACCAGTCGCGGCTCATCGCGAAAGGCAGCCACGTCGAGCACTGGATCAACGGCGTGAAACTGCTCGACGCTTCGCTAGCTTCCGAAGAAGCCCGCGCCGGCATCTCCAAGCGATGGGCCCGCGCCCCCGCCATCCGGGATATGCTCCTTAACCCCAATACTGTTCACTTAATAGCATTTCTGTGGTATCCTGTTTCCGAAAGGAGGC
>ERZ1292640.2156-Hain-H43-02um-R1-2156-length-15956-cov-47_pt2 | contig 12316 bp, 7 predicted proteins | sample MGYA00564404_ERZ1292640 | MGnify/ENA primary metagenome ERZ1292640 (study PRJEB36523, sample SAMEA6512636) | groundwater metagenome | collected 2019-01-08 | study: AquaDiva: Metagenomics assemblies of 32 groundwater samples | reverse complement strand
GCGGCGGCGCCAGTTTCTTCGCGGCGCCGGGATGGGTCTGCTGGTTCTGAAGCCGGAAACGGTTTTCGGGACGCAGGCGAACTCGGCCATCGAAATCGGTCTCATCGGCTGCGGCAGCCGCGGCAACATGATCGGCGGGTTGTTCCGGGAACTCACCGGAGCCCGCATCGCGGCCCTGCACGACGTCTACCCGGACCGCCTGGAGTTCACGAGGACCAACCTGAAGTCGCCCGACGCGCGGCTTTACAGGGGCTACGAGACGTACAAGGAACTGGCCGCATCCAGGCTCGACGCCGTCGTGATCGAGAGCCCGCCTTACTGCCATCCGGAGCAGGCCGCCGCGGCGGTGGACGCGGGTAAACACGTCTTCCTTGCCAAGCCGGTGGCGGTGGACGTGGCCGGCTGCAAGTCTATCCTCGCCAGCGGCGAGAAGGTCAAGGGGAAATCGAGCTTCCTGGTGGACTTCCAGTTCCGCGCCCACCCCGCTGTGCGCGAGTGCGCCGGGCGCATCCACCGCGGCGACATCGGGGTTCCCGTGGTAGCGCACGTCTTCTATCACACCGGCCGGCTGCGGCCGAAAAGCCAGCCGGGCGATACGCCGGAATCGGCGCGGCTGCGGAACTGGGTGTTCGACAAAGCCCTCTCCGGCGACATCATCGTCGAGCAGAACATCCACGCCCTCGATTGCGGCTGCTGGTTCCTGAACGGCCATCCTCTCAAGGCCTACGGTACCGGCGGACGCAAAGTGCGCGTGGACGTGGGCGACTGCTGGGACCACTTCGCCGTCACCTATTGGTTTGCGAACAACATTATTGCCGACTTCAGCTCCAGCCAGTGCATCAAGGGCTACAACGACATCTGCGCCCGCATTTACGGCTCCGACGGGACCGGCGAGGCCCACTACGGAGGCGCCGTCAACATCACCGGCGACAAACCGTGGGCGGGCACGGAGAAAGCCAACTGCGGCCGCGATGGAGTTTACGAGAATATCCGGACCTTCGTCGAGCATGTGAAGGCGGGCAAGCTGCTCAACAACGTCGCCGAGAGCGTAAACAGCAATCTGACCGCCATCCTGGGCCGCATGGCCGCCTATCAAAACCGCGTGGTTGCCTGGGACGAGATGATGCGTTCCAATGAGAAACTCGACCTGCGTCTTCCCAAGATCGCCTGACAGGCGGAGGAGGCGTTGACATGGCTTACAGGAATCGAGCCCTGGTCCGGGCTCCGCTCTTCGCTCTGCTTTTCTGCTTGTTCTGCGCGTCATTCGCCGCCGCGCAGGAGTTCCGCGCGGCCATCACCGGCCGCGTAATCGACAGCTCCGAAGCCGTTGTGGCCGGGGCCACGGTGGAGGCCAGAAACATCGAGACCAACGTCGTTACCACGGCCACCACGGACGGGCTGGGCAACTACAACCTGCTGTTCCTGCGGCCGGGCGGCTACGCGGTGTCGGTACAGGCGGCCGGCTTCAAGAAGTTCACGCGCGCGGGCCTGCTGCTGAACGTCGGGCAGACGGCGACGGTGGACGTCAAGCTCGAGGTAGGCGCCGTCAGCGAACAGGTGACCGTTACGGCCGAGACGCCGCTGCTGGAAACGGCCAAGGCCGATCGCGGTAACGTGATCGGCGAAAAGCTGGTTGCCGAGCTGCCGCTGAACAGCCGCAACCCCTTCATGCTGGCCATGTTCACCGCCGGCGTCAACTTCGTCGGCGCCTACATTTACCAGCGGCCGTTCGACAACGGAGCCATCGCCCAGTGGAGCATCAACGGCAGCGGCATGATGGAAAGCGAATACCTGCTGGACGGGGCTCCCAACAACGCGCAGGCCGGCACCAACAACATCGCGCTGGTGCCGCCGGTGGACGCCGTCCAGGAATTCAAGATCCAGACCAATTCCTACGACGCGCAATACGGCAAGACCGGCGGCGGCATCGTGAACGTCTCGTTGAAGAGCGGTACGAACACGCTGCACGGCACGCTCTACGAGTTTGCACGGCGCAATTCCTGGGACGCCAACATGTTCCAGAACAACGCCCGCGGCGCGCCGCGCGAGGGCCACCTGTTGGACCAGTACGGCGGCCAGGTGGAAGGACCGGTGATCGTCCCGAAACTGTGGGACGGCCGCAACCGGACCTTCTTCATGATCAGCTACGAGCGCTACCGCGAGGACACGCCGAATCCGTTCACTCTTTCTGTGCCCGAGCCGGAAATGCGCGGCGGCGACTTCAGCAGACTCGTCGATGGCCAGGGACGGCCAATCCTGACCTACGACCCGAGCACGGGCCGCAGCGTAGGCGCGACGTGGGTACGCGACCCGTTCCCGGGCAACCGCATCCCGGCCGGGCGCATCAACCCCATCGCGCGCAACATGCTCGACTTCATGCCGCTGCCCAACATGTCCACTCCCGGCGTCGAGTACTCTTCCCAGAATTTCTATTTCGGCGGCGACGATCCGGGCAGCCACGCCAAGGACGGCTTCTATAACTTCGTCGCCAAGTTCGATCAGAACATCGGCGACAAGCACCGCATCTTCTACCGCCACGCAAACAATGACCGCTTCCAGGACCGCAGCACGAATGGACTGCACCGCACGCCCGCCGAGGAGGGCTACTCCTCCCACCAGCGCATCAACGACGCCCACGTTCTGGATTGGGTCGGCACGCTGCGCCCGTCCTTCATTCTGAATGTCCGGGGATCGTTCAACCGCTTCCATGTGCGCAACGAGACGGCGGGCAACCGCGGCTACGACATCGCCAAACTCGGGTTCCCGGCGTCGCTGGCGAGCCAGTTGCCCTACGGGCCGCGGTTCGGCCGCTACACCTTCGCCGGCTACATCTCGCTCGGCAACTACCCCAACGGCGACATCACCAACAACGTCGCGCTGCACCCGACGGCAACGAAGGTGGCGGGAGGGCACGTCATCAAGACCGGCGTGGACCTGCGCTGGGTCCAGTTCGCCCAGCAGAACACCGGCAACGTGTTCAACCTCAACGCGGCGCGGGATGTCACGCAGAGAGACTACGCCCGCGCGGACGCTCTGAGCGGAAACTCGATCGCGTCTTGGCTGCTCGGCACGGTGTCCTCGGGCAGCGTCGCCTACAACGCGTTCCCGATCTTCCTCTACAAGTACTACGCGCCCTACATCCAGGACGATTGGAAAGTGAGCCCGCGGCTGACCCTGAACCTCGGCCTCCGCCTGGACTTCAACATTTCGCCCAACGAACGCTTCAACCGCATGAACCGCAGCTTCGATCCGCAGGTGGTGAATCCCATCGACAAGAGCATCGACCGCGCGCTGTTCGCCGGCCTGCCCACGCTCCGCGGCAGCCTGCTGTTCGCCGGCGTCAACGGCTTGCCGCGGAACGCCACCGACCTGGACAGGGACAACTGGCAGCCGAGAATCGGCGCTGCCTATCGGCTGACGAACCGGCTGGTGCTGCGCGGGGGCTGGGGACGATACTACCTGAACCCGGACAACGATTATTTGCAGACCAACGGCTTCAGCCAGTCCACGCCCTATATCGCATCGCTCGACGGCGGGCGCACCTACCTGCCGAACACGTTGAATAACCCTTTTCCGGACGGAGTTCAGGTGCCGTCGGGGAGTTCCCAAGGCGCCCTCAGTTTTCTGGGCCGCGGCTTCAACTTCGTCAACACTGCCTTCGAGGTTCCCTACGTTAACCAGTTTTCCTTCGGGCTGCAATATGAACTGCCGCTGCGTTCGCGCATCGAGGCATCCTACGTCGGCAGCCGCAGCCGGAAACAACAGGGATCCAAGCCATTCAATGCAATGGACCTGAACAGCCGCCGCTCGTGCAACCTCATGGAGGGCGGCAACCCGCTCTACTGCGACGAGCGGGTTGCGAATCCATTCGTGGGCCTTGAACCCTTCTTTGGAACCACACACTACTCTTCGACGACGATCGCGCGTTCTCAGATGATGCGGCCCTTGCCGCACTTTGGCGCGTTGACGGAGATGACCCGCAATGACGGCGCCATGTGGTACAACTCCCTGCAAATGGTGTACGAGATGCGCCTGCCGGGCGTGAGCCTGATCGCCAATTACACGCTCTCCAAGCACGTCGAACGCCTGGGATTCAACGACGAGCAGCAGGGCGCCATGCGGCAGGGGCTGTTTCAGTACGACATGCCGCACCGGATGAGCCTGGCCACCGTCTTCGATTTTCCGTTCGGCAACGGCAAGCGCCTGTTCGGCGGCGCCGGCGGCTTCTGGGGGAGCGTGGCGAGCGGCTGGCAGGGCACGGTGCTGTTCCAGTCCCAGTCCGGAACGCCGTGGGCCCTGCCGTCAAACGTTCTCTATCTGAAGGAGGCGCGGATCAAGGACATTGATTGGTCGCAGCCCCGCGTGCAGGGCGTTCAGCCCTGCGTGTCGCGGTGGAACGACAACGGCACAATCACGATGCAGCCGTTCAGCACGCGGGCCGGCTGCACCGAGGCCAATTTCCTCATTCTGCCGCGCTACGCGCCGCGCTTCACGCCCGCCCGGGACGGTCGGCTGCGCCTGCACACGGTTCCGCAGGCGGACGTCTCCATCAGCAAGATGACCCAAGTCACGGAGCGGACGAAGATACAGTTTCGCGCCGAAGCCTTCAACGTGACCAACACTTACATGTTCCACCGGATGGAGTTCAACAACAATCCGGAGAGCGCCAATTTCGGCAGCCTGGACCCCGCTGCGGCCTCCTACAGTCAAGGCAACTGGCCGCGCCAGATCCAACTGGCGGTGAAGTTCATCTGGTAGCCGATATGGCCAGCGGTGGCCGGCTGCTGCAGCCGCCGTTGCGGGCGGCAAAGCCACGGCGCCACCACTACAATGCCGGAGCTGTGGTTCGTCAGGTCCGTGTTCGGTTCGGCACAGATGGGCGTATCGAGGCGCTGATCCTCTCGTTGCGGAATTCGATCCGGACGCACTCCCCGATCGGGAACGCCGCGAGTTCCCCCCGATGAGATGAGCCACCGCATCCACGAGCACGCGCCATCGCCACGTTTTGGAATTAGAGGCAGCATGGACCGGCGTACTTTCCTGATGTCGGCGGCAGCGGCGCTGGCGCGGGCCACCTCTGGTTCGACAATGTCGCCGAACGGCTCGCGACCCTGGACCGCGTGGGATTCAGACTGTTCCAGGTCTACATGAGTGTGGACGCCGGGCCGCCATTGCGGGCCCTCAGCATCAACGGATCAGACCGCGGACCGGAGATCAAGGCCGGGACAGGCAACTGGATTCAGCCTCTGTACCGCGGGACCTTTGCTATTCTGGGCTTCTTGCAGGAGTTGCATCGCGCGGGATACCGCGGCCCGATCGGGCTCCAGTGTTACGGGATCCCCGGCGATGCGGCCGTCCATCTCGCCCGGTCGATGGCGGCCTGGCGCAGGTTGAAGGACCGGATCAACGGGAGGGCATAGACATGTTCGATGGATCGACGCGCAGGCAGTTCGTGGCCGGCACGGTGGCCGCGGCCGCCGCCGCGCAGGCGCAGGGCGATTTGCCGAAGGGCGAAATCGGCAAACTGCGGGTCAGCCGCCTCCTGCTCGGCGGCAACCTGTTGACGCGCTACACCCACAGCAGGGATTTAAGATACGTCTACAACCTGGCGCGGGCGTACAACACGGACGAGAAGCTGCTCGAGACGCTGGCGCTCGCCGAGGCGCACGGAATCGATACCCTGGCCGTGCATCCCGATCCGGACACGATGAGGGTGATGAAGCAGCACCGCGCGCGGGGCGGCAAGATCAAGTGGATACTGTCCACGGAGCCGCCGGCCGATGCCGCAGTCGAACCCGACATGGAGAAACACCGGCGCCGCGTCAACGAGTTGGTCGAGCACGGCGCCGACGCCATCTATCTCTGGGGTGTGCGCGCGGACCAGCTTGCCAAAGCGGGTAAGGCGGACCTGATCGCCAGGGCCGTCGAGATCATGAAGGAGACGAAGCTGCCGGTGGGCGTCGGCGCTCACGCGCTCCAGACGATGGTGGAGTGCGAGCGGGTCCAGGCAGGCGCGGAGTTCTACCTCAAGACCTTGCATCATCACAATTACAAGACTGCCCCGAGGCCGGGAGAGGCGGCTGACGATTACCAGGAGTTCCCGGGCTACTGGTGCGGCAAGCCCCAGGAGACCATCGAATTCATGAGGAGCGTCCGGACGCCCTGGATCGCCTTCAAAGTGATGGCCGCGGGCGCAATTCCGCCCAAGGACGCCTTCCGGCACTCGTTCGAGAACGGCGCCGACTTCATCGTGGCCGGCATGTTCGACTTCGAGATCCGCGAGGACGTCGGAATCGTGAAGGACATCCTCTCGCACCCGCTCAAGCGGCTCCGCCCCTGGCGCGGGTAACGCCGCCCAATGCGAACCATACTCGTTTTGTCGATCGCGGGCCTGCTGCCCGCTTGCGCCCAGGAGACCTTCGCCGGCTCGGCGGCGCTGGATGCCGCGATCGAGCAGGCCATCCGGGACGACCAGATCCCGGGCGCCGTGCTGCTGGTGGGCCACCGCGGCCGAATCGTGCACCGCAAGGCCTATGGCCTGCGCGCCCAGGAGCCCGAGCCGGAGCCGATGACCGCCGACACGATCTTCGACGCCGCCTCGCTCACCAAGGTGGTGGCGGCCACGCCGGCCGTCATGAAGCTGTTCGAGCAGGGAAAGCTGCGGCTCAACGACCGCGTCACCGAATACCTGCCCGACTTTCAGGGCGGCGCGAGCGACATCTCCGTGCGCAACCTGCTGACGCATTTCTCCGGCCTGCGGCCCGACGTCGATGTTCGCCCCCCCTGGAAAGGCTATGAGACCGGCATCAACCTGGCGCTGATTGACGAGCCGGTGGCGCCGGCCGGCGCGCGGTTCGTTTACAGCGACATCAACTTCGTGCTGCTGGGCGAGATTGTGCGCAAGCTCAGCGGCCAGACGCTGGCGGAGTTCCTCGCCGCCCAGGTGTACGGGCCGCTGGAGATGAAGGACACGATGTTCCAGCCGCCGGCCGAGCTGGCCGCGCGCATCGCTCCCACCGAGGTCACTGGCGGCCTGGTGCTGCGGGGCGTGGTGCACGACCCGACCTCCCGTTACATGGGCGGCATCGCCGGCCACGCCGGCCTGTTCACCACCGCCGGCGACCTGGCGCTTTACGCCGAGATGATGCTCGGCCTCGGCCAGCGCGGCGGCGTGCGGGTGTTCAGCCCGCTGACGGTGCGCAAGTTCACTACTCCGCAAACGCCCCCCGACCAGCCCATTCTACGTGGCCTCGGCTGGGACATCGAGTCGCCGTACTCTGGCAACCGGGGCGAGCTTTTCCCAGTCGGCTCCTACGGTCACACCGGCTTCACCGGCACCTCACTGTGGATCGATCCTGTAACACAAACCTATGTCATTCTGCTGACCAACAGCGTGCATCCCTACCTGCGGCCGGCGATCACGCCGCTGCGGGGGCGGGTGGCGACGGTGGCGGCGGCGGCGCTGGGGGTGGACGCGCCAGGCATCAGCCTCACCGGCTACAACGAGACGCTGAGCGGCGCGGGCGCGCGGCGCGTGGTGGCCCGGAACGGGCAGGTCCTCACCGGCCTGGACGTGCTGGCGGGGGAGAAGTTCGCCTCGCTCGCGGGCAAGCGGGTCGGGCTGATCACCAACCACACCGGCCTCGGCCGCGAGGGCAAGCGAAACGTGGACATGATGCTGGAGGCGGGCGTCCGGGTCACGGCGCTGTTCTCGCCCGAGCACGGCCTGGGCGGAGGCGAGGATCACGCCCGGATCGGTCATGGAAAGGACCCCGCCACCGGCCTGCCGGTCTGGAGCCTGTACGAGGGCAAGAACCGGCGCCCGACGCCCGAGATGCTGCGCGAGGTGGACGTGCTGGTGTTCGACATCCAGGACCTTGGAGCGCGTTTCTACACCTACATCACCACCATGGCCTACGCCTTGGAGGAAGCGGCCAAGCGGCGCATTCCCTTCATCGTGCTCGACCGCCCCAACCCCATCACCGGCACGCGCGTCGAGGGCCCGGTGTTAGAGCCCGACCTGGTGTCGTTCACCGGCTACTTCCCGTTGCCGCTGCGGCACGGCATGACGGCGGGCGAGCTGGCGCGCCTGTTCAACGCGGAGAACAAGCTGGGCGCCGATCTCCAGGTGGTGGCGATGAAGAACTGGCAGCGGGGGGACTGGTTCGATTCGACCGGCCTGGCTTGGACCGACCCGTCGCCCAACATGCGCAGCCTGAACGCCGCCCTGCTCTACCCAGGGGTGGCCATGCTGGAGGCCTCGCGGAACTACTCGGTGGGCCGTGGCACCGACGCGCCCTTCGAGCAGATCGGCGCCGACTGGATCCGCGGCGCCGAGCTGGCCGCCTTCCTGAACGCCCGTTTCATCCCCGGCATCCGCGTTTATCCGACGCGGTTCCGGCCATCGGCTTCCAACTTCGCGGGCCAGTGGATCGAGGGGGTGCGGTTCGTGATCACGAACCGGGAGGCGGTGAACTCGTCGCGGCTGGGGTTGGAGATTGCCGCGGCCCTGGTAAGGCTCTATCCCGGCAAGCTGTCGCTGGAGAGGAATCTCCGGCTGATTGGACGGCGACGGACCGTCGGCGCGCTGGCGGCTCGAGAAGACGCGCGCCAGATCGCGCAAAAGGAGGAGGAGGACCTACGCGAGTTTTTTCAGCTCCGCGAACAGTACCTCATTTACAGGTAACGGCCCAAGGCCGCCTGGCCCCGGCGCTGCTCCTCCTCCTTATTGCGCCGTCAAGCCACAGCCTGTCTGGCCAGCGACATTGACTTCGACTTGGCACCGACCACCCGGGTTCTCTTTCTGGCTTCAGCCAGCCAGGCCGGAGGCCGGCCGCGACGCTTGCCGCGCCCGCGGGCCAAACGCTCTAAGCTGATGATCGCGTCCTCGAGTTGTTCACGTTCCTGACGCAAATTGTCCAGTATTGTCCCGACGTCCATGTTGGCTCCCTAAGATACTTGAAGAAAGTGAAATGGTGCGCTCCGCTCGCTCGGTTCTGAAATCGGAACAGAATGCCCGAGTCATAAGGGTGCGCTTCTGTTGTTATACCGCACTTTTTGGCCGTTTTCAAGAGTTTTGTTCTGAAAACGGAACAGAACGGTACTATTGACCCCACCGGCCCCCTAGCGGGCGCCGCCGGCCCCCGAACCGCTGCCGCCCCAATTCGGGCGCCGTTTCCAATACACATAAAAGGGGATTCCTAAGAAAATAAGTGCGATTCCGAGGATGGATTCGCGGGGAAAATTAAGAAAAGTGTAGAAAACGACGCTCAGCGCGCCGAGCACGAACAGCGCCGGCAGCACGGGGTAGCCGACGGTCCGGTAGGGGCGCCGGAGTTCAGGCCTCCGTACGCGCAGCACCAGGACCGCGGCCGCGGTCATGCCGTAAAGGATCCAACTGGCGAAGATCACATAACGGAACAGCTCCTCGTAGCGGCCGCTGAACACCAGCAGGGCGCCCCAGGCGCTCAGCCCCAGAATGGAGATCCCGGGAGTGGCGAAGGCGGGGTGTACTCGACTGAAACTACGGAAGAAAAGTCCGTCGCGGGCCATCGCATAGGGAACACGGGCGCCCGAGAGAATGGAGCCGTTGAGGGCGGCGAAAATCGAGACCATGGCCGCCACCGACACTGCCGCCGCGCCGTAGTCGCCGAGCACGGCCCGCATCATCTCGGCGGCCACGCGCTCGGAGGCGGCCACCTGCGCCGCCGGCAGGACGAAGAAATAGGCCAGGTTGGCCAGCAGGTATACGCCGATAACCACCAGTGTGCCGCCGATCAGGGCCACCGGCAGGCTCCTTTGCGGGGATCGGATCTCGGAGGACACCATGCTGACGTTGTTCCAGCCGTCGTACGCCCACAGCGCGGCCACCAGGGCGGCAAAGAAGCCGGCGACGCCGCCGCCCACGGCGATCCCGGTCCGGAAGTGGCTCACGGTTCCCTGCCCCCAGGCGAGCCCGATGAGCACGATGCCGGCGATCAGGCCCAGCTTGATGACCGTCACGGCCACCTGGACCCGGCCGCCCACCCTCACCCCCAGGTAATTGACGGCCGCCAGGAACAGGATGACGGCCACGGCCAGCACCTGGCCGTAGCGCAGCTCCAGGGGGCCGCCGCCGGGGCCGACCGGAAGCGGGAGCGCGTAGAATACCCGCTCCAGGGCGGGATGGAAATTCGCCAGATAGACAAAGAATGCCGTGGCGAGCGTGGCGATGGAGCCGCTCTTGGCCACCCACATCTGGGTCCAGCCGTAGAGGAAGCCCCAGAAGGGCCCGTAAGCCTCGCGGAGGAAAACGTACTCGCCGCCGGCCTCAGGCATGGCGGCGGCCAGCTCGGCGTAGCTGAGCGCCCCGGCTAGCGACAGCAGCCCGCCCGCCACCCAGACCAGGAAGACCATGCCGGGGGAACCGACGTGCTGGATCATGTCTTTCGGGACAAGGAAAATGCCGCTGCCGATGACGGTGCCGACCACGATCGCAGCGGCGCTCCAGGGGCCGAGCTCGCGCCTCAGGCCGGATTGCTCAACGGGCATGTTCCTCCCTCCAGACCAGCGAAACGATCCATCCCGCCAGGAAGGTGGCGCTGGCGCCGATCAGCACGTACCAGGTCCAGGCAATCGAAGTGAAACCCTTCACATAGGCCATCACGCCCAGCCCGGCGGCCATGGCGCAGGTGGCCGCGTTCTGCCCGACCCGTCTGGTCAGGACGCCCAGCAGGAAGACGCCGAGCAGCGCGCCATAGACGACCGAGGCGATCGAGAGGCCCGTCTCGAGCACCGAGCCCCAGCGGCGCGCCAGAATCCCGATGCCGATGAGCACGCCGCCCCAGAACACCGTGGTCCAGCGGGCCAGCTTGAGGGAGCCCAACGCGGTCAGCGGACGGCCGTAGCGCAGCATGGCCGGGCGGAAGAAATCCATCACCGTGGTCGAGGCCAAGGAGTTCAGGGCGGCACTGAGGTTGGACATGGCGGCGGCCAGGATGGCAGCCACCACCAAGCCGGCCAAGGGGGCCGGCAGGTGCCGCCAGATGAACTCGGGGTAGATGCGGTCGGCGACCCGGGGGGGCGGCTGTTGAGCGCCGGCATAGTAGACAAATAGCAGGATGCCGATCAGCAGGAACAGGGTGAACTGGACGAAGATGACGGCCCAACTCGCCAGCAGCGCGCGGCGGCTCTCGCGCTGGTTGCGGGCCGCCAGCAGCCGTTGCACCATCAACTGCTCCGTGCCGTGGCTGGCGGTGGTGAGGAAGCAGCCGCCGATCAGGCCGGCCCAGAAGGTGTAGGTGCGCGAGAAGAACTGCGGCGTCGCCTCGAACGCGAAATCGAACAGCCGGAACTTGGCGGCCGCGCCGGCCACCGCCAGCACGTGGTCCCAGCCGCCCGGGATGTGGCCGAGGATGACGAAGAAGCTGAGCACGGCGCCGAAGACGTAGAGGAACATCTGGACCACGTCGGTCCAGATGACGGCGGTCATGCCGCCCTCGAAGGTGTATACCAGGGTCAGCCCGACAATGACCAGGATGGAGGCGATCTCGCCGGTTCCGAGCACCACGGAGATAACGATGGAGATGGCAAAGACGCGGACGCCCTCGGCGAGCGAGCGGATCAACAGGAAGGTGCCGGCGGTGAGCTTGCGCAGGCGCTGGCCGAAACGGCGCTCGATGAGCTCGTAGGCGGTGTACATCTCGCCGCGGAAATAGTGGGGCAGGAACAGCACCGAGATCACGATGCGGGCCAGCAGGTAGCCGAAGACCACCTGGAGGAAGCCCATATTGCCGGCGAAGGACAGGGCGGGCGTGCCGATGATGGTCAGGGTGCTGGTTTCGGCCGAGACGATCGACAGGCTGATGGCCCACCAGGGGGCCCGCCGGCCGCCGAGGAAATAGTCCTTGAGGTCCTTCTGGCCGTGCCGGAAGCGAGCGCCGAACCAGGTGATGCCCACCAGGTAAGCGACGATTACGGCCAGGTCCAGGTATCGCATGGGGGAAAAGGCGGATTCTAGCACACCGTCTGGTGGCGCGGGCTCCAGCGGCCGGCTGAAGCCGGCCCCGCCAGCCGGGAACAGGAGAGTGGTTTTTCGCGTCAAAGGTCTTGCGGGAGGGACTTTGATTCCGTTATACTCCGCTATGCAACTTCCGCAGGCTAGAACAGCCAATCTGAGGAGGCAGCGAGTGCTGGTGAAACGGTTCAAGACAACAATCACCGCGGCGATGTTCCTGATTCTGCCGCTTGTGTGGGGCCAGGCCCAACCACAGAAGCAACCGCAGTGGAAGGACCGCGCCGAGTATGATCTCTATGAGGCCATCGGCAAAGAGGCCGA
>ERZ1292640.3437-Hain-H43-02um-R1-3437-length-12318-cov-5_pt1 | contig 12318 bp, 8 predicted proteins | sample MGYA00564404_ERZ1292640 | MGnify/ENA primary metagenome ERZ1292640 (study PRJEB36523, sample SAMEA6512636) | groundwater metagenome | collected 2019-01-08 | study: AquaDiva: Metagenomics assemblies of 32 groundwater samples | reverse complement strand
AGCGGGGGGAGGATCTCCGCCAGGCCGGCGCGCGCGCGCAGGGCCGCGATCTCGGACCGGGCCTCCTTCGCCCGGCCGGCACGGTCGGCGGCGAGAGCGCGCTCCAGCGTCTCGACGCGCCAGGCGGTGTCGTGGAAGCGCGGGATCGTCTCGTGCAACCGGGGGCCGGCGTAGTCGGCGACGTAACGCTGGAAGGTGCCGAACGCCTTGCCGATCTCGCGCGCTTCCTCCCGCGAAGTCACGTGCTCGCGGACGACCGCGCCGCCGATGAACGGATACAGCCGCCAGACTCCGCCGTCGGCGTCTCGGTGGTACGGCGCCCCACTGCGCGTGGGGACGAGGCGCAGCGCGCGCCGCTCCGCGTCGGGCGCGTCGATCCGGTATAGGACCTCGGCGAGGTGCTGAGTGACCAGCGCGACGTTCTCCATCACCCGGACGGGGTCGGTGAACACCCGCTCGTTGATGCGCTGGAGGAGGAAACGCTGGGACGAGGGCGGGCGCCCCCTCCCCGCGGGAGCGGCTCCTTCCCGCAGCGTCACGACCCACGACCGGTTGATGTGCCCCTCGGCGGCCGGCGCGATGCTGGCCACCGCGCCAGGGACGTCGAACTGCGTGAGGAAGTCCGCTGGCCCCATCACCCCTCTCACTCATCACCTCGCACCTATCACCTATCACCCATCACGTCCACAGCCTCTCAGGATACTCCCCCCTCCCGACCATCTCCCGCAGCCTCGCTGCCACCAGCGGCCGGTCCTCCGGATGCGTGATCCCCGTCCACTGACTGTCCGTCGGCAGGACCCGCACGCGCGCCGTTCCGGCGCGCACCAACTCCTGCACGACGGTCGGGATCAGGAACTCGGCCTTCGCGAGGTCGTGTGCGGGATTCCCCAGGAACACACGGAACGCAGCGCGCAGGTGTGCGAACACCGCCGGCGTGAACCCCCACATGTTCATCGAGACCAGCTCGCTGCCGGTGTAGCGGTGCGTGCGGCCCCGCTCCTCGCCACTGAAGCCGCCGTGCCGGTCCGCCGAGACGTTGAGCACCTCGAACACGGATTCGAGCCACCCGTCGTCGGTGACCCGGCAGACCGCCCGGTTCACGGGTCCCGCCGCGCTCACGGTGCGGGCGAGAGGGAATCCCGCGATGGCGAAGGTGGGCGGGCCCTCGACCGATGGCGTAGAGAGGAACGCCGCCATCGCGTCGTACGCGGCGCGGCCGTAGAAGTCGTCGGCGTTGACGACGGTGAACGGCTCCGCGATCGCGTGCGCCGCCGCGAGGACCGCGTGCGCCGTGCCCCACGGCTTCCTGCGCTGCGGCGGCACGCTCGATCCCTGCGGAGCGTCGAGTCGCTGGAGGGCGGTGGCGACGGGCACGTGCGGCCGGAAGCGCGGCAGCACCTGGTCGGCGAACGCCGCCTCCATCTCCGGCCGGATGACGAAGACCACCTTGGCGAAGCCCGCGCGCACCGCGTCGAAGACGGCGTAGTCCAGGAGAGCGGCGCCGCCCGGGCCGACGGGCTCCATCTGCTTCAGGCCGCCGTAGCGGCTGCCCAGGCCGGCGGCGAGGACGAGGAGGGCAGGGGGCCCGGAGGAGAGGTTCGTCACGGGAGTGGACGATAGCCGTTGGGCGCCGCGGCGTAAACCGTATCACCCTTGCAGGAAGACTGGCGGGCGACAAGCTTTGGCGCAGTCCCCACGTTCCGGCGAGAGGCACACCGATGGCCGAGTCTGCGGCGCGTGAGCGATCGGTCCTGCTGGTCGACGCATCCCCCGAGGCCCTCGGCGCCGTTGTCCAGGCGCTCAGGGAGCGCGGGATCGCTGTCGAGGTCGCCAGGGCGGACGTGGGCGATGACGAGCGCATCCGCTCGGAGCGGATGGACGCTGCACGCTGTGCAACCGGCGGCCTCGCTCACGAGGTGGCCAACTACCTCGGCGCGGTGCGCACGATGGCCTACCTGCTGGCTGACGAGATTCCCGCGGGCAGTGCTGCGAAGGAGGACCTGGACGTCGTCATCCAGGCGATGGATGGCGCGGAGCAATTCGTCAAGGACCTCCGGGCGTTCGCGCACCCTGAACTCCTCGGTTCCGGGCCGGCGGAGTTGAACGCCGTTCTGCGCGGGGCCGAGGCGGAGCTGCGGGCCCTGCTGCAGCCGGGGGTTCGACTCGAGCTGAGTCTTGCCGATGGCCCGCTCTTCGTGCGCGGGAGCGAGGAGCGACTGCGCTCCGTGGTCGCCGCCCTGGTGGCGCGCGCCAGCTCGGATGTCGGACACGCGGGCGGCATCGTGATTGCGACGTGCGAATCGCGTGGTGCCGCGGGGCAGGTCGCACGCCTGGAGGTTCGCGACGACGGGTGCGGGGTCGAGGACGAGAAGGCCGCCCGCATCTTCGAGCCGTACGTCGCCAGCCGGTCGCGCCGCACCGGCATGATCCTCCCGACGGTCTACGCGGTGGTGACGCACAGCGGCGGCGCGATCGCCGCCGAATCGAAGCCGGGCGCCGGCACGACCATCCGCATCGATTTCCCGCTGGAGAGCCCGCCGGCGGGCGCGAAGGTCAACGCGCCGTGACGCGCGTTCTCATCGCCGACGATCATCCCGTCGTGCGGGAAGGCGTGCGCCGCATCCTGCAGGGTGCGGTGGAGATCGAGCACCACCTCGTCTAGGCGTCCGCAGGGCCGGCCTCACATCCGGCGCGGCGCTGTCGCACGCCCGGCGCCGGTGCGCAGCCCTTCCCCTACGTGCACGCCCGCTTTTCGCACGCCCGTCGTCCGCTCCCCCTGATGTCGCCGACGGGAGGATGCTGCAGCGCGAGCTCGGCGTCCTCCAGGACGCGCTGACCCGCGCCTTGGGCGTGGTGGAGCGGTTGTCCGCGATGGCGCACGCGAGGTCCCAGGCGCAGCGCGACCGCGTCACGTGATTCGCCGGCGCGCGAGGAAGTGCTCGCGATGGCCAAGGCGTGCGGCGCGGTCGCCATCCTGGCGAAGCCCTTCACCCCGAAGCAGCTGCGCGAAACGGTCGAGCCGCTGCTGAAGCATCCCCCGCCGACCTAGGCCGCGCGGTGCGGCACGGGCAGGGGCGCCGCCGGCCCCGCCCGGATCTCAGGACGGCCGCGCGCTCTGCGCGAGCACCTCGCGGATCCTCCTGCGGAGCGACTCCAGCGTCCACGGTTTCTCGAGCACCGAGACATCCGACGGCACGCCCGCCGCGCTTCCGGTGCCCGCGGCGTAGCCGCTGGTGAGGAAGAACGGTACCGGGTTCCCGGATTCGCGGATCCGTCGATAGAGCTCCAGCCCTCCGAGCGTCGGCATCACCACGTCGGAGATGACCAGGCCGATCTCGGCGCCGTGCTCGCGGAGGACCTCGAGCGCTTCGCCGCCGTCTCCGGCGACCAGCACCTGGTAGCCCAGCTTCCGGAGTGCGCGCGCCGTGGCCCGCCGCAGCGTCTCCTGGTCTTCGACGACCAGGATGGTCTCGGTTCCGTGCTCTGCCGGCGGCGCGGCCTCCGGCTCGGCGACCACCGAGGCATCGGTGAGCGGGAAGTACAGCCGGACCGTGGCGCCCAGGCCGGGTTCGCTGTAGACGCGGACGAACCCGCCGTGCTGCTTCATCAGCCCGAAGACCATCGGGAGCCCGAGCCCCGTGCCCTCGCCGGTGGGTTTCGTCGTGAAGAAGGGCTCGAAGATGCGCTGCAGGGTCGCGTTGTCCATCCCACAGCCGCTGTCGGTGACGCCGACGCAGGCGTAGCGCCCGGGTTGGTCAAAGCCACCCACGAGGGGATCGTCGTCCGGGCGGAACTCCACCTCACGTACGCTCACCGTGAGGACGCCGCCCTCGGGCATCGCGTCACGGGCGTTCGTGCCGAGGTTGAGGAGGATCTGCTGCAGCGCGCTGGTGTCGGCCAGGATGGCCGGTCCGCTCGCGGGAGCGTCGAACCGGATGCTGATCGTCTCGGGAAGCGTCCGGCGGAGCATCCACTCGATATCGCGCAACTCGCGGCCCAGGTCGAGCGCCCGGGGTGCCAGGCGTTCCCTGCGGCTGAACGCGACCAGTTTCTTGACCGTCTCGGCGCCCGCCAGGATCGCCCGCTCGATGTCGGCGATGTAGCTCTGCGGCTCGGGCCGGTCGGGAGGGAGTTCGGCCCTGAGGAGCGCTGTGTTGGCCAGCATCACGCCGAGGAGGTTGTTGAAGTCGTGCGCGATGCCGCCCGTGAGCTCGCCGAGCGCCTCCATCTTCTGGACCTGGCGCAGCTGCTCCTCGAGATCCCGCTCGCGTGAAACGTCGCGCTGGAGCCCGACGTACTGGGCGACGCGTCCCGACGCGTCCCGCACGGGCGAGATCACCACCTCGGCCACGTAGTGCTCGCCGCTCTTCTTCCGGTTGACGAACGTGCCCGTGTACACCCGACCGGCCGTGAGCGCGTCCCACAACTGCCGGTACGCCTCCGGGTCCTGGAGGCCGCTCTTCAGGATGCGGGGGTTCTGCCCGATGGCCTCCTCCCGGCTGTATCCGGTCACGCGCTCGAACGCGGGGTTGACGTACTGGATGGTGCCGTCGAGGTCGGTGATGACGGCGATCTCTGCCGCCTGCTCGACGGCGGCAGCCAACCGCGTCCGCTCCGACTCCTGCCGGAGGCGCTGCGTGATGTCGCGGATGAAGACCAGCGCGGCGCCCTGGTCCCGGAAGCGCATGGGGACGGACGAGACCTCGACGTCTATCACCGTGCCGTCGATTCGCAGGTGCTGCTGGTGCATCGTCGGCACCGCACGCCGGTCGTGATAGAGCGAGTGGAGGCGCGCGGCGACGGAGCCGCGATCGTCGGGATGCACCCGCTCCATCACAGGACGGCCCAGCAACTCCTCCTCGGACGACGCGCCGTAGAGACGCGCCGCCGCCGGATTGAGGTAGACGAACCGCTCTGCGGCATGGACCAGGACGCCGCTGGGCGCATGCTCGACGAGCTGCCGGAATCGTTCCTCGCTCTCGCGGAGCGCCGCCTCGGCCCGCCTCCGCTCCCGGACGTCGCGCAGGATGCCCACGCCGTGCCACGCGCCGCCGAGACGGACCGAGGAGAGGGAGAGCTCGATCGGGAGCGAGCTGCCGTCCTTGTGCCGGATCGCCACCTCCAGCGTCCGGCCGTGGGCTGGGCCTTCGCTGCTCTCCCGGAACCGCCCGAACACGCCCCTCTGGGTGCCGCTCGACTCCTCCGGCGCGATCATCTCCTGGAGGACGCGGCCCGTCGCTTCCTCAGTCGTCCAGCCGAGCAACCGCTCGGCGGCCGGGTTCCAGAACGAGACCCGTCCCTCCGGATCCACGAGCACGATGCCGTCTTGAGCCGCTGAGGTGATGGCGTGCAGCGTCGCCTCGCGCTGGCGCACCGCCTCCTGGGCCGCCGTGCGCGCGATGGCGTCGGCGATGTGCCGCGACGTGAAGGTGAGCAGGTCGAGGTCGGCGGCGGTGTAGGGATGGGCCTCATCGTAGCTCTGCACCACCAGCGCCCCGAGCGTCTCCTCTCCGTGCCGCAGCGGCACACCGATCCAGGCGACCGAGGGTTCCCCGACCATATCCACCTCCCCTTGGCGCACCAGGGAGGCGGCGGCTGCGGCGTCCACCAGGAGCGGCTGGCCCGTGCGGATCACGTACTCGGTGAACGTCCGACCCGGCGGGCGCTTGCCCGGCGGCGGACTGTGCTCGTCCACGAAGAACGGGAAGAGGAGCGAGCCGTCCTCCTGTGCCAGCGCGATGAAGAAGTTGCGCGCGTAGGTCAGCTCGCCCACGATCTGGTGCAATGCGGCGCACAGGCCTTCGATGTCGGTCGCGCTCGCGGATGTCTCCGCGATGCGGTAGAGAGCTCGCTGCAGGATGTCGGCGCGCTTGCGCGTCGAGACATCGCGCACGATCGCGACTATCCGCCGCGTGCCGTCGGCCTCCGCAAACGGGCTGGCGCGTACTTCGACCGTGGCGCGCGTGCCGTCCGGGCGGACAACCTGCAGCTCCGTCGGGCCGAGCACGGCGCCGGCCGCGGTAGCGGCCCACGCAGCGCGGGCTGCCTCTCGGTCCTCCGGGGCCACGAGCGCGAGCAACGACGTCTCCCGAAGCTCCGCAAGCGTCATCCCCGCCAGCGCCTCCGCGGCCGGGTTCGCGTCCACGATCCGGGCGCTCTCGAGGTCCGCCACGCCGATGGCGTCGTGCGCCTGCTCGAACAGCTGGCGGTACTTCGCTTCACTCGACCCGAGGGCAGCCTCCGCCCAGCGCTGCTCGGTGATGTCCAGGCCGGAACTCAACGTCCAGGCCGGCATGCCGGACTCGTCGAGCCCGAACGCATTGTGCCAACTGACAAGGCGCTCCTCGCCCGCACGAGTGAGGACCGGGTTCTCGTAGCGCTCGACAGCCGTCAACTCCCCCGCCATGATGCGCCGATAGACGGACCGCACTTCCTCGCGCACTCGTGGCGGCACGCACGTGTCGAACCAGTCCCGGCCCACGAGCGACCCTTCCTCGTATCCCAGCAGCCGGCTTCCCCCCTGGTTGATCAAGGCGATCTTGCCGTCGCGGTCCAGGGCCACCAGCACTCCGGAGACCACCTCCAGGTATTTCCGGTTCCGGTCCTGCTCGGCCCGCAGATCTCGCTCCGAGCGCTCGCGCTCGGCGCGGTCCTCGATGGCCTGGAGCGCGAAACCGAGGTCGCCGGCCAACTCCTCCAGCAACGCCAGCATCTCCGCGTCGAAGACGGCGGTCTCGGACGCGTACAGGCTCAGCACTGCCGCGGCAGTGCCACGCTGTCGAACCGGACAGGCGGCACTCGAGCGGAAACCGCTGGCCGCCGCTGCCTCGCGCCACGGGGCGTATGCCTCGGTCGTGGCCAGGTCACAAAAAGACACGGTGCGGTCCTCGCGGATCGCCGTCCCGGTCGGCCCCTGCCCGGTGGGCGAGTCGTCCCAGCGCACGTCGATGCTCGCCAGGTAGCCATCCGAATCACCCGCCGACGCAAGCGGCCGCACCCTCCCGCCGGGCTCCGCCGCCCCGAGCCACGCCATCCGGAAGCCCCCGTGCTCCACGAGGATGCGGCACGCCTCCTGAAAGAGCCGCTCGGCGTCGCCTTCGCGGACGATGAGCTGGTTGATCTCGGATATCGTGCGGAGTGCCCGGTTGAGCCGGCGAATGCGCTCTTCAGCCGTTTTCCGCCCCCGGATGTCGCGCACCACCGACACGAGGCTCTGCTCGTCGCCCACGGACACGAGAGAGCTACTCACCTCCACCGGCAACCGCTCGCCGCTCGCCGAGAGGTGCACCGTCTCGAACACCAGGCGGCCTTCCCGCAGCACCGTCTCGAACTGGCGGCGGCCCGACTCGCGCTCGTCCTCCGGGCAAAGCTCGGTCACCAAGTGCTTCCCGACGAGTGCTCCGGGCTGGTAGCCGTAGAACTCCTCCGCCCGGCGGTTCGCGCCCGTGATCCGGCCGTCGAGGCCGATGAGGAGGAACGCATCGTTGGCCTGGTCCAACAGCAGCGCGGTCTGCGCTCGCGCTTCGGCGCGGCCGACCGCCAGCGCTTTCCGCGCTCCCCACCATACCGCTCCGAGGAAGGCAGCGAAGATGCCGTACAAGCCCAGCCAGAACAGGCCCTGTGACTTCAGTCGCTTCCTGTCGGCCGCGAGCGCCTCCGTCTGGTCCACCTTCACGACCAGGCCCCAGGGCGCCTCCGCCAAGCGGCGGGTGGAGGCGTAGACCGGCACGCCCCGGTAGTCCACGAAGGCGCCGAACTGGCTGCCCCCGCCCAGAGCCGCGAGCGCCGCGAATCCCGGGGTGCGCAGAGATCGCCGGACGGTGAGCGGTGGGGCGGAGCTGAATCTCAGGGGGGTCAGGAAGAGGACCGAGTCCCCGTCGCGCTGCATCAACACCGCTTCGGCGGAGGGTGCGTCCACCGGGCGCAGCGCGAGGAAGGGGTACAACCAGTCCTTCGGGTCTGCCTCCAGCAGCACGGCGCCGATCGGAGCGCCCCCGCCAGGGGCCGATGCCCGGACAGGCACCGCGACCGCGACCTCGGGACCACCTGGAGCGGGGTCGAAGTCGACCACTGCGGATCCTGCGAGCGCCCGACGCGCCGCCCGACGATCGCCCTCATCGAGCGGGCCGGCGCCGCGCGAGCGTGCCACGACCCGCAGCCGCGCGTCGAAGACCATCGCACGCATCACCGGGTGGGTCCGCACGTACGCCGTGAGAACGGAGTCGAGATGGCGCGCGGTGGGGGGGCCGCCGAGACCGCTTGCGAGGCCGATGGCGTCCGGCTCGAGCGCCAACGCTCCGGCGTCTTGAGTGATGCTCAGCGCCCACTGATCAACGGCCTGGGCGCGCACATCTGCCCGGAGGGACAAGTCCCGGCCCAGCGCCGCCAGCGCATCGGCACGTTGCCGCGGCGCGTGCACGAGCAGGAAGTACGCCGCGCCCGCCACACCGGCCGCGCCGACCAGCACCGGAATGCCGAGCCTCAGGAGGGCGGCGGGGGGGTGCGAGCGCAGGACGGCAAGGCCCATGGACGGGTGACACTACGGCTCAGCGGCGCGGGTGTCAAACGGAGCCGTCAGCCGTCAGGCGTCAGGCTTCAGTCGTCAGCAGCGCGATGGTCTCTGCGCTCATCGCAGCGGATCAACGTCATCCGGGCTGTCCACGTCCGCGGCGCCTCGCTCGAACGCCACGACCCGCACGACATCCCGGTGCCGCTCGATCACGCGCTTCGCGCCCGCGTCGCCCTCGAGCGACGCCAGTTCGCTGAAGAGGGTGCGGTCGAACAGCGCGGGCACTCCCAGGGTGCCGGCGTAGGCGCACGCGACGATGGGCGCGCCCGCCCGGAACGCCGCCACGACTCGCCGCAGGAGGTCCGCGGTCACGAACGGCTGGTCGGCGGCAACGAAGAGGACGCCGCCCGCGTCCCCCGCCGCGTCGAGGCCGGCCCGCACACTGGAGCTGAGGCCGTTGGCCCAGTCGGCGTTCACCGCGACCTCCACCGGGAGACCCTGCAACTCGGCGCGCATCCGCTCGGCATCCGCGCCGAGCACGACCACGACGCGTCCGCGCGCGGCGGCCACGACGGCCGGGTCGTCCACGCCGTCACCGGCCGCGGCCGCACTCGCGGCTTCCGCCGCGACCTCGGCGGCGTGGCGGAGCAGGGTTCGCCCGCGGAACGGCAGCAGCTGCTTCTGGGTGCCGAGCCGGCGCGAGCCGCCGGCGGCGAGCACGACGATGGCCACCGAGCGCTCGCTCACCATGCCCGAACCAGCGCACCCTGACGGCTGACGGCTGACGGCTGCCGGCTGCCGGCTGACGCCTGACGCCTATCAGTCATGTATCGCGCCCTTCTTGTGGCGCAGCGGCCCGCCTGGCCGTGCTGCGAAGAACGCCTGGACCTCGGCGGCGATCGCGAGCGCCACTTCCTCGGCGGATTCCGCGCCGACGTCGAGCCCCACCGGGCCGTGGAGGCGCGCGACCTGGTCGGCCGACGGCGCCGAGCCGCGGGCGGCGAGGTCGGTCAGGAGCTGCTCGGTGCGCGCGCGGGGGCCGAGGATGCCGATGTATCCGGCCGGCGAGGGGAGCAGCTCGCCGAGCAGCGCGAGGTCGCGTTCGTAGTTGTGCGTCATCACGACGGCGGCGGTGCGCGCATCGGGAGCGGGCGCGGCGTGGAGGCCCGTGCGCTGGGCGTCACCCTGCACCTGCGTCGCGTGCCAACCCAGCTGCTCGGCGAGGCGGACGAGGGGCGGGGCATCGCCGCCACCACAGGCGAAGAGGGCGATGGGCGGGACGACGACGTGGTACAGGACCTCCACGCTTCCCCACGGCCCGCGGTGCTCGGCAACGGCGACGCGACAACGCTCCAGCGCCTCCCGCGCCGCGGCGAGGATGGCCTCACGCAGCGGGCCGGCGGCCAGATCGCCCGCGGGGCCCGGCGCAGCTCCGCCGCGGGTCTGCCCCTCAGCCAGCAGCAGTCGCGCCCCGACCGGTACAGCGTCGCCCTCGGCGCGGAACACCGTCGCCACGACGCCGTAGCGCCGCGTCCGCACCAGCTGCCGCGTGAAGGCGAGGTGCTGCGGGAGCGCGCCTGGGGCCAGCGGCTCGAGGAGCACGTCGAGATCGGCTTTGCAGCCCATCCCGAGGCCCCAGACGGGGTCGTCCCTCGCGAGGTCGTAGTGGAGCAGGGAGGGCCGGCCGGCGCTCAGCACCCGTTCGGCGTGGGCCCGCACGTCGCTCTCGAGGCAGCCGCCGGAGATCGTGCCGACGACGGCGCCCTCGGCCGTGACGAGCATCATCGCCCCCGGCCGGCGGTACGCCGAGCCGACGACCTTCACGAGGGTCGCGAGGACGGCGGGGCGGCCTGGCGAGGATTCGAGGGTGGAGAGGATCGCGGGCAGAGACGACATGGGAAGCGTAATGAGTAATGGGTGATGGGTGATGGGTGATGAGAGATACGTGGTGAGTGAGGGGTGATAGGTGATGGGGGCGCCTGGTGAGGGTGGTGCGGGAGAAGGGCCCTATCACCTATCACCCCTCACCCATGACCCATTACCCATGTCCCATCACGTCTTCTCCGCCGCCAACCGCTCAAACACTTTCCCTTCCACGAACATCCGGAAGAGCTCCCCGTCGAGATGCTCCGTCTTCACCTCCTCGTGCATGATATCGAGGGCACGCTGGAGGGGCACGGCGCGCTTGTACGGCCGGTCGGCCGCGGTGAGCGCGTCGAAGATGTCGCTGATGGTCATCATCCGCGTCTGGATCGGGATCTCCGCCGCCTTCACCTTCCGCGGGTAGCCGGTGCCGTTGAGCTTCTCGTGGTGCCCGTAGGCGATGTGCGGGATCTGCGCCAGCTCCTTCGTCCACGGGATCTGCAGCAGGAAGCGGTAGGTGTGCGTGACGTGGCTTTCGATCTCCATCCGCTCCGCCTCGTCCAGCGAGCCCTTGCGGATGGTGAGGAAGCGCACCTCGTCGTCCGAGAGATAGGCCTGCTCGCGGCTCTCGATGTCGAGGAACTTCCGCTCCGCCCACGTCAGCAGCTCCTCGAAGCTGCCCTCCGGCAGCACCGTCGGCTCGTTGGACTGCAACACCGTGCGGATGAACTGGTCCAGCCCTTCGACCTCGGTCCGGAACCCGGCGTCCAGGTGAGAGAGGAAGGCGTCATAGCCCTCGCGCCCGTGCTCGGCCAGGTAGTCGGCCCGCGCGCGGTGGTACTCGGCCTCCGCCGTGCGCTTGATGAAGCCGTAGCGGCCGCGCAGCAGCGCGAGGTCCGGCGGGTAGAGCTTCTTCGCCTTCACCAGCACCTGCTCGCGCACGCCGACTTTCCCGAAATCGTGCAGCAGTCCCGCGTAGCGGATCTCCTTGATCTGTTCGCGGGTGAAGTTGAGGTGGCGGTAGGGGCCGGCGGTGGAGTGGTCCACCAGCTCCGCCAGGCCGACCGACATCGCGGCGACCCGGCCCGAGTGGCCGAACGTCGTGGGGTCGCGCTGCTCGATGGCCGTCACCGCCGCCGTCACGAACCCCTCGAAGAGCCGCTCGATGTCCTCGTAGAGGAGGCTGTTCTCGATCGACACCGCCGCCTGGCCGGCGAGCGCGTCCACGATCTCCACCGTGCGGCGGGAGAAGGGGATGACCTGCGCCTCCACGTCCTGCGGGGTCAGGAGCTTCGCCTCCGGGTCGCGCTTCCGGTTGATGAGCTGGAGGGCGCCGATGACCTCTTCCTTGTGGTTCTTCATCGGCACCGTGAGCATCGACTTCGACCGGTAGCGGTTCCGCTCGTCCACGCTGCGGTTGAACGAGTACTCGACGTCCGGCGGCAGGAAGTACACGTCGTCGATCACGAGCGGCTCGCCCGTCGAGCAGACGTAGCCCGCCTGGCTCGCGTGATCAATCGCCATCGTGAAGCCGACGAAGCCGGTGTTCGGGATGGTGTCGCTCTGGGTCAGCTTGAAGCGCAGCTTCGGGTTCGGCGTGTCGCGTCCCTCGACGAGGTACAGCGAGCCGCCGTCGGACTGCGTGATGCGCCGCGCCTGGCTGAGGATCATCTCGAGCAGGACGTCGTAGTTGCGTTCCGTGCTCAGCGCCACGCCGATGCGCGTCAGCTCCGTGATCTCGCGGGAACGTACCACCACCTCCGCGCGCGACCGCAGCGCTTCGAGGCGCGCCGCGGCTTCCCGGTACCCGGCCTTGAGCGCGGTGAAGAGCTGGCGCCTCCCGGCGGGGTAGGTGAGGAACCCCGAGAGGACTTCCGCGCCCGGGAGGTCGGCCGGCAGGTCCGGCTAGACCGGCGCGCCGAGGGCGACCACGACGGCGCAGGCGT
>ERZ1292640.3436-Hain-H43-02um-R1-3436-length-12321-cov-6_pt1 | contig 12321 bp, 10 predicted proteins | sample MGYA00564404_ERZ1292640 | MGnify/ENA primary metagenome ERZ1292640 (study PRJEB36523, sample SAMEA6512636) | groundwater metagenome | collected 2019-01-08 | study: AquaDiva: Metagenomics assemblies of 32 groundwater samples | reverse complement strand
AACCGGATCGACGAGATCATCGTGTTCGAGGCGCTGACCGACGACGACCTCAGACGAATCACCGGGCTCCTGGTCGATCAGCTCAACGCACACCTGGTCGACCGGCGGCTGAAGGTGTTCCTGACGCCCGAGGTCGCCGACTGGATCATCGAGCAGACGTGCAAGGACCGCTCCTACGGGGCCCGGCCGCTGCGCCGCGCGATCCAGCGCTACATCGAGGATCCGCTATCCGAGGAGCTCATCCGCGGCCACCTGCGGGCCGGTGAGGTCGAGGTCTACCTCGACGAGGGCACGCTGAAGCACCGGCTGGCCGGGCAGGGCCAGGTCGGCCGGCAACTGGCCTGACGCGTCTAATATCCTGTAGGACGAGAATCGCCTTTGTACAGCCGAATGACACGCGTTCGAGACACTGGTCTGGTTCTGGCGGTCGCCTTGATGGGTGCGTGGCCTGCGGCTGCGCAGGCTCAGGCGGCTCCACCGGCCGGTCAGGCGGCGCCGCGGCCGCCGGCCATGTTCTGCGGGCAGCCCCTGGGGCCACCCGCGAAACTGCCGCCCGCCGGGTCCGCGCCCGTCGTGTTCGCCCTCGGCCCGTGCTTCGGGGCGCAGGGCGGAGCCTCGGTCATCGATCCGCAGACCTACCTCTACTATATTCATCTGCGCCCAAGCCGGCCGTCGGCCGACGTCTGGGTGCCGTACGACGACAAGACCGAGGAACTCGTCCTCGAGGATTTCCGCCGTCTCTGGAACACGAACTTTCTGGACAACCTCTCGATCGAAGTCACCGACTACCTGTTCGAGAACGGGGTGGTCGGCAAGCTGGTCGCCTACAACATGGAGGAGCGCCAGCGGGTGAAGATCGTCGACTACATCGGCTCCAAGAAGGTCGAGGTGTCGAAGATCGAGGAGAAGCTGCGCGAGAAGAACGCGGTCATCCGGCTCGACTCGTTCATCGATCCCGGCCTCGTGCGGCAGGTCTCGGGCATCGTCCGCGACATGTACGGCGAGAAGGGCTACCAGTACGCCGAGGTGAAACCCGAGATCAAGGAGATCGCCGGCGGGCCGAAGCTCGTGCACCTGAGCTTCACCATCATCGAGGGTCCCAAGGTCAAGATCCGCGAGGTCGAGTTCGTCGGCAATCAGGCGGTGGGCGATCGCAGGCTCCGCGGCAAGATGAAAGAGAACAAGGCGAAGGGGATGTTCTCCTTCATCCTGGGCGGCGGCACGTATCAGGAAGCCAAGTTCGCCGAGGACGCCGAAAAGGTCACCGAGTACTACCGCGACAAGGGCTACATCGAGGTGCGCATCGGCAACCCCGAGCTGAAGATGCTCGAGGACTCGAAAGACGGCAAGACCCGCTGGGTGCAGCTCCGGATTCCGGTGACCGAGGGCAAGCGCTACCGGGTCGGTGATTTCAGCGTCGCCGGCAACGAGGTCGTCAAGACCGAGGCGCTCAAGCCGCTCTTCAAGGTCAAGGCCGGCCAGTTCTACGCCGAGAAGAACATTCGCAAAGGGCTCGAGAAGGCGCGCGAGGTCTACGGGTCGGGCGGCTTCTTCGAGTTCACCGGCTACCCGGATCTCCAGCCACGCGATCCGAACGTCCCGCCCGCCGCCGGCGAGAAAGCCAGGCCCGCGACGGTGAGCGGCGCACCGGTGGTCGACGTGACGATGCGGATGCAGGAAGGGAAGCAGTACTTCGTCAACCGCATCACATTTGTCGGCAACATGACGACGCGCGATAACGTGGTCCGGCGCGAGCTGCGGCTGTACGAGGGCGGCGTGTTCAACACCGAGTCGCTCAAGTACAGCATCCGCCGGCTGAATCAGCTCGGCTACTTCAAACAGCTCGAGGGCGACGCGATCAAGGTCGACAAGACGCCCAGCCGCGAGAGCCAGGTCGACGTCACGCTGAAGCTGGAGGAGCAGAACCGCAACCAGATCACCTTCGGCGCCGGCGTGTCGCAGTGGGAGGGCTTCTTCGGGCAGCTCTCGTTCCAGACGGCGAACTTCATGGGCCGCGGCGAGACGTTCACGGTCGTGGCACAGGTGGGCGCGCGCGCGAGGAACTACCAGGTCGCCTTCACCGAGCCGTTTCTCTTCGACCGCAACATCACGGGCGGCATCGATGTCTACAACCGCGAGCTGCGCTACATCGGGCAGTTCACGGAGGCCTCGCGCGGCGGCAACCTCGTCTTCGGGTTCCCGGTGGCCGACTTTTCGCGGATCTTCATGAACTACAGCTACGAGAAGGTCCGCATCAAGGATCTCGACAAGACCTACAGCTCGTTCCTGCAGCCCGAGCTCATCGGCGCCAACCCCTTCCTGTACGACGCGCTGCTCATTGGCCTGGGCGGCAGCCGGACGATCAGCAAGATCACGCCGAGCTTCGTCTTCAACACGGTCGACCAGCCGATCTTCCCGACGACCGGCAAGCGCCTGACGGCCTCGTTCGACCTGGCGGGCATCGGCGGCAACACCAACTTCTACAAGCCGAGGGTGGAAGGCGTCTGGTTCATGCAGCAGACGCGGCGCCTTTCGATCGGCCTGCGCGGCCAGGTCGAGTATGTGAAGCCGTACGGGAGCACGGTGGGCGTCCCCATTTTCGAGCGTCTGTGGCTGGGCGGCGAGTACTCGGTGCGCGGTTTCGACATCCGGACAATCGGGCCGCGGGATCCAATCTCCGGGCTCGTGATCGGCGGCAACAAGAGCCTGCTCTTCAACGCCGAGTACCTGATCGCGATCGGGGGGCCGGTGCGGCTCGTCGTCTTCTATGACGCTGGTCAGGTGCGGAATTTCGGCGAGAGCTTCGGGTTCAAAGAACCGGTCACGAAGGTGGTTCTCCCGCCCACGGTGACACCGCTCTTGAGCGATCCGTTCGCCACAGTGCGCCTCACCGGTCCGTTGGCCAGCCAAGCCGCGGCGGAGACGGTCACGATCGGCCACACAAGCGCGTTCAAGACATCGACGGGTCTCGAAGTCCGGTTCTTCATGCCGGTGCTCAACGTGCCGTTCCGGCTGATCTTTGCCTACAACCCGCAACGCGGGGGGATCTTGAACAACAACCTGCAGCCGCAGCAGAAATTCACGTTCCGGTTTGCGGTGGGCACGACGTTCTAGTGCACGCGGATTTCCGCAGCGAGGCACTAGCCAGGTGCCGGTCGGGCGGGGCGCTGAGAGCCTGTGAAGAAATCCCATCGTACGTAGCGCGCATCTTCAGATGCGCCCGACAGGCCGGACTAAAGTCCGGCGCTACGGCGATTTCTTCACAAGCTCTGAGCTGCAGAGCTCCGGGCCGGTGCAAGTCCTGCGCGGCTCACGGGTGGACGACGGTGACGACGAAGGCGACGGGTTCGACGAGCTTCCCGACGTCGTACACGCGGACGCACAGGCTGCCGGTGGACGACACCGTTCCGGTGATGACGGCGCCTTGAATCGCGTTGTCGTTTGCCAGTACGATCTGGCACGCGGTGCCGTTCCACGTGCCGAGGCTCATGCCAATCGTGAGCGTGGAATCGGGGCTCAGACTGGTGAGGGTGGCCGTGACCGTTCCGGCCGCCTGGGTGATGAACGGGAAGGTCTTTGCACCGTTCGGGTTAAGATCGCCTTCGAACGTCTCCGTCGTGGTCGGTGTCGTGGCAGTCGGAGTCGTGGGGGTCGTCGTCGTTGCGGCGTCGCCACAGGCCCAGACGGTCAGGGCGATCGCGACGACGAACAGCTTGGGATGAATCGATCGGCGCATGCCTTCTCCTTGGTGAAAGCGAATTCCGGTGAGCAAGCTGAGTGCCGCAGGACCAGCCGGAGCCTCACTAGTGTATCCGGCCTTCGTTCGGAAGCGGTCAGGGAGCTACGCCTTCTTTCATCGAAAGGTACAAACCAGCATGAAACGACTGACGATTGCGATTGCCTCGAGTGTCCTGCTTGTGGCCGGCCCGGCTCTGGCGCAGACACCGCCTCCCTCCCACCCGGCGCCGCAGCCCGCGCTGCAGCCTCTGCCGCCCCGGCCGTTCCCGGAAGGCGCCAAGGTCGCCTACGTCAACATCCAGGCTGTGGCGGCGAACTCGGCGCAGGGCAGGGCGTTCAGCGTAAAGATCCAGGAACTGCAGAAGAAGAAGAACGACGAGCTGGGCGAGAAGAACAAGGCGCTCACGGCCGCGCAGCAGAAGCTGCAGCAGGGCGCCACCGTGATGAGCGATGACGCCCGGGCGGCGCTCGAGAAGGACATCGACCGGATGACGCGCGAGCTGCAGTTCCTCACGCAGAACGCGCAGGCCGAGGTCCAGGAGCTGCAGACGGAGCTGCAGGCGGGCTTCCAGAAGTCGCTCGAGCCGATCATCGAGCGTGTGGCGACGGCCAAAGGACTGCAGCTCGTGTTCAGCGTCGCCGACTCCGGCCTGGTGTGGGCCGACCGAGGGCTGGACGTCACGCAGGAGGTGATCAAGGAGTTCGACGCCGCGGCGGTGAAGCCGAAGGCGCCGCAGGCGCCGGCGCCGAAGTAACAGCCGCACCGTGTCCATCACCATTCCGGAGGCGCTCGACCGGCTCTGCTACCGGTATCCGGCGTTTCTCGTGGACGCGGTGGCCGAGCACGAGCCGGGCCGGCGCCTGGTCGCCGTCAAGAACGTCACGGTCACCGAGGAGTTCTTCCAGGGGCACTTCCCGGGGACTCCCCTGATGCCGGGCGTCCTGATGATCGAGACGCTCGCGCAGGTCGCCACCCTCCTGCTCGTCCAGCGGGAGGGCGCGCAGCTCATCGGCCGCACCTTCCTGCGCGGTGTCGACCGCGCCAAGTTCCGGCGCCAGGTCGTGCCGGGCGATCAGCTTCGCCTCGAGGTCGTCCTCGGCCGGCGCCGCGCCGCCCTCGTACGGGTGCAGTGCGTCGCCCGGGTCGGTGATCAGATCGTCGCCGAGATGGACCTGCTGATGGTGGTCGCCGGCGACCGGGTCTCGATCGATCCGACGGCGCGCGTCCATCCGGGCGCCGAGATCGGCGACGGCGCCGTCATCGGCCCGCACGTGGTCATCGGCGAGCACGTGAAGATCGGCCAGCGCTGCAGCATCGGGGCGTCCAGCGTCATCGACGGCTGGACGGAGATCGGCAACGAGTGCGAGGTGTACCCGTTCGGGTCGCTGGGTCTCATCCCGCAGGACCTCAAGTTCAAGGGCGAAGAGACGCGCCTGGTCGTCGGCCGGGGCAACGTGTTTCGCGAGTTCGTCACCATCCATCGCGGCACGCGCGGCGGTGGCGGCATCACGAGGATCGGCGACCGCAACTTTTTCATGGCCTACTCGCACGTGGCGCACGACTGCACCATCGGCAACGAGACGATCTTCGCCAACGGCGCCACGCTGGCGGGCCACGTCTTCGTGGACGACTTCGCGACGATCGGCGCCTTCTCGGGCGTGCATCAGTTCTGCCGCGTCGGCCGCCACGCCTTCATCGGCGGATACTCCGTGATCACCAAGGACCCGCTGCCGTTTGGCAAGACCGTCGGCAATCGCGGGCGCACCTTCGGGCTCAACACCATCGGCCTTGTCCGCCGGGGGTTCCCGGCCGACGTGGTCAAGAAACTCAGGAAGGCCTACCGCTACCTGCTGCAGTCGAAGCTCAACGCCAGCCGCGCGCTCGACACGATCGAGCAGGACGTGTCCCTGCGCTGCGCCGAGGTGGACTACCTCGTACGTTTCATTCGCAGCTCGAAGCGGGGTGTCATCCTGCGCCGGGGCGCACGCGCGACGGAGGAAGTGGCGACGGACGACTGAGCACGAGAGCGTCCAGCTCTCAGCGAGGTCTCGGCTGACAGCTTCGTGACCATGCCCCCCCTGGGTCTCATCGCCGGCAACGGCCGTTTTCCGTTTCTCGTGCTCGACGCCGCGCGGCGCCTCGGCCGCGCCGTGACGATCGTCGCCGTGCGCGAGGAGGCGTTTCCCGAGCTCGAGCGCGCCGCCGCCGACGCCGGCTGCGCCGAGCTGCACTGGGTGTCGCTCGGCCAGCTCGGACGCTGCATCGAGATTCTGCGCGAGGCCGGCGTGTGCGAGGCGGTCATGGCCGGACAGGTGAAGCACACGAGGCTTTTCTCGGGCATCGTGCCCGATTTCACGCTGCTGTCGGCGCTGATGCGGCTCCGGTCGAAGAACACCGATGCGCTGATCTCGGCTGTGGCCGATGTGATGTGCGACCACGGCATCGCGCTCATCGACTCGACGGCGTTCCTGCAACCGCTCATGGCGACAGACGGGCCCCTGACGCGCCGGCGTCCGAGCGAGGAGGAAACCGCCGACCTGAAGTTCGGCTACCAGATGGCCGACGCGATCGCGGGCCTCGACATCGGTCAAACGATCGTCGTGAAGGACCGCGCGGTCGTGGCCGTCGAGGCCATGGAAGGCACCGACGCGGTGATCGAGCGCGCCGGCCGGCTCGGTGGGCCCGGCACGCGCGTGGTGAAAGTGGCCAAACCGAACCAGGACATGCGCTTCGACGTGCCGGTCGTCGGCGTCAGAACCCTTGAAGCCATGGATCGCGCCGGGGCCACGGCGCTCTCGATTGACGCCGGCAGGACGCTGATCGTCGACGGCGACGCGTTCGTCGAAGCGGCCAACGCCGCCGACATTGCGGTGGTGGGACGGCACTAGGTGAATGACACTCCATTGCAGATTGTGGGGATTGGAGATGTGAGGATTGATTGCCGATTGCAGATCGACTGATTGATGAATTGATTTGACGATTGGGGATGACGCGCACGATCGACAATCGCCAATCCTCAATCGCGCAATCGAATCATCAATCGTCCAATCCTCAATCGACAATCAATCTCTCAATCTGAAATCCCCAAATCTGCAATGCACGGATTTGCATGGAACCTCTCCGCGTGGCGGTCATCGGCGTTGGTCACCTTGGCCGCCACCACGCCCGCATCCTCGCCGGCCTCAGCGGCGTGCGTCTCGTGGCCGTCGTCGACCTGATCCGCGAACGCGCTCAGGAAGCGGCGCGCCCGGTCGGCGCGCGCGTGTGCACGGACTTCCGCGAGGTGCTGGACGAGGTCGATGCCGTGACGGTCGCGGTGCCGACCTCGTCGCACGGCGAGATCGCGCGGCCGTTCCTCGAGCGGGGCGCGGGCGTGCTCGTCGAGAAGCCGATGGCGTCCTCGGTGGCGGAGGCCGACGATCTCGTCGCGGCCGCCTCCGCCTCTGGCGCCGTGCTGGCCGTCGGGCACACCGAGCGCCACAATCCCGCGATTCGCGCCGTCACGCCGCTCGTCACGATGCCCCGCTTCATCGAAGTGCACCGGCTCAGCGGGTTTCCGGAGCGCAGCCTCGACATCGACGTCGTGTTCGACGTCATGATTCACGACCTCGACGTCATCCTGTCGCTCGTGAAGTCGGAGGTCGCAGCCGTCGAGGCCGTGGGCGTGGCGGTCCTGACCGATCGGTTCGACATCGCGAACGCGCGCCTGCGGTTCGCGTCCGGCTGCATCGCCAACATCACGGCGAGCCGCATCAGCCGCGACAAGATTCGCAAGATCCGGTTCTTCCAGCCCGACACCTACATCTCGGTGGACTACGCCAAACAGGAAGTGGAAGGCTGGCGCCTCGTGCGCGGCGATGGGCCGCGGCCGAAGATTGAAGGCGGGAAGCTGCCGGTGACGCGCGGCGAACCGCTGGCGCTGGAGATCGAGGATTTCGTCGCGGCGGTGCGCGGGAAGCGCGCGCCGCTCGTCAGCGGCGCCGACGGCCGCCGCGCGCTCGAACTGGCCCAGCGGGTTGCGAAGGCGATGACTGGAGAAGGTAACGAGGAACGAGGAACGAGGAATGAGGAACGAGGCGTGAGGGGCGAGGAGTGAAGAGCGGAGGACGAGCAACGGCCCTCGAGCGACGCTGGGCGGCTACTCGTTCCTCGTTCCTCATCCCTCGTTCCTAACAGCGATGTATCCCGATCTGAACGCCTTCCTGAACGCCCTCGACGAGCGCCGTGAACTCTCGCGGGTGGCCGAGGCGGTCAGCCCCGACCTCGAGATCTGCGCCGTCACGGACCGGGTGTCGAAGTCGCCCGGCGGCGGGCCGGCGCTGCTCTTCGAGCGGCCCACCGGCTTCGACATTCCCGTGGCCAGCAACGTCTTCGGATCGATGTCGCGCATGTGTCTGGCGCTGGGCGTCGAGTCGCTCGACGATGTCGCCAAAGAGATCGACGAGCTGATGACGCCGAAGATGCCGGCGGGCCTCTTCGGCGCGATGAAGATGCTGCCGATACTCGGCCGCCTGACCGATCTGATGCCGCGCACCGTGAAGGACGCCGCGTGCCACGAGGTCGTGAGCCGGACGGCGACGCTCGACGAGCTGCCGATTCTGCGCTGTTGGCCGGAGGATGGCGGGCGCTACATCACGTTCCCGCTCGTCATCACGAAGGATCCGGAGACGGGGACGCGCAACATCGGCACCTACCGCATGCAGGTCTTCGACGGCCGGACGACGGGCATGCACTGGCAGCGGCACAAGGGCGGCGCGCATCACCATCGCGTCGCCGAGCGCCTCGGCCGTCGCCTCGACGTCGCCGTCGCGCTCAGTCCCGATCCTGCGCTCGCGTACGCGGCCACGGCGCCGATGCCCGAGGGGCTCGACGAGCTGTTGCTCGCCGGTTTCCTGCGTCACGCGCGCGTCGATCTCGTCAAGTGCGTGACGGTCGATCTCGAGGTGCCGGCGAGCGCGCAGATCGTGCTCGAAGGCTACGTCGAGCCGGGCGAGCGGCGCGTCGAAGGCCCGTTCGGCGACCACACCGGCTTCTACTCGCTGGCCGACGAGTATCCGGTCTTCCACCTGACGTGCCTCACGCGGCGGCGGCGTCCCACGTATCTGACGACCGTCGTCGGCGTGCCGCCGATGGAGGATTACTATCTCGGCAGGGCGAGCGAGCGGATCTTCCTGCCGCTCATCCGGAAGACCGTGCCCGAGATCGTGGACATGCACTTCCCGGCGGCCGGCATCTTCCACAACCTCGTCATCATCTCGATCGACAAGCGCTACCCGGGCCACGCCCGCAAGATCATGAACGCGTGCTGGGGCCTCGGGCAGCTCATGTTCTCGAAGGTGGTCATCGTCGTCGACAAGGACGTCGACGTGCAGAACGAGGCGGAGGTCGCGTGGATCGTCGGCACGCACATGGATCCGGAGCGCGACATTCAGTTCACGCGCGGTCCGATGGACGATCTCGAGAACGCCTCCGATCTGCCGGCCTACGGCAGCAAGATGGGCATCGACGCGACGCGCAAGTGGGCCTCTGAAGGGTTCGCGCGCGAGTGGCCGCGGCGCATCCACACCACGGAGGAGGCGGGCCGTCGGGCGGCGGACATCTGGGCGCGATTGAGTCAGCACTGGACGCCGCCGGTCGGGGGCGGACACGCATGAGTGTCAGCCTCGACGCGATCGGCGCCCGGCTGGCCGCGGGCGGTCGGCTCACCGACGGCGAAGCCGAGGAGCTCGCGACCAGCCACGATCTCGTGAGCCTCGGCATGCTGGCCGACGAAGCGCGCGCGCGGCGTCACGGCCGGCGGACCACGTTCGTGCGCGTGTTCGACGTTGGGATCGACGCCGCAGGGTCGATCTCGCCCGACGCGGTGCCCACGGCCACGGGCGAGATCCGGTTGGTGGGGCAACCCGCCAGCGTCGGCGACGCGGTATCGGCCGTCCGCCGCGTGGCCGCGGCGGCCGGCGGACGTCCGCTCTCTGGCTTCGCGCTCGACGAGGTGAAGACCGTCGCGAGACACTCGCGCATCTCGCTCGAGGCGATCGCGCGCCATCTGCGCGGGGCGGGGCTCGAGTGTATCGCCGAAGTGCCAATCGACAGGCTCGACGATCCGGCCGCGGACGTGCAGGCCGTCGTCAGCGGCGGCCTGGGCGCGCCGCGCGTGACCGTGACGCGGATGCACGAGGCGTCCCGGTTGTCAGTCCTGCGACGCGTCAGCCAGTTGCAGCGCGCCACCGGCGCCATCCGGGTCTTCGCGCCGCTCGCGCGCGAGGTCAACCCGGCCGAGCCGTCGACCGGCTACGACGATGTGAAGCAGGTTGCGCTGGCGCGGCTGCTCGTCGACAATATCGAATCGATCCAGGTCGATTGGGCGCTCTACGGCCCGAAGCTGGCGCAGGTCGCGCTCACGTTCGGCGCGGACGACGTCGACAGCGTGTCGCCGGCGGACACGCTCGATCTCGGCGTGCGCCGCGCGCCGCTCGAGGAGATTCTGCGCAACATCCGCGCGGCATCGCTGGAGCCGGTCCAGCGCGACGGGCGGTTCCGCGCGGTGGCGTCATGACGCCCGTTCGGCTGGGGGCGGTCGCGTATCTGAACGCGCGGCCGCTCGTCCATGATCTCGAGCGCCGGCGAGATCGGTTCGCGCTGCAATTCGATCCGCCGTCGGTCTGCGCGACGCTCCTGCACGAGGGCGCGATCGACGTGGGCATGATCCCGTCGATCGAGTGCCTGCGCGGGCCGGAGTACCGCATCGTGCCGGGCGTCGCGCTCGCCTCGCGGGGGGCCGTGGCGTCGGTGGCGCTCTACACGCGCCGGCCGCTGGCGGAGGTCCGGTCGGTCGCGGCGGATACCAGCTCGCGGACGTCCGTGGCGCTGCTGCGCGTGCTCTGCACGCGACGATTCGGCATCGCGCCGGCCTTCGAAGCTCAGCCTCCGGATCCGGACGCGATGCTCGCGCGCTGCGACGCGGCGCTCATCATTGGCGACGCGGCGCTCTTCTTGGATCACGAGGCGGCGGGTCTTCAGAAAATCGATCTCGGGGAGGCATGGACCGCGATGACGGGGATGCCCTTCGTCTGGGCGTTCTGGGCCGGGCGGCCGGGCGCCGTCAGTCAGGGAGACGTCGAGGCGTTGCAGGCGGCCAGGGACTCCGGCGTGGCGGCGACCGACGCGATCGCGAACGACTACGCCCGGGGCGACGCGCGCCGCGCCGACATCGGGCGGCGCTACCTGCGGACGAACATGCGTTACGGGCTCGACGACGAGACGCAAGCCGGCCTCGAGGAGTACCTGCGGCTGGCGAGCGCGATGGGACTCGCACCCGGGCCTGGGGCGCTGAGGTTCTACTGATCGCATGAGCATCCAGCGCGCGGCCGACAAGGTCAGGCGTGGCGAGCGGGTGACCCGCGACGAGGCGGTGGAGGTGTACCTGCACGCGCCGACGGGACTCCTTGGCCGGCTGGCCGACGAGGTGCGCGCGCGCCAGCACCCGGATCGCCTCGTCACCTACATCATCGACCGCAACGTCAACTACACGAACGTCTGCGTCGCGCGCTGCAGCTTCTGCGCCTTCTATCGGCCTGTCGGCTCGCCCGAGGGCTACGTGCTCGGCTTCGAGGAGATCTTCCGCAAGATCGACGAGACGATCGAGCTCGGCGGCGGGCAGCTCCTGCTCCAGGGCGGGCACAATCCCGATTTGCCGCTCGACTGGTACGAGGATCTGTTCCGCGCAGTGAAGCAGCGGTATCCGGACTTCCGCCTGCACGCGCTGTCGCCGCCAGAGGTCATTCACATCTCGCGCCTGTCGCACCTGCCTGTGCCGGCCGTCGTTCAGCGCCTGGTGGCGTCCGGCCTCGACAGCATCCCCGGCGGCGGCGCCGAGATCCTCGTCGACCGCGTGCGGAAGCTGCTCAACTGCTACTCGAAGGCGACCGCCGACGAGTGGATCGACGTGATGCGCCACGCCCACGGCGCGGGCCTGCGGACGACGGCGACCATGATGTACGGAAGTGTCGAGACGCCCGAGGAGCGGATCGAGCACCTGATGCGACTCCGCGATCTCCAGGACGAGACGCGCGGCTTCACGGCATTCATCGCGTGGAGCTATCAGCCCGAGCACACCGAGCTCGGCGGCGTCGAAGCGACCGGCATGGAGTACCTGCGCACGCTCGCCACCGCGCGGATCGTGCTCGACAACTTCGACAACCTGCAGGCCTCGTGGGTCACGCAGGGCGGCAAGGTCGGGCAGCTCAGCCTTGCCTACGGCGCGAACGACATGGGCAGCGTCATGATCGAAGAGAACGTCGTCCGGGCGGCCGGCGCCGCCTATTGCATGGACGAGGTCGAGATCGTCCGGAACATCGAGAACGCCGGGTTCAGGCCGAAGCGGCGCAACATGCACTACGAGATCCTGGGCGATCCGATCTTCCGCGAGCGCATGGTGCCGCGCATGCGCGAGCTGGCTGTCGCGCGCGAAGACGGCGACACGAGTCGGCCGCCCGAAATCGACCAGTACGCCGCGCGGAGCGCCGCCGAACAGGCGCGGCGCCGGCAACCCGTCCGGCCGTAGTAGTAGGGGCCGAGCTTGC
>ERZ1292640.3435-Hain-H43-02um-R1-3435-length-12321-cov-8_pt1 | contig 12321 bp, 9 predicted proteins | sample MGYA00564404_ERZ1292640 | MGnify/ENA primary metagenome ERZ1292640 (study PRJEB36523, sample SAMEA6512636) | groundwater metagenome | collected 2019-01-08 | study: AquaDiva: Metagenomics assemblies of 32 groundwater samples | reverse complement strand
AACCACCGACACGCGGGGCACGCTGTAGCCGCGCGCCAGGCCGGCGCGCATGTTGGCGATCTGCTCGTCGAAGTAACGCGGCACGTCGCGCAGCCGCGCGAGATACGAGCGATACGCAGCCGCGGTGGCGAACCCCTGGCGGGGCGTGAACGAGGTCCAGAAGAAGGTATCGCTGTTGAAGGGCGCTTCGTAGGTGCGGTACTGCACGTCGCTGACCAGCTCGCGCAACGAGGTGCGGAAGATCTGCGCGTTGATCTTTTCCTCGGCGGACAGCTGGTCAAAGGGAATGGTGTCGAGCGTGGCGAGGGTCTTGGTCCAGTACGCCAGCCGCGCCTGTTGCGAGGCGGCGTCGACGCGCGGGAAGCTGTCGGCGGCCGCGCCACCGCGCCCCAGTTCCTTCTGACGCCAGTTCCATTCTTCGGTATAGAGCGCCCGGAGCCGGGCATCAGCGGCGTTGTCGGCCGGCGCCTGGGCCGGCGGCCCGGCCGGCACGATCGGCAGCTCGATGAAGCTCGCCGCGCCCGGCGCGTGATGAATGCGCTGCGTCGCCTTGACGTAGTCCGCCGGCTTTGCGAAGAAGACATTCGGCACGAAGGTCTGCGGATTGCGGTCGTAGAGCGGGAACCAGCTTGATTGCACCTGTACCAGGATGCGGTGGCCGGGCTGGAACACGTGGTTGGCGGTCGGCAGGATGAACCGGTACGGCAGCGGCGTGTTGGGCGAGATCGCCCTGGGCGCCGAGAAGCTCTCGCGATAGCGGCCGCGGAAGATGTCCATCGACACCGGCAGTTGGTAGCCGCCCATCTCGGGCTGGCTGGGCATCTCTTCCGGGTAGACGTCGATCAGCTTCACGACCCAATCGCTGTCGCTCCCGCTGGTGGACGCCACCAGGTTGACGAGCGGTGCCCCGCTGATGCGCACCGGCTCGGTCAGGACCGGCGTCATGTAGCTGACCACGTCTGGGCGATCGGCGACCGCGCGCTGATCGGTCACCAACCATCGCTGCCAGAGCGCGCCATTCGAGAACTGCACCGGGCGCGGCAGGTAGGGTACGGGCTTGGCCGGATCCGACACGTACTCGTCGAAGCCGGCCGCCGCGCCGGTGCCCGCCGACGGCGCGGTGAACGACAGCCCCTGTCCGGCTGTGAAGTACAACGGCCGTGACGCGGCCGGGCAACCTGCGGCACACGACAACGGCCAACGCGGCAGGCGATCCCAGTGATTCTCCCCTGTGTTGTAGATGAATACCGGCGGCGTGTCGGCCTTCGGCGCGCCCGGCTTGAGGTACTGGTCGAAGAACGGCTTCAACACGTCGCGGCGGAACTGCAGCGCCGTGTCGCCCTCGAACTTCAGCGGCCCCAGCGACGATCCTTCGTAATTCACGCCGCTGTGACGCCACGGTCCCATCACCAGGTAGTTCAGGTCGTTGCGAGTGTCTTTCGATTCGATCGCCTGGTAGGTCTGAATCGCGCCCCACATGTCTTCCTGGTCCCAAATGCCCTGGATCCACATCGTCGGCACGGTCATGGGCTGCTTTGCCATGATCTTGTCGAGCGCCTGCTCCTGCCAGAACTGGTCGTAGGCGGGATGCTCCGAGACCTTGCGCCACATCGGCAACTGCTCGAGGCCGGCGGCCCGGGCGTAATCGCCCGCGGAACCGGCGCGACGAAAGGTCTCGTAGTCGTCGGTGCCCGGGCGGACGATGGTGCTGCCGCCGCCGCGCGCGGTGGTCTGGCCGCTGAAGAAGTCGAAGTTGGTCTGGCGGAAGGCGCCGAAGTGGAACCAGTCGTCGCCCATCCAGCCGTCGACCATCGGGCTCATCGGCGCGGCGACCTTGAGCGCCGGGTGCGGATTGACGAGCGCCATCACGACGGTGAAGCCCTCGTACGAGCTGCCGAGCATGCCGACCCGCCCGTTGCTTTCAGGCACGTTCTTCACCAACCACTCGATGGTGTCGTAGGCGTCGGTCGAGTGATCGGTGCTGGTAGGGTTGAGCGGACCACGCAGCGGCCGGGTCATCAGGTAATCGCCTTCCGACCCGTACTTGCCGCGCACGTCCTGGAACACCCGGATGTAACCGTCGGCGACGAACACTTCGTCGCCTTGCGGCAACGTGCCGAGCATCGTCGCTGATGGCGCGCGCGTGGCGCGGCCGGCGGCGTTGTAGGGTGTGCGCGTCATGATGATCGGCGCGTTCTTCGCGCCCTGGGGCACGACGATCACCGTGTAGAGCTTGACGCCGTCACGCATCGGGATCATCGCCACCCGCTTCTCGTAGTCGAAGCCAGTGGTCGGCCGCGTGAACGTGGCGGGGATGTCCGGTAGCGTGGCGGGCGTCTGCGCCCAGGCCGCGGGCGAGACGGTGAGGAGCAGGGCGGCAAGGCCGCAGCGAATGTGAGCCAGGGTCACCATGACGCCAGTGTAATCGCCCTGCCACCGGACGCGACCGGGAACGCGGTACACTACCTGTCCGCGGCCGATTGGAACGACCTGGGAGGATCATGTGGTGACAAGACGACGACTGTTGTGGCTGCCGGCAGTGTGCCTGGCCGTAGTGATGACCGGGGTCCTGGATCTGTCGGCGCAATCGGGCGAGCCGGTTGACCTCGGCGCCATCCAGCGCATCAAGGAAGAGGGCTTCGATCGATCGCAGGTAATGGACACCGCGTGGTGGCTCACCGAGATTCACGGTCCGCGCCTCACCAACTCGCCGCAGATGCGCGCCGCCGCCGACTGGGCGGTGAAGAAGCTCGCCGAGTGGGGCCTCACCAACGCGAAGCAGGAACCGTGGGGCGCCGAGTTCGGCCGCGGCTGGAGCAACGAGCGCACGGTCGTGCATGTCATGAAGCCCATCCCCTGGCCGGTGCTGGCGTACGCCAGGGCCTGGACGCCGGGCACCGGCGCCGCGGTGACCGCCGAAGTCGTGCTGGCGCCGCTGGCCAACGACGCCGACCTCGAGAAGTTCAAGGGCAAGCTCAAGGGCAAGGTCGTCCTGCTGCAGGCGGCGCGTGCGGTCGCGCCATTGTGGGAAGCGCCGGCGCGGCGCTTCACCGACAAGGAACTCGCCGACATGCAGGCGCAGGAAGTCGGCCCGGGCCGCCCGGGCAACTTCAACCCCGGACAGGCCCAGGCCTTCGCGGCCAAGCGCAACGCGTTCCTGATCGCCGAGGGGGTGGTGGCGGTGCTCGAGCCCGGCAACGGCCGCGGCGATAGCGGCAGCGTGCTCACCGCCGCCGGCGGTCCGCGCGGCCTGAAGGATCCGCCCGTGCCGCCGCAACTGGCGGTCGCGACCGAGCACTACAACCGGCTGGCGCGCATGGCCGACAAGGGCACGCCGATCACGATTGAAGTCGACGTCCGCAGCACCTTCCACGACGCCGACCTGAAGATGTTCAATATCGTCGCCGAGCTTCCCGGCACGGATAAGGCGGACGAGATCGTGATGCTCGGCGCGCACTTCGATTCGTGGCACGCCGGCACCGGCGCGGTCGACAACGCCTCGGGCTCGGCCGTGATGATGGAGGCCATGCGCATCCTCAAGCAGTCGGGGGTGAAGCTGCGGCGCACGGTGCGGCTGGGCCTGTGGACCGGCGAGGAGCAGGGCCTGATCGGCTCGCGCGAGTACGTCAAGGCGCACTTCGGCGATCCGGCGACCATGCAGTTGAGGCCCGAGCACGCCAGGCTGGCCGGTTACTTCAACATGGACAACGGCACCGGCGCGTACCGCGGGGTCTACCTGCAGGGCAACGAAGCGGTGGCGCCGATCTTCCGCGCCTGGATGGAACCGTTCCGCAATCTCGGCATGACCGATCTCACGATTCGCAATACCGGGGGCACCGATCACCAGGCGTACCACGCGGTCGGCCTGCCGGGGTTCCAGTTCATCCAGGATCCGGTGCAGTACTCGAGCCGCACGCACCACTCGAGCCTGGACGTGTACGATCAGTTGATTCCCGGTGACCTGATGAAGAACGCGGTGATGACCGCGGCCTTCGTCTACCATGCCGCGAATCGCGAACAGATGCTGCCGCGGCGGCCGTTGCCCCGGGCCACGCCGTCACGATAAGGAACTGCCGGTACTCGACGACCCGAACCCATTCAAGGAGTGCACATGAGACGCGTATTCAGCCTGTCAGCCGCTTTCGTTCTTGCCGCCTCGGCGGCCTTCGCGCAGGCGCCGGCGGCACCGGCCCCGCAGAAGATCTCGCTCGCTGCCGGATTGCAGCGCAGTTACGCCGGCGTCAAACTGAACCTGACGGAGATGTCAACCAAGATGCCGGAGGCCGACTACACGTTCCAGCCGACCAAGGACGTGCGCACGTTCGGCCAGTTGCTGGGCCACGTCGCCAACTCGCAGTTCAACGCCTGCGCAGTGGCCAAGGGCGAGGCCAATCCGAACCAGGGCAACGACAACGAGAAGAAGGCGAGCAAGGCCGAATTCGTGAAAGCGCTCGCCGATTCGTTCGCCTACTGCGACGGCGCCTACGCCGCCCTGACCGATGCCAGCGCCATGGAGTTCGTGAAGCAGGGCCAGAACGAGGTCGCGCGAGCCGTGCCGCTGGTCAACCTGATCGGCCATAGCAACGAGATCTACGGCACGGCCGTGCCGTACATGCGCCTCAAGGGCCTGGTCCCGCCCTCGACCGAGCGCGCCACTGCGGCGCGACGCCCCGGTCAGTAGGCGCTCCGACTCGCCGCTGGCCGCCCCTGCTTCTTCCAAGGGGTGGCCAGCAGCGCTGGTGAGTCACCGTGGCTCGCGACCGGAAGGGACCGATCGAGGAATCAGGCTCTGCGGATCCTGGCAATCAGCGCCGCCATCAGCGCCGGCGCGAGGTCCCCGCCGTAGAGCCGTTCCAATAGCATGACGCGCTGCTCGGACTCGCTGAGGCCGGCAGCGGCGGCGCCAATGCCCGCTCGCGCCAGGCTGACTGCCGTCGCCCACATTCCGCACGCCATCTCAATCCGTTGCCCCGGGCTCAAGTCGCGGTAGCGCGCCGCCAGGTACGCCTCGGTCGCTGCCGACGTGTCGCTCATGAGCGCAGTCCTCGTACCGCCTCAGCCAGATTCAGAACCGCGGCCCATCGGTCCACGTAGGACCAGTCCAGTGTCAACCTCGCCAACTGTCGCGCATCGCTGATCTGAACTGCAGAGCCTGACTCCGCTCCCCAAATCAGTTTCGAGAGGAGCAGGTCCTCACGCGAGACTATGCGCACGTCGCGTCCGTGCACCGACACGGTTTCACGGCGATCGAACTCCGCCTTTCGAAAGGGCTCATCCTTGCGAATCACAAGGTCGACTTTGACGAGTGTCTCCTCGTGCACGGCGTTGACCAAACGGCGTTCGGCCACCGCACGACGGGCGGCTTCGTCGTCGAGATAGTAGCCATCTCGAAACGCTCGCGTGAGGGAGTCCAACTGGCCAGGCCGGAGGTCGATGACGATGTCGATGTCCCGTGTCATCCGCGGGCGGACGTAGGCGCTGAGCGCGACGGAGCCGCTGAGCATGTAGGGGATGCGTTCGCGATCAAGGCGCTGCGCCACATCGAGCAGAACCCGGGACTGGTCGTCGAGCGGAGGCGGCGCCACGCGACGATTATGTCAGAAGGGCCAGCGGACGAGGGGGCCTCGCCCCCTTCAGTCGCCCTGCTTCTTCCAGGGATTGCCGAACCGCGGATCGGTCAGAAACTCTTGATCGGTCAGGTTCTTCAGGAACGCCACCAGGTCTCGTCGTTCCTGCGGTGTCAGCGTGAAGCCCTTGACGAAGCTGCTCTTGAGCGGACTCTTCGAGCCGTCGCCGGCATGCGGACCGCCGGCGATGGTCCGGCCGCCGGCCTCGTAGTGCGCGATCACCTCTTCCAGCGTCGCGATGCTGCCGTCGTGCATGTACGGCGCGGTCTCGGCGATATTCCGCAAGGACGGCGCCTTGAAGCGGCCCATGTCCTCTTCATCTTCCGACACCGCGTGCACGCCGGTATTGGGGGCCGGATACGCGCCCTTGCCGTCGACGTTGTAAAGGCCAGTGTTGTGGAACTCAATCTCGAGGAAACCCTTGCCGATGTAATCCGCGGTCTCGGTGAAGTTGAAGCCGCCGTGGCAGTGGAAGCACTCGGTCCGCTCCGAGAAGAACAACTCCTCGCCGCGCTTCGCGGAATCGGAGATGGCGATTGGATCCTGACCGGTGCGATAGCGGTCGTACGGCGAACGGCCGCTGATCAGCACCCGCTCAAACGAGGCGATCCCCTTGGTGACATTGGCGAGCGTAATCGGCTGGAGCTCGCCCGGAAATGCCTTGGCAAACAGGTCGACGTACTTGGGATCCGCCGCGAGCTTCGCGAGCATCTCCTTTTCCCTCCCCGACAGGCCGAGCTCGACGGGTTCGTCGCCAAACATCGGCACCAACGCCTGAGTCTCGAGCTTGCGCTGGGTCGGGTTGGCCCACGTCAGCACCGGGCTGTAGGCGATGTTGCCAAGGCTCATGCTGCCGCGCGGATGCACCTCGCCGGTGACGCCGACGCCGCGCCCTTTCTCGTCGGCGAAGGCGCGGTCCTGCTTATGGCACGACGCGCACGAGAAGGTATTGTCGGCCGAGAGCCGCGTGTCGTAGAACAGGTGACGGCCCAGTTCCACCTTCTCGGCGCTCATCGGATTGTCGGCCGGCACCTTGGGCCGCGGAAATCCCGGCGGCAGGTCCCACAGGTAGCTGCCGCCGGAGCCGGGCGCGGCGAGCGTCAGCTTCACGCCGCCCAGTGTCCTGACGTAGGCCACGACCTGCCACCGCGCCCGTTCGGCGAGGTCGCGCGCGGCGGGCATGCCGCTCTCGGCCACGCCGTTGCTGATCACCCAGTAGATTTCGCCGTCGGCGTGCTCGCGCATGCGCGGATCGCTGAGATCGGTGGGACGGGTCCGTCCGTTCTGCCACAGCATTGGGCCCTTGCCGTCGGCGCCATGACACTGGGCGCAACGAGCGGCGTACGCTTTTTCGCCCGCCGTCAGGTCGTCCTGGGTCAGTTCCAGCGGACTGGTCAGCATTCGCGACTGCGCCGGCGCGCGGTGCAGATGGGGAGGTTCCTGGACGGCAGCCGTGACGGCCGCCGCCCAGGCACACGCGCCCAGCATGAGGGCCGTCAGGCCGGCTCGCGATTTCATCGGCGGGGCGCCGCCACGGTCGCCGCCGCCGGACGGACGGTGAAGGCGCGCTGCTGACCGGCCGGCTGATCGCCAATTGCCAGGCCGAGCTGCTTGAACAACGGCGCGCATTCGGCGTCGTTCGAGCCCGACATGCAGCCCATCGCGGTCTTCTCCTGATTGAGGTCGACGTTGCTCTCGGCCAGCAGCGTCTTCAGATCGAGGCGAATCTCGTCACGGCCCAGGCGATAGGGCACGTCGATGGCCGCCAGGTTGGGATTCTTGCACGACACGGCGGGTACCGAAGGCGAGCCTTCCGGCGTGCAGCCGGTACTGCCCAGGTGAACCATCCACCCCTTCGGCTGTCCGGTGCTGCGAATGTCGAGGCGCATGAACTTGTAGCCGGCGTTCCAGCTCCAGAACATCCGGCTCAGGTTGAGCGGCGACGGCTGCAGGGTGACGTCGCGGTGGTTGACGGCGGTCGGCAGGCCGAGCGCGAACCGCACGCCGACGTAGTCGCCCGCCGGCGCGGTGCCTTCGATCGCGTGGCGCGTCTCGGGCGTGCCGTTGACGCAGGTGCCGGTCGCGTCTTCGAAGTCGACCAGGGCAATGCCGCCGGTCTGCCACAGCCCGTCTTCAGTGAGCTTCACCGGCACCTCGCCGCCGTCGGCGCGAACCAGCCGCACGTTCGAGGCAAAGAACCGGAAGTCGGTAACCTGGACGGTCGAGGCAGTGGTCCCGATGCCCGTGAACTTGCCGGCGCATGAGAACGGCGCGTCGCCAACCGTCGCCGCGAAACGAATGGACACAGGCACGGGGCCTTGCGCCAGCGCCGGCGACGCGAGTGCGGCCATCAGCGCCGCGAGGATTCCAAGACGGGCAGGTCGTGTTTGCATGGGCGTATTCTGCCGCGCCGCCCGGCCGGCCAGAGTGCGGCGAATTGTCGCGGTGGCGGGACGGGCAGCCTGCGTCAAATCGCCGCTCCCCCCATTGCCGGCGACCGGCTACCATGGAGTCATGCTGCGCCCAATCACCCTCCTCGCCATTCTCCTGGTGCTGGCGACGGCCTCGCCGGTGCGCGCCCAGGTGAACGTGGATGAAGCCGCCGACACCCTGTTTAATCACGTCATGAGTCCGTACTGCCCCGGCAAGTTGCTCGCAACCTGCGGCTCCAGCCAGGCCGACACGTTGCGGCAGGAGATACGTCGCGATCTCGCGGCCGGGAAGCCGGCCGATGAGATCGAGGCCGAGCTCTACTACCGCTTCGGCGACTCGATTCGCAGCGAACCGAAGAAGAGTGGCGCAGGCCTGGTCGCGTGGGTGTTCCCGGCGGTGCTGCTGGTGGCGACGGGGGCGTGGCTGGTTCTCTGGCTGCGGCGTGCGCGTCCTGCCGAATCGGCCGAGCCGGCACCGGCACTCGCCGTGACACCGCAATTGCGCGACCGGCTGGATGATGAGCTGCTTGAACTGAACTAGATCCTGGGTCCGCCTGAAGGCGGACACCACATGCAATCAGCGCGCGGTGGGAAACTTCGATAGCTTGCGCTGCAGCGACCGCCGGTGAATGCCGAGCAGCCGCGCCGCCTGCGAGACATTGCCATCGCAATCGTTGAGGATGCGCTGAATGTGCTCCCACTCCACGCGCGCGAGTGACGGCACCCCCACCGTCGGCGGTTCCTGCGGCACGTCCCGTCCCCCGAACGCCGCCAGCACCTGGTCCGCATCCACCGGCTTGGTCAGGTAGTGGGTCGCGCCCAGCTTCACGCTTTCCAGCGCAGTCGCTATGCTGCCGTAACCGGTCAGCACCACGATTCGGGTCGTCGGGTCGATGGCGTGCAGGCCGCGGACGATGTCGAGGCCGCTGCCGACGGGCAGCTTCAGATCCACGACGGCCAATTCGGGACTCTCGTACCGCGCTGCCGCCAGCGCCTCGTCCACCGATGCCACGGCGCGGACGTCGCACCCGCGCGCCGTCAGCGCGCGGCCAAGGCGCTCGCGAAACCGCTCGTCGTCTTCGACCAGCAACACGCTTGGCGCCGAGCGATCGCGGGAGTCAGGCGGAGTGTCCATGAGACGTAAAGGATACCGTGGCGACCGTGCCGAGGCCCGCCTGTGACGCCAGCGAGAACTGCCCGCCCCACTGTTCGACAAACGTGCGCGCCAGGAACAGCCCGAGGCCGAAGCCGGCCCCCGCCGGCTTGGTGGTGAAGAACGGTTCACCGGCGCGGGCGGCGGTGGCTTCGTCCATGCCCCGTCCGGTGTCGCGCACCGCGAAGGCCAGCGTCGCGGGCGAGGTGGTGACCGCGATCTCGACGCGGCCATCCTCGGCCGAGGCGTCGAGCGCGTTCTTGAGCAGGGTGGTCAGCACACGGGCCACGCCAAGCTGCGGTAGCGACACCCCGGTCGCCGTGCCCGCCATCGTCACCTGGACGCGCGAAGAGGCGCCGGCCGGCAGCGCATCGATAGCGGCGTCGATCACGATCGCCGGATCGATGACGACCGCCGGGTCCGCGGTGGTCGCGTCGGCGCGGCCGCTCATTTGGTCGAGGATCTGGCGGCAGCGTTCGACCTGCGAGCGGATCAAGGCAGCGTCTTCAATCAGCGAGGGATGGTTCGAGGCCTCGGCCTCACGGACCAGCTCTTTGGAAGCGACCGCGATCGTCGCCAGCGGGGTCGCCAATTCGTGGGCGGCGCCGGCGGCCAGAGTGGTCAACGATGCCAGGCGTTCCTGCGCCGCGGCCAACTGCCTGGCTGCGGCGAGCGCGCGTTCACGCTGGTCGAGGGCCTCGCGCACGCGCGTGACGAAGAAGCCGATCAACACGGCGGCCGACAGGAAGGCCACCCACATGCCGGCGAGGTGTCCCGCCAGCTCGTCGGCCGGCCGATGGGTAGCGTGGGGGTCGGCAGGCGGGGTGATGGCAAAGAGGATGGCGTAGCCGGCAACCGAGATGGCCGCGATCGTCCACGTCCAGCGCGAACCCAGCGTGACGGCCGCCAGCGCGATGTAGACCAGGTAGACGGTGGTGAAGGGGTTCGAGGTGCCGCCGGTCAGCCAGAGCAGCGCCGTCAGCAGCGTCACATCGAGCGCCAGCACGACGCCGTACGCGCGGGGCTCGGCCGAACCGCCCCTGGCAACCCACCACCCGAGCACCAGGTTACTGGCCGCCAGAATACCGATCAGCACCGCGATCGGCGCCAGCGGCAAGGCGAGGCCCAGCACCTCGACGGCAACCGCCACGCCGATCGCCTGGGCCAGGGCCGCGGCCCAGCGCAGTCGCACGAGCCATGGCCCGGTCACGAGCGGGCCGGCGTCAAGCGGAGTCGGTACCATCTCGCTGCCAAGTGTAACCGGCCGGCGCGATGACGTATCCTCGTCGGGTGAGCCGCGATCAGCACGACGTCCGGCAAGCGCTGAGAACCCGTCACTTCCTGATGGCGGCCGGCACCTCGCTGATGGTCATCGTCCTGCTGGATGTGGCCTACCTGTTCGGCGGCCTCGAATGGACCGGCCTGGTCCAGGGCACCGCGCTCATCCTGTTCTGGATTGGCGCCTTCTACGCCGCGCTGCGCAGCGGCTTCAACCTCAGGTTCAGCGACCCCAGCATGACGGCGCCGCAGGTGGCGTCCTCGATGGTGACGATGGCGTACATCATGTACTACGCCGATCGCGGCCGCGGGGCGTTGCTCGTGGTGTTCCTGGTCGCGTTCCTCTTCGCCGTGTTCAGGCTGCGCACCCGCCAGTTGCTGCTGCTCGCCGCCACCGGCATCCTGTCGTTTGCGGCGCTGGTCCTCGCCCTCTACCGCTTCAAGCCGGACACGGTGGAACTGGCCGACGAAATCCTCGAGTTGATCGTCCTCGCCATCACGCTGCCGTGGTTTGCCGCAATGGGCGGCTACGTCAGCCATTTGCGCGAACACATGCGCGACTCGAACCGCCAGCTCGAAGCAGCGAAGACCGCGGCCGAAGCCGCCGCGCTGGCGAAGACGACGTTCCTGGCGAGCATGAGCCACGAGATCCGCACGCCGATGAACGGCGTCATCGGCATGACCAGCCTGCTGCTCGACACCGGGTTGAGCCGGCAGCAGCGTGAATACGTCGAGACCATCCGCTCGAGCGGCGACGGCCTGCTGGCGATCATCAACGACATTCTCGACTTCTCGAAGATCGACGCCGGCAAGCTCGAACTGGAGCGTCAACCATTCGCGCCGCAAGCCTGTCTCGAGGACGCGCTCGACCTGGTGGCGGCGCAGGCCGAGGCCAAGGGCCTCGACCTGAGCTACCAGATCGAACCGTCGGTGCCGCACACGATCGTCAGCGACGGGGGACGCGTCCGCCAGATTCTCGTCAACCTGCTGGGCAACGCCGTGAAGTTCACCGACGAGGGCGATGTCTCGGTCACGGTCAGCGCCGCGCCGGCGTCGGGCTCGACTCAATTCGATGTCCGGTTCGTCGTCGAGGATACCGGCATCGGCATTCCCGCCGACCGCATTGGCACGTTGTTCGACTCGTTCACACAGGTCGACGCCTCGACCACGCGCAAGTACGGCGGCACGGGGCTGGGGCTGGCCATCTCGCAACGGCTCGCCAGGCTGCTGGGCGGGAACATCTGGGTTGACAGCGAGTTGGGCAAGGGCACCAGGGTGTCGTTCGTGATTCAGGCCCCTGCGGGACCGGTTGGCGCCGGGCTCGAGCCGGGTGATGCCCTCGATCGACCCCTGGCGGGTCGGCGCGTGCTGATCGTCGACGATCACGCTGCGACCCGCCGGTCGCTGCGGCGACAGTTCGAAGCCTGGGGACTCGCCGCCACGGCAATGGCGTCCGGACGTGACGCGCTGGCGTGGATCGACGAGGGCCAGACGTTCGACGTCGCCGTGCTCGACATGCAGATGCCGCAGATGGACGGGTTCGCGCTCGCGGCGGAGATGCGCCGGCGGCTGGGCCGCGCGACGCCGCCGTTGATCCTGTTGTCGTCGCTCAGCCGTCCCGAGGTCGGCGCCAGCGAGACGTTTGCCGCCGTGCTGACCAAGCCCGTTCGCGCCTCGCGGCTGTTCAACGCCGTGTCCGACCTGCTGTCGCCGGCACTATCGCCCGAGCGGCCGGCGTCGGACATCCTGACGCTGCCGCGGCTGGCCGACCGGCATCCGCTCCGCGTGCTGGTCGCCGAAGACAACCTGGTCAACCAGAAGATCGCATTGC
>ERZ1292640.3433-Hain-H43-02um-R1-3433-length-12324-cov-40_pt1 | contig 12324 bp, 18 predicted proteins | sample MGYA00564404_ERZ1292640 | MGnify/ENA primary metagenome ERZ1292640 (study PRJEB36523, sample SAMEA6512636) | groundwater metagenome | collected 2019-01-08 | study: AquaDiva: Metagenomics assemblies of 32 groundwater samples | reverse complement strand
AAAAGCTTATGTTGGGCCATCTCTCGGCCTTGATCGTAGGTCAATGTTCTTTTTAGCCTGATATTAAGTTCAGCGCTTACCGCGTTCTTGCCCAACTTCCACGCCAAGTTCACCACTACCTCATCCAAGATAAGCCCAATTAACCCGCCGTGCATAATGCCCTTAAATCCCTGATGCTGTTCCAAGGGAACAAATTCCGTTTGCATAATGTTATTTTCGTCAATAACAAATTTAAGGCCAAGGCCGTGCTTATTTTCAGATCCACAAACGAAACATTTCTTATTATCTTCTAATTTCATATATTTTCCGGAACTTTTCAAAATGCTGATAATCTTTCAAAGATTCCCAATTGCCTCCCCAAATCCATCCCAACCGTAGGAATGTTTTTACAATAGGAGAATCATTGGCAAGTGTTCCCTGCTTATGTATATCGTATACTGCCCCAAGAGGCAAAACAATGCCTCCTTTAATATAGGGATTTTGCAAGGGATTAATATCTATAGCGAATCCATAAGCATGCATGGAGAGAGATTTTCCTCCGGTTACTAATCTATAGTTAAACGCGGAAGTATTATTGGCGGCCATAGAAAGGTCGTCTTCATTCCACTTTCCATTTCTAAAAAAACAATTATGAGAAATCGGGATAACGGAAGTAATGGGAAATTTGTATTTTAACATGACGCGGAATACTTCCCGGATATCTTCCACGAGTTTCTCGTCTATAACAAGCTGACCCTTGTGAATTTTTCCATCAAATGAATAATATACCACCTCTACAAGTTTTTGTCTTTTTTTAAATTCAAGCGGACTCGCTTTTCTTAATGCTTCCTCCAGTGTCATGTCGCTATCAATAATAGGGTTTCGCGGCGTACCGGATTCTTCAGTAAAAGCCTTTTGAAAAAAATTAGCTGACGCGTCAAAAACAAAAACGGCAGAAATAAAAAACCCCGCTATCCCAATTAACAACAAAAGCCTCATTCTATTTCTCATAATATTATTTTTCGATTTCCCCGGCGCCAGGGCCATGTAAAGCAAGGGGCCTCTTTCTATGCGAAAATTTTCCGCTTAACCGGCGAACCTTACGCAACTCCTTAACATACCAAATATAAAATTTTCGAAAGATAATTGTTCCATTTTTCTCTCCGTAAAAATCAATACAGGCATTTAAATGTTCCAGCATAACTTTAATGATATCTTCTTCTTTGGGTTGATTACCAATCTTATGGCTTTGGCTATTTGGGAAGCCAAACCATTGCCCTGCAGGCTTACCGCTTCTTAAATATTCCTTAATTTTCTTAAATATCCAGGGATTACCAAAGGATCCCCGGGCGACTACCAGGCCATCACATCCGGTTTCATCAAACATTTTCTTAGCCAATGGGCCAGAGAAAATATCTCCGCTGGCAATCAAAGGAATAGAGATAGCTTTTTTAACTTCTCTAATTATATTGTAGTCCACCTGGCCGCTATAGCCTTGGGTTTTAGTCCTGCCATGAAGAAACAGGGCATTTATTCCGCAATCTTGGGCAATCAAAGCGATTTCTCTGGCATTAACTGAACTACTGTCCCATCCCGCGCGGATTTTCACGCTTACGGGAAGCCACGCGTTCTTGACGATTAATTTCAATATCTTGGCAAATTTTTTTGGATCTTGCAATAAGCCTGCCCCCTCGCCTCTACGCACTACTTTTTTTGCCGGACAAGCGGCATTAAAATCCAAAAGATTAAATTCATAACCTCTTAAAACCTCCATACTCTTTAAAATATGGTGCTCTTCACAGCCTAATATTTGGATACCTAAAGGTTTATCTTTGGCTAAACTAGAAAGCATCTGTTTAGTCTTCTGGCTTTTATAACTGATTGAGCAACAATTAATCATCTCCGTAAAAGCTAGTTCCGCGCCGAATCTACGGCAGAGCATGCGAAATGGCAAATCCGTAATTCCAGCCATAGGCGAAAGGATTAAATTTGACTTAAGTTTCAATTTACCGATTTTTAACATACTTTTCCTCGTCCTTTACGACTACCCCTTCTACATCTATGACGTTATCGCGTTTTGTATGCGAAGAGAATATTTTTCTCATCGCGATACGCGCGCTAAGGATAAATAACAAAATCAGAATCATTCCAATCGATAACCAGATTGAGAACTTAAAAAACATCCAGCCGAACAATAGATTGGACGCTATGAGAAAAGGCAGTAGACATCCTGCTTGACTTACAAAAAATATGGATTTATCGTGAAGGTGTGGTTTTGGCATATTACAGCCTGCACCGGTGCAAACCGGGACCGAAATGACAAGTCTACGCTTCTGGATTCCGGCTGCAGTTTACCCCGATGAAAATCGGGGTCGAAATGACGTATTTTGCAACATCTCATATACAATAAACGAGGTAAAAAAATCTAACGGACTGCGATTATAGTTTCTCTGGATGATGCCTTACAACTTCTGCCTGAACCATGTAAATCACGTCTTCCGCGATATTTGTCGTGTGATCGCATATACGCTCCAAGAAACGGGCTATCAATAACAGCTGAACAGCTCTTGGCGCGGTAGTTCCATCTTTAACCATGTAACCTTCAATAAGTTCTTCTTGTATAACATTGCGAAGCTGATCGGCTTCGCAATCAGATAACAAAACTTTTTTAGCTAAAGAGATATCTTCTTTCACGAATGAATCTATGGACATTTTTATCATATTCTGCGCGACAACCGCCAGCTTAGGTATATCAATTAAAGGTTTTAAAAGAGGCTTATCCACTATCTCAAGGGTACGCTGGGCTATATCTACCGCGATATCCGCTATTCTTTCCAGTTCTGTATTTATCTTCATACCAATAGTGATAAAACGAAGATCCCGAGCCATCGGTTGAAAACGGGCTATTAAATCAATGCACTTTTCATCTACGGCTAATTCCAATTTATCAATATTAACATCATTGTCTATGACGCTTTTGGCCATATCTTTGTCCCGATTCTTCAGCGCTTCGATAGATTTATAAATAGCCTCCTCTGCTAAAACGCCCATCCTTGAGATTTCTTTATTTAATTCTTCCAGTTCTTGGTCAATATGTCTTTCCATTTTCGTCTCCTTATTTTAACGGTTAATTTTTCTATCCGCTCTACGCTATCCGCTATCCGCTAATATTATCCGTATCTTCCTGTAATATAATCTTCCGTGCGCTTATCACGCGGGGCAGTAAATATTTCCTGAGTTTGACCAAACTCTATCAGTTTGCCTAAAAGCATAAATCCAGTATCGTCTGAAACACGTGCCGCCTGTTGCATATTGTGAGTAACTATTATTATAGTATATTTACTCTTAAGCTCCCGCATTAATTCTTCGACTCTCGCGGTTGCTTGCGGGTCTAAAGTAGAGCAAGGCTCATCCATTAATAATACCTCTGGCTTAACGGCAATAAGCCTGGCGATACAAAGCCTCTGCCTCTGTTCTAAAGATAACCTTAAAGCAGATTCATTTAGTTTATTTTTTACTTCATCCCACAAAAAGACATCCTTGAGGCTTTTTTCAACAATCTCATCCAATTTATTTCTAGTTATATTTTCACCATGGATTTTCTCGCCAAAAGCTATATTTTCGTAAATTGACAACGGAAACGGATTAGGCCGTTGAAATACCATCCCTGCCTTTTTACGCAAAACTACTAAATCTGTGTGAGAATTCAAAATATTAGTATCATCAATTAAAACTTCTCCATCCATACGCACACCTTCAGTTAAATCATTCATGCGGTTGAAAACTCGTAGCATTGTAGATTTACCACACCCCGAAGGCCCGATTATAGCGGTAATCCTATTTGCCTCTATGCTTAAGTTTATATTTTTTAAGGCATGGAAAGCGCCATACCAAAGATTTAAATTTTTAGTTATGATTTTTACCATTATCCAGCGGGAATAGGCCTTCCCATACCTATTAAGGAATGGCCTTATCCGAATTTTCCTCTAATATAACCGTCTGTGCGTTTATCAAGCGGCGCGGTAAACATTTTGTCTGTTTTGTCCAATTCAATAAGTTCGCCATTTAAAAAGAAAGCTGTCCTATCGCCAACCCTGGCCGCCTGCTTTACATTGTTAGTTACCAAAACTATTGTGTATTTTTGTTTTAGCTTAACCATAGCATCTTCTACTTTTGCGGTGGATATAGGATCGAGCCCCGAACAAGGCTCATCAAACAAAATTACTTCCGGTTCAATAGCAAGTGTCCTGGCTATACACAGGCGCTGTTGTTGGCCTCCGGACAATTTGAAAGCCGACTCATTTAATCTATCTTTTACCTCTTCCCAAAGGTAGGCCTCTTTTAAGGAGGCTTCTACTATTTCTCCCAATATCTTCTTATTTTTCCTGTCGTGCATTCTTACGCCATAAGCCACATTATCAAAGATAGATAACGGAAGCGGTAAAGGTAACGCGAATACCATCCCTACTTTTTTACGCAACAATTCCGTATCAATATTCCTGATATCTTCCTGCTCCAGCTTTACCGACCCGTTCATTTTAAAATTTTGGCTTAAATCATTCAAACGGTTAAGCATTCTCAAAAAAGTTGTTTTACCGCTGTTCGAAGGCCCTATTATGCTTAAAATTTCATTAGCCTGAACTCCCACACTTACCTGTTTCAAGGCATGTATGGAACCAAACCAAATATTGAGATTTTCTATATTAAACTTTATTACCATTTTTTCTTCTTTCTAAATTTATAACGAATAATTATCGCGACTAAATTCATGAATAAAACCAACGCCAGCAAAACAAAAGCTGTGCCGTAGCGTATCTTCTCATCAACATTAGGCACCTGTGTTGAAATAACATAAAGATGATACGGCAATGCCATTGCTTGATCAAAGATAGAACTAGGTAATTGTGGTAAATAAAAAGCCGCGACAGTAAAAAGTATAGGCGCGGTCTCTCCCGCTGCCCGGCCCAATCCTAAGATTGTCCCAGTTAATATACCCGGTATAGCATTAGGAAGGACAATATGTCTTATAGTCTGCCATTTACTCGCGCCTAAAGATAGGCTTACCTCGCGAAAAGATTGCGGAACACTTTCTAATGCTTCGCGTGAGGTAGTAATAATTACAGGAATGATCATAATTCCAAGGGTAAGCGAACCGGAAAGAATTGACGTGCCAAATTTAAAAAATACTACAAAAAGGGCCAAACCAAAAAGCCCATAAACCACCGAAGGCACGCCTGCCAAGTTCACGATTGCTAATTTTATAAGCCGCGTAAGCAGATTATCTTTTGAATATTCGCTTAAATATATAGCCGTAAGAAGCCCTATTGGCAAAGCGAAGATAATAGCGCCTGTAACTAAATATATCGTTCCTATGATTGCCGGGAATATTCCGCCCGCGCGCATGCCTTGCCGCGGCATATCGATAAGAAACTGCCAGTTAATCGCGGGCAGTCCTTTTTGAATAATAATGGCAACAATTAAACCTACCGGCACCATAATTAAAAGTGTCGCCAAAAACAAAAAGAAAAAAGCAATATTTTGTGTTCTGTAAGGATTCTTCATTCTTCGATTTCTTTCAGCCGCTCTGAATAACCCTGGGCATTTAGGCTTTGCTCAGTGTAAACTCCGTCAAACGGGTCATTACTGCCTCTTATGCAAGAACAAATCCGCAGTCACATTAATAGCGAAACTAATAACAAATAGAACTATACCGATAGCAAATAAGGCAAAATAATGCTCACTGCCTACCACTGCTTCACCCATTTCAGCAGCAATAGTAGCAGTCAAGGTTCTAACCGGCGCTAAAATACTACTTGGTATGACCGCGGCGTTTCCAGTAATCATCATTACTGCCATTGTTTCACCAATTACCCGGCCAATCCCAAGCATTACTGCCGCAAGTATGCCGCTTGATGCCGCAGGAAGCATTACTCGCCATATGGCCTGCCAGTGTGTCGCTCCTAACGCGAGAGCGCCTTCTTTATATGTTTTGGGAACAGAATATAAAGCGTCCTCCGCGATTGAAACTATTGTCGGCATAGCCATAAACGCGAGCATTATTGAACCCGATAAAGCAGTCAAACCAGTTGGAATATGAAAAATATTTTTCGCTAAAGGTACCAGGGTTACCATACCAATAAATCCTAATACAACGCTTGGAATAGCTGTCAATAATTCAATCCCTGTCTTAAGGGCCTCTTTGATTTTTAATGGGGCTATTTCAGCAATATAAATCGCGCAACCCACACCTATCGGAATAGATATAATCACTGCTCCTACTGTAACCAATAAAGAACCAAGAACTAAGGGCAATATCCCCAGTTGAGGTGGTTCTGAAATGGGATACCAGCTCTTCCCAAAGAGAAACTTAAAAGGGCTTACAATCTTAAATACCGCAAGCCCCTCTTTGAGCAAGAAAAGGAAAATCAACACCACAAAAAATATGGAAGCTAAACCACAGATTAGAATAACCTTTTCAATAATAAGTTCTTTAAGCTTACGCATATAATTTAATTTCGTTTTTATTTAACCGGCACAAAATCGGTTGCCAAAACAATATTCTGGCCTTCTTTAGAAAGTATAAAATCTACGAACTTCTTTACCAGACCTCCCGGTACGCCATTGGTGTAAAGAAACAATGGCCTTGAAATAGGATACTTGCCATTTATGACATTCTCTATTATGGGAGATTCATATTCCAATTTTCCATCTTTGGCTATTGCTAATGCTTTTTGCTTTTTTGATACATAGCCCATTCCATAATATCCAATGGCAGAAGGATTTCCTGCCACCTCATCAGCAATTGCTTGAGAAGATGAAAGCATTAATGCTGTCGGCGCAAATTCTTCTTTACTGTTAGAATCGTTTTTTCTTAATACATGCTCCTTAAAATAAACATGGGTTCCGGAATTGACTTCACGCGAAAGCACAACAATCTTCTCATCCTTGCCTCCTATCTCCTTCCAATTCGTAACCCTTCCGGTAAAAATATCCGCAAGTTGCGCTAAAGTAAGTTTGCTAATAGGGTTATCCGGATTTACTATCACCGCAAGGCCGTCTAATGCAACTTTTATTTCATTGGGGTCTATACCTTTCTGCTTGGCAAGAGCGATTTCTTTTTCTTTAATGTTTCTTGAGCTCATAGCTATATCGCAAGTGCCGCTTATAAGACTTGATAACCCTGTTCCAGAACCACCGCCAGTAACTGCCGCAAAATCACCCGCGTTTATTTCCATATATTTCTCAGCCCATGCTTGGCCTAGATTTACCATTGTATCCGAACCTTTAACCTGTATGGAATTTTTATTCTTTACCGCGAATGCGGAAGCCGCGAACGTAACCATTATTAAAATTAATAACAATTTTTTAAACATACCTGCCTCCTGTTTAGTCGTCAGTCGTCAGTATTATCCCTTACGACTTATATTAAAACACTATTTTTATCTTTGTACCCAACACATTGGCATCTACCCACTTTCCTGAACTTTTAGCGCTCTGCAACGTATAGTAAATTTCAGCTTTCAAATTTTTGGTTAAATTCATACTAAGCCCGGAAGAAAATCTGTTTTGGTTAAATTCGCTAATCGTACTAAAACCAATAAAGATTTCATCTGAAACATACGGTTGAATCTCCAATTTAGTAAACTTCCAGGGTAATTTTGCCGTAATCTTGTTACGATATCTCCAAGCATCGTCAGAATAATTAAAATAACGGTATTCTATGCGGCTACGGTCATCAAACTTAAACCCTAATAAACCCCAAAGCAAAGTCGCAGTTAGATAAGGCTCAAACTCTGACTCAAATTTCCCTCTTTTCAATTCATAGACATGGCGATACCCTCCTCCAATATTCAGCCATTTCTCTAGATTATAAAAATAACCTAGGTCATAATGTTGATAGTAGAATTCACTAGCATTTTTTCCCCAGCGGAATTCTTCCTCAACCGCTATTTTAGAATCATTATTAATTTTAAATTCCTCTACGTCTGTATTCCATACTTGAAAATCCCCGTCATCATAAGCATAAACTTTTACCGCTAAAAGCAGGGCTATCCCAGTTATTGCAAAAATTATCTTCTTCACTTTCCATCCTTTCTTAATAAAACCACCAGCTAAAGTCGGTAGTTTTCTCTAACGGGATAAATAGATCACCCCTTCCTAATATAATCTTCAGGTATAATTTTAGAGATTATACCTGATTACCCTCAAAGTCAAGTAAAAATTCCATAGCAAAATATCATAGCAAAGGACCGACTTTTTCCATAGTGATTAGCCCTTGCCACCTTCTTCCTTTTTGATGTTTTCAGCCCTGAATGACCTCAGACAAGATCTTAAAGACCTCAAGACGCTGTTAATAATTATATGACTAAGAATAATCGGTGTCAGAACTCCCCATCCCTATATCACAAAAGGGGTTACGATTAAATTACTTGGAGTCAAGGAACTAACGCAACACCTTAATCTGCTATAATAGCAGTAGAAAGGAGCTGCTAATGGTTAAATATCAAAGAATCACGTTACTGGAGCGAGAAGAAATTAGTCGAAACATTGCCTCAGGATGCAGTATACAGGAAATTGCCCAAAGCCTTACAATACTTACAAGTGGTTATCAAGAGCGTCTTGGTATTTTTTGTCAAGCAAATTCACATTTCAAGGTCTGACCCCTTTTTTCTCCTTCAATTGTTCAATTGCTCCGCCATTTTTTGGCATAGCCAAAAAATGGCGGAGAGGTAGGGATTCGAACCCTAGGTAGCCTTGCGGCTACACATGCTCTCCAGGCATGCCGATTAAACCGCTCTCGCACCTCTCCAAAAAATCCACCACTTCAATACTTGTCAAATTATTTTTTTTAATCTAAATAACCCAACCTGCGTAATTCGACTGCGACTTTCTCGCGCTGGTCACCCTGCAGCTCGATTGTGTAATCTTTTACCGTTCCGCCCGTACCAAAGGTACTCTTTAACTTCTTAGCCAACTTCTCAAGCTGCTCTTGACTTAACGGCAAGCTATAAATTATGGTTACGCCCTTATTTTTCCTACCCGCGGTCTCATGTCTTATCTTCACCTTACCGCTGGTTTCAGGCAAAGCGTTCATTCGTAACTTACGGCAGACGCACTCCTTAATTGACTTAGAACAATCAGGACAGATTGAACCCTTGTCAGTGGAATAAATAAGATGGGAATCCGCAATATCTTTCATATTTTAAGTATCGGGCTGCGCATAAATTAGGTATTTTGCCCCCAAGGATTACCGTACTATTTAACAAGAAAACCTCAAAAGATCTCAAAACGCTGTTGATAATTATACCACCGATAACGAGTTAGGCAATAATTCTTTTGCCCGGTGTGACCCCCTAACTCCTCGATGCCACACAATCTCTCCGCTACTTATGCCGATATTTAATCACCCTAACTTTCTCAAGTGTAATCAACCCTTCCGTGACTACTTCATCAAGAAAAGGCAGTAACTTATTGAGATTTTCCTCCGTATCAACCAATTCGATCACCACAGGAAGGTCTTCGGAAAGACGCAAAAGTTTTGCCGTATGCATCCGGCTATCAGCCCCAAATCCCATGATGCCCCGTGTCACTGTTGCCCCTGCAAGATTCATCTCCCGTGCTTTAATAACGATTTGCTCGTAAAGTGCCTTTCCTTTGTAATTATCTGATTCACCTATGAATATCCGCAGAAGCATTCCTTCTTCAGGCAGTTTCATCATAACACCCCCTGTATAATCTTCAGGTATAAATTTAGGGATTATACCTGATTACTGAGATTATGTTAGATTACAGCGATTAAACCATTAATCACCTTATCTAACTCGTTATGCACTTTAAAAACGCAGATAATTATCCTTTCAGTAAGCTCCTTCCTGACTTTAATCACAGTAATCTTTCTAAAATCACTGTAATCAGGCATCCTCGCTTCTTTCTCATTATAGGATGTCTTCATTTATATAGATTCAATAGCGTCTTTGACACAAAGAATCCTAAGAATACTGCACCAATGCTCAAAATAACCGAAAAAAACATATTCATAAGAGCAATCTGGTATTCACCGTCTCGCATCAGATTAAAAGTCTCGAGACTAAACGTGGAAAATGTTGTATAGCCGCCAAGAATCCCTATGAAAACAAACATCCTGATATTCGGCGAAAAGTTAAAGCGGTCAACGACACTCCATAAAAAACCTATCGCCAAGGATCCGGTTACGTTCACAACTAATGTACTTATCGGAAAAACTCCGCTTGAAAACCGATAATCAAGTCCACCCATGAAGTAGCGTAAAAGCGTGCCGATCGCACCGCCAATCGCAATAACAAAAAGCCTCAACATAAATCAAATCCTCCTGTTAATCCAATAAACTATTTACCCCGTATGTATCTAAGCACTGTTATATAAAACAACGCACACCTATCTATAACACTGCCAATTTTCCTAAAATTATCCCGAAATTAGCGCTCCTTCATTGAAGCTTCCCTTGTCCGGTATACTTGCTGTTGTTTATCAAGGACTTGAATTAAATACTCACTGCCACACTGCTCATCTATACCGTAGTATTTTATTGCATGCTCATTTTCCACAATAAAAGTACAACCATTCAACATCACTGCGATTAAAAGTAACAGTACAAACCTCACAACAATTATCTTTTTAATCATCTTTACTGCCCTCCATTAAAATTGATTCTTCATTGATCTATACTTCCTTTGTCAAATGGCCATCATGGCTTCGGCTATGGGAAGCCGAACCATGGCCTTGCGGCAAAAGTATTCTTGAATTACCATCATTACAGCATTTTTTCTATAGAAGCCTTTTTGGCAGCATACGCTTTACCCAAACCGATTTCAATGGCTAGGTCACAAAGAGAAAGAGCCGTTTCAAATTCACCTGCTTCAACCATAATCGATATTCCCCGTTCGACAAAACGGAGCGTAGGCAGGTATTCAGTTAATTTACGACTATTTTCCGCCTGCGCCTCCGATAGATATTCGCCGGCACGATCTACCGCTTGTCGGCATAAAACAAGATCATCAACTTGGTAGGCGTCTTCTGCTAAAAGGTCATAGATAAAAAACTTCACCGTATTAGGAATCGAGTTAAACTTTTCGAGAAAATTGAGTAGATACCGCTTCCCATTCTCACTGCCGCCAAGCAGCGCTTCGCTATGCCCTACAAAAACATTTTCTAATATCTCATCCGGTTTTTTTGCAAACTGCCTGCGCCGCTCTGCCATTTCCACGCTCCATCCTCTTGATAAAAAATAGAAAAACTTCTACGATATATTCTACCACAAAAAATTAAGAGGTCAAACCACTTATCCATTATTGGGTAAACTTGAAAAGGGGCAATAAATATGATATATTTATATTGTAGCTTGACACTTTGACAATTTATATCAAAACCACTGATAAAGGCAAACTAGCAGTAATGCTGGGACGCAAAGCCAAGGATCCTTTAATTTAAAGGACAGCCTGGTTGCCAAAAGGAAAATTAAAAAACCCTAAGCCTCTGGCTTAAGGTTTTTATTACTCCCTCCATGCCTAGTTTGCCGCTTTGGTAAATTAGACATGGCCCAAAAAAATCAAACATTCAAAATAATACTTTTAACTATCGCTGGCCTGCTTGTGTTTTCCTGCAAGCCGCAGGCTAACGAATATACTTTCACGCCTAAATCCGCGGGAGGCTTTTACACGTTTAACCAAGCAACACCAGAATTATGGAATTACCTGCGCTCAGGGCTGAATTATTTAGAGAGCCCATCTCCGCTTATGCCTCCTAAATCAATACCCCCAACTTACATCCATCCTGACTCAAAAACATTCGGAGCATATGGGTTTAGCCCTGAAGCTTATAAAGATGTACAACGACTCTATCCATTTTTCAAACAATACAACTGGCAGAACATAATGCATTCCTTTAGATTATACGACTTAGCCAACCAAGCGTTCGCGGACTGGTTATTAAAGAATCTCAAAGATTACCTGCCTGAAAACGCCTCAAAACAACAAGTTTTCCAAATCCTGCACCAAGCCTGGAATCTAGGCTTATCAGGATTCAAAAACGGAAGAAAAGTAGTTGATTCAAGAACAAAAAGAGCTCAGGAATTTATCATAAGCAACCTATCAGAAAAAACCGAACAGTAAAGAAATACCTCAAGACGCTGTTGATAATTATATGACTAACAACGAGTTAGGCAATAATTCTTTCCTCGGCCTACCGCATTAGTTCCTTGAACCCACATAATTACGCCTTAACTTAAATACTTACAAGTGGTTATCAAGAGTCTTGCACGCAAACAGACGCTTTCCATTTTATAGCGGATAGTGTCCTCTATCTGTGCTG
>ERZ1292640.3427-Hain-H43-02um-R1-3427-length-12341-cov-4_pt1 | contig 12341 bp, 9 predicted proteins | sample MGYA00564404_ERZ1292640 | MGnify/ENA primary metagenome ERZ1292640 (study PRJEB36523, sample SAMEA6512636) | groundwater metagenome | collected 2019-01-08 | study: AquaDiva: Metagenomics assemblies of 32 groundwater samples | reverse complement strand
CGTCAGCCTGCCTCATTTTGTGGGATTGTTGGAATGAAACCAACTTATGGAAGATGCTCAAGATATGGTATGATAGCGTTTTCTAGTTCGCTCGATCAAGCTGGGGTTTTTGCTAGATGCGTTGAAGATACTGCGCTTTCTCTTCAAGCTATGATGGGGTTTGATGATAAAGACTCAACTTCAGTTGATATAGAAGTACCAAATCTTTATCAGAATCTTAAAAATGTTCATGATTTAAAGGGCGTTAAAATAGGAATACCTAAAGAATATAATATTGACGGTCTTTCTCCTGAAGTATTAGCTTTATGGAAACAAGGGCAAAAATATTTACAAGAAGCTGGGGCTGAGCTTATTGAGATTAGCTTGCCACATAGTGAGTATGGATTGGGTGCTTATTATATTATAGCTCCTGCTGAGGCTTCTTCGAACCTCGCGCGTTATGATGGTATGCGTTATGGATATAGAACTCCAGACCCAAAAAATATTGATGAAATGTACGAACTTTCAAGAGAGCGAGGATTTGGAACAGAAGTTAAGCGTAGAATAATGATCGGTACATATGTGTTGTCTCTTGATCAATATGAGGATACTTATCTAAAGGCCCAAAAAGTAAGGCATTTAATCATTAATGATTTTAAATCAGCTTTTCAAAAAGTAGATGCAATTTTAGCTCCTTCTGTTACAGGAGAGGCTTTTGCAATAAATAAAAAAATGACTCCTCTTGAAATGTATATGAATGATGTATTCACAATACCTGCAAGTTTAGCAGGGCTTCCATGCATATCTGTACCGGTTGCTCTTTCTAAGAAAGGATTGCCTCTAGGTTTGCAGATAATAGGAAATAGTTTTGATGAAGCGATGGTGCTAAAAGTATCTAAAATTTTAGAATTACAAGCTAAATTTACTGCTAAAGCGAAGGGAGTTTAATTATGTATAAAATTACGGGAAACACGGGAGAGTGGGAAGTAGTAATCGGTTTAGAAGTTCATGCGCAAGTAAGCTCTAAGGCAAAGTTATTTTCAGGAAGTTCAACAGAATTTGGTGCAGAGTCAAATACTCAAGTATCGTTCGTTGATGCAGCTATGCCGGGTATGCTTCCGGTGCTTAACAAATTTTGTGTTGAACAAGCTGTAAAAACGGGCTTAGGATTAAATGCTAAAATAAATTTAGTTTCAGCTTTTGATAGAAAAAATTATTTTTACCCTGATTTACCACAAGGATATCAAATTTCTCAATTTTATCACCCAATCGTTGGAGAAGGGAAAATAGAAATTTTTGCTGATGGTGCAAATAGAGAAGTAAGATTGGAAAGAATTCATTTGGAGCAAGACGCAGGAAAAAGTATCCATGACCAAAGCCCTGATTCATCTTTTGTGGATTTGAATCGTTCTGGAATAGCATTAATGGAAATAGTTTTGGCTCCAGATATGCGCTCTCCAAAAGAAGCTTCGGAATATCTTAAGAAATTGCGCTCGATATTACGATATCTTGGTACTTGTGATGGAGATATGGAGAAGGGGTCTATGCGCTGTGATGCCAATGTCTCAGTTCGTAAATTCGGTGATAACAAATTAAATAACCGATGTGAGCTTAAGAATATTAATTCTATGCGTAACGTTATGAAAGCAATAGAATATGAAGCAATTCGCCAAGTAGAGATATATGAGTCTGGCGGGAGCGTAACGCAAGAAACTAGGTTATATGATGCAGATGTTGGTGAAACTAGGTCTATGCGTAGCAAGGAAGATGCAAGAGATTATCGTTATTTCCCTGATCCAGATTTAATGCCATTAATTTTAACAGAAGAATATATACAGAATATAAAAGATAATTTACCTGAGCTTCCAGCTCAAAAGCAGGAAAGATATATCAAAGATTTTAATTTATCTTCTTATGATGCTGAGATTTTAACTAGTGAGAAAGAAACTTCCTTATATTTTGAAGAAGTGATTAAGGATGCAGATCCAAAAATGGCAGCAAATTGGATAAGTGCAGAATTATTTGGAAGGCTTAATAAAGCTGGAATAGGTTTAAATGAATGTATTATTACGCCTAAGAAATTCTCAGGATTACTTAAGTTAATTAGCGAGAATGTTATTTCAGGAAAAATTGCTAAAGATGTGTTTGATATCATGTTTGAAACAGGGCAAGAAGCAGAAGAAATTGTTAAAGAAAAAGGATTGCAGCAAGTCACAGATACAGGAGCAATTGAATCTATTATAGATCAGGTTTTAGTAGACAATCCTGATAAAATCGCTGAATATAAATCTGGTAAAGAAAGATTATTTGGTTTTTTTGTTGGGCAGGTGATGAAACTCTCTGCAGGTAAGGCAAACCCAGCTATGGTCAATGATTTATTAACTTCTAAATTAAATAAATAATATGGTAACATTTACAGTAGATAATAAAGAAGTTTATTGTGACTATTCTCAGTCTATTATGATTGATTCATCTGCAGATGGTGCGCATCTTCTAAGAGAAGGTAAAAATAATGATATCTGCAGTAAACTTAATTTACTTTCATTAAAATCAAGACTTTTGGTTAATCATGTCATGAATTTTATAAAAGACTATAAATATTGTAATAAGAATGAACTTTCGCGTGATTGTGATTCATTAGAAAACCAGGCATTAATAAATATAATAGATGCATTAAGCCAAGTTAATATTAAATTTGAACAAGAAATTCTTTCTCATAATTTCACTAACTCTTCTTTTAGCTCAATTTTATTGCATACAGCAAACTTAACAAATTTTGCAGTTTTTGAACCAGAGATTGTTAAGGAGTCATTTGATACAAATTATGATCTAGTTATAGATTCAGTTGCTATTTTTGGTTCATCATTTACTATTGGTTCTTTATTTTCCTATGGTATATATCAACATAAAATTTTGAATTTAGATTCTTCATATTTTTGGCCTATTATTTTATTTTCTGGGGTTGCTTCTTCTTATTTTGTGAACTCAACATATAAATATCTTAAGTATTATCATCAAGCAGTGAACCGCATTCATTCAATTCAGGATAGAGTTGAGGAATTATATGATAATAAATTAGTTATTGATCAAATTATAATTGATTATGCTGATCATTTGTAATCAGTATGTTTCATGAAATATGCTGATTATTCTCTAGTTCTTCACCTCTTGGATCAAGCTCAGCTACAACTGGTGTGGTATGAAGTGCCACCACGAAGTGATTCTGGCTATCAACAGGGTTAGCTTTTATAATGCGATATATAAGAAAAGCTAAAAGACAAGACGCTGCAATTATAAAATAGATAGTTAATCCTTTCAAACCAAATGCTCTCATAAATGGTGGTGCCATGATCGGACCGATAATGGACCCAATCCCCTCAATAAGTGATAGGCCTTGAGTAGCAGAGACAATATTTGCACTCCTTAGTTTATCACAAATCATACTTAAAGCTACAGGGTAAAATGTAAAACTCATTCCACCAAAAATGAAGTAGATTATAGTTAATTGGCTAAACGAAAGATTTTTATATCCTGCAATTACAATAACAAAAGATAATAATATTATTACACTACTAACCCAAATAAGAACTTTTCTACGATCAAAATTATCCGAAAGTAAGCCGATAGGATATTGTAATATCATTCCTCCAAGAAGAGTAATAAACATTAAAAAAGCTGTTTTTTCAGACTGATTAGTTGCTTCTTCAAAAACAATAGGTAACAAACTATAAACCGCACTTAACATCAATCCACTTACAAAACACGCAAATATACTTGCTGAAGCAAATTTAGAAAGAGTAGTTATATTAACCAACTCTATTTCATGCATCCTGGTTATTTTGCCGCTAGAAACTGCAACAGGCAATATTGAAAGAGATAATAAAATCGCTACAACAATAAAAGGCAAACTAGCGTCAGCATTATATTTATCTAAAAATAATTGTCCAAAAGCTTGCGAAGAAGAAACCGCCACCATATATAATGCAAGGATTACTCCTCTATTTCTATTAGTGCTATATTCTAACAACCAGCTTTCTATAGTTACATAAAAACCAGCTAAAGATATCCCAGCCAATAATCTTAATATAAACCATAAGTAAAGATTATCACTAATAGCATGAATCAAACAAACGCAATTAAATAAACCGATAAAACTTGCAAAAACCCTTAGATGTCCCATCTTGAGAATGAATTTTGCGATTTGTAGTGCTCCAAGCACTAGCCCAATATAATAAGCAGAAGCAACTATACCTATGCTTAATTCACTATGTCCTAAAGAAGCCATTCTAATAGAGATAAAACTATTTAAGTAGCCATTTCCTAGCATAAAAAGAGCGGTACTTAAAAGAGGAGGGAAAATAGAACTAAAGCCTGTCATATATTTTTTCTAGTAATTTTTTTGGTGTTATTTTAAACTCTTGGTCATACCAAATTTGATTAGCATAGTTAAGCAGCTTACCCACATTTTTTCCCGATTCAATTCCTAATTTTAAAATATCTCTTCCTCTAATAGGAAGTTCTTTTATTTCTATAGAAAATAATTTTTCTAAGTTAGTTATTAATTGCTCATCAGGAACTAAGGATTCGGCTGCTAGGTTAAGTAAAACCACTTCTTTAAATGCAGTTTTATACTCACACCAAGATTGCTTCAAACTAGAATAATCCCACGAAGTGATTCTAGCATTAATTAATAATTTAAGATAAGATTTCTCGTTGTTTGAGAATGAAAAATTATCAATCAATGTATTACTTTTATCACAGTGTAAGATTAAGCTTGCAAAAAAGATTAAGTCATTGAGTTTTTCTTTAAATATCGAAGTTATTTTAAATAGTTTTAAAAAATTATTTGGATTTTCTTTTAATGGAAAAACCTGAGACAAAACTATTTCCATAAAAGGTAAAATATATTCCGCATTCTGAGATAGAAAAATTTTACTTAGCTCAAGCTTAATGCGATTTACTGAAATATTCTTTAAATTACTAGCAAACTTATTACAAGCTTCTAATCCTTCTTGATCTATATTATTAAAATAAGCAGAAAATCTAAAAAAACGAAGTATTCTTAAATAATCCTCACAAATTCTTTTTTCAGCATCTCCTATAAATCTTACTTTTTTATTTCTTAAATCCTCTACTCCACTATAATAATCATGTATTTCTCCGTCTAGATCCATGCTCATAGCGTTTATTGTGAAATCTCTGCGTTCTGCGTCTTCTTTCCAACTATCCGTATAACTCACCTGAGCGTGGCGTCCATCACAGTTTAAATCTTTTCTTAAAGTAGTGATTTCTATTTTTTTGTCACCTATTATTCCTGTAATAGTGCCAAAATCTTTACCAATAGAATAAAATTTTATATTGTTTTTAGATAAAATATTTTCAACTTCTTCTGGAAGTAAATTAGTTGCTAAATCAATATCACAAATCTCTTTTTCTAATAAAGCATCCCTTACGCAACCACCTATGAATCTTACGTCGCCATTTTCTTTCTTAATTAAGTTGCATATCTGCATCGCCTCTTTAAAATTCATAAGGTAAAAACCATAAAATAATTATTACTCACATTTTCAGAAAAAGACCAATCGTTAGATAGAACTGAATAAGATAGACCAGTTAGATCTAATAATTTTCCATTTTCTATATTAATATAATAATTTAGTTCAGAAGGTTTAACAAATTTTGACCAATCATGCGTACCAATAGGGAGCCATCTTAAAAGATATTCCGCAGCAATAATGGACTTAAAATAAGATTCAAGACATCTATTAATCGTAGAGAAAATTATTAACCCTCCAGGGCTTAGAAGCTTACAACAATTTTTTATAAAGAATTCAAGATTCTCAACATGTTCTACAATTTCTAAAGCGGTAATTAATTGAAATTTCTTACCGGTTTTGGCTAAATCTTCGGCTAAAATCTTTTGGTAATCTATTTTTAGATTTGAATTTTTAGCATGATCGCTAGCTATTTTTATGTTAATTTCACTTGCATCTATCCCTAAAACATTAAACTTGAGCCTTGCTAAGCACTCTGTTACTAAGCCGCCGCCGCAGCCAATATCTAAAGCATATATGTCTTTCATAGAATCTGATTTAAAATGCTTCTGGAACTGATCTTTTATAAATTTCATCCTAAGAGGAGTTATATCATGAAGAGGTTTAAATTTACCTTCTGGGCTCCACCAATCATCAGCCATTGACTCAAATTTAGCAATTTCATTTGGTGATAGACTGGTTTGCTTCACTTTATACTCTCATGAATTTTAACTCTGCAGCCAGGATATAACCTACTTGGATTTCTAGCAATAATCATTTCCTCTTCTTCAAGGCCTGAAATAACTTCTATTTCTTCCTTTTCTCTTATACCGAGATTAATTTTTCTTGGTTCAACTATATCGTTTTTTACTATGTAAACCATGGAATTGCCATTGTTATTAAAAATAGCTTCATAAGGAATCATAATAATATTATTTTTTTGAATAACTGTTAGATCAACATCTAAATTTGAACCAATTAAACAATCTTCGCAGGTAATATCCACAAAAGCTGGGCTCATATGTTTTTCTTCATCTAGCATTTTTTGAATGTGAGTTAATTTATAATGTTTACCTAAAACTGTAAGATCTTGACCGTTATTCACATAAGGAACTAACGAAGATGGTATATCAAGCTCTAAAGTTACATTTTTTGGATCATAAAAACTAACTATTTGTTCATTACCTCTTAATTGTTCTCCATCTTTAAATTTGTAAACTCCAATGATTCCATCAAAAGGAGCATAAAAATTCAATTTATCAAAAGCAATCTTTGCATCTGCTTTATCTTTCTTAGCGTTTATCCATCTATTATGAGTAATTTCAAAATCTGATTTGCTATAAGCGCCAGAGTTTAGTAATCTTTTTGCTCTGTCATATTGATCTTTGGCTATAATTTCTGCAGAAGATGTTAAAGAATAAAGTCTTTCTACTTCAATATTATTTATTTTAGCGATTAAAGTTCCTTTTGTTACATTTGCTCCTGCTTCTACTATTATATTTAGAATTCCAGAGGCCTGGGTAATTAAATTTGCTGAATATTTAGCTTTTATTTTAGCAATAAGAGAAGTGGTTTTATTGATGTTCTTCTTATTAATTTTTTCAATTTCTACTACCTTAATATCTTGATAAATTGCGATTTCCTTTTTAGATATAAAGTAAGTTATTATAATAACGAGTATGATACTTAAATAAATTAAAACTCTCTTTCTTGTTTTTATAAAATCTAATACTAACTGTTTCATGCTCATGCCTTAATATTTTTTATCTTGAAAATATATGAATATATAATATAAGTAAATGCATTATCTTTCAACAATCTCTTGGATGTTTAAATGCTTAGCGTAAATCAAATTAGATCCATGTTTTTAGACTATTTTACTAGAAATGGTCATACAGTTGTTCAATCGTCTCCTTTAGTGCCGCATAATGACCCTACTTTAATGTTTACGAACTCAGGTATGGTTCAATTCAAAAATGTTTTTACAGGTGAAGAAACCAGGCCTTATACTAGAGCTACAACTAGCCAAAAATCTGTAAGAGCTGGTGGAAAACATAATGACTTAGATAATGTTGGGTATACCGCAAGACATCATACATTCTTTGAAATGCTAGGTAATTTCTCATTTGGAGATTATTTTAAAGAAGACGCGATTAAATTCGCTTGGGAATGCTTAACAAAAGAATTAGCGCTTCCAAAAGAAAAATTATACATAACGGTTTACCATACTGATGAAGAGGCGATTAGTCTATGGAAAAAAATTGCAAATTTAAAAGATGATAGAATTATTAGAATTTCTACGAATGATAATTTCTGGTCTATGGGTGATACAGGTCCATGTGGTCCATGTTCTGAGATTTTTTATGATCATGGTGAGAAAGTTACAGGTGGGTTACCTGGGACTCCTGAACAAGACGGGGATCGCTATATAGAGATTTGGAATCTAGTATTTATGCAATTTGAGCAATTAGCGAATGGAGAAAGAGTCGTTTTGCCAAAACCAAGTATTGATACTGGCATGGGAATGGAAAGAGTTGCCGCTGTGTTGCAGAATGTTCATAATAATTACGAGATTGATCTTTTTCAAAATTTGATAAATTTCACAAGTGATATAGTTAAATTAAAACCGGAAGGAAATGCATTGATTTCCTATAGAGTTTTAGCTGATCATTTAAGATCTTCTGCATTTTTAATAGCTGATGGCGTTATGCCATCAAATGAAGGAAGAGGGTATGTTTTGCGTAGAATTATGCGTAGGGCAATGCGTCACGTTCATCATTTAGGGTATAAAGAGCCTTTAATGCATCAACTACTTTCTTCACTAATAAATGAAATGGGCAATGCTTACCCTGAATTAATTCGTGCTCAAGGATTAATTAGCGATGTTTTATTACAAGAAGAAATCAGATTTAAACAAACTTTAGATAAGGGCCTAAAACATCTTGATGATGAATTATCTCATATGAAGAATTCAAAATTATTAAAGGGTGAGGTAGCATTTAAACTTTATGATACATATGGATTCCCTCTTGATTTAACTCAAGATATTCTTAAATCTAAGGATCTTGAGGTTGATATGGATGGCTTCGATCAATGTATGTTAGAACAAAAAACACGTGCACGCGCTGCTTGGGTTGGATCTGGTGAGCAAGCTACAAATGAAATTTGGTTTGAATTATACCAGAAAAATGGAGCAACTGAGTTTTTAGGTTATAATACTAATGAAGCTCAGGCCATTGTGCTAGCAATTATTGATGATAATGATGGGCAGATAATAGTTACTAATCAGACTCCATTTTATGGAGAATCTGGTGGTCAAATGGGAGATATTGGTTCAATCGTTACCACAGAAAATGAAGTGGTAAAAGTTTTAGATACCAAAAAATTTCTGGGTAAAATTCATGCACATTATATAGCAAAGTCTTCAATAAAAGTTGGTGATACCATCAGTTTAAAAATTGATGAAGAACATAGAAATAAATTAAGAGCAAATCACTCAGCTACTCATCTATTGCATCTTGCTTTAAGAGAAATTCTAGGAAATCATCTTGCGCAAAAAGGATCTTTAGTTGCAAGCGATAGATTACGTTTTGACTTTAGCCATAATAAATCTCTCTCTCAAGATGAAATTTCTAAAGTAGAAGATATGGTTAATCAAATGATTAGACAAAATTTTGAAACCAATACTCAAATTATGTCTAATGAGCAAGCTATTAGCTCAGGTGCTATGGCTCTATTTGGTGAAAAATATGATGAAGAAGTAAGGGTGGTATCAATGGGGAAATCTACAGAATTATGTGGAGGAACACATGTGCAGCGCACAGGTGATATTGCTATATTTAAAATTATTTCAGAAAGCGCAATCGCTGCAGGAATTAGAAGGATTGAAGCATTAACTGGAAAGAATGCTTTACTATATATGAACGAGCAAGAACAAAAATTAAGTGAATTATCAGTGATTTTAAAAACTCCTAAAGCTGAGATATCAGATAAAATTTCTAATTTAATAAAAGAAAATAAAAGTCTTGAAGATGAACTTACTCATTTAAAGAAAAAACTATTACTTTCTGATCCAAATATTAAGACAACAGAAATATCTGGCATTAGCTTAATTGAGAATTTTGCAGAAAATATAGAAGTTAAAGATCTTCGTAATTTTGTTGAACATTTACAGCAAACAAAAGCAAAAACTGTTATTGTAGCTGGTTCAAAATTTGCAGATAAAACCTCATTAATTATTGGAGTATCCAAAGATTTGGTAGAGAAAATAGACGCGTCATGTTTAGCTCGTGAAGCTAATGAGTTAGCTGGTGGGCAAGGTGGCGGTGGAAGAGTAGATCTTGCGCAAGCCGGTGGTTATATTTTTGAAAGCCGAGATGAAATCAGCAAATATCTAAAACAAATTATAATTGCTGAACTTTAATAAATTATGTATATTTAATATAAATTACATAAGTTAAGTTGATCCTATGATATTGCCAGCAAAGAAAAGGAAGATTATTGCAGGTGTAGCATTTTCTTTTATTTTTCTAATTGTGATTATTTATATAATCCGCGGAAAGCATGAATATACTGATAATGCCTATTTAAAGTCTGATATAGTAATTATTAGACCGAAGGTTTCCGGTTATATTACTGATGTGTTTGTGGAAGATAATCAGACAGTTAAAGATGGTCAAATCATTGCTAAAATAGATGATAAAGATTATAAATTAAGGCTGATTCAAGCGCAGGAAAATGTAAAAATCGCCAAAGCTAAAATCAACTCATTAACTCACCAAGTTCATATTAGTACATACGAAGTTAACAATAGTCTTTCTAGTAAAGAATCCGCTAGAGTGTCTTTAGATATTGCTAATAAAGAATTTAAAAGAGCGCAAGTTTTAATTAAAGATAAAGCTATTTCTCAAACTAATTTTGATAAAATTAAAGATCTTAAAAGCAAAGCAGAAAATGCTTTTTCTACTGCTCGTTCCAATTATGAAGCTAGCAAGCATAAGTTAGAGATAACGGAAATTGAGCGTACTGAAGCTAAATCTATATTAAAATCTCATGAAGCTGAGTTAGATATAGCATGGATTGATTTTGAGAATACAAATATAAAAGCGGCAACAAGAGGAAAGTTAAGTAATAGATCATTACAGGTGGGGCAGCTTGTTTCAGTTAATTCTGCTCTAGCCTATTTAGTTCAAGATAATATTTGGGTAAATGCTAATTTTAAAGAAGTTCAAGTTGGAAGAATGAGGGTTAATCAACAAGTTATAGTTACAATAGACAGTGTTCCAGGAAAGAAATTTAAGGCAATTGTAGAAAGTCTTTCGCCTGCTACTGGCGCAGAATTTAGTATATTACCTCCAGAAAATGCTACAGGAAATTTTACTAAGATTGTTCAAAGAGTTCCTGTAAAGATTCTATTTGATAAAGATCAAGACCTATCTATGCTTAAACCAGGCTTGTCTTGTGAAGTGAAGGTTATGATTGAATGAAAATAGATCTTCATCAGGTTAGTAAAGCTTATGCAGATTGTAAGGCTTTATCTAATATTTCTTTAGAAATTAAAGAAGGAGAGTTGCTTGCTTTACTTGGACCTTCTGGTAGTGGAAAGACGACATTATTGAAGGTGATCGCCGGTCTTGAAATACCCAATCAAGGGCAGATTTTTATAGATAATAAAAATGTTACTAAGCTTACCACAAATGAAAGAAGTATAGGTTTTGTTTTTCAACATTATGCTCTATTTAAACATATGTCGGTATTCGAAAATATAGCTTTTGGGCTCAAAGTTAAACCTAGATCTGTTCGTTTAGAAAAAGAGGAAATTAAAAATAAGGTAGAAGAATTGCTGAAACTAGTTCAAATTGAGCATTTAAGCAATAGGTATACTCACGAACTTTCTGGTGGTCAAATGCAGAGGGTTGCTCTTGCTAGGGCATTAGCTGTAGAGCCTAGAATTTTGTTATTAGATGAGCCTTTCTCTGCTTTAGATGCTAAATTGAAAGTTGAATTACGAAGATGGTTGAGAAAATTACAAAAAAAAATGAATATAACTATTGTTTTAGTAACTCATGATCAAGAGGAAGCGTTGGATGTTGCAGATAGGATAGTAATTTTAAATCAAGGTAATATAGAGCAGTTCGGCACTCCATCCACTGTTTATAACGAACCTATAAATGAATTTGTTTATAATTTTTTAGGTCATTATAATGTTTTTAAAGCGATTAAAAATAATAAAGGTAAAATTGCTCTTCTAAGCAAGGACTCAAAAAATTTTACTAAAGCACATAAATGGTATAATAAACATAAAATCGTTTCTAATCTTGTAGAATTATTTAAATCTAATGAAGAAGAGTTTTCTTCAAATGAAATGGAATATTTCGATGTTTTTGTGAGGCCTCATGATATTGAAATATCAAAGCAGCCATTTAAAGAATCTTATATTGAAGCAAAAATTACTCATTTAAATTTAGCTGGGCCAATTGTTAAAGTTGAGTTGGAATCTAATGAGTATGAGCTTATTCAAGCTGAGCTTTCTCAAGATATATATAATAATTTACAGCTTAAGAATGGCGATAATGTTTATACGAGGGCTAAGCAGGTGACAATGTTTGGAGATTAGCAAATAAATATTTGATGCTGCTTTATAAAACTATTGATTTATTCTGCAAATACGTTATAAATAGATTCTTCATATAGTCGGGGCATAGCGCAGCCCGGTAGCGCATCTGGTTTGGGACCAGAGGGTCGGGAGTTCGAATCTCTCTGCCCCGACCATCTTCCTATATTCCCAGCGTTTTAGGAACGATGACCCCACAAAGACTAAAAACCTCT
>ERZ1292640.3426-Hain-H43-02um-R1-3426-length-12345-cov-4_pt1 | contig 12345 bp, 12 predicted proteins | sample MGYA00564404_ERZ1292640 | MGnify/ENA primary metagenome ERZ1292640 (study PRJEB36523, sample SAMEA6512636) | groundwater metagenome | collected 2019-01-08 | study: AquaDiva: Metagenomics assemblies of 32 groundwater samples | reverse complement strand
TGCCACATCAAAATCGGACAGTTTAGAATAGGGTTTTACGTTTGCCATAAGGGGGTCAGTTTCAATGATTAGGCTAAAATAGCGAAAATTAATTAGAAAAAAATATGCTTTTTTTTAGTGAGGAGGGTTGGAATTAAAAGGGAAAATCCTACCTTTGTGCCACCAAAATAAATAATGGTCCGTTCGTCTAGGGGTTAGGACACGTCCCTTTCACGGATGAAACACGGGTTCGATTCCCGTACGGACTACTTCGGTAGGCAAAAAACCACTCAGGCGAGTGGTTTTTTTGTTTTCAAGCGAGTCTATTTTATCACTTAACTGATAATTCTTCTTTTTTAAAATCATTCATTTCTTTTCATACGTCCTGTTTTAAGCTTTTTCCAAACAGTTTATTCGGTTGATTTTTTTGTATTCGATTTTCGAATAGCTCGATATTTTTTTTGTCCTTAGATTTCTGCCATCGAATTAGTTGAACCATCATCTGATTACGCATACCTAACCAACTAATAAAAATGAAAAGGATAAGAAATTATTGCTGCTACATCATACTTTCGTTGATGCTAGCTGCCTGTTCAAGGTCGGAACAGGAGAAGGAGATTGAAAATATGTATCGCGGCATTGATATTTCAAAACCAAGTTCGAATAAAAAAGGATCGAATGTTTTCCGGTCCACACATACAATGAATTTAGAGGCAGAAATGCTGGAAGAGGTATTTTGTTATTCACCAAGACTCGGTGGTGGAGCCTATTTTCTCATTCCAACGGCTCGAATGCAAAACTTTGGTTTTGTGGATTTGCAACCTTCAGATGTGGTTAGTGGGGGCGGAGGTGGCACCCCTTCCGAACTGCTTATGGCACAATTAGCGGGGCCGGTTCCCATGGTATCGACTCAAGGCGTTAAAAATCCTTGTTTAAAAGCTACCTTAGATATGGTTTTGCACAATACAAATATTTTAAATGAAATGTCTCAGATGTTGAGGAATTTTGGATATAGTACGAATATTAAACTCATTTTTGAGGAATCAACTGAACTTTCATCGATAAACCGATTAGGTGAGTTTAGAAATAATCATAATAACAATTCATTTAGAATTTTATTGGATGTTAATAATTTACCCCACTTTTCAAAAGAAGTTATCGTCTCTACAATCTACCACGAAGTACTTCATGCACAAATGGAATGTTTATTTAATGAAACCGCAAGTCTAGATCATGAAAGAATGACTAGTCAATATTTGCAGATCGCGGTGAATTCTTTAAGGAATCAATTTCCCTACATGGAAGATTTTACTGCAAAAGCTTTGGTTTTATCGGGATTAAAAGGTACCAATTATTACAATAACAATGTAGAATTGAATGAATATTTGAAAAGAGATATTAATGATATTGAACTTTACTATAAAATTAATAGAAAAAATGGAAGCTATTGTAATTAACAGATTAATCAAAATTTGCATTATTTTGATATCAGTAATGCCGAATTTGAACGGCCAAAAATTAGAATATAATGGGGAAAAAGGCCTGCAGGCATTTAAGTTTAATCAATTGAATGGGAATGCTCCTTTTTATTATCGAGGAGAACGAAACTCAGAATATGAAACTAATTGTTATCACACGCTTGAAAATGATTTGGTAGAAAATGTACCGATTCCCGATGATATTTTATGTCGAAGTAATATGGGTTTATTCGTTTTTAAAGTAAATAATAAGAGCGAAATAGAAGAATTAACATATGACGGTGATTTAGATACCTTGGTAGAAAAAAAGATCAAGCAAAATATCCGAACAACAGCTGGTATGTATAATTTACCAAGCTTTCAAAATCTTGAGCAATTTCATTGGTTTGTTTTGCCTTTTTTTTCAAATGGAGGAATGTTAAATAATCAAACTTGTCCCAATGCTGAGGCACTTTTAAGTGAGCATCATATCATGCTTAAATTATATTTTTTGACTCAAAATTTACGTAAAATATTGCCTGAATTTAAATCAATCACCATATTCCATTCTATAGGTCATTTTTCAGAAATGTCTAAAAAAGGCATGTTAAAGCACGATACAATGTGATAATATGGTTGATATTTTCAATTGACTTAAACTTGTATCAATTTCTGATTGGTAGGTAATAGGATTAGGTGGATAGGTTTTGAAAGAATTTATGTTTTGAACAATAAATCAAATTTGAATATTGAAAATAGAAATTATGGAACCTACTTTGATTAAACGGATATTAATCGTGAAAATTATTTGCCTGATGTCATTTGTAAGCTTGTATGGCCAAACGACTAGTGAAAGTAACAAAATGTCTATGAGGACTTTTGCCAAGAAAAATAAATTAGATCCATATTATTATTCTGGAAACAAAATTAAAAAAGGTAATTCTCATTGTTATGAGACATTGGAAAATGATTTGGTCGCAGATGTGCCTGTACCAGCCGACGTATTGTGTCGAAACAATTACGGTATTTTTGCCTTTAAAATTAATAGTAGAGGTATAATTGAAAAACTAGAATATGAAGGCGATCTTGACAGTAGTATTGTTCGGAGAATCAAATTGAATATTCGTAAAACAGCAGGTAATTACACAAGGCCTTCAAAATCAAATCAAGAATCATTTCATTGGTTTGTTTTACCTTTTATGTCAAATGGTTATCATTTAGGGACTTTTCACTGTGAAAATGCAATAAAGTTAGATATTGAATTCAATATTGAATCTAAGCGCGCAAGATCTTACCTAAACATCATTGAATTTTTACCTGATTTTCCTTCACTAACAGTTTTGCACAATATGGATCATTTGAGTGAAATGATTAAAACAGGTTTGCTGAAAGGTGACCGATTATAATTTAATGTCGACTTATTTTTTTAATAAAATTTCATTTCGTAATAAACATTTAGTTTTTTATATCTTTTCGGCAGGATAAGGCCCTTAGCCGAAATTAGTATCTTTGCATTTTAGGCATAGATTCGCATTAATTGAAGTTGAAATATTTATCAATTTTTGGGCTTTTTCTTATTATCAAACTTGGATTTCACTCACAAATTCAAGCCCAGCACATCGCACGTATACGCTTCGAAGACGATTTTTCGTATTTGAAATCAGATACAACCACCAAATCTTGGGATGAGCGCCTAAAATATATGCAAATCTCTAAAGACCTGAATCTCAGTTTAGGTGGGGAATTGCGTGAACAATACCAGAATTATACGCATGCAAATTTTGGGCAAATTCCAGCTTCATTTACGGAAGAAAGTCCCCAACAGTTGATGCATCGCATCATGGTGCATGCTGATCTACGGTTTAAAAATTCCATGCGTTTATTCGCACAGGTTAATAATACGGCCCGCTTTTTAAATCCAAATCCCATTGTTTCGCAAGTCGATCAGAATTTATTTGAAGTGCATCAATTATTCGTGGAATTTGATTTATGGAAAAAAGGCCGACTTCGTTTTGGAAAACAAGAAATGCTGTTTGGTCAGGAACGAGTTATTGCTTCTAGGGAAGGCCCTAACACACGTCAAAACTTTATTGGGCTACGGATTAATAATCAATTCCTAAGAGGGCAATTAAATACGTTTGTCGTTCGGCCGACTCAGATGCATCCGGGTGCTTTTGACGATGAATTAGCCAATGAAGTTTTCGCGGGAACCTATTGGGTGCGACCTCGGGTATTGAAAGGCTTAAACCTGGAGGCTTATTATTTATATCTTGAAAGTAGCCAAAGGGCCTATTTATTTAATAAAGGTTTAGAAAAGCGTCATACTGTTGGCTTACACCTCTATTCACCCGCCCAATTCATTAATTATGATGTCGAACTAGCACATCAATGGGGACAGTTTAATTCGCTTGATATCTCTGCGTGGATGTGGGTCTGGGACTTCAATGTTCGCTTTCTCCCAAACGTATTTATGGGATTTAGTGGGAATTATGTGCCGGGAGATCATACTTCGAGTGATCAGGAACTAAACACCTTTAATACCTTATTTGCGCGTCCGCCTTTTGGCCTAACGGTCGCCTTAAATATTACCAATACGCTCAACTGGAGTCCCTATATTCGCTATGTTTTGGGTGCCAAATGGCTAGCCACAGCTCGCGCATCCTTTGTTCAACGAGTAGATGTGGCGGATGGAATTTATTCGCCCAATATGACGATGATTCGTCCCTTGGATAATTTATCGGCATCCATCCAAAATGGCATTTGCGATATTTATGCAATGGATGTCAATTATTTCCCAAATCAACATTATTCATGTCAAATCGAATTGGGCTATTGTCAAGCTGGAACCTATTTAAAGGAAACGGGTTCTGGTAAAGATGTCATTTATTTTGCGATTCGAAATGCGATTAAATTTTAACTTTCTCACGAATGCTCCACAATAACAGATAGCAAATCGCTCCATTTAGAATTAATTTTGCAAATCCAAAACCGCCAAATAAAGCCTGAGATTGTGTTTCTAACACAAATGTTATGATCGGGGATGCTACACAGACAAAAGGAACATAACGATCTTTGATGGCAGTTTTGGTAAATAGTCCGAAGGCAAATAAGCCTAACAAGGGACCATAGGTATAGCCCGCTAAATTGAATACTGCGCCAATTAATTCTTGATTGTTAAAGACATGAAACAATCCGATCACGATGAAAAATAAGACCGAAAATCCGATGTGAACGCGGTGTTTGATTTTTTCTCGTTTGGCCTCTTGAAACTTCTCGATTCGCAAGAAATCGATGCAGAAGGATGTCGTTAAGGCAGTTAAGGCTGAGTCCGAACTCGCATAGGATGCTGCAATAATCCCTAATAAAAAGGTGACCGCTGCCATCGTTCCAAAATTCCCACCTAATGCTAAAAGTGGGTATAATTCATCTGTTTTGGTTGGGATGGCAATTTGATTGGCTTGTGCATAGATGTACAATAATGCACCCAATGCCAAAAATAGGAGGTTAATAAATAATAAGACCCAGTAAAACCAGAACATGTTTTTCTGAGCCTCACCAATGGATTTACAAGTCAAATTCTTCTGCATTAAATCTTGGTCCAAGCCAGTCATCACAATGGCAATGAATACCCCCGCCAAAAAGTCTTTTCCAAAGAAATGCGGATTCTTCCAATCCCATTCAAACATGTGGGATAAGGGGCTTTTATCAATGGTTTGAATCATTTCGCCAATGCCCAAGTGCATTTGTTGGCCTACCAACACAATCGTAATGAACAGGGCCACTAATAAAAACAAGGTTTGTAAAGTATCCGTCCAAATAATCGTTTTCACGCCTCCACGGTGTGTATATAACCAGATAAGCGCGATGGAGATGAAAACGGTTAAAACAAAGGGTACGCCGATGGGTTCAAAAATGGCTATTTGGAGTACGTTAACCGCTAAATACAAGCGTGCGGCTGAACCTATGGTTCTCGATAATAGGAAGAATGCTGAGCCTGTTTTATAGGCCCAAAAACCAAAGCGTTTCTCTAAATAACCGTAAATCGAAATCAGGTTGAGTCGGTAATAGAGTGGCATCAACACCAATGCAATCGTCAAATAGCCCAAAGAATGCCCCAATATCACCTGATAATAGGTGAAATAGGTCTTGCCAACGGCACCAGGAACGGAAATAAAGGTTAAACCCGAAATCGAAGTTCCGATCATTCCGAACGCAACAAGCCACCAAGGGGATTGTCGGTTTGCCGTAAAAAAGTCGTTCGTATCCGCTCCACGCGAAGTTATGTAGGAGATGACGAGCAGAAGGCCAAAATAGATGGCTAGAATTCCACCGGCTAATTGTACAGACATAGAGGTTTAACGGATTTTTATTAGATTTGTATGAGGTGAATTAATTCTTTCAAAAATATGGATTTCTCCCAAGATATTGATTTGATCAGTGGTTTTTCTTTTGCGGAACAAGCACAAGAACAGACGGATGTTGAGGTATTAGTGGAAGAATCGACTTCATTTGGTCATCAATTAGTTATCTATAATGATGAAGTTAATTCCTTTGAATATGTGATTATTACCTTGATCGAAGTTTGTGAGCATACTGCGGAACAAGCGGAACAATGTACTTTAATGATTCATTTTCGGGGTAAATGCGGCGTTAAGTCGGGCCTTTATGAGGATTTATTGAGCATGCGCAATGAAATTTGCCGGCGCGGTATTTCGGCTGAAATTGAATCTGTTGATATTTAACTTATGATGCATACGTATCCTTCTCGGATTATCGAACAGGCGGTGGAAGAAATCTCCAAATTGCCGGGAATCGGGAAGAAATCTGCCTTGCGCTTAGCATTGCATTTATTGAAAAGGCCGGAATCTCAATCATTGCAGTTGGCACATGCCTTAGTTCAATTGCGAACAGAGACGAAGTTTTGTCCTAAATGTCACATGATTTCAGATGGAGATTTATGTGGAATTTGTGCCAGTAATAAGCGTGATGAGAAGGTATTATGTGTGGTGGAAGATTTGCGGGATGTGATGGCGATAGAGAATACGGGTCAATATTTAGGATTGTATCATGTGTTGGGCGGAATCATTTCACCATTGGCAGGGGTTTCCCCGAGTGATTTACACATTGATTCCTTGATCCAGCGGATTGCTACGGGCGAATTTGACGAAGTGATTTTGGGGTTAAGTCCCACGATGGAGGGAGATACCACAGCCTTTTATTTGACGAAGAAATTGGCGGAATATTCGATTAAAATATCCACCATTGCACGCGGCATTCCGATTGGCGGGGATTTGGAATATACAGATGAGATTACCTTAGGTAGGAGTATCGTAGGTCGTGTGATTTACGAATAGCTAAATAATATAATGATGAAACGCACACACTTTTTACAATTGATGGGAGCGGGAATGCTTTTTTCTAGTTTTCGTTCGCGTCAGGTCTTGGAAAATGCACCATTTACTTTGCCTGCTTTACCTTATGCATTTGATGCGTTAGAGCCGCACATCGATAAATTAACGATGGAAATTCACCACGATCGCCATCACAAAGCTTATGTGGATAATTTGAACAAAGCGCTTCCAACGACGACCAAAACGTTAGAGGAGTTGTTGGCAACGGTTTCTACCCAAACAGTAGCCGTTCGAAATAATGGGGGCGGACACTGGAACCATAGCTTTTTCTGGCAATTATTGGCTCCCGCGACGGGCAAACAGCCGAGTGCCGAATTAATGGCCCAAATTGTGAAGGATTTTGGCAATTTAGAAAACTTGAAGGTTGAATTTGGAAAGGCGGCAACATCCCGTTTTGGTTCGGGATGGGCCTGGTTAATTGTGAAAGATGGCAAATTAGTTATCAGTTCTACAGCTAATCAAGATAATCCCTTAATGGATGTAGCAGAGGTGAAGGGAAAGCCTATTTTGGCATTGGACGTATGGGAACATGCCTATTATTTAAAATATCAAAATAAGCGTGCTGATTACATCAATGCGTTTTGGAATGTAGTTAACTGGGATTTTGTGTCCCAACAATTTTTAAAATAAGCATATGTTACTAGATGAGATTCCTTCATTGGATTTAGCTGAATTTCAGTCGGGCGACCCCGTGCGCAAACAAAAATTTGTTCAAGATTTAGGTGCAGCATTCAATACGATTGGTTTTGTGGCGATTAAAGGGCACGGATTAACGGACCAATTTACCAAAGAGCTTTATCAAGGTGTTGAAACCTTTTTTCAATCGCCGGATTCATTAAAGCAAGCCTATGAAATTCCTGGTATTTCAGGCCAACGAGGCTATGTAGGAAAGGGAAAGGAGACTGCCAAAGGATTCAAGGTGCCTGATTTAAAGGAGTTTTACCATGTAGGGCAGCCACACAAAGCTGATGGGGATTCCGTTTGGGATGAGTATCCCGCAAACGTTTTTCCTGCTGAATTTCCGGAATTCGGGATGAATACAGTCAAGGCATACCAAACCTTGGAGGCTGCGGGGAAGGCCTTATTAGCCGCAATTGCGCTATATTTGGAATTACCCGAAGATTATTTTGAGGCTCGCGTAAAAAATGGTAATTCAATTTTGCGCGCAATTCATTATTTCCCTATTGCGAATCCAGATAGTTTACCTGAGGGGGCTGTTCGTGCTGCTGCGCATGGGGATATCAATTTGATAACCTTGTTGATGGGAGCTTCAGCCGAAGGCTTAGAAGTTTTGCGTATGGATGGGAAATGGATTCCGATAACGGCTTTACCGGATCAGGTGGTCGTGAATGTGGGTGATATGCTGGATAGACTAACGAATCATAAATTAAAATCAACGATTCATCGGGTTGTGAATCCTCCTCGCGAGAAAATGGGAACTTCCCGTTATTCGATTCCATTCTTTATGCATCCACGTTCGGAAATGGATTTGACATGTTTGCCTTCATGCGTTTCAGCGGAATATCCGAAATTGTATACGGATATGTCGGCAGGCGAATTTTTGAATGAGCGCTTAATCGAATTGGGATTAAAGAAAAAATAAATTGAAACAGCCCAAGCATCTAAATTTTTTATGGGATGTATTTATTCTAGCTGCGACATCATTTGGAGGGCCTCAGGTACACTGGGCCCTTTTTTTAAAGCGCTTGGTTCACCAAAAAGCTTATCTGACCGAAGAAGAGCTTTTTGAAATTCAGGCCTTATGTTCGGTATTACCTGGGCCAACCTCCACGCAGATGATTACGGCAATCGGTCTGAAACGTGGTGGGGCAAGTTTAGCCTATTTAACGCTGCTTGTGTGGATTACGCCTGCTGTTTTCATCATGACAGCTGCGGCTTATGGAATGACTTACCTAGCAAATCGGGCGATATTGCAATTTGTCCTGCCCGTAGGAATTGGATTAATTCTTCAAGCGGGCTGGTCTATGGCGCAAAAGGTGATTCGTAGCCCCATGTATGTATTAATCTTCTTGCTAACCTTGGCTTTAGGGATTGGATTTCCAAGTCCCTATATTTTTCCTTTGGTTTTAGTTCTTGGTGGAGGAATCTCGTCAATGAATTTTAAGGAATTCCCTCGACAGAACAAGCATAAAATGATTATCCCTTGGGCAAATTTTAATTTATACTGGGGATTTTTGTTGGGATTAGCCGTATTAGGGCATTTGACAGATTATTACCCTATCCGGATGTTCGAAAACTTCTATCGAAATGGTAGCATCGTTTTTGGGGGAGGCCAGGTATTAGCTCCAGTACTTTATACGGAGTTTGTGGAATTTAAAGGCTTGATTCGTTCGGATGATTTTTTAACGGGAATGGCCCTGTCCCAATCACTTCCGGGGCCAGTATTCGCCTTGACGTCCTATTTGGGCGTTTTGTTGATGCGCAATTATGGTTTTTTAGGGGAGTTGGCCGGTAGTGCCATTGGTGCTTTGGGCGTATTTTTGCCAGGTACCTTCTTGATCTTTTTTGTGTATCGTATTTGGGGGCAGCTAAAACAGTATCGCTTTATTCGAGCGTCTTTGGCGGGAATTCAGGCCTCCTCTGTGGGATTAACGCTTGTGGCCGTTTATACTTTTGTATCGCCTTTAATTGTCAACGGCGATAGGGTTGCTATCGCCGTTGTATTGGTTTCATTTCTGCTTGCTCAGACAGGAAAATTTCCTGCGATAGCCTTGTTTTCTGGCGCCTTGCTGGCAGGTTATCTTTTAGCGTAATAAATTCAATAAATACTGGCCATAACCACTTTTTACCAATGGTTTGGCGATGATTTCTAATTGTTCTGCGTTAATATATCCCATGCGATAAGCAACCTCTTCGATACAACCGATTTTCATGCCTTGTCGCTCTTCAATCACTTGGACAAATTGTCCTGCTTGCATTAAGGAAGCAAATGTACCTGTGTCTAACCAGGCAGTTCCTCTATTTAAAATGCCTACAGACAGTTTTCCGCGTTTTAAGTATTCTTTATTGACATCCGTGATTTCATATTCGCCACGAGGAGAAGGTGCAATGTTTTTGGCAATTTCGACTACATCATTGTCATAGAAATACAAACCAGGGACAGCATAATTCGATTTCGGATGCGTTGGTTTTTCCTCGATGGAAATAACTTTTTTATTTTCGTCAAATTCAACTACACCATAACGCTCGGGATCATTCACTGAATAGGCATATACAACGCCGCCTTCTGGATCATTATTAGCTTGTAATAATTTACTAAGACCAGAGCCATGGAAAATGTTATCCCCTAAAACTAAAGCTACTTTTTCTTTACCAATAAACTTCTCGCCAATCACAAAAGCCTGTGCAAGGCCATTGGGTTCCGGTTGGACCGCATATTCGAAATGACAGCCGATACTAGATCCATCGCCCAACAATTTTTCGAAATGTGGTAAATCGTGTGGAGTTGAAATAATTAAGATTTCACGTATCCCCGAAAGCATCAAAATGGATAAGGGATAGTAAATCATGGGTTTGTCGTAAACGGGCATTAATTGCTTGCTTACGGCGAGTGTCAATGGGTGTAAACGGGTGCCAGATCCTCCGGCTAAAATGATTCCTTTCATCCTATCTTCCTTGGTACATGGTGGTATAATATTTTTGGTAATCGCCCGAAGTGACGTCTTTCAGCCATTTTTCGTTCGTTAAATACCAATCGACGGTCTTTTCAAGGCCTTCTGCAAATTGAAGGCTTGGTTTCCATCCTAATTCTTTCATGATTTTGTTGGCATCAATTGCATAACGCAAATCGTGACCTGCACGGTCTGTCACATAGTTTATTAATTGAACCGATGTTCCAGCTTCGCGCCCCAATTTTTCATCCATGATTTTGCACAATAAATGGACAATGTCAATGTTTTTCCATTCATTGAATCCTCCAATATTGTAGGTTTCGCCAATTTTTCCATCGTGGAAAACGGTGTCAATCGCACGAGCGTGATCAATAACATATAACCAATCCCGTACGTTTTCGCCTTTCCCATAAACCGGGAGGGGTTTTTTGTTGATGATGTTGTGAATCATCAAAGGGATTAGTTTTTCAGGGAAGTGGTTTGGCCCGTAATTGTTTGAGCAATTTGTGATGACCGTAGGTAAGCCATAGGTTTCATGAAAGGCACGAACAAAGTGATCGGATGAGGCTTTGGAAGCCGAATATGGTGATCTTGGGTCGTATGGAGTGGTTTCTAAAAAGAATTCTTCGGGATTGTGCAATTCGCCATAGACTTCGTCGGTTGAAATATGGTAGAATTTTTTTCCTTCAAAATTACCAGCCCAATGCTTTTTAGCAGCTTGCAATAAATTGACAGTTCCAATCACGTTGGTTTTAACAAATGCCAAAGGATCTGTAATTGAACGATCTACATGCGATTCTGCGGCTAAATGAAGGACGCCATCGAACTGATGTTTCGCAAATAAGGCATCAATATGATCCGCATCGGTTATGTCCGCTTTGATGAAATGATAATTAGCTTTGTTGGCTACATCTTCATTGTTAGCCAAATTCCCCGCATAGGTCAATGCATCTAGGTTATAAATCTGGTAGTCTGGGTATTTGTTGACGAATAAACGAACAACATGAGAACCAATGAATCCAGCACCGCCGGTAATAACGAGTTTTTTCATATACTTATAATATTGCTTCTTGCCATGCCCAAGCGTCTTTTAATGACTCTTCTAGGCTTCTTTTGGCTTTCCAATCCAATGTTTTATTCGATTTTTCAGTATTGGCATAAACGGAAGTAATGTCACCCACACGTCTTTCCCGAATTTCGAAATTTACTTTTTTTCCGGTTGCCTTTTCAAAGGCTTGTATCACCTGTAATACGGAACTTCCCTCTCCTGAACCGATGTTGAAGTAGTCGTAAAAAGGGGCTTGATTTTGTTTTATCAAATAGGCCAATGCTTTTACATGTGCCTCAGCTAGGTCACATACGTGTATGTAATCGCGAATAGCGGTTCCATCTGGGGTCGGATAGTCTGTTCCCCAAATTTGCAAAGGTCCACGTAATCCCGCGACGGATTGTGTTAAATAAGGGATGAGGTTTGCTGGAGGTCCAAGGGGTAATTCGCCAATTTTTGCACTTGCATGTGCCCCAATGGGGTTAAAATAGCGCAATGAAATGGACTTTAATTGTTTGCTCGCACGCGTACTTTCCTCAATGATTTCCTCACAAATTTGTTTGGTATTTCCATAGGGGGATAATGCCTTCTTGACTGGAGAATTTTCTGTCACAGGTAAGGTTTCAGGTTGTCCATAAACCGTACATGATGATGAGAAAACGAGGTTATTGACTCCATATTTTTGCATTTTTTCTAAAAGCAAGATGGTAGCCCCCACATTATTACGATAATATTTTAGCGGGTTTTCGACAGATTCCCCTACAGCCTTAGCTGCGGCAAAATGAATCACCCCTTCGATGGTATAGGCTTTGAAAATT
>ERZ1292640.3425-Hain-H43-02um-R1-3425-length-12347-cov-5_pt1 | contig 12347 bp, 16 predicted proteins | sample MGYA00564404_ERZ1292640 | MGnify/ENA primary metagenome ERZ1292640 (study PRJEB36523, sample SAMEA6512636) | groundwater metagenome | collected 2019-01-08 | study: AquaDiva: Metagenomics assemblies of 32 groundwater samples | reverse complement strand
TAAAGGGTATTGGCGGGTGTTTTAATATCCAGATGAATTGCTGTATCGGCGTAAGCAGCGCCGAAGAAAGAGAAAATTGCCAGACTTATTAATATTGCTTTAAAAAATTTAATCATTTAATTATTCTAGTTTCCAAGACACAATGTCTCCGGATTTTATTTTATAATTTGAAACGCCGACTTGCGCTTCTTTGCCGTTCACATAATAAATCCAATTTCGGTCTCCGCCGCCCCTTGCTCCGTTAATGGCCACAATTAATTTTCCCATTCCCAAGTAATTTTTTTCGGTAAAATTTATTTTTCCTTCACTCTGAAGCTTGCTCATAAAATCATAAACACTTGTTTCTCCGGTAATTTGACTTTCATAACGTGCGCCATTTATCTCGATTACCCCGTAGGAATTTCCGATGGGGTTGGAATCTACCGGAGGAGATATTTCTTCTGTCTTTATATTTGAAACAAAAAACAATACACCAAAAAATGTTAAGAAAATTAAAACTACTAAAGTTGTTTTTTTATTTTTTTGCATAAATTTGAACACAAAAAAAATTCTGCCGGGCAGAATTTTAGGGTCCCTCTCATGCGCGCATGCGAGGGATTTTCCTGCTCGGGACGTCTCTAAAGTGATTGGTATTCGGACTTGTCCTTTCACATACAATTAAGCATGCTAGAGGCTTACCGTAGCGGCACTGTACTGGAATCTAACCAGTTTCCCCAATCACTTTTTTAAATTTCTAAATGAACTCACTCTAGTATATACTTACTTTACACTATGTCAAAGAGAAATGTGGATATCAAAAAAACAATCCGTCCTAAGCGGACAAGAATAATGGTTTTTGGAACTTTTGACGGCTTGCATGGGGGGCATATCAATTTTTTTAAGCAGGCAAGAGATTTAGCCGAGCATTGTTTTTTGATTGCGTCTGTCGCGCGGGATGAAAATGTTTTTAAAATAAAGGGGAGATATCCGACATGGAATGAAAAAGAAAGAGTGGTTTTGGTAAAAAAAAGCAGACTGGCTGATCAAGTTATTTTGTCCGGTTTAAGAAATCATCTTCCGCACATTGCAAAAATACGTCCGAATATCATTGCCCTCGGCTATGATCAACAAGCGTATGTTCAAAATTTAAAAAAAGATCTTAAAAACAAAGGTATTTTAGTTAAAACTATACGCTTAAAACCTTACAAGGAGAGAATTTACAAGAACCACTTATTGCTTCATGCCAAAGGCAGATCCGCCTCTGGCGGAAAAAATAAAAAGTAATATAATCTTACATTATAAGTTTTTAATATAAATCATATGGAAAATCCGGATATCATAAAATTCATCAAGAAAAGTTTTACCGGCAAAAATTTTGCTTTTATCTTTTTTTCTAGCCTGCTGTCTTTATTGATTATTGTTTTGATCGGAGTCGGTCTCATTTGGCATTATCGGGCGAATGTTTTCGGCTATTTTGCCAAAGAATATTTAGAGAAAATGCAGGATAGTAGCAATAAAGATGAAGCAAAGATTGCCACGGAAAAAATTATTGAAAAGCAGTCGATTTTTTCCCAGGATACTTTTGTGATTGACGCAGTGAAAAAAACAAATCCGGCCGTCGTTTCTATAATTATTTCTCAAGAAGTCCCGAAATATGAAGCTTACATCGACCCCAACCAACCGACTGATCCATTCGGCGGTTTATTTCCCGGTTTCTTTTTCAATATTCCGCAGTACCGTCAGAATGGCACAGAAAAAAAACAAATTGGCGGAGGTTCTGGATTTTTTGTTTCAGGCGACGGTCTGATTGTCACCAATAAGCATGTGGTTGACAAAAACAATGTGGAATATACCGTTTTTACCAACGATGGCAAGAAACATGCGGCCCAAGTAGTTGCCCGGGACCCGGTTTTGGATATTGCTCTTATAAAAATTAATCCGCCAACTGGCGAGGGCTTTCCATTTCTCACACTCGGAAACTCAGATCCGCTCCAAGTGGGACAGAGTGTTATCGCCATCGGGAACGCGCTTGGAGAATTTAGAAATACTGTTTCCGTGGGAGTAATTTCCGGCCTGGCGCGCTCAATAACGGCGGGAGATAATTCCGGCAAAGCGGAAGTCTTGGATCATGTGATTCAAACCGATGCGGCAATTAATCCGGGAAATTCCGGAGGCCCCCTGCTCGACCTTAAAGGAAAAGTGATCGGCGTAAATGTTGCTGTCGCTCAAGGTTCTCAAAATATTGGTTTTGCCCTGCCTATCAACAGCGTCAAAGGAGCGATTGAATCCGTTAAAGAAAGTGGCCGGATTATCCGTCCCTACATCGGTATCCGTTATGCGGCGATTAATGCGGAAATGAAGGAGAAAAATAATTTAACCGTGGATTATGGAATATTGGTTAAATCCGGAGCCAATCAAAATGAGCTGGCGGTTATTCCGGGCTCTCCGGCGGATAAAGCGGGTATTGTGGAAAACGACATAGTTTTGGAAGTTGACGGCGTGAAACTGGACGACCAAACAAACTTTGCTTCTATCATCCGGGAGAAAAAAATCGGCCAAGTGATTAATCTGAAAATTCTTCACAAAGGCGCCGAGAAAAATGTTTCTGTAGTCCTCGAAGCTGCGAAAGATAGCTAACCAGAAAAATTCTATATATCACTCTTTCTGATAGTAGAAGACAGATAAACCCCGTAAAGCATCAAAGTCCCCAGGATAGGATAAATAAAATTGAAAGAGGGGACGAAGACAAAAATGATTGAAGCCATGAGAGGACCGATGACATAGGCGGCCGGAGGAGCGCTTCGATAGACTCCGACAAATTCTTCATTTTCCGGTTTGATATGTTTGAAGAAATAAGCGTCGTTCATTACCTCAATGGTGGCGGCGCCGATTCTGGTGGCAAAGAGCGCCAGCGCCCAGATCCAAATCTCTTTTTTTTGAATGAAAAAGAGGGCAAGCGTAAAAAACGAAGCAATCAAAAATCCCAACATCAGCATTTTTCTTTCGCCTATTTTGTCGGAGTATTTTCCGAGAGGAAACGGAAAAATGAAAAAAGGCAGAAGCATAACGGCAAAAATCAGACCAATCTGCTTCCAATCGAATCCCAAATGAGCCGAAAGATAGATCGGCGTATAGATGACCATCCAGCAGTAAAAGAATTGAAGCAAAAAATTAAGACCATAGGCGCGGAACAGATTTTTATTTTTAAAAAATTCTTTTACATATTTTATTGATTTAATTCTGTCGTATTTCGGATCTATTGTATTTTTGAGAGTAAAAAAAGAAAGCAAGAAAAACAAGATCATTATGACAAATGCCATCAGATAAATACTTTGGAAAGAAAATACCTCTTTTGTTTGACCGAACATTAATACGAACTGAGATAGTATCCAAGCCAGGCTGGTAATGGCCAGATAAGTTCCCCTGATTCCTCCGGTCCCGGAATTTTTTGAAAATATTTTTAAAAGTTCGTCTAAAGAAAAAACAATTATCGCATTAAAAGCGAAACCGAAGATAAAAGCAATAATTATGGTCCAGGCATCTTTTGCCAGGACGAAAAATAAAATAGATAAAGCATCAAGTCCGATTAGCAAGAGCAAAAACCTATACCCGCCCATCTTTCTGAATATCGTCGGAACCACCAGAAGCGCCAAGATTGAAGCGATTGATCCTAAAGTGTAGATTATTCCCACTAATTTTTCGCCGATAAAAGAAGACAGAAAACTGGAGTTTACATAGGACATCAAGGCAATCGGCAAAGAAAAGAGAAATCCCGCCAGATATATTATTTTTCTGTCATGTTTCATATGCTCAAGATTACCGGTATGACTAAAGGTCTTTTGGCGGTTTTTTGGTATAAGAACTTTGAAATGCTTTCTCCCAAATCCGCTTTGATCAGATCAAAATCCATCATATTCCCGCTTAAAGAGATTGCCGGCATTTTAGCCATCGCCTCTTCCACCGATTTTTTAATGATAATCCTTACTTGGCGCAGGAGCTCCTGATTTTCTTTCAGATAGACAAAACCGCGGGAAATCAAATCCGGCGATTTTTTTAATTTTCTGTTTTTTAAATCAAGCAAAGCGATAATTACAAACATTCCATCCTGGGCCAGCATTACCCGGTCGCGGATGACGACATCCTGCGTATCGGAAATAGAAGCGCCGTCCACCATCATCGCGCCGGAGGGCGCATGGTCTTTGCGGGTGATTAAATTTTCCCCGTCGGGAGATATTTCAATAATCGAGCCATTGTCGGGAACGACGATATTTTCTTCGGACATGCCGAGTTCCAGTGCAAGCTCTTTATGCCGCACCAGCATGGAGTGCCAGCCATGAATCGGGATGAAGAATTTCGGATGAGTTTTCCGATGGAGCCACTTTATATCCTCCTGGTTGCCATGGCCGGTCGCGTGGACGAAATCTTCACCGGCGGTGCGATAACTTATAATGCGCACGCCTTGTCTTGTCAGGCCGTCTTTCATTTTCTGGACCTGCAGTTCATTGCCGGGAACAATCGAGGCGGAGAGAATAATTGTATCTCCTTTGTGCAAAGAAAATTTCGTGTGTGTTTTGTTGGCGGCCCGATTCAATGAAGCAAATTCTTCTCCTTGGGCGCCGGTCATCAGAATGACAACTTTATTGGGCGGATAATTATTGGCCTCTTCAATCGGAATGATGGCGCCTTTTTTCGGAGCAAAAAGTCCGGCTTCTATCGCCACTTCAATATTTGTTCTCATTGAACGCCCATCCAGCGCTATTTTTTTCCCCAGAGCCTCAGCGGTTTTTACCACATGGGCCAATCGCGTAATGTGTGAAGCGAAAGCCGCAATAATTATCCGGCCATTTATTTTTCTGATTAAATTTTCAAGTCCTTGGTGCACTTTTATTTCCGGCAGGGAAAAGCCCTCGTTTTCGATATTGGTGGAATCAGTCATCAAGAGGAGTACTTTGGCTTTGTCAAAAATAGAATATTCTTTTTCTTCTTCCTTGGAAACAATTCCATCCACCTGGTCAAGTTTGTAATCTCCCGGGGTGACAATCCACCCATTTTCAGTTTCGATGATTATTCCCATGGAGTCGGGGATGGTGTGAGTGACGCCGAAAAATCTGACTTTTATTTTTCCGCAAGTTATGACCGAATCTTTTTCCACGATATTTTCCTTCATCGGCGGCAAATGCGGGAATTCCGCTTGGCGCTTTCTCATCATTAGGATAGAAAGATTTCTGGAATAGACCGGGGGATTGCCGATCCGGGAAAGGACCAAAGGCACTCCTCCGATGTGGTCTAGATGTCCGTGGGTAATGATCAGGGCGCGTATTTTGTCTTTGCGCTCTTCGAGGTAAGTGGTATTCGGAATAACATAGTCAACTCCCGGAGTGGCTTCATTGGAAAAATGCATACCGGCATCGATGACAATGATGTCCTCGCCGATTTCTACGACGGTCATGTTTTTGCCGATTTCCTCTACTCCGCCGAGCGGAATGATGCGGATTACTCCTGTTTCGGGTGGAGGAATTCTGGCGTTATTCGCAGTATTTGAATTTTTATATTGACTTTTTGAGCCAAACGGACGGGGAGCATTCTTTTGCCCGTATCTTTTCTTGGTGTATTGATAAGTAGAACTTTTGGCGACTCTTTTTCTTTCAGGGTTCCTCTGTTCTATTTTTTGTTCAACTTTTTTGTCGTCAACACTTATTGCGCTGAAAGATAATCTTGTTTTTTTTGTCATAAATTTTTTTATTTAGCGAATATTTTCCAAACGTTTTCTGTTTCAGTGTACCACGAATATATATTTGAAAAACGATCCGCGGGGGAGACAATGTGATTGACTGAAAATCCTTTTAATTTTTTTGGCACGACATATATAAAATTAGGGCTGTACAAAAAGACCGCCGGTATGTCTTTTTTGATCTCATTTTCAAATTGGGCGTATTTTTTAATTCTGGACTGTTCGTCAATAGTAATCGAGGCATCTTCCAGAATCTTGTCCACTTTGGTATTGGTATACATGGCGACATTCAGTCCCGGATCTTTTCGCTGCGAAGAGTGCCAAAAAGCAAACAGGTCGGATTCGCGGTTTATAATTTGCCCGAACAAAAGGGCGTCATACTTGCGCGGACGAATTACGCTTTCGTTTAAATTACCAACCTCGAAAGTTTTTATGCCAACCTTCATTCCGATAGCCGCCAGATCTTGCTTAATTAATTCGGCAGTTTTTGCGAGCTCCGGAGCATTGCCGGTTGAAATAGAGAATTCCAACGTAGCCGTTATTTTCTTCTTTTTTTTGTCAGTTGTGGTTTTTTGCAGAAATCCGTCTGTTCCTTTAATCCAGCCGTCCTTCGCCAGATTATTTTTCACGTTTTTTAATATTTCATCCCGCGAAACACCAACGCCTTCCTCCAATTTCTGGTAGGCAATCATATTGGGCGGTATGGCATCGTCAATAGCAACGCCATAACCCAATAACACGTCCCGAACTATTTTGTCTTTGTCAATGGCCTGGTCAATCGATTTAGTGATTACCTTATCGGTAAAAAGACGGTTGACATTTTGATTGAAGAAAAGTCCAAAGACCCGCGGAAGCGCCGTAGAGTCTATTTGATAATTTCTCTCTTTTAAAATATCCGCATTCAAAGGAGCAATAGAACTTATTTGATCCACTGCCCCTTCTTCAAGCGCCTGGACAAGCATGTCTTCATTCGAATAAAAATATAAGCTCAAAGTTTTAATATACGGTTCGCCCAGCCTGAATTTTTTAAAGAACGTTAATTCATAAGAATCTATGGCCCCGGATGATTCTTTGGCGATGTTTTTAATCATATAAGGTCCGGAACCGACTGGGTTGGTATTTGCATTGTTGAGTTCTATCGGCGAATTGTTCCACAAAGATGCCGGCATGATGCCGAGCGTGGCGTTTTCCAAAAATGACGGATAAGGCTGTTTTAGATTAAATTCTATCGTTGTCTCGTTTATTTTTTTTGCAACAACTCCGTCCCAATCCACCTTGCGCGGACTTTTAATGATTGAATCCTTGGCTTTATTTACCGTGAAAACTACGTCATCCGCAGTGACAGGATTTCCATTATGAAAATAAATTTTGTCTTTAAGGGTAAAAGTATAAGTTAAGCCGTCTTTGGAGTTTTCATATTTTTGAGCCAAATCGGGAAAGAGAGTTCCGTCTCTATTTTTTCTCATCAGACCGGAATAAATAATTGAAACCAGATCCTGATCCGCGGCAGAATTTGCCAGTATTGGATTGACAAAACGGGGAGTTCCGATAATGCCCAGGGAGATAGAGCCAGCGCGGAAAGGAACGCTTATCATCAACGATTTATTAATGCTCTCCAGTATTAAAAGCGTACTTAGCAAAAGAGTGATTACCAATCCGGTAAAAACTGCCCGTTCTTTTTTAGAGAAGGTGGTAAAGACCCAATTAATTTGTTTTTTTGAAGGTAGTTTAAAATTAAGCATACGATTCGAGAGCAACGAAAGAGAATTTTAAGTATTGCCCTATTGAGCTTTTATGATTACAGATAAAAATGCAAACAAAGCGAAAAGAACTCCGCAAACAAGAGACAAATAAAAAAGAAACTTTTCGAAGCTTCGGCGGGTGTGGTGAAAAGACCCGGTATCACTTCCGCCTAAAGCGCCTCCGAGCCCGGCCGCGGACTGCTGAAGCAGGACGGCTGTAACCAATATTACCGATAAGACAATCTGCGCATAGGGCAGAATCTTCACGATTAGAATCATAAGGCAATTATTGCATATTTGAATTTGGAAAACAAGTTTTTTAATTTGCTATAATGATATCGGTATCCTTCGTTGCAATCTTACCGAGAAATAATCAAACCATGAAAAAAATTTTAAAAATATTTATACCCTTGCTTATTCTTGGGGCATTAACGTACCAGTTCCGGTCTGTATTATTTGATACGCAATTTTTGCCCGCTTGGAATAACCTGAAAAACGATCTGCAGATATTTTTCACCAATGTTCCCTGTGTCGAGCCGATACCTTACACTCTTGGCACTTTTGACCTCAAATTTAATATCTCACAAAAATATTTTTTAAGCGCATTCACGGAGGCGGAAGCCGTCTGGGAGAAACCTATGGGTAAGAATTTGTTTTCTTATGCGCCGGAAGATTCTTCGAATGATGTTCTGAAAATTAATCTTATTTACGACTATCGGCAACAGGCGACGAGCAAATTAGCGGAGCTCGGGATTATCGCAAAGGACGACCGAGCTTCGTATGATATGCTCAAGGCGAAGTTTACAGCCCTGAAAGCGGAATTCATAAAAGTGGAAAATAATTACAATAATCATGTGCAGAATTTTAATGACAGACAAAAGACTTACGAAAAACTCGTAGAATATTGGAACGCGCAAGGCGAAGCGCCTCGCCAGGAATACGACAAACTGCAAACAGAAAAATCGGCGTTAGATGCGCAATCTTCCCAACTGGAGGCAGAGAAAATGCAAATTGATGAAACAATAAATGAAATCAACGCGTTGGTTGTAGTTTTGAACCGTCTGGTTATCACCCTCAATCTCTCCGTTGAAAAATATAATACGATTAATGTCGCGCGCGGAGAATCATTTGAAGAAGGAATGTATTTCAGCAACGGAATAATTAGAGAAATAAATATTTATGAATTCGGCAGTCGGGCCAAACTCGTGCGCGTGCTCGCGCACGAGTTTGGCCATGCGCTCGATTTGGACCACGTGGCTGACCCGAAAGCCATAATGTATAAACTGAATCAAAGCAGTAATCTAACCCTTACCAAAGCCGATCTTCTGGCGCTGGAAACAAGATGCGGGGTGAAATAAAATAGAGTATAATTGCTTTATGTCTGTAGAATGGAATGAAAATAAGCCAAAAGACCCATCGTCTTCTGAAAGACAACTTACTTTGGATTATGATGGAGAAATAAAAGAAGCAATGAAAAGAACTGAAATTACTGATTCCGGAAGATTTACAGTTAATAAAAATGGTGAATGTCTTTGTGACGGAGTACCTATAGATGAATGGCTTGCATTGCAAGCGGAGTATGACGCCCACAATAATAAAGATGCGGGACATTAAAATGCAATATATCCATGTGAAAGTGTCCGCTAGGGCTGGGGAAGAATCTTGGAAGAAAAAATCCGAGGATCATTTTGAAGTTTCTGTGAGAGAGAAAGCTGAGCGGAATCTAGCGAATACCCGTGTCCTGGAGCTTGTGGCAAGTCGTTTCAAGGTGCCAGTAAACGCAGTAAGAATCATTAATGGGCATCACCACCCAAGCAAATTAATAATTATTGAAGATTAGTAAACGCCTGCCCGCCAAAGCCTTGGCGTCGGCGGGGGCACCATCATCCGAGTAAGTTGCTGGTGATTGATGGTTGAATTTGAAGGCGAGAAGGAGTAAAATTAACATAATTATTAATAAAGGTCCCTATTATTAATTTAACTTTTTTGCAAAATTTATGAATATCAATTGGAAAAAAGCGTTGGGGTTCGGGATTTTGGTTTGGATAATTATGTTTGTGGTGATTTCTGTTCTGATTGCTTATGAGGTGATTGCGTCAAATGAAATGTCCACATCTCTCAGTGTGGCGTTGACGCTCTTGTCTCTGGTTCTTGTGTATGTGGCTGCCCGATATATTGTCCCTCAAGGGATGAGTGAAGCTCTGCAATACGGCCTGGCTTTTGCCGTGGTCGGCGTTGTTCTCGATTTTTTGATTAGCGCAAAATTCGCTCCGGACATGTTCAGTTCGGCTCTTTATTGGATTGGCTATGCCTTAATTATTTTTGTTCCTTTGCTCGCCGTCAAAAAAATGCCCGTTTAAAAATGTACTATCTCTACATTCTCAAATGTGCATCTGCCCGCCGTCGAGGGGATAAAACTTTATATACCGGGATTACGACGGATTTAAAAAGGAGAATTGTGGAACACAATGGTGGAAAATTGGGCGCAAAATATACGCATTCCCGCCGGCCAGTCAAAATGGTGTATTCAAAAAAATTTAAAAACCGCTCCACCGCCTCCCGCGAAGAAGCGAGAATTAAAGGGTTGAAAAGAGGGGAAAAGTTAGCTTTGATCAATAAAATAAGGGTTTAATATTGGTTGTTAACCACTTTACAATCAAGTTAACATATGTTAAGCTCTATAACATAGAGGTTAACAAAGAAAAATATGAAAAATCAAGACAAGAAAGTGAATTATATATCAGTGGCTTAAGAAGAAAAAATTTGAAGTTCTTGGAAAAGAGTTTAAACATAGAATTCAAAGTGGTGGCTGGCCTGACTTTGTCGTTAAGAATCCTAAGGGGAAACTGGAGTTTTTTGAAGTGAAAAGTGGAGAACATCCTCTAGATCACCACCAATTGGAAATTTTAAGTATTTTACGTAAATTAGGAAGAGTTAGGGTTATGCGACTCGATAGTAAAATGAGAGGATTTAAAGATGATACACCCAAGAACTTAAAATAAAAATGTTCCACTCCAATTTTTCCAAACCCAAAAAACTCACCGGCTGATGTCCTGCCAAAAAGAAATTCAAATTCAAAAGCAAGGTGATAGTTTGGAAAGAGGGATACCAAGACAAAAGTGATACAATAATTATATGGACGAAGAAGAAATGAGAAAAATGGCGGAAGAAATGTCGAAAATTCCTGGCATGCCGAAACCAATTTTTATTAAAGTTGAATTTGATCGGGATCTGCAAAAAATCACAGGCAAGAAAGAAATTCCTATGGTTGTAAGTCAGGGAGCGACATTCGCATATGTGCTTCAGAATATTTTTATAGAATATCCTGGGATCGAAAAAAAATATCCACCAGGGGAATTGGGATTTACTATCGATGGTACTCCGCCCAAAACATATACGCCGATTTTTGATGGAGATGTTATTCGTCTTTCTGTTCGTGCCTATTAATTAATTTGACATTCCTACATTCTCAAGAATGTGAGAATGTTGTATAATTAGTGTATGAAAATAAATAAATCAAAAACAAGTAAACAACTCGAAAGACATTTTAAAGGGGTGGCCAATCATCGTCGCATTACAATACTATTGTTGGTCTATAAAAATCCGGGTATTATATTAGAAGACATTTCAGAAAACCTTGATTGCAATTTTAAAACAATTTCTGAACACACCAGGCGCCTGGTACAAGCAGGATTATTAAATAAAGAATATAGAGGTAGGAAAGTGGAGCATAAAGTTTCTCCCTATGGAAAAATTTTCTGCAATTTTATTTCTAAATTTTAACATTCCAATATTCTCAAGAATGTGAGAATGTTATTTTCATGCAAAAGCAAACAGAATTAAAAATTTACGGAAAAGTGCAGGGGGTATTCTTTCGGGATTCGAGCAAGAAGAAAGCGCGGGAATTAAATTTATCCGGCTGGGTCAGGAACGAATCGAATGGGACTGTTGTTATTGTTGCCGAGGGTGAAGAAAAAAATTTAAAGGAATTGATTGAATGGTGTAAAAATGGCCCCAATCATGCCAAGGTGGATAAGGTGGAGGTAGAATGGTTCGAGTCCACGGACCATTTTGATGGTTTCATAATAAGATGAACTCATGCTATAATTAAATTATATTAATAGTTTAATTATCCTAGCAGTAGAGCAGAGCTCACTGCAGGACAAGAATAATTTTATGGCAGAAAAAAAAGTTTCCGCATTTATGAAGCCGATGAAGATAAGCGCCGAGTTGGCCGAAGTTGTGGGCAAGGGTCCGATGCCCCGCTCCGAGGTAGTTAAAAAGTTGTGGGTCTATCTTAAAAAGAATAATCTTCAAGACTCGAAGAACAAACGCAATATCAATGCTGACGCAAACTTGAAGAAAGTGTTTGGCGGAAAGAGCGTGGTCAATATGTTTGAGATGACCAAGCTTGTTTCCAAGCATCTTTCGTAGTAGTTTAATTACTAACTTTAATCAATCAATTTTATGGCCAAAGGAGATGGGCACAGAAAAGAGAAAAAGAAACCAAAGAAGAAATAGAATTAGCATAAAAAAAGCCTTGGATAAAGGCTTTTTTTATGCTTGACTTCTAATTTTCCTTCATATATACTTTTCCTTACGTCTTTCCTTTAGTGGAATGACGTTTTAATTTCTCCGCTTCGGCGGGGTGAACACTTTCTTTGAAAAAAGAATAGTTTTTGAGGACAAGTGCAAGCTTGTTTGTTTTTTTGTTAGTAATAATTTTTAGAGCAAAGATTGAACTCTGACAATAACTAAAAAATAATCTCTTTGAGATTCTGTTTTTTGTTTTGTTTCGTTCTTATTTCCGCCTCAACGGCGGATCAGCCGACGAGGCTGAAACTTTTAGTTAGAGTTTGATCCTAGCTCAGGATGAACGCTGGCGGCGTGGATAA
>ERZ1292640.3424-Hain-H43-02um-R1-3424-length-12348-cov-5_pt1 | contig 12348 bp, 10 predicted proteins | sample MGYA00564404_ERZ1292640 | MGnify/ENA primary metagenome ERZ1292640 (study PRJEB36523, sample SAMEA6512636) | groundwater metagenome | collected 2019-01-08 | study: AquaDiva: Metagenomics assemblies of 32 groundwater samples | reverse complement strand
CGTGGGCCACAGGAACTGCCGCTTCAGGTTGCCCGGCGTCGCCTGCCGCCACGCGATCAGCGGCCCGATCCCCGTGAGGCCCAGCAGCAAGAGGCCGAGCGGCACGTTGACCTGGTTGAAGAACGGCGGGCCGACGGTGACCTTCGTCCCCTTGATCCATTCGCTGAGGATCGGGAACAGCGTCCCCCACAGCACCGAGAAGGCGATCACGATGAAGATCAGGTTGTTGAACAGGAACGTCGCCTCGCGGCTTACCATGCTCTCGAGCTTCGCCTCGGCCTCGAGCCGCGGCCAGCGGTAGGCGAGGAGCGCGAAGCTCACGCCCGCGGCGGCGACCAGGAAGATGAGGAAGAAGTAGCCGATGCTCGACTGCGCGAAGCTGTGCACGCTCGAGATGACGCCGCTGCGCGTGATGAACGTGCCGAAGATGGACAGCAGGAACGAGCCGATGATCAGGCCGACGTTCCACTTCTTCAGCATCCCGCGCTTCTCCTGGATCATCACCGAGTGCAGGAACGCGGTCATGGTGAGCCACGGCAGCAGCGACGCGTTCTCGACCGGGTCCCACGCCCAGTAGCCGCCCCAGCCCAACTCGACGTACGCCCACCACATGCCGAGGATGATCCCGCACGCGAGGAACAGCCACGACAGCAGCGTCCAGCGGCGGATGGCGTGGATCCAGCCGGTGTCGAGCCGGCCCGAGATCAGCGCGCCCATCGCGAAGGCGTAGGGGATCGTGATGCTGGTGTAGCCGAGGTAGAGCATCGGGGGATGGATCGTCATCCCCGGGTTCTGGAGCTGCGGGTTGAGCCCGTTGCCGTCGGCCGGCGTGAAGCCGAGGCGCTCGAACGGGTTCGAGGAGAACACCATCGCCGCCACGAAGAAGGTGACGACGACGCTCACCACGCCTGCGACGTACGGCATCAGGTCGCGGTACTTGCCGCGGTTCACCAGCAGCGCCACCGAGCCGAAGCTCGCGACGACGATCGCCCAGAGGAGGAGCGAGCCCTTCTGCCCCGCGTAGAACGCCGACCACGTATAGTAGAGCGGCAGGTTACGGCTGGTGTAGGCCGCGACGTACTCGATGGTGAAGTCGTGGGTGAGCAGCGCGCGCAGCAGCCCGACCGAAGCCAGGAACAGCAGTCCCCACTGCACGTACACCGCGCGCTCGGCGCTGCGGGCGAGCTCGGGGCGGCGCTTCAGCCCGCCCACGAAAGCGACCGCGCTCCCCCACAGGCCGATGAGGAGCGCGATCCACAGAGCGATGTTGCCGAGATCGGCCATTACTCAGACGGCAGACGCGCAGACGGGCAGGTGGTCAGTGGCTTCACGCCGCGCGCTGCTGCGGGGCGGCTTCGTAACGCGAGCCGCACTTCGCGAGCAGGGTCGTCGCGCGGAAGGTGCCGTCGCGCTGGAGCCGGCCCTCGACCACCACGTCCGCCTCGTCCGTGAAGGTGTCCGGCGCGAGGCCCCGGTAGACCACCGGGTAGCTGCGCGTGCCGTCCGTGACACGGAAGGTGATCGTCTGCGAGGCGACGTCGCGCTGGATCGAGCCCTTCACGACCCGCGCGCCCATCTTCACGCCGACGTTGTAGAAGGAGTTGTCCCGGCCGATCTTCGTGGCCAGCTCGGAGGGTGTGACGTAGTACACCCCCGTCTCCTTGATCCCCGACGCCATCAGGTAGCCGACCGTCGCCAGGACCAGGGCGCCGCCGATGAGGAACTTCGTTTGTGCTTTCATGCGCCGATCGCTCGTTCCGGGCCTCAAGGTATGGAATGTACCCCGGGCTCCGGAGGGGCAAAAGTAATGCCGGGCGAGAGCCTAGTGATTGCTACCCCAGGCAGGACAAAAGGTCTCATCCCCGGTTCCGTGCCCAAGCCAGCGTTGCGCGGACCGCCCGCTGCCACTCCCTCCACCTGTCCTCCGGCTTGGGCCCCGGCTTGAACTCGTGGTAGTGACGGGCGGCCATGAAGTCGGCTGCGGTCTTCCATACTCCAGTCGCGAGGCCGGCGAGGCCGGCGGCGCCGAGCGCGGTACTTTCCACGACGTCGGGCCGGCGCACCGGCACGCCGAGCACGTCGGCCTGATACTGCATCAGCCAGTCGTTCGCGGCGGCGCCGCCGTCCACCTTGAGGTCGGCGAGGGCGAGACCCGCGTCGCCGGTCATCGCGTCGAGCACTTCCTTGGTCGAGAACGCCATCGCCTCGAGCGTCGCGCGCACCAGGTGCGCCTTGGTTGCGCCGCGGGTGAGGCCGAAGATCGCGCCGCGCGCCTCGGCCTCCCAGTGCGGCGCGCCGAGGCCGACGAGCGCGGGCACGAACACCACGCCGCCCGCGTCGCTCACCGAGCGCGCGAGTTGCTCGGTTTCCTTCGCGTGCGCGATGAGCCCAAGTCCGTCGCGCAGCCACTGCACCGCCGCGCCCGCGATGAACACGGAGCCCTCGAGCGCGTACGCGGGGCCGCCCGAGCTATCGCACGCGATCGTCGTGAGCAGCCCGCGCGAGCTGTGCACGCGCTTCTCGCCCGTGTTGAGCAACAGGAACGCGCCGGTGCCGTAGGTGTTCTTCGCGTCCCCCGCCTCGAAGCAGCCCTGGCCGAACAGCGCCGCCTGCTGGTCCCCGGCGATCCCCGCGATCGGGACCTCGTGCCCGAACCACTCGGCGTCGGCGACGCCGAAGATGCCGGAGGACGGCTTCACCTCGGGCAGGATGTCGTCGGGCACGCCGAACAGCTCCAGCAGCTCCGGGTCCCACGCGCGCGTCCCGATGTTGTAGAGCATCGTGCGCGAGGCGTTGCTCGGATCGGTGACGTGCGCGCGGCCGTTGGTCAGCTTGTGCACGAGCCAACTGTCCACGGTGCCGAACGCGGCGTTCCGCGCGGTGCCGACGGCACCGATGAGCCACTCGAGCTTGGTCGCGGAGAAGTAGGGGTCGGGGACGAGGCCGGTCTTCTCCGCGATCAGCGCGCGGTCCAGCTGGCGGCACCGCTCGGCGGTGCGGCGGTCCTGCCAGACGATCGCACGCCACAGCGCCTTGCCGGTGCGGCGGTCCCACAGGACGGTGGTCTCGCGCTGGTTGGTGATGCCGATGGCCGCGATGTCCCGCCGGCTCACGCGCGAGTTGCCCAAGGCCTCGCGCGCGGCGGCGAGGGTGGTCTGCCAGATTTCTTCGGGGTCGTGCTCGACGAGACCGGGCATGGGGAAGTGCTGGGGCAGCTCGCGGTAGCCACGCCCCAGCACATCACCGCCCCCGTCCAGGACGAGGGCGGTCGAGCCGGTGGTGCCCTGGTCGAGGGCGATGACGACGGTCACGCGCTCAAGAGAGCGCGCTCACGCGACCACCGCAAGGCGTCAGGAGCCGCGCCGCGAGGCGCCCTCCAGGTACAGGATGATGGCCTGCGCCTGCTGGGGCGTCACGCCGCTCACCTTCATCCGCTCCATGTTGCGCTCCATGCGCATGACCACCGTGGGCCAGTCGGCGGGTGAGTGCGAGCGCGGATCGGGGAGCGTGTGGCAGCGGCTGCAGCGCTCCTGGAAGACGTTGCGCCCGGCCCCCGCCGGGAGGTTCTCGGCGACGCGCAGGGCGTTAGCGAGCAGGTAGCCGAGCAGCTGGACGCGGTCGGCCGACGTCGGCACGGCGACACCGAGCTCCCCGTGCATCATGTCGATGCGAATCCACATCCGGCGCGCCACCGACGGCCAGTCCTGCGGCGCGTGCGTCGCCGGCGAGGGGAGCGCGTGGCATTGGGTGCAGTAGGCCACCATGAGTTGCGCCCCGCGCGAGCGCGCGTCCGGCAGGCTCTCCGCCGTCAGCCCCTCCGGCGGCAGCGCGATCAGCGCCGCCGCGATCAGGCGCTGCTCCTGCGGGCCGGTCGGCTGGGCCGCCCCCTGGCCACCGGCAGCGGGGGGCGCCGGTGCGGGCTTGCCGCAGGCGGCGAGCGCGAGCACGACGAGCACAGGGTGAAGCCGCTTCATGAAAGGCCTCCGAGAGCGCCGTGAGGGAAGTATCATCCTTGGAACGCCGAGCCCGACCCCGGCTGCGAGACCGCGGTGACGCAACGCCCAGAAAAAAACTCATTCCAGCCCGATCGCGCCAGACTGGAGCGGGACGTGCGCCGGCTGGCCGTTCCCCGGCACCCGGCGAACGCGATGGACGCGCTGCGCGCGGCCGAGGATTTCGTCGCGCTGGAGCTGAGTGCCGCGGGCCTGCGGATCGAGCGCCACCTCTTCCCGTGGGACGACCGCGAGTTCCACAACGTGGTCGGCACGCTGGACGGGAGCGACCCGGCTCGGCCGTGGGTGATCGTGGGCGCGCACTTCGATTCGACGCCCTCCACGCCGGGGGCCGACGACAACGCGAGCGGCGTGGCGGCGCTGCTCGAGATCGCCCGCCTGCTCGGCCGGACGCGGCCGGCCGCGACGCTGCAATTCGTCGGGTTCAACCTCGAGGAGATCTACGACCTCTGGCCGCCGGTCTACCGGATCGGGAGCCGCGCCTACGTGCGCCTCCTGAAGGAGCGCGGGGTGCGGGTCGCGGGCGCGTTCGTCCTCGAGATGGTGGGCTTCACCGGCCCGCGGCAGGTCGTGCCGGCGGCGGTGCGGCTCGTCAAGCGCATCCCGCGGGAGGGGACGTTTCTGGCGGCGGTGGGAGACGGCAACTCGCGCCACCTGCTGCGGGCGATGGAGCGCGCAGCGCAGGGTGTGATGCCGCTCGTCACGTTGGCGGTGCCGCTCAGGGGGTGGCTGGTGCCGGACACGCGGCGCAGCGACAACGCGCGGTTCTGGGATGCGGGCTATCCCGCCCTGATGGTGACCGACACCGCCGACCTCAGGAACCCGCACTATCACCGCGCGAGCGACACACCGGACACGCTCGACTTCGGCTTCATGGCGGACACGGTGACGGTCGTGGCGCGCGCGGCGGCGGACCTGGCGGGCGCGCTGAGGCCGGACGCGCCGGAGTGACGGAACGACGGCGGCGTGGGTCAGGCCCACAGGAGGTGCGCATGCACGCTGTCCGTCTGACCCTCGCCGCGATGCTGCTCGCGGGAACGCTCGCCGCCCAGACACCCGCCCGGCGCGGCCCGACCGCGGCGCCCGTGATGCAGAGCCTCGCGGTGGACGTCGCCGCGCTGGTGGACGAGCGCTACCGCGTCCTCACCGAGCCGCTGACCTTCGGCCGCCTCTCGATCGGACTGTCGGGCAGCTACACGACGACGCCGACTCAGGACCTCGGGTACTACGGCGGCCCCGTGCCGCTGCGTGGAGGCGTCGCCGAGACCACGGGCGGCCAGGCCTTCCCCTGCTACGACCAGTTCAGCTGCGCCTTCATGGATCAGCCGAGGTACCGCGCCTGGAGCTTCGAGCTCTCGGCGCGCCACTACCCCGCGTTCCTCTCGTTCAGCAACACGCACCAGCGCGTGTCGGTCTACCTCGGCGAGTTCATCGGCTGGCACCAGCGCCGGATCGAGTTTACTCCCTACTACTGGGGCTGCGGCCCTTACGACCTGTGCGTCGCGCCCACGTACCCGGCGGGGGTGGACAGCATCATGCCGCCGGACACAGTGATCCTGCCGCCGCCGTACCCGCCGTATCCGCCCTACCCCTACCCCGGCCCGCGGGTCAACCAGCGGCTCGACGGCTGGGAGCCCGGCATCGAAGTCGGCGCGCGCATCTCGCCGCTGCCGCACGTGTTCATCGACGTGGGCGGGTGGTTCAAGCTGGTGCGGATCGAGGACCCGATGCAGCGCAAGCAGCCTGGCGACGTGGAATCCAAGCTAGTGGTGGCGGTCGGGATCGGGTGGTAGTCCGGAGCAGCTTGATCTACACCTGACGCAACTGCAGGGCGTTGGAAATCACCGACACCGAGCTGAAGCTGAGGCGGGCGGCGCTGTAGCGTGTCGTCTAGCCGCGTTTTCCGCAGTTCTGTAGGGCAAGCGCCGGCCTTTCCTGCCACGGGACGTTGACGTTGAGCAGCCCGAGGATGCGTCGCTGGGTTGCCGTGAGAGGGTCGAGCTGCATTCCCAGTTCTGTGTAGCTCAAGCCGAGGCCCTGGAAAGCGGCGAGCAAGGCGCGTCCAGTCGGGATTGCGTCACGGCCCTCCGGTAACAGACCGTCGAGCGGTTCGCCGGGGCCGAGGGCTGTCCGCACGGCGGTCTCGATCAATCCGAAGACGGTGAGGGCGAGGCCGACCACGCTGATGAGGGCTTCGATCCGATCATCGTTGTGGAGAAAGATCGGTCGTACCCGGAGCGTCTGCTTGGCATCGCGGTGGCGCTGTTCGACGTGGTACTGCGCCTTGTAGGTGCGCAGGATCTGGCTGGGCGAGACGCGAGGGGGAAGATTGGTGGCGAGGGCGTAGATCCCGTCGGTACGAGCCATCCGAGCGATCGCTTCGGGGTTGCGCCGCCAGCTCAGAGCAGGTTTCCCATCGCGCGAGCCGATGCGGATGGTGAGCAGCTCGCGGATCGACGGCGGCAGCAGCGCGGCGACGCGGGCTTGGACCTGCTTCACCGTCTTGTAATAGCGCCCACCGAGCCCGTGGCGGATCTTGGCGAGGCCCGCTTCGGTTTTGACCAGGGCACGCTCGCGCCCTTCGGAGACGGAATGGGCCTCCTCGGAAGACCAGACGTAGAGGACACGAAAGTCGCGGGTCTCCCCCGTCTCCGGATCGATGACTGACCAGGGGCGGAGGGCCCCCCGGTAGCGGGGACGTTCGCCGGAGGGGCGAGCCCGGTCCCGCTGCGAGACGTAGGAGAGCGGTTGGAGCGCCTGGTGACCGACGTGCTCGAGGAACTGCTCCGCAAAGCCGGTGGCTGCACGCAGGGGCACGATGAAGCGGAGCCCCGCTCGATCAGCGGCGCAGAGATTCTTGACGTGCCCCACCGCGGAGTCGGCGCAGATGAGCAAGCCAGGTCCGAGCAGGCTGGCCAGGCGTTCCAGGGCGGCTCCGATGCAGATCAGCTCGGCCGCATCTCCCGCATGCGGCCGCACGTAGAGAGGCACGCCTTCGCGGTTGACCGCCTGAAGGACTCGGACTTGCCGTGCCACGCGCCGGTCGGCTCCCCATCCCTTGGCGACCAGGCTGGAGTCCGCATAGGCTCCTGCCACTCGCAGCGTCGTCAGATCCAGATGCAGGCGGCCGGCGTCCGTCCCGAAGCGCTCGATCGCGGCCAGGGCGACCGCTCCCCGGACCGCTTCCGCCATGGGCGCGAAGGTCTCCAGGGCGCGACCGAGGCGGTCATCGTTGAGCAGCATTCCCGGAATACCGAGCAACTCTTGCAGCGCGCTGGCGCTCCCCCAAGCGGCGATGTCGTAAAGCGGAGCCGGGGCGCAGAGCCGATTGGCGATCAGCGCCGCGATGACCTCGCCCGTCGTGAGTTCAGCGCGTCCGCGGTGCGGCCGCTCCCGATCGATGATGCCGACCACATCCAGACGGTCGAGGACATGCTTGACCAGCAGCAGTGGTCCGACGTCCCGGCGGGCGCCGAGGCGCGGCGGGTCGACCCTGGCGAACGCGGCGGCGAGCTGGTCGAGTTGTCCCGACGCCTTGAGGACATCCTCACGGCCGAGTGTGGCGAGCACGCGATGGCCGACCTGGCCTGACTCATCGCGGAAGGCCGCGACCAGGCGCAGGTAAACGTAGCGCTTGGCCCCTCGCTTGACCGTGTACCGCTTGAGGTACATTTGTCCCTACGATACGCTGTGGGAACTTGCCTGTCAAGTACACCCTTTAGATATCGTTGTCCCGACGTCGGTCCGAGCAGACCGCACCGCACCCAGCGCTGGTTGATGCCCCAATCGCGATCCGTCGCGGAGAAAACGAGCCTGCCGCTCCCGCCTCGCGAAGCGCTATGCGTCAGGAACTGCGGAAAACGGGTCTAGCGCGCGGCCTGCAGGACGCGCAGGTACGCGACGACGTCCCAGATCTGCGCGTCGCTGAGGGCCCCACCCCAGTTGGGCATGTACCGGCCGTGCGGGGAGACGCCCCCGGCGCGGACACTCCCGAACACGTGACTGATCCGCCCCTCGAGGTCGAGCACCCGCAGGTCCGACGGCCGCCGCGCCGTCGCCTGCGCGAGCCGGCCGTCGCCCGCACCTCGCACGCCGTGACAGTGGACGCAATAGATGGCATAGATAAGCCGGCCCGCGGCCGGGTTGCCGGGAGTTCCCGGCTGAGCGAAGCCCTTCACGTACGCGAGCGCGGCCCGCAGCTGCTCCTGGGGGAGGCCATGCCACACAGACTCGTCAGGGCGCCCCGGCCCGTCGCGCCCGGGTTGCAGGCGGCCGACGAGTTCCTCGAGTGTTGCGGTCGCCGCGGCGCTGCCCAGGTCAGGCAGGGGGTCGGGGAAGCCCCTGGCACCGGGACCGTCGCCGTGGCCGTAGAGTCCGTGACAGGTCCAGCAGAACGCGTTGTAGGCTTCCTGCCCCTCCAGCTGCAGCGGGGTCAAGGGCCGCTGCGCCACCGAGGGGATGGAGTCGAGAGCCGAAGAGAACGCGGCCTGTGCGCCGGGCCGCGCGGCCACCCCCGCCTCGCCCGCGGGGCGGGGCGGCCGGTGCTCGCCACATGCGATGAGGACCACAGCCAGCGCGGCTTCCAATCCGAGCCGGCGCGACACGGCTCCACCCTCCTCGCGATTGGCGCCTAGCGCCGGAACGTCTTCAGGTGCGCGATCAGGGAGTCGACCTGCGCGTGCGTCAGCGTCCGCCCGAACGCCGGCATGCCGCGCCGACCATGCTGGATCACGTCACCGACTGCGGAGTCCGTCGTCGTCTGGCGCTGCGCCGCGTTGGTGAAGGCCGTGGGGCGGGGGTTCAACGCCGCCGCGGCCGGCCCGTTTCCGCGCCCCTCCGGGCCGTGGCACGCCGCACAGTTGGCACGGTAGATGTCTCGCCCCGTCACCGGCCCGGCGCTCCCACTCTGGGCGCTCATCGCCGCGGCGCCCTGGGCGCCGCCCATGGTTGCGGTACCGGGAACACCCGCGAGGTTCGGGGCCAGCTGGCGCGCCGTCTCGGCCGCCTCCCGGGCCCGAGCCGAACTCACCAGGAACTCGCGCACCGCGCGCGTTTCGGCCGCCGTCAGGCGCGCCACCAGGCCCATGTGGGTGGCGATCGAGTTCCACTGCGACGCGCTGTAGGCGTTCAGGGCCCGGATGCGGTGGCAGCTCCCGCAGTTGGCCGCCCACACGTCGGGGCCGCTGGTCTGCTGGGCCGCCAGCCGGGGAGGCAGCACGAGGAGCGCTGCGACCGACACCGCAGCCAGCAGCCCGGCCGCGTGCAAGGATGACCTGTTCATTGAGCGCGCCTCCTAGAAGCCGACCGTGAACTGCACGATGATACTGTCGTCCTTCGGGTCCGTGACGCCGCTGCCGAAGTGCTTGTTGATGTTGTAGAAGATCCGGACCGCGGCCGCATCAGACGGATACAGGCTGAGGCCGAGGCTGATGCGCCGCCTGTCGTCGGCAACGCCGGGGAAGCTCACCTGGGAGAATCGCACGGCTGGCTCGACCGTCGGCATGATCGCGTACGACCCTTGAACGTAGAGACCGCTCTTGGTGACGTCGCCCGTCGCGGCCGTATCCTGCTGCGCCGACATCCACTCGCCCCGCACCTCGAGCGGACCGCGCCGGTAGCTCGCGTCCAACCCGAGAATGCGGAGGTTGAGGTTCTCGCTCCCGCTGCACGCGCTGTCGCAGTAGACGCCGTTGTACAGGGACGCCCCCGCGTCGAAGCCCAGTGCGGCGACGAACCCCAGCCGCGCGCCAAGCGCGATCTTGTTGTCCACGTCCACGACGTTGTCCCGCATGCCGCGTATGCCCGCCCCCGGATCGCCAGCCAGGCCGTTCACGCCCCACACGTCGTACGTGAACCGCCCGGCGGCGCCGGCCGCGGCGGCGCCGCGCACCATCACACCGACGTCGCCGTAGCCCACCGGCAGGATGGCGTCGTTCGGCAGCGGACGCCCCGGAACCCGGTTGATCCACGCCGGATGCAGGTCCGCGTTGAAGCGCCCGAACGGGACCAGGAACTTCCCGGCAACGATGTTCGCGAACGGCCACCGGGTAAACGCCAGGTAGCCGTACTCGAACGCGATCTCCTCGCCCCCGTGCTCGTACTCGATTTCGGCGGCCGCGAACACGTCCCCGCCGAGCTGCCCCAGGAAGATCAGGTTGAAGTTCTGGGCGTCGAACGTGTTCGCCCTGGGCTTGGTGAGGCTCACCTCGAGCTCCTCGGACGCGTATCCGCTGACGATGAGTCCCTGCGCCAACAGCGGCGGGGCGGCGATACCGCTGAGGGCGATCGCCGTCCACATGACCATCTTTCGCATGCCCCCTCCTTGACTCGATGTCCAACGGCGCAGGAACGACGACCGCAGCCCTGCCGTCCCGCAGGTGACACCGGGTGATTCCTTAGCACCAAACGGGCCGCTGGTGCGTTGCGCCTCGTTCTCGTTACTGTGTATGGAGTTGCGGGACGTCCTGCCGCCCGGCGCGCAGCCGGGCGGGTGAGATGCCGATGTGCGCGCGGGGCTTTTGCCCCAGATGCCTAGCCTATGCCGTACTTCTCGAGGCGATACCGCAGCGTGTCGCGGGTGAGCCTCAGGAGGCGCGCGGCGCGGGTCTTGTTCCCTCCCGCGCTGCGCAGCGCCTGCGCGATCAGCGTGCGCTCCAGCTCCTCGAGGTCCACGCCCTCGGTCGGGAATGCCGCGATGGTGCCGCCACGCTCGGATTCGCCGACTGCGGCCGAGCCTCCGAGTTGCACCTCGACGGGCAACTGAGCCGGCACGATCTCCCCGGCGTCCTCGAGCAGGACGACGCGCTCGATCACATTGCGCAGCTCGCGGACGTTGCCGGGCCACGGGTAGCTCTCCAGACACCCGATGCTCTCCGGCGCCAGATGCTGGCACGGGCGATGGAACTCCCGCGCCAGGCTCTCCAGGAAGTGGGCGGCAAGCGGGGCGACGTCCTCGCGGCGCTCGCGCAGCGCGGGCATGCGCTGCGGCAATACGTTGATGCGGTAGAACAGGTCGGCGCGGAACGACGCGTCGCCGACGGCGGCGGTGAGGTCGCGGTTGGTAGCAGTGATGATGCGCACGTCCACCTCGAGGTCCGTGAGTCCGCCAAGGCGCCGGAAGGTCCGCGTTTCCAGGAACGACAGCAGCTTTACCTGAACCGCGAGCGGGACGTCGCCGATCTCGTCGAGCAGCACGGTGCCGCCGTCGGCCAGCTCGAGCAGTCCGCGCTTGCGCTCCTTCGCGTCCGAGTAGGCCCCGCGCTCGTGCCCGAACAGCTCCGACTCGAACAGGTTGTCCGGGATCGCCGTGCAGGCCACGCGAATGAACGGCGCCTCGCGGCGCGAGCCGGTGTCGTGGATGGCGCGCGCGATCAGGTCCTTGCCGGTGCCGGTCTCGCCGTGGAGCAGGACCGTCGCCGGATCGGCGGCGGCTACCTTGTCCACCCACTGCAGCACGCGCTGCATCGCGGCCGAGCGCGCGATCACGGTGACCGTCCGCGAGGACCACCGGTACATCTCGCGCAGGCCCGCCACCTGGTGCCGCAGGCGCCAGGCCTCCAGAGCCTTCTCGAGCGTCAGCAGGAGCTGCTCGAACGCCAACGGCTTCTGGAGGAAGTGATAGGCGCCGGCTCGCACGGCCTCGACCGCCGTCTCCACCTCGCCGTAGGCCGTCATGATGATGACCGCCATGTCGCGGTCGATCCGCTGCAGCTCGTGCAGCGCCTCCAGCCCTTTGGCGTCCGGGAGGCGCAGGTCCAGCAACACCACCGCAGGGCCCTCGGCGGCCGCCTGGCGCAGCGCCTCCTGGCGCGAGCCAGCGACGAACACCTCGTATCCCGCCTTCCGAAGCTGGTCACCGAGCCAGAGGCGGAGCAGCTCCTCGTCGTCCACGACCAGAATGCGGGGTCGGCGTATTCTCACGGCGCATCTCCCTGAATCTGTTCGTCGGGGTCGAGCGGCAGCGTGATCACGAACTGGGCGCCGCCGCTTGGCGCGGCGGTGAGCCTCACCGTGCCTCCGTGCCGCTCGACGACCTGCCGCACGATCGCGAGCCCGAGGCCGGTCCCGGCGTGCTTGGTGGTGTGGAAGGGCCGGAACACGCGCTCGCGCTCAGCGGCGGCGATGCCCGGTCCCGAGTCGGCGACGCTCAGCTCGACGCTCCCGTCAGCGCGGCGGGTCGCGACCTCGAGGCAGCCACCGCCGTCCATGGCCTCGATCCCGTTCAGTGCGAGGTTGACGACGACCTGCCCGATCTGCTCCGGGTCCACGGGCACGGGGGGCAGGTCCGCGGCGAGCGCGCGCCGAATCTCGACCCCCGAGGACCGGGCCCGCGGGT
>ERZ1292640.3423-Hain-H43-02um-R1-3423-length-12365-cov-5_pt1 | contig 12365 bp, 9 predicted proteins | sample MGYA00564404_ERZ1292640 | MGnify/ENA primary metagenome ERZ1292640 (study PRJEB36523, sample SAMEA6512636) | groundwater metagenome | collected 2019-01-08 | study: AquaDiva: Metagenomics assemblies of 32 groundwater samples | reverse complement strand
GCCCGGAAGTCAATTTCCCCGCCGTGGTCAAGAAGGATGGGCGGCGCATCGAGTTCGAGCGCGGCAAACTGCGCGGCTCCATGAACCTGGCGCTGCGCAAGCGCCCGGTCAGCACCGAGCAGGTCGACAGCGCCATCGAGCGCATCGAGGAAAAACTGTTGAACCTCGGCCTGCGCGAAGTCCCATCCGCCCGCATCGGCGAGTTGGTGATGCGCGAGCTCAAGAAACTCGACAAAGTGGCCTACGTGCGCTTTGCCAGCGTCTACCGCAGCTTCGAAGACATCGACGAATTCAAGACGCTGGTGGATGAAGTCCGGCGCTGAGCACTTAAAAGCAAGACGCAGGCGCATTTTCATGATGCGAGAAGACCAGAGGTAGCCGTTACCCGACGGCTGGGCGCCGTGGTCTGACCACGGTTCCTACACTCTTGGCATGATCAAAGTATCTTGTGCCCGCCCCATGAGGCCGACAAGTTTTCGTGCGCCAAACAGGCCCTGCGCGACAGCAGGCCTCACCATCATTGAACTGATGGTTGTCATGGTTATTCTTGCCGTGGTGTTGGCAATGGGCCTTCCGAGCCTTCGCGATTTTCTGGTCCGTGGCCAGGTCGGCACGATTACCAGCGAGTTCTCCAATGACGTTGCCAGAGCCAGAACCGAGGCCGTCAATCGCAACGGCTGCGTCACCATCTGCCTCTCCAGCAACACCAGCAACGCCTTGACAGGCGGCACGCCCACCTGCGCCACCAGCGGTAGCAACTGGCAGGTCGGCTGGATTGTTTTTGCCAATCCAAGCTGCAGCAGCACGCAGAACAATCCGACAACCAATGGCTCCACCCTGATTTCGGTGCGGCAGAAAGGAGCGGACGCATTTGAGCTATCCCCGGCATCGGGATCTGCCATGCGAAGAATCACGTTTGACTCCCGTGGTGTCACAACCGGTGTCCAGAAGAACCTGACGCTGGCCTATACCCCGGAGAATACAGACAGTCCACATTACCGATCCATTTGTATAAGTTCTGCAGGCCGCGTCACGGTCCGCCAGTACGCAGGGGTAAGCGCATGTCCATAACACGCCAGAGAGGCGCCGGCCTGATCGAAGCACTGGTTGCCATTCTTATTTTGTCCATCGGACTTCTGGGCATGATTGGCATGCAAACGGCTGCGCTGAAATACGAGCAGACCGGTTGGGCTCGGTCCGCGCTGGCATCGAACATCGGTAGCCTGGCAGAAAGAATTCGCGCCAATGCCAATGCCCAGGCGAATGCCTATGCTTTCGCGCGCACCTACCAGGCAGAACGCACGTCCATCGAATCCGACAGCACCTACTTCACACCCGCCAAGGATTGCGAAAGCCTGAGCTGCACCGAAGCCGAGCTGGCGGCATATGACCTGCTGATATGGCGGCGCGACCTCAACCAGCAACTGCCTGGCGCTGTGGGCATGGTCACAGCAACAGGAACCAAGGGCGTCGACTTGCGCTTTCTGATCACGGTCGCCTGGTTCGACAAAGACAACCTCAATGGTCTTAACCTGCCGCAACCCAGCATTTGTACAGCCGCCGCGACCGGCATTGACGCCCGCAACTGCTGCCCGTCGGCGCTGGGAACCGCGGCGAATCTCGCCGGCGTGCGCTGCGCCAACGTGGAGATGATTCCATGACCACACTCGTCAAACATGGCGCGCCCCGGCTCTCGCAGGCTGGCTTGAGCCTGGTCGAACTGCTGGTGAGCCTGGCCATCAGCATCGTCATCGCCCTGGCCGCGGCCTCGGCCTATCTGGGAGCCCGCAGCACGGCCACGGCCATGGCCAATATCTCCAACATCAATGAAACCGGCAAATTTGCGCTGGACATGATCGGGCGCGACCTTCAGATGGCCGGGTATTACCCGGCCATCATTGCGAGCAGCTCGACGAACACCAACATGATGGGCTCGTTCAGCAATACCAAGAATGCTGCCTTCCCCGCCTATAACCAGGGCTTGTTTGGCTGCGATGGCGGCCAATTTAATCCAACAACAGGTGCTTGCGCGACAGCTGTCGCAGGCGCGCCGGATTCAGTGGTCATCAACTACTTTGCCCAGGCTGAACTCGACGCCACCACATTTGGCAGCGGATTCGACTGTCTGAGGCAAGCCGTCTCCAACGACCCCAATAACGCTGCGCAGATTGCAGCAGGAAAGCCGCTGTATGTCTCCAACCGATTTGGGCTTGTTGACACCACCTACACAGCAGCAGGCGTGGCTGCAACAGGGCGTAGCGTCAGCACCAAAAGCCTTGGCTGCAACGGCAACGGCAAGAACCCTGAAGACACAACCTATCAGCCTATTTTCGAAGGCATCGAAGATCTGGTGTTCCGCTATGGCGCCAACGCCGGCACAGGCAGCCAATCACCTGAAACCTACTACACGGCGGCGGAAGTCACGGCTTTGCCAACCGTCAATGGCAGCAACGGCTGGCAACGGGTGACCAGTGTGCATGTGTGCGTTCTGACGCGCACGCTTGAGAACACGCGAACCCAGGACAAACCAGGCACCTTGCGCAGCTATACAGACTGCAGAGGCAGTGTCAAAACCTATGCCATAGGTGAGCGGACCCTGTACAAAAGGTTCGACCGCATCTTTGCCATTCGCAACAACTTGAACGGAATATTCTGATGCGGCGCAGCACATTTCCGTATAGACCATTCAAGCGTTTAACGCGGGGCGTGGCTCTGCCCTTGGTTCTGGTTTTCCTGTTGGTCATCACCATTCTGGGCACCCTTGGCATTCGGCACGCCACGACGAGTGAAGCGCTTTCCAGGAATCAACTGGACTACGAAGTTGCACGCCAAGCCGCCGAGGCGGCGCTACGCGATGCCGAGCGTGATTTACTGCTCTCCGGCGGGGGCCTCATGCCCAACGCTTTATGCCCGCGCAATGACGACCGGCCCTTGGCCAGCGCTTTGAGGGCGCCCAACTTCGACACCAGCTGCCCCAGAGGGCAGTGCCGGTATGAGTTGAGCTACTACGACAGCAGCAACTACGCCACCGTTACCAATCCGGAGCCTTGGTGGCCGACCATCAACAGCAAGAACGGCCGCTGGGAAGGCAACCCTGCAGGCCCCGCCAGTACCAAGCCGAGCGATGCGGCTGGCCCGAACACCAATTGCACGTTCGAGGGTTCGGTTCCCCTGGGCACCTTTACCGGCGTAGCGCGGCTGGCCGGCGTGGCCAGGCAACCCGAGTACCTGACGGAATACCTCGCTCGGGGCGACGACAAGATCATGCGCATCACAGCACGCGGATTCGGTGCCGATGTCAATACCGAGGTCGTGATGCAAACCTATTTCCGCCCGTTCTTGCGCTAGGGAGCAACAGCATGACAAAAAAATTCATCACTTGCGCCGTTTTTCTGGCGAGCATTTTTTGGCATATCGTCGGCCTGCCCCAGGTTCTCACCCCTGCCATCCCCCCCAACATCGTGACGTCGACACCGCGCCCGATGATCATGCTGAACATGTCCAAGGACCACCAGCTGTTCTACCGCGCCTACGACGAATTCTCTGACCTGGACGGCGACGGCCTGCCCGAAACCACCTACAAGCACTCCTTCGACTACTACGGCTATTTCGATTCCTACAAGTGCTATAGCTACAGCGGTACCAGCAGCCGTTTCGAGCCCGTCAGCATCAACACCAACAAATACTGCTCGGGCTACTGGAGTGGCAACTTCCTGAACTGGGCCACCATGACCCGCATGGATGTGGTACGCAAGGTGCTCTATGGCGGCTTGCGCGCCACCGACTCCGGCACCCTGACCGTGCTGGAACGTGCCAACCTGCCGACCGACGCGCATTCGTTTGCCAAGTACTACAAAGGCGATGACCTCGACCAGCTGACACCGTTCACGGCCTCCCAGCTGGCGGCCTCCAGCGCCATCAGCAACAACAACACGACCAATGCGCGGCGCACCAACCAATACGTGTCCGGCAACAACAAGACGCATCAGAACAGTCCGGGTACGGCGCCTGCGGCCGCCACTGCAACCACCTGTGAAAGCCTGGTCAACGCCTTCTACCCGGACATCATCATCCCCCCCAATACCACGCCGGAAACCAACCCCAGCAAGCCGGCCGAATACCACTGCGTCACTCACTCGGTTGACTTCACCTCCACATTTGATATTCAGCTGGGCGACCAGGTCCGAGCCATCAATCAGGACAATACCGCGCAGTACATGGAGGGGGTGGCGATCTCCCTCAATGCCGCCACTGGTGGCAATGGTTGGGTGACGCTGCTGGTCACACCCAATGGCTTTGTGACTCCCAGCGCGACCAGCGTCCAGAAGTGGACTATTCAAAACCTGACCCAGACCTCGGCCACGATCTGCAACACCACCCTGGGCTCAGGCACCTCGACCAATGTCAACTACTGGTCACATACCAATACCAACCCACCCCTGATGCGCATTGCCAAAGGCGACTTCCAGCTCTGGAACGCCAATGAGCGTTGGCAGTGCTACTGGAGCGGGGAAAAGACCGCCAGCAACGGCAACAACGTTGCCATCACTGGCTTGGGATCCAGCGCCAACAATCCCAGTAGCACCACCAATGGCGTCACTATCAGCGGTAGCGGACCCGACTTTTATGTTCGAGTCAAAGTCTGCGACTCAGCCCTGCTGGGACGTGAAAACTGCAAACAGTACCCCAGCACCAACTACAAACCCATCGGTCTGCTGCATGAATACGGCGAGGACAATCTGGCGGAATTCGGGCTGTTGACCGGTTCCTTTGCAAAAAACATCAGCGGCGGCGTTCTACGCAGCAACATGGGCTCGTTCCGCAATGAGGTGAACTACACGACCGACGGAACCTTTACCTCAGCAACCAGCATCGTCTACACACTGAACAAACTCAGAATCTACGGCTACCGCTATGGTGATGGCACCTACATCGGCGACGGCAACTGTACTTATCAGTTGACCTCGCTGACCGACAACCAGTGCACCAGTTGGGGCAACCCAATGGGTGAAATGTTTATCGAGTCGCTGCGCTACCTGGGAGGCTTGTCCGCCAGTTCGACCTACGACTACACCCAATCGGGCTCCAAGGACGAGGCGATGGGGCTGTCCAAGTCATCCTGGGTGGACCCCGTGACACGCGGCAATACCACGGCACGCGCAGCGGTGGAATCGATCTTCGGTCCAGCCCAGTGTCGCGCCATCAATGCGATCAACTTCAACGCCAGCGTCACCTCCTACGACCACGATCAATGGAGTCCATTCGCCAATCTGCCGACAAGCCCCAACGTAGCAACCCAAATCAACATCATCGGCAGCGATGAAGGCATCCACGGCAATTCGTGGTTCATTGGTGACAACGGCTCGACCAACGACGGTACCTGTACGGCAAAAACCATCGCGGCGCTGGGCTCGGTCACGGGCTTGTGCCCGGATGCTCCGTCCTACAAGGGCTCTTACGCTTTATCAGGAGCGGCCTATTGGGCGCGCACCAATCCTGTCCGCACGCCGACGGCTGCGGAACTCAAGGCCAACCCGGATGCCTACAAGGTCAAGAGTTTCTCGGTCGCCCTGTCCCCCGGCAAGCCCCGCATCGAGATTCCGCATCCGACCGTGACCGGCAGCAAAGTGGTGATTCAGCCTGCCTATCAGTTGCTGGTTGGTGGTGGGGTAGGCACGGGAACGCTGGTCGATTTCCGCGTGGTGGGCACACCGACAGCGACGGCCGGCAAGTTCCTGATCGTCTGGGAAGACTCCAATCAGGGCGGTGACTACGACAGTGACGTCTCCGGCATCCTGCGCTACCAGGTGGTCGGCAGTAAGTTGTATGTCTATACCCAGGTGTTCAACGCAGCATCCGCGAACCCGCAGGGCTTCGGCTACACCATTTCCGGCACCACCCGCGACGGGGCCCACTTCCACTCCGGCATTTACAACTACACGCGGACCGACCCCGGCATGATCGTGACCAAGAGCGACGGCACGGCCCACCCGAACATCGTGAACGGCGGCTGCAGCAGTTGCAATAGCGGGCAAGCCGAAAGCCGTGCCGAGTTCGACTTCAGCACCACAGCAGCCGGTCAGTTGCAGGACCCGCTGTGGTACGCCGCCAAATGGGGTGGCTTCAGCAAGATGGAGAACGTGACCGATCCGGCCTCAGTTCCCAAGATCTACTTCGAGAAACCCACTACCGACAAAGCCAACTGGGACATCAAGAAGCTCGACGGCACGGCCGGCGCCGACGGCTACCCCGACAACTATTTCCTGGCCATTCGCCCCAGCGAGCTGGAAAAAGCGCTGCGTGCCGCGTTCAGTGCCATCGTGAGCGCCTCCAATACCGCGCCTGCGGTGGCCTCGGCCCAGATCCAGGCCGGCAGCCTGAAGTACCTGGCCAGCTTCGACGGCGACGACGGGCACGGCGAACTGCTCACCTTCATTGTCAAGACCGACGGCACATTTGACATGCGTCTGAAGACCGACGGCACGCTGGACCGCGACTACTACTACTGGGCCGCCCACAAGAAACTGACGGCCACCGCAGCAGCGTCGCGCCAGATCATCACCAACAGCGGCAACTCCACTGGCTACGCCTTCAACTGGACCGATTTGCCGAGTGCCGTCAAAACGACTGCCTTGGGCGGTACCGATGCCATCGCACAAGCCCGGCTCAACTGGCTGCGCGGCAGTCGCGATGACGAAACCCCCAATGGCTATCGCTTCCGCAAACGCAACACCAATTCCATCATGGGTCCGGTGGTCAGCTCAAACCCGACGGTGACGACACCACCGAACGCCGACTTCTTCGGTTCCGCCTTCCCCGGCTATGGCACCTTTGTTTCGACGTACAAAAGCCGCAAGAGCATCGTCTGGGTCGGTGCAGGCGACGGCATGCTGCACGGCTTCAACGCGGCGGCCAACACCTCGGAGGGTGGCACCCCCATTGTTTCCTATGTGTCACAGCTCCTGCACGCCCGCCTGCGGGACTGGGTTGAACCTGCTACGGCCAAAGTTCAGTCCTTTGTGGATGGCACGCCCTACTCGGCCGATGTGCTGCTGGGTTCCACCATCACCGACACGACGCATGCGGCCTACGACGCCAATGCACCGACCGCGGCCTGGAAGACCTATCTGTTCGCATCCCTCGGTCGCGGCGGCAAAGGCATGTTCGCACTGGACATCACCAACCCCGACAACCTGACCGAGGCCAACGCGGCCAGTGTTTTCAAATGGCAGTTCTCCGAGGCGGATGACGCCAGTGGCGACCTGGGCTACAACCTGTCCCAGATTGGCGCCCCCAGCCGTGTCAGTGAACAGGCTTCCCCGGTGACCAAGATGAACAACGGCAAGTTTGCCGTCCTCGTTCCCAATGGCGTGAACAGCACCAATGGCTCGGCCGCGCTGTACATCATGTTTGTCAACGGTCCTTACAGCGGGACGTGGCAGACCTCTACCAATTACATCAAGCTCGTCGCCGACGTGGGCCCCAATAACGGGCTGGCCCAACCGACCTGGATCGACGTCAACAACGACGGTGTTGCGGACTACATCTATGCTGGCGACCTGAAAGGCAACCTGTGGAAATTCGACGTCTCCAGCTCGAACCATGCGAACTGGAAGGTCGCCTATGCCAACACCGATGGAACCAACAAGCGCCCGCTGTACAGCGCCAAATCCACCGACGGCACCACGGCACTGCCCATCACGACGGCGCCGGAATACCGCTTCCATCCGCTCGGCGGCGTGGTCATCAGTTTTGCCACCGGCAAGGCGGTCATCGAATCCGACTTCCCGGACACCACCGGCAGAACGCACACCATCTTCGGCATCTGGGATAACCCGCTCTACAGCAGCGCCGCCTATGTCACCAACCCGGCCTTGCTGGACGATGCCACCAATGGCCTGCCGCGCCTGCGGACCCAACTGGCGGCACGAACCTTCAACCGGACGGCCACGGGCGACGGCTACATCACGGGCAATACCATCGACTGGACCAACAACAAGGGCTGGTACATCTCGCTGCCCGCCACTTCGGAAATGGTTGTCAGCAACCCGGTGATCACGCAGGGCCTGCTGTCGGTGGTGTCCATTGCGCCATCTGCAGCCAGCGCCGAGGTTTGCTTCAAAGGTCCGGCGGCCTACGTCACCTTTGTCGACCCGGTCTCCGGCCTGCTGAACAAGGACGTGTTCGGCACGATCACCATTAACGGCGTGAAATATTCTGTTGCCTCCACCATGATCACCGACCAGCGCGTCACCTTTGCCCGTGACGCAACCAGAACCACTTGCGCGACCGGTGAGTTCAACTGCACCCGTATCATTGGCGAGACCACCGACAAGATCGCCCAATCGGCCAACACGAGTGCCCGCATCTACTGGCGCGAAATTCCTTCTTTCAAAACCAGGTAACCGACCATGAAGCTCATTGCGCCTAAGACGTTCAACCAGGATGTCCCCTCACACGGGCTCAACCCGCGGCGCCATCGCGGCTTCACCCTCATCGAGTTGATGATCGTGGTGGCCGTGGTGGCGATCCTGGCATCGATTGCCTTGCCCAGCTATCGCGAATCGGTGGCCAAGGGGCGCCGCGCCGAGGTCCGTGCCATTCTGCTGGAAGCCGGCCAATGGATGGAGCGTCACTACTCCGAAAACTTCCGCTATGACACCAACACGGCCGGTACCGCCGTGGCCGACCTGTTCCCGGCAAATTTCCAGCAGTCTCCGCGCGACACCGGTGGCGCCTATACCATCGCCATCTCAGCCGTCGCCGCACGGAGTTACACCATCACGGCCACGCCTGTTGCAGGAGGACCCATGGCCTCCGATAAATGCGGCAGTTTCCAGATCACCCATACCGGTGTCAAAAGCAACCCCGGTTTTTCCACCAGCAGTTTCAGCAGCGCAGAGACCGCTGCGACCGCTTGCTGGAGATGACTATTGACCACTGGTTTCGAGACAAGCTGGCGGCACGGGAGACATCGACAGCCCAAGCCTGCGCTGAGGTGGCTTGGCGCATGGCTGGTCTCACTGCTCCTGCATTACTGGATTTTCATGCTCATCTCGTCTCCCGCAGAGACAGGCATGGCTGCAAATCCGGCCTTGAGATCGGGAAATTCGCGCATGGTGGTGCGCATGGTGCAGGGAGTCGACCGCTCGGCACCCCAGTCCGCCCCTGACGCTTTGCCCCCCGAACCGCCGTCGAACAGCGCCCCCCCGCGCCCGCCATCCCCGTCCATGGCCATCGTGCCGGGGCAACGGGAAGGAAAGACCGCACGTTTCGACACGGACATCAGGTTCTACACGATTGAAGAAGTCGACCGGCCGGCACTGCCCAGGCTCGACTGGGAGCTTCCTCTGGACAGCCTCGCCGCCGCCGGTCTGCGGCGACTGGTGATCCAACTCTGGATTCTGGACAGCGGAAAGATCATTGGCGTCGACATCATTTCGGCCACCCCCCCTGTGCTGAGAGAGCCGGACCGGCGCAACATCGAGCAGTGGCTCATGCAGACCGATGTGGCACCCGCCGTCAAGGGTGTCCAACGCGTCGCCAGCCAGAGGACGCTCGAAATCGTCTTTGAGCGGCAACCGTGACACTCACGGTATATCCTTGGCATCCCTCCCGTCCAAGGAAGCGTCCCGCCCTAAGCCCCGCATGAATACCTCGCCGATACAGCAAGCCTTGGAACTTGCGCAATCCGTCCTGCTCTTGACTCCACCCAATCCGCGGGTTGGCTGCGTCATTGTTTCTCCCGACGGCCTGCTGCTGGGCGCAGGCTCCACCCAGCGCACCGGTGGTCCGCACGCCGAGATCATGGCCCTGCGTGATGCGCAGGCCCGGGGCAACAGTGTGGCGGGTGCCACCGCCTATGTCACGCTGGAGCCCTGCTCCCACCAGGGCCGCACCGGCCCGTGCTGCGACGCCCTGATCGCTGCCGGCATCAAGAAGGTGGTGGCCTCGCTCACCGACCCCAACCCCAAGGTCGGCGGCCAGGGCTTCGAGCGGCTGCGCGCCGCCGGCATCGAGGTCGACATCGGCCCGGGCGCCGCCGAATCGCGCGAGCTCAACATCGGCTTCTTCAGCCGCATGGTGCGCGGCACACCCTGGGTGCGCATGAAGGTGGCCGCCTCGCTGGACGGCCAGACGGCGCTGGCCAACGGCGCCAGCCAGTGGATCACCTCTGCGCCGGCCCGTGCCGACGGCCATGCCTGGCGCGCCCGCGCCTGTGCCGTGCTCACCGGCATCGGCACCGTGCTGGAAGACAACCCGCGGCTGGACGTGCGGGAGGTGGACACGCCGCGCCAGCCCCAACTGGTGGTGGTGGACAGCCGGATGGAAACGCCGCTCGACGCTCATCTTTTCATAGCAGGCCGCGCAATCACCATCTATGCCGCGGTGCCAAACGATGCCAAAAAAGCGGCGCTGGAGGCACGCGGTGCCAGCGTCGTCTACTGCCCCGGCCGCCAGCCCGGCACCGAAGGCAAGGTGGACCTGGCCGCCATGCTGCACGACCTGGCCACACGCGAGATCAACGAGGTCCACGTGGAAGCCGGCCACAAGCTCAACGGCTCCCTGGTGCGCGAAGGACTGGTGGACGAGTTCCTGCTCTACCTGGCGCCCAAGCTGCTGGGTGCCGGGCGTGGCATGGTCAACATCGGCCCGCTGGCCGAGCTGTCGCAGGCGATCGCGCTGGAATTCCGCGAAACCGCCATGATCGGCCCGGATTTGCGCATCCTGGCCCGGATTCCAGGGCGAGACCGCTTCTAATTCCCGGTTTTCAGAGGCCGCCGCCGGCCGGCGGCCTGATTCCCTGCGAAAATACGGGGATGTTCACCGGAATCATCACCGCAGTGGGGCGCATCGCCGCCGTCCACGCGCTCGGCAGCTCTTTGACGCACGGCAAGCGCCTGACCATCGAGTGCCCTGCCGACTACCTGGCCGATGTGGGCCTGGGCGACAGCATCGCCCTCAACGGCGCCTGCATGACCGTCACCACCGCCGACCCGGCCGCCAACCGCTTCACGGTCGACATCTCGGCCGAATCGCTGGCCAAGACCAGCAGCCTGGACCAGATCGGCCCCATCAACCTCGAAAAAGCCCTGCGCGCCAATGACCGCCTGGGCGGCCATCTGGTCTCGGGCCATGTGGACGGCATCGGCCGCGTCACCCACTTCGCCCAGGTGGGCGAAAGCTGGGAATTGCGCATCCTGGCCCCGCTGGCACTGGCCAAGTACCTGGCCTACAAGGGCTCGGTCACCGTCAACGGCGCCAGCCTGACCGTCAACCGCGTCCAGGACCAGGCCGAGGGCTGCGAGCTCAGCATCAACCTGATCCCGCACACGGTACAGAACACCGCGCTCGGAACGCTGAAAACCGGTTCCGGCGTCAACCTTGAAATTGATCTGATCGCGCGTTACGTCGAGCGCATGCTCGGCAGCGCCCCCACCTTCGAGAAAGCCACCGCATGAGCACCCCCACCCCCGTGGCCCCTGTGTCGATTTCCCCGGTCGAAGACATCGTGGCCGAAATGCGGGCCGGCCGCATGGTGATCCTGGTCGATGAAGAAGACCGCGAGCACGAAGGCGACCTGGTCCTCCCCGCCGACCACGTCACCCCCGAGGCCATCAACTTCATGGCCCGCTTCGGCCGCGGTCTGATCTGCCTCACGCTCACGCGCGAGCGCTGCGAGTACCTGCGCCTGCCGCCCATGGCCGCGCGCAACGGCACCGTCTACAGCACCGCCTTCACCGTCTCGATCGAAGCCGCCGTGGGCGTGACCACCGGCATCTCGGCCGCCGACCGCGCACGCACCGTGCAAGCGGCGGTGGCACCCAACGCCCGACCTGAAGACCTGGTGCAACCCGGCCACGTCTTCCCGCTGCAGGCCGTGGATGGTGGCGTGCTCATGCGCGCCGGCCACACCGAAGCCGGCTGCGACCTCGCCGCCATGGCCGGCTGCTCGCCGTCCGCCGTGATCTGCGAGATCATGAAGGACGACGGCACCATGGCCCGCCTGCCCGACCTGCAGCTGTTCGCCGCCGAGCATGGTCTGAAGATCGGCACCATTGCCGACCTCATCAAGTACCGCAGCCACAACGAGTCGCTGATCGAGAAAGTCGGCACCCGCACCCTGAACACCGCTTTCGGCGAGTTCACCGTCCACGCCTTCCTTGACAAGCCCAGCCAGGGCGTGCACCTGGCACTGGTCAAGGGCCAGTGGAGCCCCACCGATACCGTGCTGGCGCGCGTGCACGAGCCGCTGTCGGTGCTGGACGCCCTGGAAGTGGGCCGCACCATGCATTCCTGGAGCCTGGATGCCTGCCTGTCGCGCATCAACACCGAAGGCCGCGGCGTGGTGGTGCTGCTCAACT
>ERZ1292640.3422-Hain-H43-02um-R1-3422-length-12367-cov-5_pt1 | contig 12367 bp, 12 predicted proteins | sample MGYA00564404_ERZ1292640 | MGnify/ENA primary metagenome ERZ1292640 (study PRJEB36523, sample SAMEA6512636) | groundwater metagenome | collected 2019-01-08 | study: AquaDiva: Metagenomics assemblies of 32 groundwater samples | reverse complement strand
TAATGGAACGTTGGTCATAACCACGGGCTGTTGAGTCACCTCTCCTCCTCAGCCTGATGAGAAAGGTGCCATATGGCATCCACGCAAATTTTGCTTGTTGTGTTGGGAGTTCTACTCGTAGGCATTGCCATCTACGTTGGGTTCTCGATGTTCCAGGCCAGCGCCGTTGAGCAAACCCGGAATGCTATCATGGCTGATCTGAGCAACTTTGCCGGGCGAGCTCGTGCGTATTATGCGAAACCACGGACACAAGGAGGAGGCGAGAGGAGTTTCAACGGGGTGACGATTCGCATGCTTTACCCTATGACTGAGAATCCAAACGCCCGCTACTTTGTTGAGAGTACGAATGACGATGAGTGTGTGATTATGGGTGTAGGGAAGGTGGTTTCTGGCGACGACTCGATCCGCGTGCGCATCCGGGTCGCTGAGCGGCGCAACATTATCGAGATCATCAATTAGCAGAGATGCCGCAGCAAAACTCCTTCGACATCGTCTCCGAGGTCAATCTGCAAGAGGTCGACAACGCCCTCAACCAAGCCCGCAAAGAAATCGTCCAGCGTTACGATTTCAAGGATTCCAAGACCCTCATCGAGTTCAACCCGAAAGAAAAGCAGATTTCTATTCAGACGCTCGATGAATTCCACCTCAAGAGCGCACTTGATGTTGTACAATCCAAGTTGGTGAAGCGGGGGCTCTCGCTCAAGGCTCTGCGCTACGGCAGTGTTGACCCGGCAGCCGGCGGAACCGTGCGTCAGCTTATTTCGCTGCAGGTCGGGATCAGCAAGGATGATGCAAGAACTGTCGTAAAGATGATCAAAGATTCCAAGGTCAAGGTCCAAGCACAAATTATGGACGATCAGATTCGCGTGAGCGGCAAGGACAAAGACGACCTTCAAGCTGTCATCAAGATGCTTCGCGAATCCAACCTCCCTTTTGCCATGCAGTTCGTAAATTATCGATAGATGAAGATCTCGTATTCGTGGGGTTTGCTCTGTTCCGTCCTTCTTTTGTTCAGCCTCATCCCGTCCTTTTTCGCTCTTGCCCAGAAAACAACGATCAAAGTCGAGCTGGAAAACCGGTCGCCGTTCTATGTTCGTTCGTATGATAGCTCCGGCGTTATCTACGTTTCTGTGAGTGACTGCGCGACCTCTTTGTCCCTCCCCTTTGTCACAAATGAAGCACGGAAAAAAACCGAGGTCCGGCTCACCGACCACCGCATCAAGCTCACGGCCCACAATCCGTACCTTGTCATTACGGACGCCGGCACAAATGCCTCCTCCGTCTATCAGCTCCCTGCCGATGTGCTCTATTTGGACAGCCTCTATTATGTCGCTGCCACGCCGTTCTTCAATTTGCTGGAACGATTTTCTCCCTTGGGGATCTCCTTCGACCCAGACGCTCGTCGTATTTCAAAGGGATCGATAGCAGCAAAACCGCGATTTGACATCACAGGCGTCGAGATTGAACAACGTCTGAACGGATACCTCCTGACGATTAAGGCAAACCGCAGGCTCGGTGATTTCAACGCATTTCTCAAGCCCGATGGCTGGCTCTACGTTACAATTGTCGATGCCACGGCTGATACGGTAGCCTTGCAGCAGTTCAAATCGCAGGGCGTGATCCGCCGCATTCTGACCTTCCAGTCACCGACGTCCGTTCAACTCACCTTCCAGGTCTCCTCAGACGTCGCGCAGGTCGATCCCATTCTTGAAGAGGGCTCAAACAACCTGCTCATCGCTCTTCACACGAAACATGAGATTGAGAAGGCAGAGCTGGAGAGAAAGCGGCAGGAACAGATCCGTGAGAGACTCGAACGCGAACGGAGTCGATCGAAGCTCGACGTCATCGTTATCGATCCCGGACACGGCGGAAAAGATCCCGGTACGATCGGCGTGAGGGGCACCATGGAGAAAGATGTCGCACTGGGCGTCGGGCTGAAGCTCGGCAGGCTCATCGAGCGAAATCTGAAGGGCGTCAAAGTCGTGTACACTCGGAAGACCGATGTTTTTGTGGAGTTGTATCGGCGCACCCAGATGGCCAATGAGGCGAACGGGAAGCTCTTCGTGAGCATCCACTGTAACTCCACAGAACGAAAACCCTCGTCGGCAAACGGATTTGAGATCTACCTGCTGAGACCTGGAAAAACCGAGAGCGCGATTCGAATCGCCGAGCAGGAGAACTCGGCCGTCAAGTTGGAAGAGGGGTATCAGGACAGGTACAAGGAACTGACCGAGGAAAACTTCATCCTCGTCACCATGCGTCAAAGCGCGTTTGCGAAGTACAGCGAGCAGTTTGCGGAGGTCGGTGCTGAAGCGATGGCCCGGCATCTCAAGATTCAGAACAGCGGTGTCAAGCAAGCCGGTTTCTATGTGCTCGTCGGTGCTTCAATGCCGAATGTTCTGGTGGAGACGGGTTATCTTTCTAATCGAAAAGAGGAAAAGATCCTCAAGAGCTCTCAAGGCCAACAGAAGATCGCCGAAGCGTTGTTCCAGGGCATCAAAGAGTACAAAGCGAAGTACGAACAAGCGCTTCAAGAGGGCCGCGCCAATGACCAGCAAGAGAATTGATCTGAGCCAAAGGCTCCCGCCCGAACCGCGTTGGCGGGCGGGCATAAACCTCTGGCTTAGAAGTCCCGTCGCCCACACCTTCCTCAACACCTCTATTAGAACATTGAGCTGTCAGACCTATGTCTACTTCGATCACTCCGTATACTGATAATGCCCGCGACGAGGTTCTTGAACTCTGGGCCGCCTCACTTCCACTAGATGCAATCACGGTCGACACGCTGGAAACACGAGTCCTTCTCGACGACAACTTCGATCCAGAGACGTTTCTCCTCGCCCGAGCCAACGGCAAACTCGTTGGGTTCGTTCTTGGCGTGTACGCCAAACGATTGACGTTGGGCGATGCAGATCCACAAGGTGATCGATGTTGGATAACTGCGCTGGGTGTTGAGCCAAATGAAGATCTCAGCAACGTGGGAGGCCGGCTACTCTCCGAGGTCGAGAAGCGGTTCAAATCGCTCGGGAAAAAGGAATGCCGAGTCTCAAGCTATCCCCCGGGATATTTCACACCGGGAATTGACACGCACGCGTACAAGCACATCCTTGACCTCTTTCTTGCCCACGAGTACGAAGTATTCCACGAAGCCCTGAGTATGGATGCCTCAATCGTGCTGTTCCGGGTTCCGGAGAAGACTAAGGAAATCCAGGAGAGGCTCCACTCGGAGGGGATTGAAATCCGTTTTTACACGAGAAATGATCTCGTTCGCTTCATGGCCTTTCTCGAGAAGTGGATGCCTTCGGATTGGGTGCGAGTTGAGCGAAGGAACCTGAGGAAGATTGTCGAGGGCGGGTTCCATCCCGAGCAAGTCATGCTCGTAACGAAAGGGGAAGAGATCATCGGCTATTGTCAGTTCGAAGGCTCCCACTTTGGTCCCTTCGGAGTGAGCGGTGAGTACCAGGCGAGGGGCATTGGAACCGTGCTGCTTGCCCGAACGCTGGAGCGGATGCGACAGGAAGGCCACCACGACGCATGGGTGATGTGGGCCGACGACGTTGCGGCAAAGGTGTACGGCAAATTCGGATTTACCGAGACACGACGGTTCGCTCTCTTGAAAAAGACACTGTAAGATCGTGCTTCACGTGAACCCTCCTTTTGGCAGTGCTATTCAACTGCGCACAATCCACGGAAGACAACTCTACCATGACTACTCAACCAGAACGGACGATTCTCGCAGTCGGCGCCCATTGCGGTGACATCGAGATAACCTCAGGCGCCGTGCTCGCCAAACATCGCAAAGTCAGTGACCGCGTTGTCATCCTACACCTGACCCTCGGTGAAGGAGGCAATCCCAAGATGACGCCGAAGGCTTACGGCGAACAGAAGCGACGCGAAGCCGAAGCCGCGGCAAAGGTTATCGGAGCCGAAGCGATCTTCGGACCCTACAGAGATGGAGAGCTTCCCAACACAGAGGAGGCACGACGCTATGTTGCCGATGTCATACGCAATGTGAAGCCAACGCACATCGTCACACATTGGCGCGCGAGCATCCACAAGGATCATTCGACAGCTCACGCAATTGTCGGTGACGCCATCCTTCTTGCTTCCCTTGAGGGGGTTGTGATCAACGATCCTCGTCATCGAGGAGTCAGGGGAGTCTACTACACGGAGAACTGGGAGGATCCAGAAGGATTCAAACCCTTTCTCTACGTTGATGTCACGGAAGAACTGTCCGTCTGGAAAGAATGCGTGACACAGTACGAGTTCATCAAAGGCAGCATTTCTTCCTTCCCTTATCTTGAGTATTACGAAGCGCTGGCGCGCGTTCGCGGCGCTGAAGCAGGGAGACGTTACGCGGTGGCGTTCGATATCGATCCGTTCGAGAAAAAGCGCATCGTCGATCTGCTTCCATGATCTAGTCGCTCAAGAAAGCGAGTTCCACCATGTCGTACACCATTCGACAGCTCCGGGCCGAGGACAGTTCTCGAGCAACAATGATGATGAAAGCAATGCGAATTCACTGCGCTCTCTTGGCTCTTGTTTTCACCTCTCTGGCGTCAGCGCAACAGGTTCGCGTCGAAATCGATGCCGGGAAGGTCGTTCGGACAATCAATCCTTGGCTTTACGGCATCAACACGGCGCGGTGGGATGAATCACTCTTCCCCGGTCCGACGAACGAAATGCTACTGACAGCGGATCGGGATGCGATCGCCAAGATCAAGGCTTCTCGAATCACGCTCCTGAAATATCCGGGCGGGAACGATGCCGACCACTACGTCTGGAACTCGCCTTCGAACAATGACACGGAGATGGACACTGACGAATACATAGCGTTCTGCCGAGAAGTCGGAGCGGAGCCGTTCATCACCGTAAATTTCAATGAGCCCTCCGAACTTGCGGCTGAGTGGGTCCGGTACTGCAATGTGGTTCGCGGATACAACGTGAGGTTGTGGGAAGTGGGAGATGAGCAGTGGGGAACGTGGGCGCGGGGACATGCACCTCCGGAAGAGTACGCGAAGAAGTATATCGGATTCGTGAAAGCGATGCGAGCGGTTGATCCCAGCATCAAAGTTGCGACAAACGTGCCGCTTGGGCAGCATCCAGAAAACTGGACCGAGCGCGTCTTCCGTGCAGCGGGTGACTACATCGATATGCTCACATATACCTATTTCCCACAACAATGGGGCAAGGAAAATGACGACACCCTGTTCGCGAGCGTGCCCAAGTTCAAGGACCTTGCTCTCCAGCTTCGCGGGGATGTCGAACGCGTCGTCGGCAAGGAGAAGGCCAACGCCATTCTGTACATCAACGTCGGCTACAATTCTGTGAACCATTCTCCGGGTCCGCAGACGCTTCAGATGGTCAATGCGCTGTGGACGGCCGATATGCTCGGCACGATGGCTGAGGTAGGAACCGACATCGCCTGCTTCTGGGCGCTGCACAATTTCTATCCGCCGCGCGGCGGAGATTTCGGCTACCTCTCCTCGGATGTCCGCAATACGCCGCAGTACAGCTACTATGTCTTTCCGATGTTCGCCCATCACTTCGGAAGGCAGCTTCTGTCGGCGTCGTGGAACGATCCTTTACTCTCCGTGTATGCCAGCCGCACGGGAAAAGCGCTCTCATTTGTCGTCATCAACAAACACAGAAAAGAGACAAAGACGCTCGAGATCTCTCTGAAAGACTTTGTGCCGAAACAGACCGGCAAGGTCTGGATTCTTGACGCGAAGCGAAAATATCAAGCCTTGCCTGATCTCCGGAATCTCGCCGAGCGGTTTTCGCTGAAGCTTCCCCCCTACTCGCTCGTGCTTGTCCAGCTCCTTGAGCGCGATTCTCTCCTGCAGCCGGTGAACATCGCCCGACTGGCAGCGCCCAGCGCATCTTCGATCTCAACCATAGGACCTCATTTCACACCGAACAGCGCGATTGACGGGAAGATGCACACCCGGTGGAATTCCGCAGCGTGGACGAAGTCCAACGGAGAGGAAGCACAGTGGTTCCAGCTTGCCTGGAAAAGCCCGCAACACATCACGCACGTGAGGATTCACTGGGGAGAGACGTATGCCATCAGCTATTTTCTCAAGGTCTCAACCGATGGAAAACGCTGGAAGATGATTCGTGAAGTGAGCAACGGCAACGGCGGATTTGAGGAATACCGAATTCAACCGGTGAAGGCTCGATACCTGCGTGTCGATGGCAAGAAAGGCACGAAGGGAATCTCGGCTTACTCAATCCGAGAGCTGGAAGTTTTCTAGGAATGAATAATGAACAAAGAATGTCGAACACCGAAGTTCGAATGTCGGAGTGGCAGGCCGTGACCCTCCTTCAAAACTCGAAATTAGACATTCAACATTCTACTCCGGCTGACAACTGTAAGCACTACGCCTATGACAGATCAAGAGTCTGTTGTATCACAGCGCCTCTCCTCGCTTGACGCGTTCCGCGGCTTCGCCATTGCCGGGATGCTGCTCGTTAATAACCCAGGGACGTGGGATCCTGCCGTCGTTCCCCGGATCTTGCTTCACGCAGAATGGCACGGCTGCACCTTTGCCGATCTGATCTTCCCTTTCTTTCTCTTTGTGGTTGGCATGGCGATGCCGTTCAGCGACTCTCGAAAACGTGAGCAGGGTGTTCGCTTTTGGAAGTGTGTCCTCATCGCCGCTCGCCGCGCGTTTGTCCTCTACCTCCTCGGCGCGTTCCTCAAATCAGCTTCCATCAACATGCCGGTGCTGCATTTCGGCATTCTGCAACGGATCGGCGTCCTGTATTTCATCGTGTACCTCATGCTGCGTTTGCGAGTGCAGTGGCAGGCGGCGATTGCCGTCTCGATGTTATTTATCTGGTGGGGAATTCTCGCTTTCATGCAGGGTCCCGGAGTCGCCCCCGGTTCGTTCGAGCGTGATATCAATGCCGCTCAATACCTCGATAGCTTCATCCTCGCTCCGGATGATAAAGAAACTATCATTAGCTTGATCCCTGGTATCTCAACCGTGTTGTTCGGCGTCCTCCTCGGAAGATATCTTCAACAGCGGAAGGACGATGCTACGGTTGTGCGGATGCTTGCTATCGGCGGGGTGGGCGGGATCGTCATCGGCCTGCTCTGGGACTCGATCGTACCGCTCAACAAGATTCTCTGGTCGTCATCGTTCGCCGTCTACACCGCGGCCTGGTCGTGCCTAATTTTTCTGTTGTTCTACTGGGTGATTGAGGTGCGAAAGATGTCTCGGCTCGGCTTTCCGTTCGTCGTCTACGGGATGAACGCTATAGCGCTGTACGTCGCAACGGGGTTGTTCGTCCGCTGGGTCATGCTCTCATGGAAAGTCCCCTGGGATGAAACGACCATCTCCCTCACCGGATATTTCTATCGATCCTTTGCGAGCCTCGTCGGACCGACCGTCGGCTCTCTGATGTATTCGACGATGATCATTCTACTCGGCTGGCTGCTCTGCTATTGGATGTACCGGCGAAAGATTTTTCTGAAGGTTTGAACAGTTAAGTTGTATTGATGATCCGATCGTGGGACAAACATACTTGTTTGTCCTTTCCGGTCAAACACAAATGTTTGAGCTTCTACTTCTTCATTGTGATGTCTAGCCATCTCTCATGAATTTTCAGACTCTCGACTGGGTCATACTCTTCCTCTATCTAGGCCTCTCCGTTTTCATTGGCGTGTGGGCAAAGAAGTACGTTGAGAACATGGAAGGCTACTTTGTTGCCGGCCGCCGAGTCAAAGTCGCGCTTGGCACGGCGACACTCATCGCGACCGAGATCGGGATCGTCACGTTCATGTATCTCGGCGAGCTTGGCTACGTCACTGGATTCGCGTGCTTCTGGCTTGGCCTCAATGGCGTGATCGGCTATTTGGTGATCGGAAAAACCGGCTTCATCGTATCAGCACTTCGAAGGCTGAAAGTCATCACCATTCCGGAATTCTATGAGCTCCGGTTCGACAAGCGAGTTCGACTGCTCGGCGGAATCCTCCTTTTTCTTGGCGGCGTTCTCAATATGGGCGTCTTTCTGAAAATGGATGGTCTTTTTCTGACGGAGGCCATGGGCTTCGGCCCGGATGTGCTGACGGCCGTGATGATTGTCATGCTGTTGATCGTCATCAGCTACACCGTGCTAGGAGGCATGTTTTCGGTCGTCGTCACGGACTTTATGCAGTTTGTGGTGCTGAGCTTTGGCATGCTCGTCGCCACGATCTTTACCCTCGGACACGTAAGCCTCATCGACATTGCCACGGCAGTCACAACGAACTTCGGCGATGCAGGTGTCAACCCTATCGTGAATCCGAGGTTCGGATGGACATTTCTCATTTGGATACTCGTTGCCAGTGTTGGAACATCAGCCTTGAACCAGCCAGCCACTACGAAGTCGCTTGCCTCTGAGAATCCCGAAGCAGGAAGAAAGGTGTTCCTGTTTGCCGGTATTACTCTGGCGGGCCGTTACATTATCCCGATGTTCTGGGGTGCAGCAGCACTTGCCATGTTCGGCCCAGGCCTCAACCCAACGACCGCAATGCCAAGACTCCTCGGGGCGGTTGTCCCCTCAGGATTTCTCGGATTGATGGTCGCTGGAATGCTGGCGGCTTCGATGTCAACATACAGCGCCTACCTTCTTGCGTGGAGCTCGGTCGCCACCAGGGATATCATCGGCCCTCTCAGCAAGAAAGAGTTGAATGAGAAGACAACCATTCTGTTCAGCAGGATCATCTCAACATTGATCGGCATATTCATTCTTGTCTTCGGTTTATGGTATGAGATCCCGGCAACTGCCTTTCAATACATTGCGATCACCGGAGCTATGTATGCAGCCGGAGCATTTGGGTGTGTTGCATTCGGGCTCTATTGGAAGAAAGCAAATGCGGTGGGAGCGTATAGCTCGCTTGCACTGGGCGCTTTTGCACCGCTTGCGTTTCTTGTGCTGGATCAAATCAAGAACTCGCTGCCTCAAGGAATGCTCTGGCTGGTCGATGTAAACATCTCAGGTTTCTTGAGCTTCTTCCTTGCGGCGCTCGGAATGGTGCTTGGTTCGCTCTTGACACAGAAATCGCATCCACCGATCCCGCTTCAACCAACGAAGGATGAGGAAGGAAACCGATCATGAACGGGAGCTCGCTGTTCTGGATAATTGTCTTTGCCCTTGCAGCACTGTTGTTCTTCGGAACTGCAATAGTGATCACCGCAGTAGGCATAAGGGACCTGAAAGATCTACTTCGTAAGTCAGAGACGAAGAAACAGTCTAGCACGTAAAGGTCCAAGCTCCGCTCGTCACCCCTCGTTGACCTACCATACGCCGTCGCCAAAAGTGTTGCTTCATTTGCCATCTTTGAGTTAATTGGGACGAACAGCGACAGTTTGTTCTCGTCGTCCACTATCAGTTTCACGGAATGAGATTATGATCAGACAAATATTGATTTCGGTCGCGGTCGTCCTCATCGCTGCGTGGGATGCTCAGGCTCAGATAAAAATAGCCAGAGTGGAGAGACTTGCGCTTGGATCCTCACATGAGTGGTCCCACCCACAATTCTCACCTAGCGGAACGCAAATCTATTACACGACGCTCGATGGAAACGGGATTTGGCAGTATTCCCTCCGCACTCAATCCAGCCGCCAAATTACAGCCGATCCGAAATCCGGAGCAGCGTTTACCATTTCTGCTGACGGAAAACGAATCGTCTATCGCCGCACATTGCTTGACAATCGAGGACGCACGAGAAGGCAGGAAATCGTCCTGATGGATCTGGCAAGTCGTGCGGGATCAGTCATCGCTTCCGGGACTGACCTTTCGGTGCCGACGTTTGCGAACAATGCTCCCGTGTATTCCATTCGAAGCGAAACAAAAAACCTCACTAAGAGCGGAAAAGGCAGCGAGGTTACGATCCTCGGCATTGAGAACACGAAGATCGCCGTGAACAAAAACGGAACGAAGGTTCTTCTCGATCCCTTCGGCAACGGTAGTTATGTCTGGCCCGTGCAGTCGCCAAACAGACAGCAGATTGTTGCCTATGAGATGGATCGAGGTGCTTTCGTCTGCGATTTGAATGGACAGATTATCAGCAGACTCGGAAAGCGCAATGCGCCCTCCTGGACGCGCTCGGGAAAATGGATTGTGTATATGGATGACAAGGACGACGGCCATCAAATACTCTCATCCGACCTCTGGGCCATCACTCCTGACGGCAAATCGGTCACCCAGCTCACATCTACGGACAAAACCCTGGAGATGTATCCGCACTGCTCCCCCACGGAGAACAAGATCGTCTGTAGTACGTTGAGCGGTGAAATCTATCTGTTGAGCTACGAGGAGAGATGATGAAGTGCGTGAGGGTGGTTCTTCTTTCCATGTTGTTTCTGACGTCGCATGTCCTCGCCCAGCGTTCCGACCTCTCCGGCATCAAGATTTGCATTGACCCCGGCCACGGCGGGAACAATCCCGCCAACGACCGACACCTGATCCCTGACCCCGGCACAGATTTTTGGGAGTCCGAAAGCAATTTCCAAAAAGCCTTGCTGCTGAAATCCCTCCTCGAAGCAAAAGGTGCATCGGTCATTCTCACACGCAACACGAACAGCTACCCAATTGATGCAGACGAGCCTTCGCTGAGCGCCCGAGTCGCCTTAGCAAATGCCAACAACGTCCACTGGTTCCACTCAATTCACAGCAATGCGGCCGGATTTAGCCCAAACACCACAGTGAATCGGACTCTCATGCTCGTACGGGAACAGATCGTGGCTGGTGGGAGCCCCATATACGGACCTGGGACCGGCCAACCAGAGTGGCAGGAGGCCTGGGATATGTCGGGATTGGTCGGCCCAAAGATTCAGTCAATGCTGCGAACGCAATCATGGAGCCGTTCCACCGACCTGACATTCTACAGCTGGGCGAATCCACCTTTCACGCTTGGTGTTCTGCGTGGGCTCCTGATGCCCGGTCAGCTTTCTGAAGGATCCTTCCACGACTTCTACCCCGAAACGCGCCGTCTGATGAACAACAGCTACAGAAAGATGGAGGCGTACGCGATCCGCGATGCTTTTCTCCAGTACTTCGGTGTCCCAGCAGATACATCCTGCATTGTCGCAGGGCTTTTAAAGAACTCAAGCGGCACACCTATCAACGGGGTCCGGGTAAGACTCCTTCCGGAAAACATCGTCTACTATGGAGACAACTACAACAACGGATTCTACATGCTGGATGGCATTGCTGCGGGACAGCACACCGTGCGATTTGAAACGCCGGGGTTCAGGGTTGATTCTGCGCAGGTTAATGTGACTGCGGGATCCACGAACTTCTTCGATCGTATACTTGAACTAGTTGCTGTGCCAGTTGAGCCAACTGCTAGTCTCGTCCCGAGCACTTTTGAACTTCGACAGAACTATCCCAATCCGTTCAATCCAACGACGAAGTTGTCATTTGTCATTGGTCATTCGTCATTAGTAAGTCTGAAGGTGTTCGATGTTTTGGGAAGAGAAGTCGCAACACTCGTCAATGACGAGTTAACTTCTGGAGCACACAATGTTGAATGGAACGCATCCGGGTTTGCGAGCGGCGTATACTTCTACCGGTTAACTGGAGGTGGGCGTGTTCAAACAAAAACGATGGTGATTCTTAAATGAAAGTTCTTTGTATTATTGTGTTTCTTATGATGACCATGCCGTTGAAGAGCCACGCTCAGCAGATTGTTGTGCCGCTCGATTCCGTTCAGCTTCCTCAAGCAAACATCTGGGGAACGATTTCTTTCAATGGCACGAACTTCAGCGTCGTTACCACTGCGGCAGTCAACAACCGCCCGCATCTCTTCCTTCGCAAGCTTGACTCGAGCTTAGTGCAAGTCGGTTCAATCGTTCAACTCACGTTCGATGCTGATCCTTCCACGGCAAAAAGGATCACTGACCACAAGCACGTCGTTCTGAACGGCAATCATTACATCACGTTCTCTGTGGTTGGCGACAGCGACCTGTACATATTCAAGGTAGATATCAACGGTCAACGCGTCGGCAACATTGTTCCTGTGATTGAACGAACGGCGGACCGCACGAACGATATGTTTCTCACAACCGATGGAACATTCCTCTACATCGGCTACTTCAGGCCGCCATCGCAGACTGTCTTCCACAAGTTCGACCAGTCCCTCAACCAGATAGGATCGCCTATCATCACTTCGAACACACTTCCTCACAACAACATCGGAAGTGCGGTGTTCAAGGATGGAGTCTTCTCTATGTTCACGGGAAATATTTTTGGGAGAAATTCAAATCTCGTTCTCACCAAATGGAATCAGGACTGGACTCCGGCTGCTCCTTCACCTCAAACACTCATTCAGACTTCAAACGGCGACGGCAACTGGTTTGCAACAGGCAGTGCT
>ERZ1292640.3421-Hain-H43-02um-R1-3421-length-12370-cov-5_pt1 | contig 12370 bp, 15 predicted proteins | sample MGYA00564404_ERZ1292640 | MGnify/ENA primary metagenome ERZ1292640 (study PRJEB36523, sample SAMEA6512636) | groundwater metagenome | collected 2019-01-08 | study: AquaDiva: Metagenomics assemblies of 32 groundwater samples | reverse complement strand
TGGGGCGACCGACCGGATGGAGGTCGTGCTCCGGGTTGTCACACTCGCGTGGCGCCTCAGGCAACCGCACCCATGTCCTCGTCAGTGATGTCATCACTTTCGATGGCATCGGGTTCGATGTGGCCGCGACCGAGAATCTGTGACATCTTCCCAGCGTCGGGGCGTGCATTCTCGGCTGTATGTCGGGGCACGCCCCGTGGTTTCTGGAGGGACACTGGCATGAGCATTCGCACGATGGGTCTTTCTGCGTCGATTGTCATCGGCTTGGCGGGCACCGCCAACGCCGACTTCAACGGCTTCGGCAACTTCTTGCAGTTCAGAATCAACCAAGGGGATGGCGGTCCGGCACCCGGTCTTGGACAGAACCCGAGCTGGATTCGCCTCACAAACGCCACGGACGAGCAGGCCCGCTCGATCTTCTACAGGACTCCCCAGGATGTGACGCAGTTTACGGCGTCGTTCACCTACCGCGCAGTCGGCCGCACCAACACGGCGACATTCGGGGCCTGCTTCGTAGTCCAGAACTCGGCCGCACAGGACCATGCCGTGGGAGGGATTGGTTTCGGGTACGGAGGCATCGAACGCAGTGCCGCCGTGTCTCTGGAGATGGGGCGGCCTTTTGGGTGCTTCACCAACGTCTACACCAACGGGGTCATCACGCCGGGCGCCTCCTCAGTGGCCCCCATCGATTTCCTGTCCGGTCACGACATCGATGTGACCGTGAGCTACGCCGGATCGATCTTGCAAACCACGTTCCAGGATCGGGTCACCGGCGCGGTCTACCAGGCCATGAATCTCATCGATATCCAGTCCGCCATCGGCGGCAACACGGGCTACATCGGGATCACCGCCGGCACCAGCGTCTGGACGAACGGCGAGCAGTACTTCTCCGACTTCCGCTACAGCACCGTGCCGTCGCCGGGAGCGTTGGGGATGCTGGGTATCGCCGGAGCACTTGGAATCGCTCGCTGCCGTCGCCGCGAGAGCGCCGCCGGCTCCTGCTGAGACTGTCGCGGGTCTCATGCGGGCCCATGGTTCGGTCGGGCGACGAATGGGTACGATTCTTGAGATGGAAGGGCTTCCGGAGGGCGACGACCTCTCCGGTGAGCCCTTCTGTCTTTTGCAGCCGACGGAGCAGGCGTCAATCGGCCGATGCCTCAGTGCGCGGCGGCCAGGTGACTACTGCTGAACGTTTGCCTTGCGGAGCTTGGCGGCCTGCTTGGCCTCATACTCAGCCATGAAGTCGTAGACGCGCCGGATCGTGTTGCCGAAGCAGGCGCGGCCATTCCGCACGTCGAAGACGAAGCGAGAGTCGTTGACGGCCCACAGTCCGAACGTCGTCGGAGCGAGACGATGACGCCTGAGAAACTGCTCTATCCTGGGTTGAAAATCTTGGTCGATCATGCACCCCGGAAATAGATTGTGGCGCACCAATCGTCAACATCAAATTTGTTGGACGCGTCCAATTCGTAATCGGCGCTGAGCCGGGCTTCCAAGAGCTCGCGTCGGAACTGCGAAAAGACATTGGACGCGACCAACAACAAGTCGGTTGATCGGGTCGCGCAGGCGCGTTATGGGTCGATGGACAATCAGTCATCGAGAGGAACATGTCGCAGCCGACGCAGCAACGCCTTCTGCTCACCAAGGAACAGGTGAAGAAGATGCTGGGTATCGGTGACGTGGCATTCTCAGAACTGGGAATCGACTACATCCGAATCGGCCGACGCCGCCGCTACGTCATCGAGGATGTCCACCGGGCGCTCAACGAACGAAGGGAAGTAGGAGCATGTCGCTTGCAAAGAGGAAGGATTCGGACTTCTGGTGGTACGACTTCAGTGTCCACGGGCATCGGTTTCGAGGAAGCACTGAATCGTCCGACCTGAACCAGGCCAAGGCGATCGAAGCAAAGCTCCGCACCGATGCGCTGATGAGCGGTCATTTCGGCCAGCAGAAGGAGCGGATCGCGCTCGATGCGCTCCTCGGCCGCTACTGGATCGACTATGCCCGCCATCTGAAGTCCGGCAAGATCGCGGTCCGGTACCATTGCCGCCACATCCTCGACCATTTCGGCAAGGCGGCAATGCTGCACGAACTCGACGACGCCGGCGTCAGCTCGCTCAAGGCCAAGCTGCGCGGGCGTGTGAGCGACAGTTCTGTCAACCGCGTGTTGTCCACGCTGCGGAAGCTCATCAATGTCGCCACGGAGGAGTGGGGGTATGAGGGCCCTTCCCTCAAGATCAAGAAGCACATGCTCACGGAGCCCGAAGCGCGGACGCGATGGCTGACCGTGACCGAAGCCGACCGCTTGATCGACTGCGCCGCGGAGCACCTCAAGAACCCCATTCGCTTCGCCTTACTCACCGGCGTGCGATTGGCCAACATCCTGAACCTCCGGTGGGAGGACATCCGCCTCGACCAGGAGGAGATCGAGTTCCGGATCAAGAGCAACATTCCCGGCGGCAAGCTGCTGGTGCTTCCGATATCGCAGGAGCTGCGGCAGCTTCTTCAGACGTGCGGTCCCGTCGCTGAGGGATTCGTGTTCCTTCGCCGCTTCAAGTCCGAGGAACGACCGCCCGAGCGGATCAAGAAGTTTCGCCGCTCCTTCAAGACTGCGTGCGACGGCGCGGGCATCGCGAACTTCCGCTTCCACGACTTGCGTCACACTGCGGCGACCTGGATGATCCAGCGCGGTGTGCCGATCGACCTCGTGCAGGACATCCTTGGCCATACCGACATCGCCACCACCAAAAAATACGCTCACCGCGACTTTTCCGAGAAGCGCTTGGCCCTGGAAAAACTCTCAATGGCACGAATACGGCACGTTTCAGGAGTCAGGAGTCTGCCGGCGCCGCCTAAGTTATTGAATTATCTGGTCGGAGCGAGAGGATTTGAACCTCCGACCCCCAGTCCCCCAGGCAAGCCCACCTTCCAAGAATTGATTGAGTATTCAGGACCTTGCGCTGAATACCTCGAGTGAACGTACAGCAAAAAACGGCTGAATGTCAAGGGGTCATTTTCGGCAGTGGCACGAATACGTCACAGTGGTGGGGGCCTGTTCTTGATCAGGGAGCAAAGCGACTGTCGCGCTGTTCGAAATTGAAAAACCGTCTCCTTGAGGCGAACGGTGCCATCCACGCCGATCCGCCGGAGCAGCTGCAATTCCTGCACTCGGTGATGTGCCAGGTTGGTCTACCCCGAAAGAAGACAACTGCGAGAGCATTCGCGCGTCGCAGCGGTCGGGTGAGCATCCTTCTGGAAGCCGGCAAGCTCTTTGACGGTACGGACTTCGTGGACCGCCCGCTCCCCTACGGTGCCATTCCCCGACTCATCCTGGTGCATGCGTCCACGGAGGCTATCCGCACGCGCCAACGCACAATCGACGTCGGCGACAGCATGCGACAATTCTTGAACACGCTCGGCATGCAAACGAACGGGGGCGTGCGGGGAGGCTACACGGCCCTCCGGCAACAAATGGAGTCCCTGGCGGCCTGCCGCCTCACCCTTGGCACCTACGCCGCGGGACGCGCCGTGACGGTGGATGCCAAGCCCATCAAGCGGTTCGAGGCCTGGCTCGATCGCGACGCAAACCAGCGGACGCTGTGGCCTGGCGCGCTGGAACTCTCGGAAGAGTTTTTCAACGCGCTCTCTGAGCACGCGGTGCCCTTGGACCCTCGTGCCCTGGCGACCCTCAAGCACTCCTCGCTCGCCCTGGACGTCTATGCCTGGCTGGCGCAGCGACTCTGCCGAATCAAGCCTTCCGGCGGCACGCGGCTGAGCTGGCAGGCTCTCCAGGAGCAATTCGGCCAGGAGTACGCGACCGCGAAGAACTTCAAGCGCGAGTTCCGCCATGCTCTGGGCCAAGCATGGTCGGTCTACCCAGACGCACGGCTCCAGCTGGCGAACGGCGGTCTCGTCTTGTACCCCTCTCCACCGCCCGTGAGGAGGACGATCATCAGCGTGGGTCGCCCGGGAGGTGTCCTGTGAACAATCCCGGTATTGCCCGAGTTATCCACGCTGAATCGCCACCCCCGGGTACGCTGAATCGCCACCCCCTACCCCCGCTTCGGTGCGCTGAATCGCCACCCCATACCTATAGAGATCCTATATGCTTCCGGTTGTAGTGAGTCGCACGATGTGGATTTCAGCCCGCCACCTGCTGCGCAACTCAGCGTTCTCTGTGCCCACAAACGACTTGACAACGGCCCAAGAACGGTGCAGACTGGTCGGAGACTGGTTCATTCACAGGGTTGCGAGGGGATATGCGTGGAGCGGGGGAAGTCGGCGGATCAATCGGGTCGTACGAAGCAAAGACGCATCTGAGCGCGCTGCTGGAACGGGTTCAAGCCGGCGAAGAAATCACAATCACGAAGCACGGCTCGCCGATTGCGCGACTGTCCCCGATCAAAGTCAAGGCTTCACCCAACGATCGGCGCCTGGCGATCGAACACTGGTTGACGACCTCCCGCGGGCTGTCGCTGGGCGGCCTCAATGTTCGCGATCTAATCGACGATGGCCGCAGGTGAAGTCGTCGTTCGTGGTCGATGCGTCCGTGGCCATGGCTTGGTGCTTCCAGGACGAAGCGACCGATGCGACCCGTGCACTGCTTCTGCGCATGAGTCGCGAAGCGGCGGTGGTTCCATCCCTCTGGTTTCTGGAGGTGGCAAACGTCCTGGCGACCGCCGAGCGAAGGGGTCGGATCAATCCGAGCCAGTCCGCGGAATTCATCCGGCTCGTCGGCCGGCTTGACCTGGAAATCGATGAGCACGCGGAACATCGATCTTTGACCCATGTACTTGACTTGGCGCGTGCGCACAAATTGTCGGCCTACGACGCCGCATATCTCGACTTGGCGCAGCGTTGGGTGCTGCCACTGGCTTCGTGCGATCGGGCGCTGCGTCTCGCAGCCACCACTCTTGGTATCGCACTAATCGAGCTGTGATGCCGCAGGATTTGCGACACTCGCCATTCTGGGCTACCATTTCGACTATGGCAAAACTCGCAAAATACACGCTTGAGAGGAACGAAAAGACGGAACGCTGGGATCTTGTGAACGATGCGAACGATCGAACCGTGAAATCCTTCAACCTCAAGGCCGACGCGACAGCCGGGGGAGCACTGGAAAAGGCCCTGGGCAAGGAAGGCGGGTCGGTCAAGATCCAGAAAGAGAACGGTCGGATCCAGGAGGAGCGGACATATCCACGCTCCGCCGATCCGAAGAAGACGCCGGGGTGACCCGATGCGATCGTGCGGGCAGTTCGATAGGCCCTGCCGTCGGGCGGTAGTCTCGTCGGACGGTGCGCAACTTGACAGACGCTATCAACTCCCTACCCTCTACGACAAACGCTGAAGGGAGCGAAGATGTCGCACTTGCCCGGCCTTGGCCCTGACGGTCCCGAAACGGTCGCATCGCCCTTGCCGTCGGCAAGGGCGTCGGCAAAGCCCTCCTCAGGGCAAAAGCCCATCCGCACGAGCCAGGCGGGAGACCCATTGAGCGCCCCGAACGCCATGAGCCTGCTGACTCGCGTAAGCGTGATCCGAGACCCGCTCCACGGCGACATCAGCGTCACAAAGCTAGAGCGGACCATCATCGACACGCCGGTGTTTCAGAGGCTCAAGCACATCGACCAGTTAGCCATGGTTGAGCCCGTGTATCCTGGCGCAGTGCATACGCGGTTTTTGCACTCCCTTGGCGTGTTACACGTGTGCGCCGAAATGATCATCGCGTGCAATAACTCGGCGAGGTCCTTCCGGCGTCTCGCCAACGCTGCTGATCCCATTCCGGTTCGCATTGGTCCCTATGCCGAAGTACTGGCACGCTTAGTCGCGTTGATGCACGACATGGCGCACATCCCGTTCGGACACGTGCTTGAACGGGAAGCGCAGGTGATCCCGGAGGATCAAGATGAGTGGAAGGATCCCTGGCGCGTTGGCCAGGTGTTTGGAAGGGAGTCCGGGTTCTCTACCGCATTCGTGACGGCCGTGCGAGAGCACTTTGGGGACTCGTCCGCACCGGAAGCCGAGCGGCTCCAACCAAGCGAGGCCGAGAAGGCCGCGTTCGCCATTCTTGAGGAGGTAAAGTCGGTTCTGACGGCTGAACGGAAAGAGGGCCATGACACAGTCCAACTGCTTCGCTACCCGTTCGTCTACGACTTGGTCAGCAACACGATCTGCGCGGACCTCATCGACTACATCCAGCGGGACATGTTTTTTTGCGGGCTCTCTGAACGCATCGGTACGCGTTTCATGCGACAACTTGGCGTGATTCCTACGGAGTTCGATCCCGCTCTGGCTGGAACTCGCGACTTTTCACTTCGGCCGTACCGCGTCGGTGAGCAGGTCGACTCGGCTCAACCGACTCATCAGACGGAAGGCAAGTCGAGGGCGGCACGACTGGCGCTGTTGTTGTACTCTTACAACGAGCGACATGCCTTCTCGACGAAGGAGAACGTCCTTGGGGAAGCGATTGACCTCGTGCGACGCCGAAAGCAACTGGCTGAGAAGGTGTACTTCCACAAGACGAAGCTCATTGCCACGGCCATGCTCGCGGCTGCGGCACAGGCGTCTGGCCTGAAATCGGCGGAACCGGTATGGGACAAGTCCGACCGGGAGGTTCTTCAGGAACTCGCTCGGGCGAGTCCTGACGCGACTGTTGCTCGACGCCGCGGAGCCCGGTTGGCCCAGAAGCTGATGGACAGGAAACTCTTCAAGCGCCTCTACCGCTGCTCGTACCACGCTCCGAGTGATGACCATGTTTCCAAGTTGCTGTGGGATCCAGAATCCGGAGCGTACGAGAGGTACGTGAGTCCCGCCGCCCGAATGGCTCTCATCGAGAAACTGGAGAAAGTCATCGCGCTGATGCTTGGAGATACCGACAAAGCGCTCGGCACCGTGGCGATTTCCTGCCCGAACAGGAAGATGCAACTCAAGGGTTTTGAAATGATGGTGTTGCCCACACCTGACACGACAAGACTCGGGCCGTTACAGGCGACCGTCCGACCCGTTGTTCGGAAGGAAATCGAGGTGATTCAAGAGGGCCATCTAGAGCTCTGGCGGTTGGAAGTCTTGGTCGATGCTGCCGTGGTCGATCTCAGTTCTCCCCTCGCCAAGGTGCTGGCGGCGGCTGTGCAGGAGGCAATCGGATTGCCCAATGAAGTGCCCGAATTCGCAAAGGTGTTGCCAATAGACCTTGTCACGACCATCAAGAAAGCGGAACTGGACTCAGTGCTCAGGGCCACGGCCGCTACTGACAAGGTCACCCACGTCCAATACGAAGAGCTCATGGGGACCGTGTCTGCAAGCAGTTCGGACAAGACGTTCGAGCAGTTCATCCATGGTCGGCTTAGGGAATGGAAGCACTTGCCAGATGACGCCGCTCGCCAATGACATCGCATGGGACGCTCCGCCGGGTGTTCGGAGCGCGATCGCCGACTTCCGGCGTCACGTTGTTCGTCAGCACGAGCGGCTGATCGAGGGTCCTCATCGAGCGCAGCTGCTGATCCATCGCGTTGCTGAGGAATTGCACGCCGCTGTTGGTGTCCCAGGTGCTGCTCTTCAACTCAAGCCGGTTGCATCGCTGTTGCATGTGCAAGTGAGGCTCGCAGACACCGACTCTTCGGGCCGTGCGGGGGAACTCCGGCCAATCAGCGGGGGATTTGAGGCGGTGCTGTTCGCGAAATGTCGTCGAAGGCCTGAGTCCAAGCTCTGTCTGTGGGGAGAGGAGCCTCCGTCTGGCGAGACTCCCATGACAACCGCCCTCAGCACCTTCGGGCGCATGGTACTGGCTCACGAGCTCGGCCACACGTGTTTCTACGCCTCTGATCATCGAGAGGGGCAGCCCCGACGGCTAGTCCCATCTGGCCCCGCGGGAACCCCTTCGTACTGCCGCGAGGAGGGCCTCTGCCAGACGTTCGCGGGTGCATTGCTCATGGGCGGGGCCGTGCCCGACTGGGCCACGCAGCCGAGCATGTCCTGTGTGCTCAGGATGCGCTACTGCTACGACGTTGGCGCAGAAGTGGTGCTTCATCGAGTCTTGCACGAGTGGAAGCTATGGCCTGATGCCGTGTTCGCCAGCGTGGGCATCGAGGGAGTGACCCGGAGTATTGAACTGTTCCACGGAGCAAGCAAGAGATACGCCAAGGAGCTGACTCGAACGAGTGTCGGGAAACGGCTCGAAGGGTGTCACGAGCCCGAGGAAGTTGTGGATGCGTTGATCCACAAGCTCAACGTAGCGCCGAATCAGATCGCAGCGGGAGGTCGGAGCGTGTTGGCGATGTTGCGACAGTGACGACGATTGGACGTGCCAGTGCGTATACCTCCGAAGCGGTCGGCGCCTGTTCCGTCGACGGGGACCTGAACCTGGAAGTTTACTTCACTTGAGGCCTCTGTCACGCCGGTCGCTTCCAGACTATCTGAATTCTCAGTATCCTCGTGTTGGTGCTCCCTCGCGTCATACTGTCCGTTGCTCAGTCAGCTGTCCAACTGAACAGAAGTTTCTTGTTGACTTTCAGACACCTAAGCTGTGCTTAGGGGAGACGTCTGCTTTAATTGCGCCTGTCAATGGGTCAGCTTAAAACTCAGGTCATTCGGGCTGGCACGGTGGTCAGCCGCAGGCTTCAGGGCCATCTGGGATAGGCTGCCGAGCGGGTTCCCATCTGGTGTTCGCGGTCATAGCCGCGGCTTTTCTATCGGGTTTCCCGCTCGGCTCGGAAAAGGGCGCGATCTGGACCACGCGGTGACGGTACCGTCCCGCAACGTCTCCCTCACGCTTCCTTCCCCAACTCGTCTCTGACGCCCTTGCAGGATTGATGATTGGAGGACCGGTCTGCTTTACGAAGTCTTGGCACCGCCAGCTTCAAGATACGGTCGGATAGAGTATCAGGTGCATGAGCTGATTTCGCGCGGTCCGGTTAGTCCCGGCCGCAAGCGTCGTCTCGTGCTTCTCCTGCGACTCGTTTTCTCCCTTCATCTGCCTGCAGCCGATATGCTCGTCGTCGGCTCGGCTTTTCAGAATTCTCTTATGCGGCGGCCGCAGCGACCGGCGGCTCTCCATAGGCAAAGTCTGACCCATCTATCCACATGCGGTGCATCACGATCGCAATCTTGCGTGCAACGGCCGTGGATGCCGCCTTGAAGCCCTTGCGCTGCGCCATCCGTACACCCCAGGCCTTGATCCTGTTCCAGCGGCCGTGGCGGGTGAGCATGGTCACCGACGCCTCGAACAGAAGGGTTCGCAGTGCCGAGTTGCCGCACTTGCTGATCCCGCCGGAGATGTCGATCTCGCCCGAGGAGTACCGCTTCGGTGTGAGCCCGACATGCACCCCCACGTCCCGCGATCGCTTGAAGCGGAGCGGGTCGTCGATCTCCGCCTGGAAGGTCAAGGCGGTAATGGGCCCGACTCCCGGCACCGTCATGAGCCTGCGGGTGACGAGATCGTTTCTGGCGATGGCGATGCACTGCTTGTCGAGTGCCCGCTGCTGTTCGAGGAGACCCTGGCGAGCATCGAGTAAGGCATTCATGGCCGATTGAAGCCGCGGGTCCTTCTCCGTCACAGCCGCCCGCACCTTGGCCGCGTAGGCCGCCGTCGTCACCGCGCCCAGCTTGACGCCGAAGGTCTTGAGAGTGCCCCGGATGTGGTTTTCCATGGCGAGCCGGAGCGTCACCAGCTGCTTGCGGCCGGCGACCAGTGCCCGCAAGGACTGGCTGTGGTCGGACTTGACATGCACCGCCTTGTACCAGCCGGTGCGGGCGATCTGCGCCAGTCCGCGGGCGTCGTTCTTGTCCGTCTTGATCCGCTGGGCCTTGAGCGTGCCATGCGCATGCCGAGCGTCGATGCAGATGACCGGCCAGGCCGAGCGCAGCCCGTGATAAAAATGAGTACTGAGCTGTCCCGTCTCGAAGACGATCCGCTTCACCTGCCAGCTCTTGCCATGCTCGTGCAGCCAGGCATGAAGGGCCTCGACCTCCGATGGCGCCGTCCCCTCCCGTACCAGGTTGCCGTCGCTGTTGACCGCGCAGATGTGTGTCGATTGCAATGAGATGTCAAATCCGATATAGATGTCCATGGCTGTGACTCCGCTTGATGGGTTAATGCGCTCGCTGCGAGCACGTCCCCATTTGGAGCACAGCCACCCAGAAAGCGCAATTACCGTATCTGGAGTCCAAAACTGCTTCTGTCCTGATTCGACCTCAGAAGTGACTTCCGGTGCCCCGTTGCTGCCTGCGACGGGCCTTCCTGGGCTTGGAAGGCTTGACGTCCATCCATTGTTGCCGCAGCCAGAAGGCAAATCCGATGAGTGCGATAAGAAGGAGTGTCCGTCCCGACCAGGAAGAGAGCATGATCCCGCACCAATTGAAAAAGGAGCCGACCAAATCGCCCGCGGAAACGGGAAATGTGACGGGCGGCATTTTGGGGGGCGACATGAGAATCTCCATCGAAGCTATGAACCAAGTTCGAGCTGAGTGTATGGCGGGAAACCTGTCGAAGGTCCAACGGCGTCGACATGACAGGGTCGCCCGCTCTGGCGTTGCTGAGCATGGGAGTCTGTCAGCTTGCTAACTTGGTACAATCCGGGCCGGACTCCGAGGTATGTTCCCCGGCGGCGACGCTCAAGGATCGCAGTGAAACGCAAGAATGCCAAAGACAAAGGCTCAAATCTTGGCCCAACTAGAGAGAACGCGTAGCGGGCTTGAGGAGGATGTTCGGTTAGCCCGGCTCGCCCTTGATGCCAAGGAGAATCGGCTCGCCGAGTTCTTGGCCCGACTCGCAACCGCGACCGAATCGTTGCGGACTGATCGTCGCGGGAGGGCCCGAGGCCCCCGCGCAGCAGACGCAGGCGACGCCGACATTCGATTGCTGCGCAACAACAATCTGAGAGAGATCACGATTCGCGTTCTGAATGATGGGTTGGCCCGAAGCCCGGCCTCGATACTGGTTGCCGCAAGGAAGATCGGTTACGAGTCTACCGCTTCCCCAGCGACACAGAGCACGATGATTCGTGGCGAATTGGTTCATCTTGCAAAGACCGGAGTTCTCCGCAAAGCCGGGCATGGCCGGTACGCAAAGCCGTGAACGGCCCCTCAGGCTCGGCGGTAGCAGTGGCAATCGACTGGAGTCGCTGGCACTGCTACCGAATATCGAGAGGCTTTGGGGAATGAGCTGTGCGTTGCCACGCTGACAAAGCGAAGCTGCCCGGTTCGCACGAGAGCGGCCGGGCAGCCTCTGTAACCGGATCAGACCTCTTCAACCTCCTGGCCGAAGAACTCGATGTCACCTGGGTGCCATCCATCGGACTCAGTCAGTTGCTCGAAGGGCATCGTGTCGAATCTTGCCCTAAGACCTTGATACGGCTGGGTGCGGTAGCGGTCGATCGCCTGGTACGCCTCTGCGGCAGCTCGTATCAGGTCCCACAACTCATGTTGCCCAAGAGATTCGGTCACGGGACCGGCGAGGGCCAAGTCGCCGACGTCCCGGTGAAAGACGACGCCATAGCGACGGCCGCCGGTCGCGAGCCGAGTTTCGGTGATGTGGGCGGCGATGTCTCCAATGAGCGTGGCAAGTTCTCGCGTCTTCATGCGGGGAGATTGCGAGTTGCGAGAGTGTGTGGTTTTTATGGTGGCCTCCTGTAGTTGTGAGCCGGCTGCGAACCCCGCGGCCGATAGCACGCCACCCAAAAGCCGCTTGGGCCGAGACCCATTTGGGCAAGCGAAACGACGCGGTCAAGCGGGAAATTGGGGGAGACCGCTCGCGGGGGAACCGATTTCCTGCTTGACCGACTCGGCGGCGGCTTTAGCGTGCAGATCGGACTGTCGCGGGGTTTGGAGCCGGATGGAGTGTCGGAGACTTTCTGCCAGCGTCACGGACCTCGCTGCGGTCAGCCTATCGGGACCATTCGCGATCGCCAGTTCGGGCGGATTCCTTGCGGCCAAGGTCTCGAAGCAGGGGCTGGAGCGTCTGGACGACGGCGGCCGCGGCCATGACACCCATGCAGACCATCGCCACGCGGTTGAACACGATGGCGTCGCGGCCAGAGGCGGCCCGGGCCATCTGCTGGGCTGAGTTCGCGATGTGAAATGGGCTGGGCGTGGTCATTTGGCATTCCTCCCAAAGCGAACTCTACCGCACGGCACATCCAATTTGTGTGACAGTTTCGTGACAATCAATTGGACGTACTCGACACTTCAGGATGCGACGTGGGCGTGGTGGATGGTCCCGCAAATCTGACTTCCGATTCATTCTTCACCATCCGTGCGGCGCGCCCGGCGAGAACACGGCCAAGCCTGCTCGATCGGCGGATGCGGTGCCGGGACTCATGCCTTGACGTAGCGGGCGCGTCCCGGATTCTTGAGGGCCTTAGCCTTGGTGAGCCTCGCA
>ERZ1292640.3420-Hain-H43-02um-R1-3420-length-12371-cov-8_pt1 | contig 12371 bp, 11 predicted proteins | sample MGYA00564404_ERZ1292640 | MGnify/ENA primary metagenome ERZ1292640 (study PRJEB36523, sample SAMEA6512636) | groundwater metagenome | collected 2019-01-08 | study: AquaDiva: Metagenomics assemblies of 32 groundwater samples | reverse complement strand
GGCATGCTGTTAAGGGAATGCTTCCTAAGAATAAATTAGGTTCCAGGATGATTACGAGACTGAAAATTTACGCAGGGCCTGAGCATCCGCATGTTGCTCAAAACCCTGTAAAGATAACATAAAGGATTAATAAAATGACAGCGCAGAATGTAATATGGGCCACAGGCAGGCGAAAGCGGGCAATAGCGCGTGTCCGGTTATTGACCGGAACCGGCGAAATAGAGATCAATAAAAAGCCTCTGGAAGAATATTTTGAAAGGCCCACTCTTAAGATGATCGTTATGCAGCCTATACAGGCGGCAAACGTCGGGAATAAATTTAATATAATCGCAACTGTCAAAGGCGGAGGCAAGTCAGGCCAGGCAGGCGCGCTCAGGCACGGGATTTCCAGGGCCCTGGCGCTTACGAGCGAAGAGTTGAGAGTTTTACTGAGGAAGAAAGGTTTTCTCACAAGAGACCCCAGAAAAAGAGAAAGAAAGAAATACGGCCAGAAAGGAGCCCGCAAGAGATTCCAGTGGACTAAGAGATAATTTTGTAGGGGAGGGTTTTAAACCCTCCCCTACAATTACGATAAATTTATAGACGCCTATCCGGTCATTTTCCGACGAGAAATAAATTGACAGAATAGGCGTTTTTGTTTATAATCTTAATATTCTATACACGGAGGATAATATGTTAAAGGTCGGCATAATGGGCGCAAGCGGATTTGCGGGAGAAGAGCTTATAAAGATATTGCTCGGTCATCCGGAGGTTAAAATCACAGCCCTTGCGGCGAAGATTGAAAAGATGCACGTGTCTAAAATGTATCCATGGGCAAAGGCCATGCTTGACCTGGATTGTTTTGATATGAGCGCAGAGGATGTGGGCAAGATTTCAGACGTGGTATTTTTGGCGCTCCCTCACAAGATCTCAATGGATTTTGCGCCCGAGCTTTTAAAAAAAGGCAAAAAGGTAATAGACCTGAGCGCTGATTTCAGGATAAAGGACAAAAGCGTATATGAGAAATGGTATGAGATAAAACACGAATGCCCTGAATATTTAAAAAAGGCGGTGTATGGGCTTCCTGAGTTATACAGGAAAGACGTAAAGGCAGCGGATTTAATCGCGAATCCGGGATGTTATCCCACAAGCATTATATTAGGCTGTGCGCCGTTATTGAAAAAGAAAATAGTTGATACGGATTGTATTATCTGCGATTCGAAATCAGGCGTGAGCGGCGCAGGCAGAACCCCTACCCAGGTTTTGATGTTTACTGAGATAGCTACTAATAGTTTCAGGCCTTATAAAGTAAATTTTCACAGGCACATGCCTGAGATAGATCAGGAATTAAGCAGCCTGGCAGGCGCAAAGATAGAGGTGAATTTTATTCCGCATCTCGTGCCAATGGAGAGGGGTATATTGAGCACGATTTATCTGAAGCTTAATAAAAAGATAGATACAAAAGAGGCCCTTGGTATGTGCAAGGATTTCTATAAAGGCGAATATTTTGTAAGGGTGCTGGAAGAAGGTATTTTACCTGATACGAAAAATGTAGCGAGGTCAAATTTCTGCGACATAGGTATAAAGGCTTTTCCGGAAAAGTCATTGGTTGTGGTTATGACTGCTATCGATAATCTCGTGAAGGGCGCCAGCGGCCAGGCAGTGCAGAATATGAATATAATGTATGGATTTAACGAGAAAACAGGATTGTAATTTATAACCATACCGATCGCCGAACGGGATAGTTATCCCGTTCGGCGATCGGAGGCGGTAAATATGAAAATAATAGAAGGCGGGGTAACTGCGCCAAAAGGTTTTTTAGCCGGGTCAACAAGCTGCGGAATAAAAAAGAGCGGTAAGGCTGACCTGGCATTGTTATTTTCTACAACGCCGTGCGTTAGCGCAGCTACATTTACCACAAACAGGGTAAAATCAGGCTCTGTTGTATTATGTATGCAGCGTATAGCCAGGGGCTTCAGCCAGGGGGTTATTGTAAATAGCGGGAATGCAAACTGCTGTGTGGGTAAAAAAGAAATAAAAGATGCCATGGAGATAACAGATGCCGTAAGCGCAAGGCTAGATATCAAAAAAGACCTTATGCTCATGGCTTCAACAGGTATTATAGGAAGGCCTCTGCCTTTGGAGAAGATTAAAAGCGGATTAAGAGCTCTTGTAAAAAATCTGTCAGGCGCAAATGGCACAAGTTTCGCAAAGGCCATAATGACCACTGATACTGTTCACAAGGAGATAGCTGTCCAAATAAATATTAAAGGCAAGGCAGTGAGGCTGGCAGGCGCTGTTAAAGGAGCAGGCATGATATGCCCTAATATGGCAACCATGCTCGCATTTTTTACCACAGACGCGACAATAGAAAAACAAGCCCTGAAACAGGCTTTTAAAGAGTCTATTTATGATTCTTTTAATAAGATTACTGTGGACGGGGACATGAGCACCAATGACTCTGCAATTGTTTTTGCCAATGGCCAGGCAGGAAACAGCATTATAAAGAAGAATACAAAGGATTATTTTATTTTTCTAGAGGCTGTTAAATTTGCGGCAAAAGAACTTTCAAGAAAGATTATACTGGACGGGGAAGGCGCCACAAGGTTTGTAGAAATTATTGTAAAAGGCGCAAAGAGAGAATTGAGCGCGGAACTTATAGCCAGGCGTATAGCTAATTCAAATCTTGTAAAGACCATGATAGCAGGCGGAGACCCTAACTGGGGACGTATAGCAGCGGCCGCAGGTTCAAGCGGAGCTGATATAAACCCATGGCGGATGGATATTTATTTTGGAAAGGTTTTAGTGATGAAAAACGGAGCCGGAACTAATACGCCAAGGCATTTACTTCTGGATATATTCAAGAAAAAAGAAATAGAAGTTGTTGTTGATTTGAAATCCGGCAATAAATCCAGCAGGGCCTGGACGTGCGATTTTACTGAGGAGTATGTAAGAATAAACGCGGAATATGAAACTTAAATAAGTCACGAGTTCCTTATGGAAAAAGCCATTAAAAAAGCTGATGTGTTGATAGAGGCATTACCGTATATAAAATCTTACAGCGGAAAGATTTTTGTAATAAAGTACGGCGGAAGCGCGCTCATAAATCCTGAGATTAAAAAAGGCGTTTTGCAGGATATTGTTTTTATGAGTTATGTGGGCATAAGGCCTATACTGGTTCACGGAGGCGGGCCTTTTATAAACGAGGAATTCAGGAAGCTGGGTAAAAAGGTAGAATTTACAGAAGGCCTCAGGGTCACGACCAAAGAAGAGGCGCAGATAGTAGATAAAGTCCTTTCCAGGGTGAATGAAAATATAGTAGCTGATATAAAGTCATTGGGCGGCAGGGCTGTAAGTATGAATACTATAAAGAAGAACGTGATAGTTGCAAGGCCCCATAAAGAATCAGAGAGGCTTGGGTTTGTCGGAGAGATAGATAAGGTGAATGCCGATACGATAAGGAATGCTGTCAGGCCCAGGGCAATACCTGTTATTTCTCCTGTAAGTATGGGAATAGATAAAGAGCTTTACAATATCAATGCAGATGATGCTGCTTCAGAGATAGCAATGGCTGTAAAGGCAGTTAAGCTGGTTTTACTTACAGATGTAAAAGGTATAATGAGGCAGAAAGGCGACGAGAGCTCGCTTATATCGACTCTTGCGATGAAAGATGCGGAAACTCTCATAGGCAGGAAGGTTATCCAGAGCGGCATGATCCCTAAGGTGAGGGCATGTATGAATGCTTTGCGCTCAGGCGTATCAAAGACGCATATTATAGACGGAAGGATTCCGCATAGCTTATTGCTGGAAATTTTTACAGATAAGGGCATAGGGACGGAGATAATTAAAGGTGAAGGCCGATAAAATACACCCCGTAGGTGGCCTTCGGCCACCTACGGGGTGGAAGAGGTTTTAAGATGAATACAAAAGAAGTGATAGCGCAGTATGATAAATATGTAATGTCGACTTACGGCAGGATTCCTATAGTAATAGTTAAAGGCAAAGGCCTTAAGGTATGGGATTTGGACGGGAATGAGTATCTGGATTTTTTCCCCGGATGGGCGGTTACAGGACTGGGCCATTGTCATCCAAAAGTGGTAAGCGCTGTAAGAAATTATCTTAAAAAGATAATTCATGTTTCCAATAACTATTACAACGTGCTTCAGGCTAAGCTGGCACAAAAGATAATAGAAAATTCTTTTGAAGGAAAAGTTTTTTTCTGTAACAGCGGGGCAGAGGCAAATGAAGGCGCGATAAAATTGGCGAGGGCTTACGGCAATGCCAGGGGCGGCAGGAATGAAATTATTACAATGGAAAATTCTTTCCACGGAAGGACATTGGCTACAATAACAGCCACTGCGCAGCCGAAATACCAGAAAGGGTTTGAGCCGCTGCTTTTCGGGTTTAAATACGTTGCTTTTAATGATCTCAAGGCAATCGAAAATGCTATTACAGACAAGACAATAGGTATAATGCTGGAGCCTATTCAGGGAGAAGGCGGAATAAATGTGGCCGGCGAGAGTTATATAAAATCTCTCAGGGAACTTTGCGACAAAAAAGACCTGGTTTTGATTTTTGACGAAGTGCAGACAGGCATGGGCAGGACAGGCAAGATGTTTTGTTTTGAGCATTATGGTATAACGCCTGATGTTATGACCCTTGCTAAAGCCCTGGGCGGAGGATTGCCCATAGGCGCGATGGTTGCAGGCAAGAAATTTGCGGATATACTGAAACCGGGCATGCACGCGTCTACGTTCGGGGGAAGCCCTATTGCCTGCAGCGCTAGCTTAGCTGTTTTTGAAGCTATTCAAAAAGAAAAACTTCTTTCGAATACAGTTAAGATGGGCGGATATTTATCGGAGAAGCTTGATGAATTAAAAAATAAAAAGCCTATCATAAAGGAAATAAGGGGCAAAGGCCTTATGCTGGGGATAGAGCTTACTATACCCGGAAAAGAGATAGTGGAAAAATGTTTCAAAGAAGGCCTTTTAATAAATTGCACGCACGATAAGGTTTTAAGGATAATGCCGGGTATGATAGTGACGAAGAAACAGATTGATAAAGCAGTGGAAATTTTAGACAAGGTGATGACATGAAAAAGGATTTATTGACGATCAATGATCTAAGCGCTAGCGAAATAAACGAGATGCTCAAGCTTGCGGGCGAATTAAAGGAAAGAAGGCAGGGTTTTGGAGAGCCGCTTAAAGGAAAGACCCTCGGGCTTATATTTGAAAAACCGTCCAACAGGACCAGGGTTTCTTTTGAAGTGGGGATAACAGAGCTCGGAGGCCACGCGATATATCTCGGGTCATATGAAATAGATCTTGGCAAACGCGAATCTCCCAAGGATGTGGCAAAAGTGCTTTCCAGGTATTTGAACGGTATTATCGCAAGGACGTTTTCGCATAAGACAGTGGTGGAGCTTGCGAAATATTCTTCGATACCTGTAATAAACGGGCTTACTGATTATCAGCATCCTTGCCAGGCGCTGAGCGATTTATTTACTATAAAGGAGAAAAAAGGCCTGGAGGGCATCACAGTGGCATTTATCGGAGACGGGAATAATGTCCTGAACTCGCTTTTATATATCTGTCATAAGATGGGAATAAAGATCAATGCCGCGTGCCCTAAAGGATATGAGCCGGATAAGGATGTATTGAAAGACGTGGCAGGTACTGCAAAAATATTTAATGCGCCTAGCGATGCCGTGAAAGGTGCAGACGTTATTTACACAGACGTATGGACCAGCATGGGGCAGGAAAAAGAATACAGGAAAAGACTCAAGGTGTTTAAAAAATATCAGATAAATTCAGAACTTGTGAAGCTTGCGAATAAAGACGCTATGGTGCTGCATTGCCTGCCTGCGCACAGGGGCCAGGAGATTACAGATGAAGTTATGGACGGGCCTCAGTCTATGGTACTGGACCAGGCAGAAAACAGGCTTCATGTGCAGAAAGCGATATTGGTTAAATTATTAAAATGAATGTAGGGGAGGGTTTTAAACCCTCCCCTACAGAAAATTTGGAGATAAAATGAATAAAAAAGTGGTTCTTGCATATTCAGGCGGGCTGGATACATCTGTCGCAGTGACTTGGCTTAGCGATAAAGGTTATGATGTGATTTGCTATATGGCTGATGTGGGCCAGGGAGGCGATTACGAAAAACTAAAGAAAAGGGCGCTCGCCTCAGGCGCTAAAAAGGTTATTATTGAAGACCTTAAAGAAGAATTCGCAAAGGATTTTGTCTTTATGTCTTTAAAATCAGGCGCGGTTTATGAATCTAAATACCTTCTTGCGACTGCGCTTTCCAGGCCTATTATCGCAAAAGGCCTTGTAGAGGCAGCGAAGAAGGAAAAAGCTGATTCTGTTGCTCACGGCTGCACAGGAAAAGGCAATGACCAGGTCAGGTTTGAGGTTACAGTTATGGCGCTTGCGCCTGAATTGAAGATAATCGCGCCCCTGAGGGAGTGGCACATGTACTCCAGGGAAGAAGAAATAGAATATGCCAAGGAAAATAATATACAAATTGATACTACGAAGAAGAGCCCTTACAGCCTGGATAAAAATATCTGGGGCATGTCTATAGAATGCGGCATTTTGGAAGATCCATGGAACGAGCCGCCTGAAGATGCCTACCAGATGACGATTGATCCGAATAAAGCGCCTTCGAAGCCAGGGTATGCGGAAATAGAATTCGAGAAAGGCGTTCCCGTAAAACTTAACGGCAAAAAATACAAGCCGGTTGAACTGGTATTGAAATTAAACGAGATGGGCGGAAAAAACGGGATCGGAAGGACTGATCTGGTGGAAAACAGGCTCGTGGGAATAAAATCAAGGGAGATTTACGAAGCGCCAGGCGCGTGGATTCTATATCATGCCCATAAAGACCTGGAAAGCCTTGTGCTGGACAGGGAACTCATGCATTTTAAAGAAATAATCGCTTTAAAATACGCAGAGCTTATTTATTACGGCTTATGGTTTACACCTTTAAAAAAGGCATTGGATGCATTTATAAACGATACCCAGAAATATGTCACAGGCACTGTAAAAGTGAAATTATTAAAAGGCGTTGCAAGCGTTGTCTCAAGGAAATCGCCGTATTCATTATATAAAAAAGAAATGGCTACATACGAAAAGGGCGATAAGTTTGACAGGTCCATAGCTGAAGGATTTATAAAGGTATGGGGGATGCCGTATAAGAAATAAAGGCAAAGGCCGAAAATAGGCAGGTTTTAACCTGCCTTCTTATGAAGGTCTTTGCGACAAAATCGTAGGGCACACTTTAGTGTGCCAAAAGGTGAGATATGAAAAATAAATTATGGGGCGGAAGGTTTAATAAAAAGACAAATCCTTTGGTCGAAGAATTTACTAAGTCAATTCAGTTTGATAAAAAATTAGCTGAATATGACTGCCTGGGCAGCATTGCGCACGCTAAAATGCTCTCGAAGTGCAATATTATACCGAAAAAGGACGCGGCTAAAATTGTTTCAGGTTTGAATTTTATTTTAAGCCGGATTGAAAAAGGTTTGTTCAAAATAGACTCAAGCGCTGAGGACATCCATACCGTGATACAGAATGCGTTGGATAAAAAAATAGGCAAGCCTGCGGGGATGCTGCATACCGCAAGGAGCAGGAATGACCAGGTGTCTTTAGACACAAGGATGTATTGCAAAAAAGAAATAGATTCTATAGTTGCGCTTTTAAAAGGATTAAAGGATTCTATAAAGAGTTTTGCGAAAAAAAATATAGATGTAGTCGTGCCTGGCTTTACGCATCTTCAAAATGCCCAGCCGGTACTGTTGAGCCATCAGATGCTGGCTTATTGCGAGATGTTCGGAAGGGATATGGACAGGCTTAACGATTGCAAAAAAAGGCTGGATGTTTTACCTCTTGGTTCATGCGCGATAAGCGGCACAAGTTTAGCCATAGACAGGAATTTTGTGGCTAAAGAGCTGGGATTTTCAAAGGTTTCATCGAATAGCATGGATGCTGTGAGCGACAGGGACTTTGTTATAGAAATTATATCCGGCCTGGCAATTCTGGGGATGCACCTTTCCAGGATGTCAGAGGATTTTATCATATTGAATTCACAGGGTTTCGGCATTCTGGATATAGGCGATGAATTCTGCACCGGCTCCAGCATGATGCCGCAGAAGAAGAATCCGGATGTGCTGGAACTCGTAAGGGGTAAATGCGGCGTGCTTTACGGAAGCCTGGTAGAAGTCGCGGTTATTATGAAAGGCCTTCCGCTTACATACAATAGGGACATGCAGCTGGACAAAGAGCCTTTGTTTAAGTCAATAGAAACCATAGAAAGCTCTCTTGAGGTTTTAACAGAGCTGTTTAAGAGTTTAAAGGTCAATAAGGACAGGGCAGGCGAGCTTTTACAGGATGAGTCTATTTATGCTACAGACATAATGGAATATCTTGTAAAAAAAGGAATACCGCTTAAGGAAAGCCATGATATCGCAGGAAAGATTGTGGCGTACGCCCTTCAAAGGAAATTGAAATTATCTGAGATTTCATTGAGAGAGCTCAGATTTTTCAGTTCAAAATTTAATAAAGATGTTTACAGGCTTTTAGACGCTAGGGAGTCAGTCAGTTTGAAAAACTCTTTCGGCGGCACAAGCCAAAAACAGGTAAGGAAACAATTAAATCATGCATGACTTTAATTACAAACATAATAATCTTTATTGCGAGGCTGTAAGCATGGAAGAGCTGGCCGGAAAATACGGCACGCCGCTTTATGTCTATAGCCGCAATACCCTGATAAGCCATTACAGAAAAATAAAAGAGGCCTTTAGCGCGATTAATCCTCTGATATGCTTTTCAATGAAGGCTAATTCAAACCTTTCTATATGCAAAACCCTTGTAAAAGAAGGCGCAGGCCTGGATATTGTCTCAGGAGGAGAGCTTTACAGGGCGTTAAAAACAGGAGTAGCTTCTAAAAAAATAGTATACGCCGGAGTAGGTAAAACAGAAAAAGAGATAGAAATAGCCATAAGGCATCATATATTTTTCTTTAATGTCGAGTCGATTCCTGAGCTTGAGTTAATAAATAAAGTTGCAGCCAGGCTTGGGATACAGCAGAAAGTGGCTATTCGAATCAATCCTGACGTAAAAGCCAGCACGCATAAATATATCACAACAGGCTATGGAGAGAATAAATTCGGGATTGATTTTGAAACTGCCAGGAAAATATTTCTGGAAAGAAACAGATATAAAAATCTTAGCATATCTGGCATTCATATGCATATTGGTTCACAGATAGTAGACTCTGAGCCTTTTATCAGGGCTATGGAAAGGGTGGTGGATTTTATAAGAGGCCTGAAAAGCCATGGAGCAGGTGTTAGGTGGCTTAATATAGGCGGCGGGCTTGGTATAATATATTCCGAAGAGCGTCCGCAAACCGCCAAAGAATACGCAAAAGCTGTTTTACCAGTACTTAAAAAAGCCAAGGCCAATATTATTATGGAACCCGGAAGGTTCATCGTGGGCAACGCAGGCGCGCTTGTGACAAAAGTCCAGTATGTAAAAGAAACGCCCAGAAAAAAATTCGCGATTGTTGATGCCGGGATGAACGACCTAATAAGGCCGAGCCTTTACGGCGCGCATCATGAGATATTGCCGGTGAAATCCCGCTTTTATCCAAATTCCGAAGAGATTAAAATTTTTGATGTGGTCGGGCCCATATGTGAAAGCGGAGATTTTTTAGGCAAAGATAGAAAATTTATAGGCCTTAAAGAGGGAGATTTATTAAGCGTCATGGGCGCTGGGGCGTATGGATTCAGCATGTCCAGCAACTATAATTCAAGGCCCAGAGTTGCCGAGGTTATGGTAGATGGCTCTAAAGTAAAACTTATAAGAAGCAGAGAAACATACGAAGACTTGATCCGCACAGAAATATGAGCAGATTGAATTTTACAAAAATGGTTGGGGCGGGGAATGATTTTGTGGTAATTGACGCCGGGCTCAAAGGCCTGAATGCGCTTGCAAAAAGATTGTGTGATAGAAAGACCGGAGTCGGCGCTGACGGGATGCTTGTACTGGAGAAATCAAAGATAGCTGATTTCAGGATGCGCATATTCAACGCAGATGGCAGCGTTGCAGAGATGTGCGGCAATGGATTGCGATGCGCTGTCTTATTTAAAGGAATGAAAAGAAAAGTGAAAGTTGAAACAATAGCAGGAATATACGATGGCGAGATAACTGCCAAAGATAGAGTTAAAGTCAGGATGGAAGAGCCCAGGGATTTAAAATTAAATTTTCCTATCAATGTAAGCGGCAGAGAAATAAAAGCGGATTTTATAAATACAGGCGTGCCTCATACGGTAGTTTTTGTAGAAGGCCTGGATAAGATAAACGTGGATTCCATAGGTTCCGAGATAAGGTATCATGATGAATTTAAGCCAAAAGGGTCTAATGTAAATTTTGTAGAGACAATAGACGGTAGCAATATAAAAATACGTACTTATGAGAGAGGTGTGGAGGGAGAGACCCTTGCGTGCGGAACAGGGTCTGTGGCGTCGGCAATAATAAGTACGCTCAAGGCTCAAGGTTCAACCCCGAACCATTCACTACGTTCAGGTACGGGGCATGGGCTCAAGGTAAATGTGCATACAAAAGGCGGGGTTCTAAAAGTGGAATTTGATAAGATAAAGAATAAAATTAAGAATGTTTATCTGGAAGGCGAAGCTAAAATCGTATTCCAAGGGGGTATTTATGTTTGAAGGCGCAATGGTTGCATTGGTAACGCCTTTTAAAAAAGGCAAAGTAGATGAAAAAAAATTAGCAGAACTTGTGGAGTTTCATATAAAAAACGGGACAAGCGGCATCGTGCCATGCGGCACAACAGGCGAATCCGCAACGCTTTCTTATGAAGAGCACGACAGGGTTATAGAAATTGTCATAGAAGCCGCTAATAAAAAGATAAAAGTTATTGCGGGGACAGGCTCAAACAGCACCGCGGAAGCATTGATGCTTACAGAGCACGCAAAAAAAGCAGGCGCAGACGCGTCGCTGCAAGTTTCTCCTTATTACAATAAACCAACGCAGGAGGGGCTTTATCTGCATTTTAAGACAATAGCGGAAGAAGTCGATCTTCCCATGATTGTTTATAATATTGCTTCAAGGACAGGCGTGAATATAGAGCCTGAGACAATGGCCAGGATAAGCAAAGTAAAAAATATAGTAGGAGTGAAAGAATCAAGCGGAAATCTGGAACAGATGGCCAGGATACGTTATTTATGCGGAGAGAAATTTGACCTTATATCAGGGGATGACGGGCTCACTCTGCCTTTAATGGCAATAGGCGGGACAGGCGTTATATCAGTTGTAAATAATATCGTGCCCAAAGATGTGGCAGATATGGTGGCGAAATTCAAAAAAGGGAATTTGGAAGGCGCAAGAAAATTGCATTATAAACTTTTGCCTCTGGTAAAAGCGGTATTTTTGGAAACTAATCCAATACCGGTTAAGACGGCAATGAGCCTTATGGGCATGATAGAGCCTGGATTAAGGCTGCCTTTATGCTCAATGGCTGAAGCAAATTTAGAAAAACTTAAAAAAGCGCTCAAGGATTACGGCTTATTATAAAAAAGGTTATTCACGCAGTAGGGAACGGTTTAAAACCGTTCCCTACAATAAATAGAGGATTATATGGTGAGGATTATTATAAGCGGGATATCGGGCAGGATGGGGGCCAGGATCACGGCGCTTGCCAGCCAGGATAAAAATTTTGAAATAGCAGGAGCTATTGAGGCTTCTTCCAGTCCGGCGGTGGGGAAAGACATAGGAGAGATTATTTCGGCCGGGAAAATAGGCAAAAAGGTGGAATCTGATTTTAATAAAATCGCTGGGACTTGCGATGTTTTGATAGAATTTACAGCGCCCCTAGCTACCTTGGAGCACCTGGAAATAGCGGTTAAGAATAAAAAGGCCGTGGTGATAGGGACTACGGGATTTACCAAAGACGAAGTAGAAAAGATTAAAGATGCTTCCAGGAAAATACCAGTTGTTTTTTCTCCGAATATGAGCGTAGGCGCTAACCTGATGTTTAAAATCACAGAAGAAGTTGCCAGGGCTCTGGGAGAGGATTACGAGGCAGAGATAGTGGAGGCGCATCATAATCAGAAAAAAGATGCTCCGAGCGGGACAGCTAAACGGCTGAGCGAGGCTGTTTCTAAAGCAAAAGGCAAAACGCCCCCTATTCATTCTATAAGGTTGGGAGATATAGTAGGAGACCATACTGTTATATTCGCAGGCAAGGCGGAAAGAATAGAACTGACGCACAGGGTTCATTCCAGGGATGCGTTTGCGAAAGGTTCGCTGGATGCGGCAAAGTTTTTAGCAGGCAAAAAGCCCGGGCTTTATACAATGGCTGATGTCATAGAG